>Ga0187892_10001141_pt1 | contig 63348 bp, 65 predicted proteins | sample MA1701073metaG_FD_139345 | JGI IMG/M metagenome (GOLD analysis project Ga0187892, IMG submission 139345) | Bio-ooze microbial communities from a basaltic lava cave in the Kipuka Kanohina Cave System on the Island of Hawaii, USA - MA170107-3 metaG ... | reverse complement strand
TCGCTCAACACAACAAAGACCCCAAGCCGTTCATCTGGACCAAAAGCGCTCGCGATATCCTGCAGAAGGTCATTCGCGCCAATGGCCGCTTAAGTTCCAAACAGAATGCAACACTACACTAGCAATTTGAGTCTATCAAGCGTTCCGGTGGTGGGGTGTCGGAACGCTTGGCTTGGACTTAGGTAGTAGCGGCTTGAGTCTATCAAGCGTTCCGGTGGTGGGGTGTCGGAACGAAGATGAATATCGTCCTTTCATTTTTCCAGAGTCTATCAAGCGTTCCGGTGGTGGGGTGTCGGAACCGTAACCGGCCTCTATCCCGACGACTGGAAGAGTCTATCAAGCGTTCCGGTGGTGGGGTGTCGGAACATATATTGGAAAGGACCTTAACGGAATCTTGAGTCTATCAAGCGTTCCGGTGGTGGGGTGTCGGAACAGCGGGATCATCTGCAAAAGGCACGCAAGGGAGTCTATCAAGCGTTCCGGTGGTGGGGTGTCGGAACCGGCGAGATCGAGACCGTCTCCCGCTGGCAGAGTCTATCAAGCGTTCCGGTGGTGGGGTGTCGGAACACGAAGGGTGGAGATGGAAACGGCCGAGACGAGTCTATCAAGCGTTCCGGTGGTGGGGTGTCGGAACACGGCGACGCTTGATGCCGCGAAGGACTTTGAGTCTATCAAGCGTTCCGGTGGTGGGGTGTCGGAACTGCGCCAATGGGAACGCCGCCGGGGCTCGGGAGTCTATCAAGCGTTCCGGTGGTGGGGTGTCGGAACTATGGCGCTTATTGGGAAGTGGAACTGCTTGAGTCTATCAAGCGTTCCGGTGGTGGGGTGTCGGAACGATCAGCCGAAAGGAAACTGAGGGAGGGTAGAGTCTATCAAGCGTTCCGGTGGTGGGGTGTCGGAACGGTGAGCCTGTCGAGGCCGAGGCTAGTGTGGAGTCTATCAAGCGTTCCGGTGGTGGGGTGTCGGAACTGATTTCATGCGTGTCCTGCCCAAGCATACGAGTCTATCAAGCGTTCCGGTGGTGGGGTGTCGGAACTCGCGCGCTGGTTGGGGCCAACGTTCTGAAGAGTCTATCAAGCGTTCCGGTGGTGGGGTGTCGGAACCCCCGCCAGCGTCACCCGCGTGCGCGATGTGAGTCTATCAAGCGTTCCGGTGGTGGGGTGTCGGAACGCACAGGTCAATGGTTCGACATTCAAAAGGAGTCTATCAAGCGTTCCGGTGGTGGGGTGTCGGAACCATAGCCGAACGTGATGTCAGCGGCCGACGGAGTCTATCAAGCGTTCCGGTGGTGGGGTGTCGGAACCAGCAGGTTGCCTGGTTGCGCACCTCTGGCGAGTCTATCAAGCGTTCCGGTGGTGGGGTGTCGGAACCAGGTCAGCGTGATGTCATTGGCCTGAGTGGAGTCTATCAAGCGTTCCGGTGGTGGGGTGTCGGAACGCAGTCGTCGTTCCTCAGCCAAGCCGCCATGAGTCTATCAAGCGTTCCGGTGGTGGGGTGTCGGAACCAGCCACCCGCTTGATCGACGCATGGGAGTGAGTCTATCAAGCGTTCCGGTGGTGGGGTGTCGGAACGCCGGGAAGACCTCAACCGCATCGCGCTCGGAGTCTATCAAGCGTTCCGGTGGTGGGGTGTCGGAACACCTGAATGGCGATAAAGCCAAGCTTGTGCGAGTCTATCAAGCGTTCCGGTGGTGGGGTGTCGGAACCAGCACCTTCGGCGTGATCTACGGCCTTGAGAGTCTATCAAGCGTTCCGGTGGTGGGGTGTCGGAACCACCCTGAGCGCTGCCAGAGAGGCCGGCTCGAGTCTATCAAGCGTTCCGGTGGTGGGGTGTCGGAACCAAAGCCTGGCTTGAAGCAGAGCGCGGCCGGAGTCTATCAAGCGTTCCGGTGGTGGGGTGTCGGAACAGCACGGCAGCCAACGCGGTGGACTTCATGGAGTCTATCAAGCGTTCCGGTGGTGGGGTGTCGGAACTTCGGCCGCTTTGATAAACTCTCTCGCCCCGAGTCTATCAAGCGTTCCGGTGGTGGGGTGTCGGAACATAGCGTGCCTTTGCGTTCCTCATCCCACTGAGTCTATCAAGCGTTCCGGTGGTGGGGTGTCGGAACGACAAGCATGGTGACCCGCTAAATGAGCAAGAGTCTATCAAGCGTTCCGGTGGTGGGGTGTCGGAACCGACGGCACTGACGGCACCCTGGCGTGCGTGAGTCTATCAAGCGTTCCGGTGGTGGGGTGTCGGAACACGGCGCGCATTACGAACTGCGCCATTGCCGAGTCTATCAAGCGTTCCGGTGGTGGGGTGTCGGAACGAAACGCTCGCGGGCCTACCACCCGGGCGGGAGTCTATCAAGCGTTCCGGTGGTGGGGTGTCGGAACAACAAGTTGTTTGTTTAGAAAGTGACTATGAGTCTATCAAGCGTTCCGGTGGTGGGGTGTCGGAACAGCAGGGTGAGAAGAGCACAGTTCGCGTCCGAGTCTATCAAGCGTTCCGGTGGTGGGGTGTCGGAACCCAGAGCTGCAGCACCATGGTGCTTTCAGCGAGTCTATCAAGCGTTCCGGTGGTGGGGTGTCGGAACCCGACGCCCTACACTACCCTTCCCGGCAACGAGTCTATCAAGCGTTCCGGTGGTGGGGTGTCGGAACGGCGGGCTGGTGTGAAGGCGCAACCGTTTCGAGTCTATCAAGCGTTCCGGTGGTGGGGTGTCGGAACAGGAGTTTGAGATGCGGGATGAACCCGCATCTCAAACTCCGGTGCTACGCACCACGGGCCGACCAAGATCGAAGCCCTTCGATGGCCCTGGGGAGGGCCAAAGCCAGATCGACCCGGAAACTCAAACCAGCAAAGCGTTGACCCGCTTCACATAAGCCGCCGGATCATCGGGCAATCCGCCCTCGGCCAGCAGGGCCTGGTCGAACAGGATATGGGCCAGGTCATCGAAATGCGCCGAGCCCTCGAGTTTCTTGACCAAGGGGTGGTCGACGTTGACTTCGAGCACGGGCTTGACTTCAGGGATCTTCTGGCCGGCCTGCTTGAGCATGCGCGCGAGCTGGGTGCTCATGCCGCCGTCCTGCACCACCAGGCAGGCCGGCGAGTCGACCAGACGCGAGGTGACGCGCACGTCCTCGGCCTTGTCCTTGAGCGCTTCCTTGAGCCGCGCCAGCACGGGCTTGAAGGCCTCGGCCGCCTCCTCGGCGGCCTTTTTTTCGGCCTCGTCCTGCAGCCCGCCCAGGTCGACCGCGCCCTTGGCCACGGACTGCAGCGGCGTGCCTTCGAACTCGTGCAGGTAGTTCAGCGCCCATTCGTCGACCCGGTCGGTCATCAAGAGGACTTCGATGCCCTTCTTCCTGAACACTTCGAGCTGCGGGCTGCTCTTCGCGGCGGCCAGGGTCTCGGCCGTGATGTAGTAAATGGTCTGCTGGCCCTCTTTCATGCGGGCCTTGTAGTCGGCGAGCGACACGGTCACGGCATCGCTGGTGGTCGAGGCAAAGCGCAGCAGGCCGGCCAGGCGCTCGCGGTTGGCGAAGTCCTCGCCCAGGCCTTCCTTGAGCACGGCGCCGAACTCGGCGTAGAACTTGCTGTACTTGGCAGCGCCCGACTCGTCCGTCGCGTTGGCCTTGTCTTGCACGCTCTGGCCTTCCTTCTCCTGCTTGGCCAGGTCTTCGAGCATGGCCAGCACGCGGCGGGTATTGCCTTCGCGGATCGCTTTCACATCGCGGCTTTCCTGCAGCAGCTCGCGGCTCACGTTCAGCGGCAGGTCGGCCGAATCGACCACGCCCTTGACGAAGCGCAGGTAGGTCGGCAGCAGCGCCTCGGCCTCGTCCATGATGAAGACGCGCTTGACGTAGAGCTTGACGCCGGCCGCCTTGTCGCGGTTCCACAGGTCCATCGGGGCGCGGGCCGGCAGGTAGAGCAGCTGCGTGTACTCGGTGCTGCCTTCGACGCGGTTGTGGCTCCAGGCCAGCGGCGCCTCGTGGTCGTGGCTGATCTGCTGGTAGAACGCCTGGTACTGCTCGGGCGTGATGTCTTTTTTCGGACGGGTCCACAGCGCGCTGGCCTGGTTGACGGTTTCCCACTCGTCGGTCGTGACCATCTCGCCGCCCTTGTGGTCTTCGCCTTCTTTCCATTCCTCCTTCTGCATCAGGATGGGCAGCGAGATGTGGTCGGAATACTTGCTGATGATGGCCTTGAGCTTCCATGCGCTCAGGTATTCGGCGGCGTTCTCGCGCAGGTGCAGGGTGACGCTGGTGCCGCGCTGGGGCCGCGTCAGGCTTTCGACCTCGAAGTCGCCCGTGCCGCCGCTGACCCAGCGCACACCCTGGTCGGCCGGCAGCCCGGCCCGGCGCGACTCCACGGTGATCTTGTCGGCGACGATGAAGCCCGAATAAAAGCCCACGCCGAACTGACCGATCAGCTGGCCCTGCTCGGAAGCCGTGGCCTTCTGGTCGCCGCTGAGCTTGCCCATGAACTCCCGGGTGCCGCTCTTGGCGATCGTGCCCAGGTTGTCGATGGCTTCCTGCTGGGACAGGCCGATGCCGTTGTCGGTGATGGTCAGGGTTTTGGCCGCCTTGTCGATCGTCACCCGCACCTCGAGATTCGGGGCGTCCTCGTACAGCGCTGGCTGGTTCAGCGCCTCGAAGCGCAGCTTGTCGCAGGCGTCCGAGGCATTGGAGACCAGCTCGCGCAGAAAGATGTCGGGGTGCGAATACAGCGAATGGGTGACGAGGTGCAGCAGCTGGGCGACTTCGGCCTGGAACGAAAGGGTTTGCTTGCTCATGGGGGTTGACCTTGTTGACAGATGGAGGGCGATCGATCGGACCGCCTCACAGAACCGCCAATTGTGGCCCAAGCCTCGGTTTTCAAGATTGCAATACTTTCGACTGCGTGGCCCGCCTGGAGCCCAGCCGCGCGGCCCAAGCTGTGGCAAAAATCACACAGTCTCACGATAATCGTCTAAGTTATTGATTCTGTGAACTTTTTCTCATTGCTTCCAGGCTTGCGGCCATACAATTCAGCGGTCGTGTGGGGCCAATCCGCTCCCTATCGGGCTGATCTGCCACCTAGTACCACAGTCTGAACAGAACACTAATTTACTACTGGAGCAACAACATGAAAAAACTGGCCTTGGCTGTGTCGTTGGGCATCCTGCTCGCCACTCCCCTGCTGTCGCACGCCGAATCCAACTTTGTGTCCGGCGCGGCGGCGACCACGGCATCGGCCAAGCTGGATTTCAGCATTGTGATTCCCAAGGTGCTGTACATCCGGGTCGGCACCGGCACCGACGCGGCCAACAACACGACGGTCGACCTCATCAACTTCACGGTTCCGGCCGCCAACCTCGGCGACGCCACCGTCGTCAACGCCGATGCCGCCAGCGGCGACCTCACCAACGGCGCCGTCACCGTCCGCATCTACGGCAACGGCGGCAACATCAGCCTGAATTCAGCCACCACCGGCCCTATGACCACCGGCACCGCCGGCGAAGAAGTGTCCTGGAGCCGCGTCACCGTGACGCCCGCCGCCCTGGCCTCCACCACGGCCGGCTTCACCAATGGTGCCATCACCCACCCCGCGTTCAACACCGGCGCCACCGGCGGCGCCGGCACGGCCACGACGCTGACCGCCACCAACAAGGTTGTGCGCCAGGAAGGCAAATGGACCTTTGCCTACGCCAACCAGGATGTCGTGGCCGCGGGCACCTATGGCGGCACCGCCGCGAAGAACGGGCGCGTCACCTATACCGTGGCCCAGCCCTGATGGCGATGGGGCTTGCCCGGCCCGTCTGCGCGCAACCCCCAGCCACCCGCCCGGCTCGCTGGAGGACGCTGGCCTGTGCCGGCGTGCTGGCTGCGCCACCCCTGGTCAGCCACGCCTATCTGGTGACCATCACGGGCGGAACCAAATCCCTGTACCTGCAAGTTGGCGCCGGCACCATGACCGGTGGCAACTTCAACGCGGGCGGCACGCCGGGCAACAACACCACCGTCAACAGCGTCTCGGTCACGGTGCCAGCCGCCAGTCTGGGCGCCGGCACCCAGGCCATGACGACCAACAGCGCGGTGACAGCCAGTCCTTACGACGGCTACAACTTCTGCAGCGTGCCCTCTCAAGTTTACGTCGGCGGCTTCTACCGCACGCCGGGTGCCGCCGGCAACGCCACTCTGAGCGCGACCTCGCCCGCCAGCCTGACCAGCGCCGGCGGCGACACCCTGCCCTTCAGCACGATTTCCTGGGTGTCGGGCGGCAACGGAGACGCCACGGCCACCATCCCCAGCGGCAGCTTCGTGGGCGGCACCACCCAAGCGCTGCTGAGCATTGCCCGCAACCGGTGGTTCGAGAGCTGCCTGCAGTTCAACTACGCCAACACGGCGCTGGTGGCGGCAGGCACGTTCACAGGCCGCGTCACCTACACCCTGACCGCGCCGTGAGCCCCGTTCCTGTCGCTCGACCGTTTCGATCAGCCCCGCGACTGCTGTTCGCGGCCCTGCTGACGTTCATCGGGCTCGGCGCCAGCCAGGCGGCCACCTTCCGGGTGGACGACAGCGGCACCCTGGTGAGCCAGCCAGTCGCTCCGATGCGCTGGAAACAGCTGGTGCCCGGCCGCGGCGCCGATCACTCGGTCGAGGCGCGGCTCATGGTCGCGGTGCGGCTTCATCTGGTGCCTTGGCTCAACCAGCCGGTGCGGCTGTACATGGGACTGGCCCCGGTCCACAGCGACCCGGTCCAGGCCAGCTGGCGCACCCAGGGGCGGCTGCTGGCCGGCTCGGTGCGCTCGGGCGCACGCACGCTGGTTTACGACGGCACCGTCAGCACTGCCTTGCTCGAAGAAACCATGGAGCTGGTGCTCACCACCGATGGCCGAGCCCTGGTGTCGCCCCAGACCCTGCATTTCCATTTTGAGATTGACGCCCCATGATGAGCCGGCTCGGACAGCGCCTCACGACAGCCCTCGAACAATGCTTGTGCATCGCGGCTCTGACGGCCATCGGTCTGGCGCCTGCGCGGGCCGCCGATTTTGCGGTGGCCGTCTCGCCACCGCGCTTCGAACTCGAAGTCAAGCCAGGGGAGAGGCTGCGCGAGGTGATCGAGATCACCAATGCAGCGGCCCAGTCCAGCGTCTTCACGGTCCGCACGGCCGACTGGTCGCTGGCGCCGGATGCGTCCGTGAGCTTCATGGACGAGCTCGCCCCCCAAAGCTGCCGGCCCTGGGTGGCGATCGAGCGCCGGGAATTGACGGTCATGCCGGGTCGACCCTACCGCTTCCGCTTCGAGGTCACGCCCCCGGCTGACGCCCCACCGGTGGAATGCCGCTTCGCGATCATGATCGAGGGACAGGACCAGACCACTACCGGCGCAGGCCTGGCCATTCCCTTCAATGCCCGGCTGGGCGTGATCGTCTATGCGGCGGTCGGCGATGTGCAGCCCCAGCTCAGCGTCGTGGGTTCGGGCGTTCAGACCATCGACGGCCAGCCCACGCCCGTGCTGCAGGTGCGCAACACGGGCAAGGCGCACGGTCGCCTGGGCGGCTTCCTGTCGGGCACGGACGCCAGCAACACCCCACTGGATTTCGCTCCCGGCACCACGCCCATCCTGCCCGGCGAAACCCGCTCGGTGGCGCTGGTGGCGACCCGGCCCGGCGACCCGCACACGGCCGTGGCGGTGCGCTTTCCCGTGACGATCCGCGGCAAGCTCGAATGGGGCAAGAAGCAGTCCCAGGAAGTGGAGCAGCGCTTCCAGCCATGAGGCGCCGCCCAGGAGTCCACCCACGCGCACCGCTCAAGCCAGGCTGGCTGCTGACCGGCGCGCTCGGCGCCGCCCTGTGCAGCGGCGCGCCGCGGGCGGATGCCCAAACGGTCAGGGCGGACTACAGTGGACTGGCCACGCCAGCCCCGGCCGCTCAGCCCTATCTCGACCGGGTCCTGGACCCGGGCGTCGCGCAGGACGACCCGCTGGAGCAGGAGCCCGGCAACTACAACGCCGAGGGCTGGCCGCGCAGCCTGCGGCTGGACTATGCCCTGGGCTCGCAGCGCGGGGCCTCCAGGACCCTGTCCCAGGCGGTTTTGTTCAACGGATTCCTCGACACGCCCAACCATGGCGCCCTGTCGGTCACCGCCAGCCTGAACTCATTGCGCCAGGACAGCGTTGCCGGCTTCGCGCCCGTCCCGAGCGCGGCCACGGGCAACAGCTGGCGCATCGACCAGCGCGCCCTGCCGCTGGACGGAGGCTGGCTGGCCCATCACAGTGCCGGCGACACGACCACCCTCCTTTCCCCCCTGGCACGGGGGCTGGGCCGCCTGTACCTGCCGACCACCCCGATCGAAGGCGTGGCCGGCCAGTGGCAACAGGGCGAGGCGGCGCAGCTGAACCTGGCAACCGGGCGGGCCGGGCTGTTCAATGGGCTCGACATCAACGGCTTCAGGCTCTCGGGCGGCGACATCGTGACCGGGGGCGCACAGCTGCGGCTGGCCGGCGGGCATGCCGGGCCCTCCCGCACCGATGCCGCCATTCAACTCGCAGAGGCGCGAAATGTCCCCGAAAACGGCCTGGCCAGCAGCCAGCACAACACCCGCTCGGTCTGGTCCGCACTGGCTTGGGAAGGCTCCGCACCCTCCGGCCCAGCCCCGGGGCTGACGCCGCTGGCGCAGCCCCTGGGCGGGCTCAGGCTGCAAGCCAACTGGCTGCAAAGCGCGCACAGCCGCGACGGCAGTGCCTGGGGCGGCTGGCTCGATGGCGCGTGGCGCAGCGAACTGTTCCAGAACACGGCCGGCCTGTTTTACTTCCAGCCCCATCTGCGCTGGGGCGCCATGACTGCCGCCAGCGACCTGCGCGGCCTCTACTGGCGCGCCGACACCTCGGCCCGGCAATGGCAGCTGGGCTGGACCGCCGAGCTCGCGGACAGCGTCAGCGGCCTGTACGCCAGCAGCGTCTATGCCAGCCTGTACGGGCGCTACCGGCTGGACACCCGCAATGCCTTGGGAGCCACGCTGGCGCTGCGCAGCGGCAGCGGCGCGGGCCGGTCGCTGCAGCTGAGCTGGGATCGCCTGTCCGACTGGGGGCAGACCCAGTGGCGCGGCGACTACGCGAGCTTGGGCGGCGCCAGAACCATGCGCGCCGGGGTCGACCACAGCTGGCCCCTGCGCGCCAACACCCTGCTGGCCACCTCGCTGGCATGGGAGCGCAGCAGCGGCGCCTCGGCCGCGCCGTCCGACGCCTGGAACTGGGGCATCCTGTCCTCCTGGTCGCCGGCCACGGGCGTTTCGCTCGATGCCAGTCTGCGCGGCGCCCACGGCAGCGGCACCGACGCACTCAACGCGAACCTGGGCCTGGCTTGGCAGCTGCAGCGCGGCTGGTCGCTGATCGCGCGCTACGCCGAGGTGCGGGGCCGGGACCCGCTGTCGCCACTGGTGGTGTCGGCGCTGACGGCCGCGACCCAGGCGGCAGTCGCCCCGACGCCAGCGCACCGCAGCCTGCAGCTGGTCCTGCGCTACGAAGAGCGCTCCGGAACGGCCTCCGCGCCGCTGGGAGGCCTGCCGGGCTCGGGCGCCGGCAGCCTGAGCGGCACCGTCTATTTCGATGCCGACCACAACGGGCGGCGCGACGCCACCGAGGCCGGCGCGGCAGGCGTGGCCGTGGTGCTGGACCGCCGCTATGTGGTGCGCACCGATGCGCAGGGTCGCTACGAATTCCCGACTGTTGCGTCAGGACAACATGTGCTCGAAATCCAGGCCGACCATGTTCCCCTGCCCTGGAGCCCGGCGGAGCGTGAGCCGGTCAAGACCACGGTCTACGTGCGTCAGTTGACGATGCAGGATTTCGCGCTCCAGCGCGAGCGCTAAAAGCCTTGCTGCGCAAGCCTTGCAGCGGGTTGCGTGAAGCTTTTAACACTTTCAGCCGTCTGGCATTACATCATTTGCAACACAGGGCACAGGCGCCGTGACATATCGCACGCAAGCCTTCAGCATTTGGGGGCGTTCTGTCAAGTCATTGATTTTCATGACTTTTTTCTCTTTTATTACAAATAGATGCATCTAGAATTCCGCCATCGACAACGCTTTATTAATACGAAGGACTCATCATGAAAAAGTACGCAGCAGCTCTGGCCCTGGGTCTTGCAGCTTTGGCAACGATGCCTTCGCAGGCGGCCACCGCGACCGGCACCTTCAATGTCACCATCAACCTGACCTCAGCCTGCCAGGTGAACACGGCACCGACCGCCGCCTTCACCTACACCTCGTTCCAGACGACGGCCGCCACGTTCAGCAGTTCGTTCGACATCCTGTGCACGAACACGCTGCCCATTACCTCGATAACACTGGACTCGACTTCCGTGACCGACAGCGCCACCAACCTGGCCTACACGCTGGCGCTGGGCGCCGTCCCGGCGATTGGAACGGGCGTGGCCCAGAGTATTCCCGTCACCGGCAGCATGGCCGCCAACCAGGCGGGTACCTGCCTCACGAGCACCTGTACCAACGCCTTGTCCACCAACAAAACGCGTACCATCACGATCACCTACTGATCGGGATTCCCCATGCGCCTGCTTCGCTCCCTGGCCTTGGGCGGCGTGATCGCCGCCTGGACGGCGGGCGTCCCGGCGGGGACGGCAAGCGCGGTGTTCAACGTGAACATCACGCTGAACAGCCCGGCGACTCAGAGCCTTTGCATCAGCCAGGCCAGCAACGCCACGGTGCAAGTCGCCTGCTCCAGCGGGCAGTTCGTGAGCATCGAAGCCGCGCCGGGCCAGCAATTCCTGGGCAGCCAGGGCAGCGCCTACCGACTCTGGTTCGGCCCCGGCAGCCCGCTTCCCCAAGCCCAAGCGGCCAAGGTCACGCCCTACCTCGTGACCGGCACCGTCACCCAGCTGCAGCTGCGCAAGCTCAACGAACAGGATGAGCCGTTGGAGATATTGGTAAGCTTTTAAGCATGAATGCCCCGAAGTTCTCCAGCCTGGCGGCACTGGCCGCCGGCCTGTTCCTGTCCATTGCCGCCCCGGCCCTCGCCGGCGTGTTTTCCGTGACGCCGGTTCGCATCTACATGACGCCCAAGAACCGGGCCGTGGCCGTGACGCTGACCAACGAGGGCGACACCGAGGTGGCGTTGCAGGCCGACCTCAACGCCTGGAGCCAAAAGCCCGACGGCACGGACGAGCTGGTTTTGACCGAGGACATGATCCTGTCGCCGCCGATCATCAAGCTCGCGCCCAAGGCGCGCCAGGTCGTGCGCCTGGCCCTGCTCAAGCCTGCCGATGCCAGCCGCCAGCTGACCTACCGCATGGTCGTGCGCGAGGTGCCCGAGGCCACGGCGCCCAAGGCCGCCGGCATGGAAGTGCCGATTGCGCTGGCGCTGAGCATGCCGGTCTTCATCACCCCGCCCCTCGCCCAGCGCGAGGTCCGCTGCGAAGCGGCCCGGCCCGATGCCCAGACGCTGCAGGCCGTATGCAGCAACAGCGGCACGGCCTATGCGCAGGTCCGCGAAATCCAGCTCAGGCGCGGCGAGCAGACCCTGGCCCGCTTCGAGGGCGGCCACTACATCCTGCCCGGTGCGCGCAAGGCCATCGCCCTGAAAGCCGAAGCGGCGGTCGCCGCGGGCGCGGCCCAGCTCAGCGTGGTATTCGACGACGGCAAAAGCCAGGTCTTCCAGGTCACGCTGCCCTGAGGCGACGCCTCATGTGGCTGTTTTCGGTCGACCCCCGCGCCCTTGTCCCCCTGGCGGCTACGCTGGCGCTCGCCGGCCTGGGCTTGCGCGCGGGCGCCCAGACCAGCCCGCCGCCGGTGGACCGCCTGCTGCCGCTGGAGGTGAACGTCAACAGCGCCCAGGGCGGCAGCTGGACGCTGCTGGAGCGCAACGGCGTGCTCTACGCCCCTGCCGAGGCGTTCGAGGAATGGCGCGTGAACCGCCGCCCCACGGCGAAAAGTGTCGACTACCGCGGCCAGACCTGGTACCCGCTGTCCTCGGTTCAGGGATTCGAGGCGCGGATGAACCACGCCGACCAGTCGATGAGCCTGGTTTTCTCACCGTCGGCCTTTGCCGCGACGCGGCTGGGCAACGAGGCCGTGGAGCGGCCCGCGCTCAGCGCCACCGAACCGGCTCTGTTTCTGAACTACGACCTGAACCTGAGCCACACGGCGAGCCGGCTCGCCCCCACCACCAGCGATCTCGGCGCCCTGACCGAGCTGGGCCTGTCCACCGGGCTGGGCGTGCTGACCTCCAGCTTTGTCGGACGCAACCTCGGCAGCAGCAGCACCGGCACGCCCCGCTCCTGGCGGCGGCTGGAGACCGTGTTCACGCGCGACTTTCCCGAGCGCAACCTGAGTCTGCGGCTGGGCGACAGCAGCACGCGCGCGGGCCTGTGGGGCCGCTCGGTCTACTTCGGCGGCGTCCAGTTCGGCCGCAATTTCGCGCTGACGCCCGGCTTTGTGAGCCAGCCGATTCCCATCATCAGCGGCACCTCCAGCGCGCCGAGCACGGTGGAGCTCTACATCAACGACGCGCTGCGCCAGACCTCCAACGTGCCGGCCGGACCGTTTGCGATCGACAACTTCCTGCTGCTCACCGGCGCGGGCCAGGCGCGGGTCGTGGTGCGCGACGTGCTGGGGCGCGAAACCGTTCTGACCCAGCCCTTCTTCAGCCACACCAATCTGCTCGACGAAGGCCTGAGCGACTGGAGCGTTGAGGCCGGCGCCGTGCGGCGCGAGCTGGGTGTGCAAAGCGCCGCCTACGGCCAGCGCTTTGGCTCAGGCCTGCTGCGCTACGGCCTGAGCCGCGACCTGACCGCCGAGACCCGGCTCGAATGGGGCGCCGAGACGCGCAACGCGGGCGTCGGACTGAGCTGGGGCCTGCCCTTGCAGGCCCTGGGCCAGGCAGCTGTGGCCTGGAGCCAGGACGACACGACAGGGCGTGGCCAGGAATGGCTGCTGGGGATGGAACACAGCAGCCTGCGCCACGGCTTCAGCGCGCGCCTCCAGGGCGCCAGCCGCAACTACCGCCAGCTCGGCCTGGAGACCGGTACCCTGCCGTTCAGGCGGCAGTTTTCGGGCACATATGCCTACACCTCCGAAGCCCTGGGCTCGCTGGGTCTGGGCATGGCCCGCATCGCCACCTACGACCGCGGCACGCTGACCACCTACAGCGCCAACTACTCGATCCGCGTCGGTGAGCGCAACGCGCTGACTTTCAGCGCCACCCGTATCAGCGGCAGCAGCAGGGGTCACTCGTTCGGCGTGTCCTTCACCGTGCCGCTGGACGGTCACCTGACCTCTTCGAGCAACCTGACCCACAAGCCCGGCCGCACCGATGGCTACACCGGCGTCAGCAAGGGTTTGAGCACCGAGGTCGGAATGGGCTGGCGGGCCCTGGCCGGCCGGCGCGACGGCGACGCCTTCAGCGAAGGCGGCCTGTATTACCAGGGCAGCCGGGCCCTGCTGACCGCCGACCTCAGCGCCTCCAGCGCCCAGCAGAGCCTGCGGCTGGGAGCCCAGGGCGGCCTGGTGTTCATGGACAGGCGCTTCTTTGTCTCGCGCCGCGTGCAGGACAGCTTCGCGCTCGTGGAGGTGCCGGGCTACGCCAATGTCGGCGTGGGATTCCAGGGCAGCACGCTGACCCGCACCGACGCCGACGGCCTGGCCCTGCTGCCGCGCCTGCTGCCCTACCAGCGCAACAGCATCCGGCTGGACCCCAACGAGCTGCCGATCAATGCCGAGCTCGACAGCATCGAGCAGGTGGTGGTGCCGGCGGCGCGCAGCGGCGTCAAGGTCAGCTTCCCGGTGCGGTCGGGCCGCGGCGCGCTGATCCGCATCGTGCTCGACGACGGCGAACCGGCGCCGGCCGGGGCCGAGATCGTGCTGCAGGGCGACAACAAGGAGTTCTTTGTGGCGCGCCGCGGTGAGGCATTTGTCACGGGATTGCAGACCAGCAACCAGCTGCGCTTGCAATGGAACGGTGAGGCCTGTACCTTTGACGTCACCCTGCCGCCCGGCCAGCTGGACGAGGTGGCCCGCGTGGGGCCAGTGACCTGCTCCGGAGTCAAGAGATAAGCCATGAAACCCTGGGTGTTCACCTTGAGCCTGCTTGCCGCCCTGCTCGGCTGGGGAGCCGCGCAGGCCGCCATCACCTGCAGCCTGTCGAACACCAACCCCTATCCGATCTACGACCCGTCGTCGAATGCACACAACGACTCGACCGGCACCATCACCCTGATCTGCACCCGCCTGACATCGGACGCCAGCAGCATCGACTACTGGGTCGGCCTCGACCAGGGCGAGCCGCCAGCCGGCCGCAATCTGACGCGCCAGACCGGCACGCAGACGCTGAACTACCGGATCTACCGCAATGCCGGCTACAGCCAGACCTGGAACAACGGTGCCGGCGGCGTGACCGGCACCATCAATTTCGGCGGCAGCACGGCGACCAGCGTGACGCTGACCTATTACTTCCGCGTGATCCGACAGCAAACCGGCAAGCCCGCCGGCCTGTACGACGACACGCCGCTGGCGACCCTGCGCTTCAACACCCGCTTCGATCCCGACGAAGCCACCACCGCCCTGGTGCCGGTCGTCAGCATCGTGGCCGAATGCCGGGTCAGCTCCACGCCGGCGCCGCTGGTGCTGAACTACACCTCGTTCTCGGCCAGCGCGATCACGGCCAGCACCGGCTTTGCCGTGAGTTGCACCAACAGCACGCCCTACACGATGGCACTGGACGCCACCAGCGGGAGCATGCTGGGTCTGAACTACACGCTGGGCCTGAGCTCCAGCAGCGCCACGGGCAGCGGCCTGCCCCAGAACTACAGCGTCACCGGCACGGTGGCGGCCAACCAGTCGGGCAACTGCGCTAGCGCCAGCTGCTCGGCCACCCAGGCCCGCACGATCACCATCACCTACTGAACGCTGTCCTCAGCGCGGCAGCGACTCCACCTCCTTGGTCCAGCGCTCCAGCAGGCGGCGGCGCTCGGCGGCCTTTCGGGAGGGGCCATGCTGGTTGCGCAGTGGGGATTCTTGGCAGAGCCTGTCATGAGCGCGGTCGAAGAGCCCGGAATGACAGAGAGCCGCTCGGCAACAGAGGGTGCCGCTCAAAAGCGCTCATGGGGGCCCAGGTAGCGCCATTGTCCGACCGGCAGGCTGCCCAGCACCACCCGTCCGATGCGGATGCGCTTGAGCCCGACGACCTTGAGGCCGACCAGCTCGCACATGCGGCGGATTTGGCGCTTCCGGCCCTCGGTCAGCACAAAGCGCAGCTGCTCGGGGTTTTGCCAGTCGACCCGGGCCGGCTTCAGGACCTGGCCGTCCAGGCTCAGGCCGTGGCGCAACCGCGCCAGCTGCGCGGGCGGGAACACGGCCTGGACGTTGGCGGCGACGTCACCCCAGCTCACGCGCACCAGGTATTCCTTCTCGGTCTGCGAGTCCTCGCCGATCAGCTGGCGCGCCACGCGCCCGTCCTGCGTCAGCACGAGCAGCCCCACCGAATCGATGTCGAGCCGCCCGGCCGGCGCCAGCCCCTTGAGCTGGCCGGGCGCGAAGCGCTGCCGCGACGCATCGCCGCGCCAGTGGTTGCGCGCCTGCACCAGCGTGACGGCCGGCGCATGGCCGTCCTCGGCCTGGCCGCTGACATAGCCGACCGGCTTGTTGAGCAGGATCGTGACCTGGCTAGCCTGCTGGCCCTGGGCTTTCCTGTCGACCTCGATGCGCGCATCGGGCCCGACCTGCAGGCCCATGAGCGCGACTTGGCCGTTGACCTTGACCCAGCCCTGGGCGATCCAGTCGTCGGCCTCGCGGCGCGAGCACAGGCCGAGCTCGGCCATGCGTTTGTTCAGTCGGGTGGTGGCGGGGGCGGAGGGCTCAGTCATGGGCATGCTGGTTTGCTATTGATTTCGTAGCGCCTCATGACCAAAGGACATGGGCTACAGCACATTTTCGCCGATAGAACCGGTCCCGCACGGGCTAGTTTTTGACCGAAAACACACTGGAGCGCAGCGCCGCCAGATCGAGGATGCGCAGGCCGCCGTATTCCACGCGTATCAGCCCCTTGGCCTCCAGCGCGGCCAGCGCCTCGTTGACCCGCTGGCGCGACAGGCCCACGAGGTAGGCCAGTTCCTGCTGCGTGATGCGCAGGACTTCGCCCACGCTGGGGTAGAGCACGGGGTTGAACAGCGCGGCCAGGCTGCGCGCCACGCGCAGGTCGGGGTTGTTCATGCGGTCGATCTCGCGCGCGGCGATGAACTGGCCCAGGCGCTCGTTGAGCTGGTTCATCACGAAGCGGTTGAAGCCGATCGAGTGGTCGAGCAGCCAGTGAAAGGTGTCGATCGGCAGGCCTGCCACGACCGACTTGCGCAGGGCCTGGATGTTGTAGCGGTAGGGCTCGCGCTTGAGCGCCGTGCCTTCGCCGAACCAGCCCCCGGGCGGCACGCCGGTGAAGGTCATGGTCACGCCCTGGGCGTCGTCGCTGCTCATCTTGAGCAGGCCCTCGACCACGCCGAACCAGTAGGTCACGGGCTTGCCGACGCGGCAGACATAGTCGCCGGGCCGGGCGTCGCCGACCTTGAGCTCGCCGACGGCGCGCAAGCGCTCCTCTGACGACAGCACCGGCAGCCACGGGATGCCGGCCAGCTCGGCCGCGCTGGCCTCACGGGCCCGCTGGTAAAGACGCGTCGATTCCACCATGGCTTGCTTTCTGGCCAGCCCCTGATGCTCGGGAAAGTCCGAAGCGGACTGGCCCTTAAATTGTCGTTGCAACGACAGCTTGGTGTCAATTGAACGGCTAGCATGGCCGACCACCCCACGGAGCCACCATGCAGAATTTCAAGCCCGCCCGCCTCCTGCCCGCCGCCCCCTCCTGCGCCACCCCGTCACGCCGCCAGCTGCTGAGCCTGGCTGCCGGCGCCAGCCTGCTCGCCAGCCCCTGGGTTCGGGCCCAGGACAGCGGCCCGCTGCGCCTGGGCCAGTCGGCCGCGCTGAGCGGCCCGCTGGGCGAGCTCGGACAGGCCATGCACCAAGGCGCGAAGGCCTGCTTCGACGCAGTCAATGCGCGCGGCGGCATCCACGGCCGGCGCATCGAGCTCGTCAGCAGCGATGACGGCTACGATGTCAAGCGCGCCAGCGCCAATGTGCGGTCCTTCATCGAGGACCGCGGCATCTTCGCCCTGTTCAACTGCATGGGCACACCGATGGTCGAGGCCGTGCTGCCCATGGTGCAGGAAGAAGGCATTCCGTTTTTCGCGCCCTTCAGCGGCGCGCTGCTGGCCCGGCCCAGGGGCGCGCGCCATGTGTTCAACATCCGCGCGAGCTACCCCGACGAGGCCGAGCAGCTGGTTCAGCACCTGGCGACCGTGGGCATACGCCGCATCGCCGTGGTCTACCAGAACAACGCGTTCGGCAAGGAGGTATTCACCGCCGCCCAGCAGTCGCTGGGCAAGCGTCAGCTCGCCGCCGTGAGCGCCGTCACCGTGGAGAGCAATGCCTCGGATGCCGCCGGCGCGGCGGCCAAGGTCGCCGAGGCCAGCCCCGAAGCCGTGCTGCTGGGCCTGGCGGGCAAGCCCACGATCGACTTCGTGAAAGCGATCCGCCAGCAACGCAAGGGCCTGCCGCTGTATGCGCTGTCGGTCATGGGCTCGGCCGCGACCCTGAAGGCGCTGGGCGAGGACGCGGTCGGCATTGCCGTGTCGCAGGTCGTGCCGCTGCCAGGCAACACCGTGGTGCCGGTGGTGCGCGAGTTCCAGGAGGCCTGGAGGGCCGCCGGCAGCCCGCTGGAACCCTCGCACCTGGCGCTGGAGGGCTACATCAACGCGCGGGTCTTCAGCGAGGCCGTTCGCCGCGCCGGCCGCGCGAGCAGCCGCGCGGCCTTCATCGACAGCACCTGGGCCCTGCGCCGCCACGACCTCGGCGGGTTCGAGGTCAGCTTCACCGAGCCCGGCAGCAATGCCTCGCGCTTCGTCGAGCTGACCATGGTCACGCGCGATGGCCGCTTCATCAAGTGAATCGCCCCGGCGGCCCGACCCTAGGGCAGGCCCCAATGGGGCTTACCCGTAAATTGTCGTCATAAAGACAACCTGACGTCAAAGCAGCGCCTACCATGCATTGCAAGACAAGCCCAAAGCCAGTCACAGACAGACCCTCCGGAGACAGAAGGAACAGCATGCAGACCACATTCCCCCGACTGTTGCTGAAGCACGCAGCCGAGCGCCCCACGGCGCCCGCCATGCGCGAAAAGGAATACGGCATCTGGCAGACCCATGGCTGGGCCGATCTGGCCGCGCTGGTCGAGCAGCTGGCCTGCGGCCTGCACCAGGCCGGCCTGCGGCGCGGCGAGCACATGATCGTCATCGGCGCCAACCGCCCCCGCCTGTACGCGACCATGCTGGCCGCTCAGTCGCTGGGCGCGATTCCGGTGCCGCTGTACCAGGACGCCGTGGCGGACGAATGCGTGTTCCCGATCAACAACGCCGAGGTGCGCTTCTGCCTGGTCGAAGACCAGGAGCAGGTCGACAAGCTGCTGGAGATCCGCGACCAATGCCCGGCCGTCTCCCATATCTACTACGACGACCCGCGCGGCCTGCGCAACTACAGCGAGCCGGGCCTGGCCTCGCTCGACGAGCTGATCGCCGCCGGCAGCGCCTTTGCCGGCCAGCACCGCAACTTCTTCCACAACGAGGTCGAGCAGGCCCAGCCCGGCGATGTGGCCGCGATGTTCTTCACCTCGGGCACGACCGGCAAGCCCAAGGGCGTGGTCCACACCCACGACAGCCTGCTCAACCGCGCCCGGGCCGGCGCCGAGTTCGACCGGCTCACCGGCAGCGAGGAGGTGCTGGCCTACCTGCCGCCGGCCTGGATCGGCCAGAACATCTTCAGCTACGCCCAGTGGCTGGCCTGCGGCTATGTGGTGAACTGCCCCGAGTCCGCCAGCACCGTGATGATCGACCTCAAGGAGGTCGGCCCGACTTACTACTTCGCGCCGCCGCGCGTGTTCGAAGGCCTGCTGACCAGCGTGATGATCCGCATGGAGGACGCGGGCGCCATCAAGCGCACCATGTTCCACAAGTTCATGGAGGTCGCGCGCCGCGTCGGCCCGGCCCGCATGGACGGCAAGGCCTTGGGCCTGCTGGACTCGATGCTCTACGGCCTGGGCAACCTGCTGGTCTACGGCCCGCTGCGCAACAACCTGGGCCTGTCGCGCGTGCGCGTGGCCTACACGGCCGGCGAGGCGATCGGCCCGGACCTGTTCAGCTTCTACCGCTCGATCGGCGTGAACCTCAAGCAGCTCTACGGCTCGACCGAGACCGCGGTGTTCGTGTGCCTGCAGCCCGACCAGGAGGTCAAGGCCGACACCGTGGGCGTGCCCTGCAGCGGCGTGGAGATCAAGGTCGCCGACAACGGCGAAATCCTGGTCAGGTCGCCGGGTCTGCTCAAGGAGTACTACAAGAACCCGGCCGCCACGGCCGAGGTGCTGACGGCCGACGGCTGGTACCACACCAGCGACGCCGGCTTCCTGGACGGCAGCGGCCACCTCAAGATCATTGACCGCGTCAAGGACGTGGGCCGCATCAAGGGCGGCGCCAACGACGGCGCGATGTTCGCGCCCAAGTATGTGGAGAACAAGCTCAAGTTCTTCCCCCACATCAAGGAAGCCGTGGCCTTCGGCGATGGCCGCGAGCAGGTCTGCGTGATGGTCAACATCGACTTCGACGCCGTGGGCAACTGGGCCGAGCGCCGCAACCTGCCCTATGCGGGCTACACCGACCTGGCGCAAAAACCCGAGGTCTACCAGCTGATCAAGGAATGCGTGGAGAAGGTCAACGCCGACCTCAGCGTCGACGCCCTGCTCGCGGGCTCGCAGATCAGCCGCTTCCTGGTGCTGCACAAGGAGCTCGACGCTGACGATGGCGAGCTCACGCGCACCAACAAGGTCCGCCGCGGCTTCATCGGCGAGAAATACCTGGCCCTGGTCGATGCGCTGTACGCCGGCAAGACCGAGCAGTACATCGAAACCCAGGTCAAGTTCGAAGACGGGCGCAGCGGCAGCGTGAGCGCCACCCTGAAGATCGTGGACGCGAAAACCTTCGCGCCGGTGAAGGCAGCAGCATGAAAATCATGAATGAATCGGCCAACATGGGCAGCGCATCAAGCCCGAGCCCGGGCAAGCGCAAGTTCGGCGACATCATCCTCGACGTCCAGAACATCTCCTTGAGCTTCGGCGGCGTCAAGGCGCTGACCGACATCTCGTTCAACGTGCGCGAGCACGAGATCCGCGCCATCATCGGCCCCAACGGCGCGGGCAAGAGCTCCATGCTCAACTGCATCAACGGCGTCTACACGCCCCAGCAGGGCTCGATCACCTTCCGCGGCCAGACCTTCAAGCACATGAACAGCCACCAGGTGGCCGTGATGGGCGTGGCGCGCACCTTCCAGAACCTGGCGCTGTTCAAGGGCATGAGCGTGCTCGACAACATCATGTCGGGGCGCAACCTCAAGATCAAAAGCAACCTTTTTCTGCAGGCCCTGCGCCTCGGTCCGGCCGAGCGCGAGGAAATCAGGCACCGCGAGGCGGTCGAGCACATCATCGACTTCCTCGAAATCCAGGCCTACCGCAAGACGCCCGTGGGGCAACTGCCCTACGGCCTGCAAAAGCGCGTGGACCTGGGGCGGGCGCTGGCGATGGAGCCCCAGGTGCTGCTGCTCGACGAGCCCATGGCCGGCATGAACGTCGAGGAAAAGCAGGACATGTGCCGCTTCGTGCTCGACGTCAACGACGAGTTCGGCACGACCGTGGTTCTGATCGAGCACGACATGGGCGTGGTGATGGACATCTCCGACCGCGTCGTCGTGCTCGACTACGGCAAGAAGATCGGCGACGGCACACCCGATGAGGTGCGCAACAACCCGGATGTGATCCGGGCCTACCTCGGCACCTCGCACTGAGGAAGGTTGAGCGTTCGGCGTTGAGCGTTGAGCGAGAAAGACAGAATGAAGGAACGACCTATGCAATGTCACAACACAACTCCAGCAGCCACGCGCGCACGGCTTGGCCGGTCACGCTCAACCCTCAACAGTCAACACTGAACCTCCCATGGGACCTTTCCTCGAAACACTGATCGGCGGCCTGATGTCGGGCATGCTGTATTCGCTGGTGGCGCTGGGCTTTGTGCTGATCTTCAAGGCCTCGGGCGTGTTCAACTTCGCGCAGGGCGCGATGGTGCTGTTCGCGGCGCTCGCGATGGCGCGCTTCGCCGAATGGATTCCGCAGTGGACCGGGCTGGAGGGCAAATTCCTGCCCAACCTGCTGGCCTTCGTGGGGGCGCTGGCAGTCATGGTCGTCGTGGCCTGGCTGATCGAAAAGCTGGTGCTCGGAAGGCTGGTCAACCAGGAAGCCGTGACATTGCTGATGGCCACCCTGGGTGTTTCGTACTTCCTCGACGGCTTCGGCCAGACGATTTTCGGCTCGAGCATCTACAAGATCGACGTGGGCATGCCCAAGGACCCGATGTTCCTGCTGGAAAGCACGTTTCAGGGCGGCCTGCTGGTCAACCAGGAAGACCTGGTGGCCGCGCTGATCGCCACCGCGCTGGTCATCGCACTGGCCGCGTTCTTCCAGTACACCGGAACCGGCCGGGCCCTGCGCGCCGTGGCCGACGACCACCAGGCCGCGCAGTCGATCGGCATTCCGCTCAACCGCATCTGGGTCATCGTCTGGAGCGTCGCAGGCTTCGTGGCCCTGGTGGCCGGCATCATCTGGGGCAGCAAGCTCGGCGTGCAGTTCTCGCTGTCGGTGCTGGCGCTCAAGGCCCTGCCGCTGGTGATCCTGGGCGGCCTGACCTCGGTCCCCGGCGCCATCGTCGGCGGTCTGATCCTGGGCGTCGGCGAGAAGCTCGCCGAGGTGTTCCTCGGCCCGATGCTGGGCGGCGGCATCGAAATCTGGTTTGCCTATGTGCTCGCGCTCGGCTTCCTGCTGGTGAGACCGCAGGGCCTGTTCGGCGAGAAGATCATCGATCGGGTGTAGCAGAGGTTCAGCGTTCGGCGTTGAGCGTTCAGCGTGAGACCCCGAACTCCCTGACCCCACATGCTCAAGGCTCAACGCTCAACTTGGAACGACAAACATGCTTTACAGAGAAAACGGCCAATTCAAGACCAGCTACCGCGCCGACCAGCAGATCTTCCCGATCTCGCAGGACCGGCTGGCCATTCTTCTGATCCTGGCGTGCGCCTTCATCGTCGTGCCTGGCCTGGCCAGCGACTACCTGTTTCGCGCGATCCTGATCCCCTTCCTGATCATGTCGCTGGCGGCGCTGGGTGTGAACATCCTGGTCGGCTACTGCGGACAGATCTCGCTGGGCTCGGGCGCCTTCATGGCGGTCGGCGCCTACGGGGCATACAACTTCTTCGTGCGCCTGCCGGGCTTGCCGCTGATCCCGGCGCTGATCCTGGGCGGACTGTGCGCCACCTTCTTCGGCATCCTGTTCGGCCTGCCCAGCCTGCGCGTCAAGGGCCTGTACCTGGCCGTGACCACGCTGGCCGCCCAGTTCTTCAGCGACTGGATGTTCCTGCGCATCAAGTGGTTCACCCTGGACACGCCCTCGGGCTCGGTGTCGGTGTCGGGCCTGCAGGTGTTCGGCCTGCCGATCGAGAGCGCCCTCAGCAAATACCTGTTCTGCCTGTCGGTGCTGGTGCTCATGGCCCTGCTGGCCAAGAACCTGGTGCGCGGCGCCATCGGCCGCGAGTGGATGGCGATTCGCGACATGGACGTGGCCGCGGCCGTGATCGGCATCCGCCCCATGTACGCCAAGCTCAGCGCCTTCGCCGTGAGCTCCTTCATCATCGGCGTGGCCGGTGCCCTGTGGGCCTTTGTCTACCTGGGCGCCTGGGAGCCGGCCGCGTTCTCGGTCGACCAGTCGTTTCGCCTGCTGTTCATGGTGATCATCGGCGGCATGGGCTCCATCATGGGCAGCTTCTTCGGCGCCGCCTTCATCGTGGTGCTGCCGATCGCGCTGAACCTGTTCCTGCCGGTATTGCTGGGCCTGTTCGGCATCAGCATCTCCACCGCCGGCATCTCGCATGCCGAGCTCATGATCTTTGGCGGCCTGATCGTCTGGTTCCTGATCGTGGAGCCGCATGGTCTGGCCAAGCTGTGGTCGATAGGCAAGCAAAAGCTCAGGCTCTGGCCCTTCCCGCACTGAGGTCCGGGCTTGCAGGCAACTCCCGATGCGTTATGACTGATTTGTCCGTTGACTCGCAGTGCTTCACTTCATCAATTTCAAAGGAGAGACATATGAAGCTTCGTAACCTGGCTCTGGCCGCCGCCCTGGTGACCGTCGGCGCCTCCTCGCTCGTGACCGGCAGCGCGTTCGCGCAGGCCAAAGAGCAGTACTTCCCGGTTCTCTCGTACCGCACTGGCCCCTACGCGCCCAACGGCGTGCCCTGGGCCAACGGCTATGTGGACTACCTGAAGCTGGTCAATGCGCGCGGCGGCATCAACGGCGTGAAGATCCTGTTCGAGGAATGCGAAACCGGCTACGACACGGCACGCAGCGTGGAATGCTATGAGCGCCTCAAGGGCAAGCACGGCGGCGCCTCGCTGATACAGCCGCTGTCGACCGGCGCGACCTTCGCCATCACCGAAAAAGCGCCGACCGACAAGGTGCCCGTGGTCACCGTCGGCTACGGCCGCAGCGAAAGCGCCGATGGCAGCATCTTCAAGTGGAACTTCCCGCTGGCCGGCACCTACTGGGTCGCGAGCGACGCCATCCTGCAGGCCATCGCAACGAAGGAGGGCGGACTGGACAAGCTCAAGGGCAAGAAGATCGCTCTGGTCTACCACGACAGCCCGTTCGGCAAGGAGCCCATTGCCCTGCTGCAGGAGCGCAGCAAGATGCACGGCTTCGAGCTGCAGCTGCTGCCCGTGGCGGCGCCCGGCGTGGAGCAAAAAGCCACCTGGCTGCAAATCCGCCAGTCCAGGCCTGACTACACCCTGCTGTGGGGCTGGGGCGTGATGAACTCCACCGCGATCAAGGAAGCCCAGGCCACCGGCTACCCGCGCGAGAAGATGTACGGTGTCTGGTGGGCCGGCGCCGAGCCGGACGTGAAAGACGTGGCCGAGGGGGCCAAGGGCTACAACGCCGTGACCATGCAGCATGGCGCCGAGCCGCAGTCCAAGCTGGTCAAGGACGTGATGACGATGGTGCACGACAAGGGCCAGGGCACGGGCCCGAAGGAGGAGGTCGGCCAGGTGCTCTACATGCGCGGCGCCATGAGCGCCATGCTGGCCGTCGAAGGCGTGCGCGCGGCGCAGGAGCGCTTCGGCAAGGGCAAGGTCATGACCGGCGAGCAGGTGCGCTGGGGTCTGGAAAACCTGAACCTGACCCAGGCCAAGCTTGACGCGCTGGGCTTTGCCGGCGTGATGCGCCCGATCAGCACCTCCTGCGTGGACCACATGGGTGCGGCCTGGGCCCGCATCCACACCTGGGACGGCAAGGCCTGGAAGTTCACCTCCGACTGGCTGCAGGCCGATGAGCAGATCATCAAGCCGCTGGTGAAATCCACGGCCGCCAAGTACGCGGCCGAGAAGAAGCTCACGGCGAGGACCCCTGCTGACTGCCAGTCCTGAGCGAGCTTTTGTCATTCTGAGCGCAGCGAAGAATCTCGTGCCCCTGCAGAGATCCTTCGCCAAGGCTCAGGATGACAATCCCGGCTCTCACGAGCCGCCAACTGAAAGTGCAGCGTTGCTGTTCTTTCAGTTGGTTCAAACGGACACACCACCATGAGTAACCCAAACATCGTTCTCAACGTCAACGGCATCGAGGTCATCTACAACCACGTGATCCTGGTCCTCAAGGGGGTCTCGCTGCAGGTGCCCGAAGGCCGCATCGTGGCCATCCTGGGCGGCAACGGCGCCGGCAAGACGACCACGCTGCGCGCCATCTCCAACCTGCTCAGGGGCGAGCGCGGCGAGGTGACCAAGGGCTCGATCGAGCTGCGCGGCGAGCGCATCGAGAACCTCTCGCCGGCCGACCTGGTGCAGCGCGGCGTGGTCCAGGTGATGGAGGGCCGCCACTGCTTCGCCCACCTGAGCATCGAGGAAAACCTGCTGACCGGCGCCTACACGCGCAGCAGCAAGGCCGAGGTCGCGGCCAACCTCGAGAAGGTCTACAACTACTTCCCGCGCCTCAAAACCCGGCGCACGTCGCAGGCCGCCTACACCTCGGGCGGCGAGCAGCAGATGTGCGCGATCGGCCGCGCCCTCATGGCCAACCCCAGCATGGTGCTGCTCGACGAGCCCTCGATGGGCCTGGCGCCGCAGATCGTGGAGGAGGTCTTCCACATCGTGCGCGACCTCAACCAGAAGGAGAAAGTGACCTTCCTGCTGGCCGAACAGAACACCAACATGGCGCTCAAGTACGCCGACTACGGCTACATCATGGAGTCCGGCCGCATCGTGATGGATGGCGCCGCGGCCGACCTGGCCAACAACGAGGACGTGAAAGAGTTCTACCTGGGCGTGGGCGGCGGAGAGCGCAAGAGCTTCAAGGATGTGAAGAGCTACAAGCGCCGCAAGCGCTGGCTGGCTTGACCCACCCCCGAGGCGGCTGCGCCGCCTCCCCCTCAAGGAGGCGACACTGGCGGAGCGGCGAAGCCGGATCCGCGGTGTCCCGCAATAGGAATTTGACGCCATGAGTCTGTTTTTTGATGCATTGGAAACCCGGGGCCCGGTCGAGCGCGAAGCGCAGCTGATGGCCGCGCTGCCGCGCCAGGTGGCGCATGCGCAGACGCGCTCGGCGGCGTTCGCCGAGATCCTGCGGGGAGTGGACGCTGCGGCGGTCACTTCGCGCGCTGCGCTCGCCAGGTTGCCGGTGATCCGCAAGCACGAGCTGCTGGAGCGGCAGAAGGCGCAGCGCGCCAGCGATCCGCTCGGCGGTTTCAGCGCCGTCACCCGCGGGCCGCAGATGCGCCGCGTCTACGCGTCGCCGGGCCCGATCTACGAACCCGAAGGCATGGCCACCGACTACTGGCGCGCCGCGCGCGCGCTCTACGCCGCGGGCTTTCGCGCGGGCGACCTCGCGCACAACGCCTTCAGCTACCACATGACGCCCGGCGCCTTCATCATGGAGTCGGGCGCGTTCGCCGTGGGCTGCACCGTGTTCCCCGCGGGTACCGGGCAGACCGAGCAGCAGCTGCAGGCCATCGTCGAGCTGCGGCCCAACGCCTACATGGGCACGCCGAGTTTTCTGCGCATCCTCGTCGAGAAAGCGGCCGAGGCGGGCGCAGACATCTCCAGCCTGAAGAAGGGCCTGGTTGGCGGCGAGGCCTTTCCGCCGAGCCTGCGCGACTGGTTCAGCGCCCGCGGCATGGCCGTCTACCAGAGCTACGCCACGGCCGACCTGGGCCTGATCGCCTACGAGACCGAGGCGCGCGAGGGCCTGGTGCTCGACGAAGGCGTGATCGTGGAAATCGTGCGCCCCGGCACCGGCGACCCGGTGGCCGAGGGCGAGGTCGGCGAGCTGGTGGTGACCACGCTGAACCCGGACTACCCGCTGATACGCTTCGGCACCGGCGACCTCTCGGCCGTGCTGCCCGGCAGCTGCCCGAGCGGGCGCACCAACACCCGCATCAAGGGCTGGATGGGACGGGCCGACCAGACCACCAAGATCCGCGGCATGTTCGTGCACCCCGGCCAGGTCGCCGACATCGCCAGGCGCTTCCCCGAAGTGCTCAAGGCGCGGCTGGTGGTCAGCGGCGAGATGGCCAATGACAGCATGGTCCTGAAGGTCGAAACCGCCTCGGCGCCGCAGGGGCTGGACGGAAAAATCAGCGAAGCCATTCGCGACGTGACCAAGCTGCGCGGCCAGGTCGAGTTCGTCGCGCCGGGCAGCCTGCCCAACGACGGCAAGGTGATCGAAGACGCGCGCAGCTACAAGTAGCAGCCGCTATCGAATTGGCAGCACGTCGCGCACGCTGGCGCCGGCCATGCGCGGGCTGGCAGCGCTGGGCTGCAGCGGCGTCAGGAACTGCGGCACCGGCGCCAGCCTGCTGGCCTCGGTCGCCACCGGCCGCCCCGCCAGCGCCCATTCGTGAACCCCGCCGACCAGCCAGCTGACGCGGCCCGTGGCATAGGCCGCAAGCCGGGACTGCAGTGCCTGGGCCTGCGCGTCGCCAGGCTGACCGACCACGATCACTTCGCGCGACAGGTCGATTCCGTGGCCAGAAACCAGCCCCTGCAATTCCTCGCGGGTGCGGGCCTGGGCCGCGGCCGGCGCCGACACCGCACCCGGCAGATGGCCGGCCAGGTAGTCATGGTCCGGCCGGATGTCGAGCACCGCCGCACCCCGCAGCAGCGCCCGGGCCGCGGCATCGGCCGAGACTGCCTGCGCCCAGCACAGGGTGGCGGACAGGGACATCAGCAAGACGGTGAGGCGGCGCTTCATGGAATGCCCGTTGAGAGGGAGTCCGACTCTACGCAGCGCCACATCACGCGTCCAATACAAAGAAGCCATGTGCAAATGAACGCCGCGAATAAGCCGCCAGGCCCGTGGACATCAAGGGATGTCGCGGTAAGTAGTTCCCGCGATGTTGCCGGCACGTTTGGGGACTACGATCCACGGGTCTTTTTCAGGAGCCGCCATGAAACAACTGCTGACCCTCGCCTTGCTGGCCGCCACCGCGTTCACCAGCCAGGCCTCCGACTTTCCCCTCAAGGACAAGCCCATCACCATCGTGGTTCCGTTCTCCGCCGGCGGCCCGACCGACCGTGTGGCGCGCGACCTGGCCGAAGCCATGCGCAAGCCGCTGGGCGGTGTCAGCATCGTGGTCGACAACGCCGCCGGCGCTGCGGGCTCGATCGGCGCCAACAAGGTGGCCAAGGCCAACCCCGATGGCCACACCCTGCTGCTGCATCACATCGGCATGGCCACCATGCCCTCCCTGGTGCGCAACATCCCGTTCAAGGTCGAGAGCGACTTCGAATACCTGGGCCTGGTCAACGACGTGCCCATGACCTTGATTGCCAAGCCGGCCATGCCCGCCAACAACTACAAGGAGCTGGTCAGCTGGATCAGCCAGAACAAGGGCAAGATCAACCTGGGCAATGCCGGCATCGGCTCGGCCTCGCATTTGTGCGGCCTGCTGCTCCAAAGTGCGCTGCAGACCGACATGACCGGCGTTCCCTACAAAGGCACGGCGCCCGCCATGACCGACCTGATCGGCGGCCAGATCGACCTGATGTGCGACCAGACCACCAACACGACCAGCCAGATCGAAGCCAAGAAGGTCAAGGCCTACGCCGTGACCACGCCCAAGCGCCTGAGCACGCCGGCGCTCAAGGACCTGCCCACGCTGGACGAGTCGGGCCTGAAGAACTTCCAGGTCACGATCTTCCACGGCCTGTACGCGCCCAAGGGCACGTCGGCCGAGGTGCAGAAGAAGCTCAATGACGCGCTCAAGACTGCGCTCAAGGATGCCGACTTCATCAAGAAACAGGAAGGCCTGGGCGCCGTGGTCGTGACCGACAAGCGCATGGAGCCGGCCGAGCACAAGAAGTTCGTCGCCGCCGAAATCGCCAAGTGGAGCCCCATCATCAAGGCTGCGGGCGTCTACGCCGACTGAGCTGCGCCGAATCCGGCCCGCAAGCCGCCTGAGCCTTCCGGCCAGGCGGCTTTTTTGTTGCATGATGGCGTGGCTTGTCACCCACCCCCGCAGGAGACCCGCGTGAGCCCGAACACCAAGACCAATCGCCGAACCGCCCTTGCCGCATGCGCGGCAGCTGCTATGACTTTAATAGCATCTCCGGTGCCGGCCCAGGGCAGCTGGCCGACCAAGCCGGTGAAAATCGTCGTGCCCTTCGCGCCCGGCGGCACGACCGACATCCTGGCCCGCGCCGTCGCGCCCGAGCTGTCCAGGGCCTTCGGCCAGCAGTTCATCGTGGACAACCGCGCCGGCGCCGGCGGCAACCTCGGCGCCGAACTGGTGGCCAAGTCGCCCGCGGACGGCTACACGCTGCTGATGGGCACGGTCGGCACGCATGGCATCAACAAGGCGCTGTACGCCAAGCTGCCCTACGACCCGCAAAAGGACTTTGCCCCGATCACGCTGGTCGCCGCCGTGCCCAACGTCATGGTCATGAACAGCGACAAGGCCCGGGCCATGGGCATCGACAGCGTCGCGGACTTCGTGAAGTACGCCAAAGCCCACCCCGGCAAGCTGAGCATGGCCTCCAGCGGCAACGGCACGTCCATCCATCTGGCGGGCGAGCTGTTCAAGTCCATGACCGGCATTTTCATGACGCACATCCCCTATCGCGGCTCGGGCCCCGCCATGCTCGACCTGGTCGGGGGCAGCGTGGATGTGATGTTCGACAACCTGCCGTCGGCCATGCCGCAGATCAGGGCCGGCAAGCTCAAGGCCTTTGCCGTGACCAGCGCGCAGCGCTCGGCTGCGCTGCCCGAGGTGCCCACCGTCGAGGAGGCCGGCAGGCTCAAGGGCTACGAGGCGAGTTCGTGGTTCGGCCTGCTGGCGCCGGCCGGCACCCCGCCCGATGTGGTGAACCGCCTGCAGCAGGAAGTGGCCAAATCGCTCAACAGCCCGGCGATCAAGGAAAAGCTGCTGGCCCAGGGCGCGATGCCCAGCGGCAGCACCCCGGCCGAATTTGCCCGGCTGATCGACAGCGAGCACCGGAAATGGGCCCAGGTGGTGAAGACCTCCGGCGCCAAGGTGGATTGAAATGAAACCCACCCCCGTTGCTTGCTCACTGCGTGTAGCCGCCTCCCCCCTCAAGGGGGCAACACCAGCGGCCCGGCAGAGCCGGTTCCGCGGTGTTCCCCGAACAGGCCTCGCGTCTGATATGTCATGGGTCGTGCAAAGCACGGTGGAGCAACTGAGTAGGCGCAAATCAATCTGCCGCGCGAACCGGTCTTGCGCCTGCAGCCGCGCCGGGAGGCCTGGGCCGCCTACACGCCCCAGACCACATGCTTGCCGGCGGCCGCGCTGCGTTTGAGCAGGTCGATGAACGGCGCCGCGCGCTGGCGCAGCATGATGCTGTCGCCTTCGGGCTCCTCCTCGCTGTCGCCCGCCTCCGCCAACTTTTGCCGAGCCGCCTCGTGGGCCACGATGGCCGCTTCGAGCGCCGCGACAGCCTCGGGAATCTGGTCGACCGTGATGATGCCCTGGGGCGCAACCTCCTTGCCTATGATCTCCAGCATCTGCTGGCCGTTGTTCTCCAGCATGATGACAGCGGCACAGGCTTGGGACTTGAATTTGTACAGCATGCTCAGCCCTCCAGGTAGATGTAGTCGCGGTTGAACGGGTAAACCGATTGTGCGCCCTTGAGGCTGCCAGTGTCGAGGTTGGCGGCGGGCCTGGCCGCCAGCATCTGGTGCAGCGCGAGCCAGCCGTGCTCGAAGCACATGGCGCTGCCGGCGAGATACAGCCGGTAGGCCCGCAGGATCTTCGCGGCCCGCGCCGCATCGCCGCCGCCTGTGAGCCGCTGCAGCGCCTCCTCCAGGCGCGACTCCAGCGTGTCCGACCAGGCCCACAGGGTGCGCGCGTAATGGGGCCGCAGGTTCTCGGTGTCGACCATCTCCAGGCCGGCCAGCGCCATATGCCTGAGCACCTCGCTCACATGCAGCAGCTCGCCGCCGGGAAAGATGTACTTCTCGATGAAATCCCCCATGCCGGCCCCCAGCTGCTCATTGGCCACGCCGCCGGCCGTGATGCCGTGGTTCATGACCAGGCCGCCGGGCTGCAGCAGGCGATGGATCTTCTCGAAATAGGCCGTCATGTTGGCGTGTCCCACATGCTCGAACATGCCGACCGAGGCAATCTTGTCGAATGACCGGGACTCGTCGAGCTCGCGGTAGTCGCGCAGCTCCACGCGCACGCGCCCCTCCAGCCCTTTCTCGGCAATCAGGCGCTGCACATGGGCATGCTGGTTGTGCGACAGGGTGATGCCGGTGGCGTCCACGCCATAGTGCTCGGCCGCCCACAGCAGCAGCGCGCCCCAGCCCGCGCCTATGTCGAGGAAGCGCTCGCCGGGCTTGAGCATGAGCTTGCGGCAGATATGGTCGAGCTTGGCCTCCTGGGCCTGGGCCAGGGTCATGCCGGCATCGCGGTAATAGGCGCAGGAATAGACCCGGCGCGGGTCCAGCCAGAGCGCGTAGAAGTCATCCGACACGTCGTAGTGAAAGCGGATCTGGGCCGCATCCTTGGCGCGCGTATGCGCGGTCCGCGAACGGCTGCGCCGCCGCAGGCCGGCCCACCAGCCGGCCGCACGCTGGGCTGGATTGCCGGGCAGCCAGTTCGCGGCCACCGCCATCAGGTCGCGCATGCTGCCCTCGAACTGGATGCGGTTTTCCACAAAATCCTCGCCCAGCGCGCCGATGCGCCCCGCCGCCAGGGTGGCCAGGCTGGACCAGTCGGCAAACCTCAGGGTCACGGGCGCGGCCGGCGGCCCCAGCCGCTGGCCGGCGGGCAGCTGCAGCGCCACCGGCAGGGGCTGGCCGCCCAGTTGCAACTCAATCTTGTGGATCAGGTTGTGCATGACTTCATTCTTGTGGCAGGGCGCCCGGCCGTCAAGCCACCTGCCCCAAGGGCCCGGGGCAGCCCCGGTTGACATTATTTTGTTTAAGCTTAAACTATTTCATCATGAATATCCTCTGCGTCGGCGGCGGCCCCGCCGGCCTGTATTTCGCGCTGCTGATGAAACGGCAGGACCCGGCGCACCGTATCACGGTGGTCGAGCGCAACCGCCCCTTCGACACCTTCGGCTGGGGCGTGGTCCTGAGCGACCAGACGCTGGCCCACCTGCGCTCGGCCGACCCTGCCACGGCCCGGCTGATCGGCGAGGCCTTCAACCACTGGGACGACATCGAGGTGTTCTTCAAGGGCCGCAGCGTGCGCTCGGGCGGCCACGGCTTCTGCGGCATCGGGCGCAAGCGGCTGCTCAACATCCTGCAGGACCGCTGCCTGGCGCTGGGCGTGGACCTGGTGTTCGAGACCGAGGTCAAGGACGACCAGGCGCTGGCCGCGCAATACGACGCGGACCTCGTGATCGCCAGCGACGGCCTGAACAGCCGCATCCGCAACCGCTACGCCGCCAGCTACCAGCCCGACGTGGAGCTGCGCCAGTGCCGTTTTGTCTGGCTGGGCACGCACAAGACCTTCGACGCCTTCACCTTCGCCTTCGAGCAGACCGAGCACGGCTGGTTCCAGGCCCATGCCTACAAGTTCGACCAGGACACCTCGACCTTCATCGTCGAGACGCCCGAGACCGTCTGGCAGGCGCATGGGCTGGATGCGATGAGCCAGGAAGAAGGCATCCGCTTTTGCGAGCGGCTGTTCGCGAAATACCTCGACGGCCACCCGCTGATCAGCAACGCCGCCCACCTGCGCGGCTCGGCGATCTGGATCCGATTCCCGCGCGTGGTCTGCAAGACCTGGGTCCATCATGAAGCGATCAATGGCAAGACCGTTCCCATCGTGCTGATGGGCGACGCGGCCCACACCGCGCATTTCTCGATCGGCAGCGGCACCAAGCTGGCGCTGGAAGACGCGATCGACCTGGCCAACGGGTTCAGCGTTGAGCGTTCAGCGTTCAGCGAGGAAACCGGATTCCCCACGCTCAACACTCAACGCTCAACGCTCAACGTCCTCAAGGCCTACGAGGCCCGCCGCAGCGTCGAGGTGCTGAAAATCCAGAACGCCGCGCGCAACTCCACCGAATGGTTCGAGCATGTCCAGCGCTACAGCGGCATGGAGATCGAGCAGTTCGCCTACTCGCTGCTGACCCGCTCGCAGCGCATCAGCCACGAGAACCTGCGCCTGCGCGATGCGAAGTGGCTCGAGGGCTACGAGGCCTGGCTCTCGGGCGGCCCGGTGGTCCCGCCGATGCTGACCCCGATCAAGCTGCGCGGCACCGAGCTCAAGAACCGCATCGTCTGCTCGCCGATGGCGACCTACAGCGCCGTCGACGGCGTGCCGCAGGACTTCCACCTGGTGCACCTGGGCGCGCGCGCGCTCGGCGGCGCCGCCATGGTGATGGTCGAGATGACCAGCCCCAACCCCGAAGGCCGCATCACGCCGGCCTGCACCGGACTGTGGAACGACGAGCAGCAGGCGGCCTTCAAGCGCATCGTCGATTTCGTGCATGGCCAGAGTACGGCCAAGATCGGCCTGCAGCTCGGCCACAGCGGCCCCAAGGGCTCGACCCAGGTCGGTTGGGAAGAGATGGACGAGCCGCTGCCCGCCGGCGGCCCTCATGCGAACTGGCCCGTGATGTCGGCCAGCGCCGTGCCCTATGGCGAGCGTAACCAGACGCCGCAGGCCATGACCCACAGCCACATGGAGGCGGTCAAGCGGCAGTTTGTCGACTCCACCCGGCGCGCCGCCGCCGCCGGCTTCGACTGGCTGGAGCTGCACTGCGCGCACGGCTACCTGCTGTCGGCCTTCATCTCGCCGCTGACCAATGTGCGCACCGACGAGTACGGCGGCTCGATCGAGAACCGCTGCCGCTACCCGCTGGAGGTGTTTCGCGCCATGCGCGCGGCCTGGCCCGCGCAGCTGCCGATGAGCGTGCGCATTTCCGCACACGACTGGGCGCCGGGCGGCAACACGCCCGACGACGCGATCGTCGTCGCGCGGCTGTTCAAGGAGGCGGGCTGCGATGTGATCGATGTCTCCTCGGGCCAGACCACGCGCCGGGCCCGGCCGGTCTACGGCCGCATGTACCAGACCCCGTTTGCCGACCGCATCCGCAACGAGGTCGGCATACGCACGATCGCGGTCGGTGCGATCAGCGAGGCCGACCACGCCAACAGCATCATCGCCGCCGGCCGCGCCGACCTCTGTGCGATCGCGCGTCCGCACCTGGCCGACCCGGCCTGGACCCTGCATGAAGCGGCCAAGCTGCAAAGCCGTGCGGCGGACTGGCCGCGCCAGTACCTGAGCGGCCGCGACCAGCTCTACCGCGAAACTCTCAAGCAACAACAGCTGGCAGCCCAGGCTGCTGCGGTGCCAGCTGCTATTAAAAACATAGCAGCCAGACAGGAGCACTGAACATGGATCTGGAAGCGCGCGCGCACAGCGAACACCCCGAGGCCTTGCGGCTGTGGCTGAGGCTGCTGACCTGCACCCAGCTGATCGAGAAGCAGGTGCGCAGCGGCCTGCGCGAGCAGTTCGACACCACGCTGCCGCGCTTTGACCTGATGGCCCAGCTCGAGCGCGCCCCCGAGGGCTTGAAGATGAACGAGCTGTCGCGCCGCATGATGGTGACCGGCGGCAACGTCACCGGCATCACCGACCAGCTGGTCACCGAGGGCCTGGTCGAGCGCGTCGACGTCGAAGGCGATCGCCGCGCCTACCGCGTGCGCCTCACGCCCAAGGGCCGCAAGCTGTTCAACGACATGGCGCAGCAGCACGAGCAATGGATCGTCGAGGCCTTCGCGGCCTTGAGCGACAAGGACATCGCCACCTTGCACAGGCTGCTGGGCAAGGTGAAAGACCACACGCAAGCCAACTCTCTGGAGACCACATGAAACACTACATCGGCGCAGCCAACCCCATGCGCGCCCAGTTCGACGTCAAGGCCGGCTACCAGGCGCGGCACTTTGCCTGGGCCTTCGAGGCCGGCGTGGGCACGATCACGCTGAACCGCCCGGAACGCAAGAACCCGCTGACCTTCGACTCCTACGCCGAGCTGCGCGACCTGTTCAATGCGCTGCGCTACGCCACCGATGTCAAGGTGATCGTGGTCACGGGTGCCGGCGGCAACTTCTGCTCGGGCGGCGATGTGCACGAGATCATCGGCCCGCTCACGAAGATGACCATGCCCGAGCTGCTGGAATTCACGCGCATGACCGGCGACCTGGTCAAGGCCATGCGCGGCTGTCCGCAGCCCGTGATCGGTGCGATCGACGGCGTCTGCGCCGGCGCCGGCGCGATGATGGCCCTGGCCTGCGACATCCGGTACGGCACGGCCGGCACCAAGACCGCCTTCCTGTTCACCCGCGTCGGACTGGCCGGCGCCGACATGGGGGCCTGCGCCCTGCTGCCGCGCATGATCGGCCAGGGCCGCGCCTCCGAGCTGCTGTTCAGCGGCCGCGCGATGACGGCGCAGGAAGGCCTGGCCTGGGGCTTCTTCAATGCCCTGCACGAGAGCGAGCAGCTGCTGGCCCAGGCCCAGACCATGGCCCGCGCTCTGGCCGAGGGCCCGACCTTTGCCCACGGCATGACCAAGACCATGCTGAGCCAGGAATGGAGCATGACTATCGAGCAGGCGATCGAGGCCGAGGCCCAGGCCCAGGCGATTTGCATGCAGACCCAGGACTTCCGGCGCGCCTACGAGGCGTTCGCGGCGAAGCAGCAACCCGTGTTTGGCGGAGACTGAGCATGCATCCTCCTTCAGCACCCACGACGGCCCACCTGGCCCTGCCCTTTTTCGAAGGGGCCCACCGCGAGCTCGCGCGGCAACTGCTGGCCTGGGCGCCCGAGCAGCAGGTCGACGAGACCGACGACCGCCGCGCCTGCCGCGAATGGGTGCGCAAACTCGGCGACGCCGGCTGGCTGCGCTACTGCGTGCCGGCGAGCTTCGGCGGCGCGCTCGAGCGGCTCGACTCGCGCGCTCTCGTGATCCTGCGCGAAACCCTGGCCTACCATTCGCCGCTGGCCGACTTCGCCTTTGCGATGCAGGGCCTGGGCAGCGGCGCGATCACGCTGGCGGGCACGCCCGAGCAGCAGGCCCGCTACCTCAGCGCCGTGGCGCGCGGCGACGCCATCGCCGCCTTTGCGCTGAGCGAGCCCGATGCCGGCTCCGACGCGGGCGCTATGAAAACAATAGCTGACAGCGCCCACGGAACGGGGACCGCAGGCTCAACGGACTCCTTCACCCTGAACGGCAGCAAGACCTGGATCAGCAACGGTGGCATCGCCAACTTCTACTGCGTGTTCGCCAAGACCGACATGGCGGCCGGCACGCGCGGCATCACGGCCTTCATCGTCGACGCCGACACGCCGGGGCTGGACAGCTCCGAGCAGATCGCGGTCATGGCGCCGCACCCGCTGGCCACGCTGAAGTTCAGCCAGTGCCGGGTCCCGGCCAGCGCGCAGCTGGGGGCGCTCAACGGCGGCTTCAAGCTCGCGATGCAGACGCTGGACATCTTCCGCGCCTCGGTCGCTGGCGCGGCGCTCGGCTTCGCGCGCCGTGCCCTGGCCGAAGCCGTGGCCCATGCGAAGCAGCGCCAGATGTTCGGCCAGACCCTGGCCGATTTCCAGCTCACGCAGGCCAAGCTCGGCGAGATGGCGGCGCTGATCGACGCCGCCGCCCTGCTGACCTACCGCGCCGCCTGGCTGCGCGATGAAGGCGAGAAGCGCGGTGGCGTACGCGTCACCGCAGAGGCCGCGATGGCCAAGATGACGGCGACCGAGAACGCCCAGCGCGTGATCGACATGGCGCTGCAAATGCACGGGGGGCTGGGCGTGAAGGTCGGCACCAAGGTCGAAAGCCTGTACCGCGACATCCGCTCGCTGCGCATCTACGAAGGCGCGACCGAGGTGCAACAACTGATCATCGGCAAGTCCGTTTTGCAGGGGTAAACATGTCCGCTCAAACAGATCGTTTCGTTCACGACCGCCTGCCGCCGCCCGAGCTGTGGCCCGAGCTGCGCTACGACAGCCCTGAACTGCAGCTCGGACCGCAGCTCAACCTGGTCGAAGAGCTGCTGGACAAGGCCGCCGCCAAGGGCTTCGCCGACAAGCCCCTGCTGCGCTCGCCCAGGATCACGCTGAGCTACGCCGAGGCCCGGGAGCGCGTGGACCGCATCGCCCAGGTGCTGACCGAGGACCTGGGCCTGGTGCCCGGCAACCGCGTGCTGCTGCGCGGCGGCAACTCGATCGGCATGGCGCTGGCCTGGCTGGCCGTGGTCAAGGCCGGTCTGATTGCCGTGGCCACCATGCCGCTGCTGCGCGCCCGCGAGCTCGGCGACATCCTCGAGAAGGCCCAGCCGAGCGTGGCCATCTGCGACGCCAAGCTGCTCGACGAGCTGGAGCTGGCCCGGCGCGAGCATCCCGTGCTTGGCACCATCCTCAAGTTCAACGCGCTGGGTGACCCGCAGGATCTCGGCGCCCTGTGCGCCGTCAAGCCGGGCAACTTCAAGCCTTGCCCGACGGCGTCCGACGACATCGCGCTGATGGCCTTCACCTCGGGCACCACGGGCAAGCCCAAGGCCGCGGTCCACACGCACCGCGACGTGCTGGCCGCCTGCGAGGCCTGGCCGCGCCATGTGCTCCAGGCCAGGCCCGACGACATCGTGATGGGCTCGCCGCCGCTGGCCTTCACCTTCGGCCTGGGCGGCCTGCTGATCTTTCCGATGTCAGCCGGCGCCTCGGTGTACTTCCCGGACATCCCCTACACGCCCGAGGCCATGGTCCGGCTGATCAACGAGGTCGGCGCCACGATCTGCTACACCGCCCCCACCTTCTACCGCCAGATGGCGCCGTTCGCCAGGCAGCAGGGCGTGCCCACGCTTCGCATCTGCGTGAGCGCCGGCGAAGGCCTGCCCGACGCGACGCGCCAGGCCTGGAAAGAGGCCACCGGCATCGAGATGCTCGACGGCATAGGCGCGACCGAGATGTTCCACATCTTCATCTCCGCCGCCGGCGCCGAGGTGCGGCGCGGCGCGATCGGCAAGGTCGTGCCCGGCTATATCGCCAAGGTGGTCGACGACGAGGGCCGCGAACTGCCGCGCGGCACCATAGGCAAGCTCGCCGTCATCGGCCCCACGGGCTGCAAGTACCTCGACGATGCGCGCCAGGCCAATTACGTCAAGGCCGGCTGGAACTACCCCGGAGACGCATTCCTGCAGGACGAGGACGGCTACTTCTTCTACCAATCGCGCGCCGACGACATGATCATCACCGCCGGCTACAACGTCGGCGGCCCGGAAGTCGAGGACGCCCTGCTCAAGCACCCGGCGGTCGCCGAATGCGGCGTGATCGGCCAGCCCGACGAGGAGCGTGGCATGATCGTCAAGGCCTTCTGCGTGCTCAAGCCCGGCTACAGCGGCGACGCGGCCATGGTCAAGACCCTGCAGGACCATGTCAAGGCCACGATCGCGCCGTTCAAGTACCCGCGCCAGATCGAGTTCGTCGCCAGCCTGCCGCGCACCGAAACCGGCAAGCTGCAGCGCTTCAAGCTCAGGCAGCTGTGACGCGCCCTGCTGCGCCAACCTTTTCAAACCCTCACGAATCAGGACACCCCATGAGAAAACTCTTGCAACCCCCGGACTGGACCCCGCCCAAGGGCTACGCCAACGGCATTGCCGCGCGCGGCACGCAGATCTTCGTGGGCGGCCAGATCGGCTGGAATGCGCAGCAGCAGTTCGAGTCGGACGACTTCATCGCCCAGACCGCCCAGACCCTGCGCAATGTGCTGGCCGTGCTCCAGGAGGCCGGCGCCACTCCCGAGCACATGGTGCGCATGACCTGGTACATCACCGACCGCGACGAGTACAACCGCCGCCTCTCCGAGCTGGGCGCGGTCTACCGCGAAGTGATGGGCCGCAACTTCCCGGCCATGAGCTGCGTGCAGGTCGCGGCCCTGGTCGAGGTGCGGGCCAAGGTCGAGATCGAAGTCACGGCCGTGCTGCCGGACTGACGGCTGCCATGACGGCCGGACCCCGGCAGTCCGGCCCGGCAGACCGGTTGCCAAGTCCAGACGACGCAGCGGCCCGCCGGGGACAGCGCCCTATTCGAGCGTGAAGCCGATCTTGAGCGAGACCTGCCAGTGCGCGACCTTGCCGTCCGTCACATGGCCACGCGTCTCGGTGATCGAGAACCATTGAATGTTGCGCACCGTCTCGTGGGCCTTCGCGATCGCCCGGCTCACGGCGTCTTCGATGCCCACACTGGAAGAGCCTGTCAGCTCGAGCTGCTTGTAGACGTGATTGCTCATCGCATTTCTCCTCGGCGTCACCATGGCCATGTGTCACGGCATCTTAGGCCTTTTGGCGCAGAACTACAAAGCAGGCTTGCTGAATTGCGAGCGGGTTGCCCGGCATGAGGGGCGGGGACGTGGAGTGTCGCGGCAATGCTTTCAGTGGTGGTGGCCGTGCTCGCCATGCACATGGCGATGCGCAATCTCCTCTTCAGACGCCGCGCGCACGCCGGTCACCGTCACGACAAAGCGAAGCGCCTTGCCCGCCAACGGGTGATTGCCATCGAGCATCACCGTGTCGCCCTTGATCTTGATCACGTTGAACACCTGTTCGTGCCCATCCTCGCCCCGGCCCTGCAGTTGCCCACCCACCTTCACACCCGGCGGAAACTCGCTGCGCGGAATGGTTCGCACCAGGCTCTCGTCGCGCGGGCCAAAAGCGTCTTCCGGCTGCAGCTGCAACGTGGCCTGGAAGCCCGGCAGTTTTCCTTCCAGCGCCGCCTCGATTTTCGGCAGCGTGGTGCCATAGCCTCCATGCAGGTAGACCATGGGAGCGCGGCTCTCCTCGATGAGCTTGCCGTTGGCATCGGCCACCTTGTAGCGCAGGGTGACGACGGTGTCCTTTGTGATTTTCATGTGGGGAGTATGTGGTGATTTCCTGGGACGCAGCGGACGAGCCGTATCAGGCTGACAGTTCATCTGTGCCGCGGTTCAAGGTCCTTGCGCCACCCCTTCGCGAGTGACTGACCTCGGGAGCCACAACGCTGCGGCACGGAAAGCAACTGCCACTGGGTACCCTTGCGGGAGGGCATGGTCAGTCCGTTTCCGCTACAGTGTACCAAGCCCCTTCACTGTGGAGCCTTGAAGCGAGCCGACATGCTCCAACCGCTGTTCCATGAGATCCCGATCCATATCATCCAGGTGGGGCCGCTTCTATATCCTTGACGCGAAAAACCGGCCCGTCCAGGTCTTCGACCGCAGCCGGTGGTCGCGCTGGATGGCGGAGAACGAGCTGGTATTTCGCCGCACGCTGCTGGAAGATTGCGGGGGCACGGTCACAACCCGTTTCCGCGGCGTGTCGGAACCAGCGCCCAAAGACACTCCGCTGTTTGAGACACGCGTTGCCGGGATGGGGGCGCAGGACAATGGAGCCTACATATCCTGCACGCTTGACGAGGCGCTGGAGCAGCATGAGCGGATTGTGCAAAAACTCCTGCGGACCTTGACTGAGCGGTGATCGGCCATGCGAAAGAACCATACCGTCGTCGCCGCCGGCATGTTCGCCACACTGGGATGGGCGGGCTGGTGGGTCGCGGCCCCAGCCTCTGTCAAGTCGGCGCCGCCTGTCGCTGCGGCGCAGGCACCAGCACCCGGGGTCGTGACTGTGCCGGGAATGCCGGGCGTGGCTGACCCGAACAATCTTTACAGCGAGGTCACGGCCAACCGCATGAGCCCTGCGGTGGCTGGAGCGCTGGGGCGCGTGTACGTGCCCAACCGTGGCTCCAACACGGTATCGGTCATCGACCCGGCCACGCTCCGGGTGATCGATACGTACAAGGTAGGGATCCACCCGCAGCATGTGGTGCCCTCATGGGACCTGAAGACCTTGTGGGTCGCCAACAATGCGGAGGGGCGAACCGACGGCAGCCTGACCCCCATCGATCCGAAAACCGGCAAGCCCGGCCCATCGGTTCCAGTCGATGATCCCTACAACCTGTACTGGTCCCCGGACGGCAAGTCCGCCATCGTGGTCGCCGAGGCCTACAAGCGCCTGGATTTCAGGGACCCGCACACGATGAAGCTCCAGTATTCGATTCCCACGCCGAAGTGCGCGGGCCTCAACCATGCCGACTTCTCGATCGACGGGACATTTGCCCTGTTCACCTGCGAGTTCAACGGCTCCATCACCAAGATCGATCTGGTCGGCCGCAAAGTGATCGGCACGATCAAGCTGAGCCGGTATTTCGACCGGCCCGATGCCTTGGCGGCCATTGCGAAGCCTGGCAAGAAACCCAAATACATTCCTGATCCGGGGCAAGTCGAAGCTGAAATCTGCACGACGCCGGGCATGCCCCAGGACGTGCGCGCGTCACCGGACGGCAAGCTGTTTTACGTGGCCGACATGATGGCCGACGGCGTGCATGTGGTCGATGGCGAGTCGTTCAAGCAGACCGGCTTTATCGCCACCGGTGTCGGCGCGCACGGCCTCTACCCCAGCCGGGACGGCAAGAGCCTGTATGTGACCAACCGGGGCAGCAACAAGATCCGCGGCACGCCCGGGGGCAAGGGCAGCATCTCGGTGATCGATTTCGCCACGCGCACCGTTGTCAAGAAGTGGCCTATTCCGGGTGGTGGCAGTCCGGACATGGGCAATGTCAGCGCGGATGGAAAGCATCTGTGGCTGTCGGGCCGGTTCGACGACGTGGTGTATCGAATCGACACCAGCTCGGGCAGCGTGGACAAGATCAAGGTCGGCCGTGAACCGCACGGATTGACCGTGTGGCCGCAGCCGGGCCGATATTCCCTCGGGCACACGGGCAACCTGCGTTGAATGCTGGATCGAGCGGCCAGGCTGATGCGTTAAGCCCGCACTCAGCCATTGCGTCATCCTTGTGGAGATGCGACTTGGGCCGCGTCGACCGGCCAAGACCCAATGGTCCCAGGCAATCGGTTGGAAATTGCCCGGGCCAAACGCGGGCCAGAAATGGGCCAAAAATTGAGCCAAAACAAAAACGCCCACTGGTTGGTGGGCGTTTACTGTCAGCGAAGACCGCTTGCTTATTGGTTGCGCGAGGAGGATTTGAACCTCCGACCTTTGGGTTATGAGCCCAACGAGCTACCAGACTGCTCCATCGCGCGGCAACGTAATTATTATAACCTATTAGGCGCTGGCTGCTTCACCAGAAGCAGATTCCACCACTTCCGGGCGGTCAACCAGTTCAACCAGCGCCATGGGAGCATTGTCGCCAACGCGAAAACCCATTTTCAGGATGCGGGTGTAGCCGCCGGGACGGGCCTTGAAACGCGGGCCGAGTTCGGCAAAGAGCTTGGTGACGCTGTCGCGGTCGCGCAGGCGGTTGAAGGCCAGGCGCTTGTTCGCAACCGTCGGCTCCTTGCTCAGGGTGATCATGGGCTCGACGACGCGACGCAGTTCCTTGGCCTTGGGCAGCGTGGTCTTGATGACCTCGTGCTCGATGAGCGAGTTCATCATGTTGCGCAGCATGGCGAGGCGGTGCTCGCTGGTGCGGTTGAGTTTGCGTAGTCCGTGTCCGTGACGCATAGTGCTTTCCTTTCCTTATAAACACAGGCAGCCGGATCAGGTACTGCCCGATGCACCGACCCCTGACTCGGGGTCTTCAAAATCAGCGCTTGTCGAGGCCGGCAGGCGGCCAGCTTTCCAACTTCATGCCCAAGGTCAGACCGCGCGATGCCAAGACTTCCTTGATTTCGTTGAGCGACTTGCGACCCAGATTGGGCGTCTTGAGCAGCTCGTTCTCGGTGCGCTGGATCAAGTCGCCAATGTAGTAGATGTTCTCGGCCTTCAAGCAGTTGGCGGAACGAACGGTCAGTTCGAGTTCGTCGACAGGGCGCAGCAGGATGGGGTCAAACTGCTGGGCGCCGCGCGGTGAGGGCGCCTCGAACGCGGCCAACTCGCCGCCTTCGAGCTGCGCGAAGACTGCCAGCTGCTCGACCAGGATTTTAGCCGACGCGCGGACGGCATCTTCGGCCGTGACGGCACCGTTGGTTTCGATCTCCACCACCAGCTTGTCCAGGTCGGTACGCTGCTCGACACGGGCACTCTCCACGGTATAGCTGACGCGCTTGACTGGAGAGAACGAGGCGTCCAGAACGATGCGGCCAATGGACTTCGTCGGTTCGTCGGCATAGCGGCGCATGGTGCCCGGGACATAACCGCGGCCCTTCTCGACCTTGATCTGCATGTCGAGCTTGCCACCTTGCGACAGGTGGGCGATCACGTGATTGGGGTTGATGACCTCGACGTCGTGCGGCGTCTGGATGTCTGCGGCCGTCACCACGCCTTCGCCGTCCTTGCGCAGGCTCAGGGTCACTTCGTCACGGTTGTGCAGCTTGAAGACGACGCCCTTGAGGTTCAACAGGATGTTGACCACGTCTTCCTGGACACCGTCTATGGAGGAGTACTCATGAAGCACACCCGCGATGGTGACTTCGGTGGCTGAATACCCCACCATCGACGACAGCAGGACGCGGCGCAGAGCGTTCCCCAGCGTGTGGCCGTAGCCGCGCTCGAAAGGCTCCAGCGTCACCTTGGCACGGTTGGGGCCAAGTTGCTCTACATTGATGGCTTTGGGTTTCAGCAGGTTGGTTTGCATGCGGACTTCCTCTCAATACCCCCGGCTCGTTACACCGGTAAGGCTGGTGAAGCACCTGAACCACCGGCGCCGGTGGTTCAGGAACGAATTCAGTCGAAAATTCTTGTTATCAGCGTGAGTACAACTCGACGATCAACGATTCGTTGATGTCGGCTGCGAACTCATCGCGGTCGGGCACTTTCTTGAAGGTGCCCTCTGCCTTGTCGGTACTCACCTCAACCCAGGCGGGCATGCCAACCTGTTGCGCCAGCTGCAGCGCTTCGACAACGCGGTTCTGCTTTTTCGACTTCTCACGCACGGCAATCACATCACCGGTCTTGACCATGTAAGACGGGATGTTGACGGCCTGGCCATTCACCGTGATGGCCTTGTGGGACACGAGCTGGCGGGCCTCTGCGCGGGTGGAACCAAAGCCCATGCGGTACACCACATTGTCCAGACGGGATTCGAGGATGAACAGCAGGTTCGCGCCGGTGTTGCCCTTGCGGCGGTCCGCTTCCTCAAAGTAACGGCGGAACTGCTTCTCGAGCACGCCATACATGCGCTTGACCTTCTGTTTTTCGCGCAGTTGCAGGCCATAGTCGGAGGTCCGGGCGCCCGAGGTGCGGCCATGCTGGCCGGGCTTGGAATCGAATTTGGCCTTGTCGCTGATCGAGCGGCGGGCGCTCTTGAGGAACAGGTCCGTGCCTTCACGGCGGGAAAGTTTGGCCTTGGGGCCGAGATAGCGTGCCACTTGAGCTTCCTTTATGTCATCTTCCGCAATGTCTTGCGGGAGCCACCGGACTGTCGCCGATGGCGGTGGGCTTGGTTTGAAGAATTAGATGCGACGGCGCTTCTGGGGGCGGCAACCGTTGTGCGGAACGGGCGTCACGTCGGCAATCGAGGTGATCCGGATACCGAGAGCAGCCAGGGCGCGGACCGAGGATTCGCGACCCGGGCCGGGGCCCTTGATTTCAACTTCAAGGTTTTTGATGCCCTGCTCGATGGCGGCGCGGCCTGCCACTTCCGATGCAACCTGTGCGGCAAAGGGAGTGGATTTGCGTGAACCCTTGAAGCCCTGGCCACCCGACGACGCCCACGACAGGGCATTGCCTTGGCGGTCGGTGATCGTGATGATGGTGTTGTTGAACGAAGCGTGAACGTGTGCGATGCCATCCGACACATTCTTGCGGACCTTCTTGCGCACGCGTTGTGCGGCGCTGCTGGCGGGAGCTTTTGCCATACTGATCTCTCAATCCCAATTATTTCTTCAAGGCCGCAGCAGCTTTGCGCGGGCCCTTGCGGGTACGTGCATTGGTGCGGGTGCGCTGGCCGCGCAGCGGCAGGCCGCGGCGATGACGGAAGCCGCGATAGCAACCGATGTCCATCAATCGCTTGATGTTCATGGTGGTTTCACGACGCAGGTCGCCTTCGATCGTGAACTGCGCGATCTGGTCGCGAATCTTCTCGAGATCGCCGTCCGTGAGGTCCTTGACCTTCTTGGAATAAGCGATGTCGCAGGCCTCGCAAATCTTGCGAGCGCGTGTGCGGCCAATGCCATAAATGGCGGTCAAGCCAATTTCAGCATGCTGATGCGGCGGAATATTGATGCCAGCGATACGTGCCATGTTCGTCCTCTAAAACTCTTTCAATCAACCCTGGCGCTGCTTGTGGCGCGGATCGGTGCAGATCACACGCACCACGCCCTTGCGACGGATGATCTTGCAGTTGCGGCAAATTTTCTTGACCGAAGCCGAAACTCTCATTTCATTCTCCTAAAACTTCTTCGCCCAGTTCCGACTTACTTCGCGCGGAACACAATACGTGCCCGCGATAAATCGTAGGGCGTCAACTCAACGGTGACCTTGTCACCCGGAAGAATACGGATGTAGTGCATCCGCATCCTTCCCGAAATATGACCCAAGACTATGTGGCCATTTTCCAGCTTGACACGAAACGTCGCATTGGGCAGGTTCTCGACCACTTCCCCCTGCATTTGAATGACATCATCCTTTGCCATGCCAATCAACCGCCCAGTGAAGTTTTGAAATTGGCCTTTTTCAGCAGCGACTCATACTGCTGGGACATCATGTAGTTCTGAACCTGCGCCATGAAATCCATGGTCACCACCACAATGATCAGCAACGAAGTGCCGCCGAAGTAAAAGGGCACGTTGTACTTCAAGATCAGGAACTCCGGCAGCAGACACACGAAGGTGATATACACCGCGCCTGCCAGCGTGAGTCGGACCAGGATCTTGTCGATGTAGCGAGCCGTCTGGTCACCCGGGCGGATGCCGGGGATGAAGGCGCCGCTCTTCTTCAGGTTGTCAGCGGTCTCGCGGCTGTTGAACACAAGAGCCGTGTAGAAGAAGCAGAAGAACACGATGGCGGCCGCATACAGCATGACGTAGATCGGCTGCCCGGGTGTCAGCGCACCAGCGATATCCTTGAGCCAGCGCATCGCATCGCCGGTGCTGAACCAGCTGACCACCGTGGCGGGCAACAAGATGATGGACGACGCGAAGATCGGCGGAATCACCCCAGCCATGTTCAGCTTCAGGGGCAAATGAGAGGACTGTCCGCCGTAGACCTTGTTGCCGACCTGGCGGCGCGCGTAGTTCACCAAAATCTTGCGCTGGCCACGCTCGACAAACACCACGAAGTACGTCACCAGCGCGACCACCGCCACGATGAACACGGCCACCAGGATGCTCATGGCACCGGTGCGAACCAGCTCCAGCAGGCCGCCGATGGCATTGGGCAAACCCGCTGCAATTCCGGCAAAGATGATGATCGAAATCCCGTTGCCCAGACCGCGCTCGGTAATTTGCTCGCCCAGCCACATCAGGAACATGGTGCCGGAAGTCAGGCTGACCACGGCCGTCATGCGAAACCCGAAACCTGGAGACAGCACCAGGCCGGCCGAGCCTTCCAGGGCCACGGCAATGCCCAGAGACTGGAAGATCGCCAGACCCAGCGTTCCGTAGCGGGTGTACTGGGTAATCTTGCGGCGCCCCGCCTCGCCTTCCTTTTTCATCTGCTCAAAAGTTGGAACCACGTAGGTCAACAATTGCATGATGATCGAGGCCGAGATGTAGGGCATGATGCCCAATGCGAACACGGTGAACCGCGACAGCGCTCCGCCCGAGAACATATTGAACAGGCTCAGGATGCCGCCTTGCTGCCCCTTGAACAGCTGCTGCAGCTGGCCGGGATCGATGCCCGGCACGGGAATGTGCGCGCCGACGCGGTACACCACGAGCGCGAGCAGCAAAAAAACCAGTCGGCGGCGCAGATCGCCGTACTTTCCGGTTTTTGCAATTTGAGCTGCGCTAGTTGCCACAGGTTTGTGCCCTCAAGACTGGATTCAGGCCACGCTGCCGCCAGCCGCCTCGATGGCAGCCTTGGCACCAGCAGTTGCGCCAATCCCGCTGAGCTTGACAGCCTTGCTGATCGAGCCCGACTTGATCACCTTGACGACCTTGGCCAGCTCGCCCACCAGGCCAGCTTGCTTGAGCGCCAGCAGGTCGACTTCGGCCGCGCCCAGCTTGTCGAGCGCCGTCAGCGTCACTTCCGCATTGAACTTCAGCAGGTGCGACTTGAAACCGCGCTTGGGCAGGCGGCGCTGCAGCGGCATTTGACCGCCTTCGAAGCCCACCTTGTGGTAGCCACCGGAGCGCGACTTCTGCCCCTTGTGGCCACGGCCTGCGGTCTTGCCCAGGCCCGAGCCAATGCCGCGACCAACACGGCGCTTGGCGTGCTTTGCACCCTCTGCGGGCTTGATGTCATTGAGTTCCATCACCCAACCTCTTAGAGCACTTTGACCAGATAACTGATCTTGTTAATCATGCCGCGCACTTCGGGCGTATCCCGCAGTTCACTCGTGCTGCCCAGCTTGCGCAGACCCAGGCCGCGAACCGTGGCCCGGTGCGATTCCTTGGTGCCGATCGGGCTGCGCACCAGCTGAATCTTGACTGTTTGTTGCGTTGTCATTCCTGAAACTCCCGATTAAGCGAAGAGTTCTTCAACGGTCTTGCCACGCTTGGCCGCCACTTCCGACGCCGTGGTGGATTTGACGAGCGCATCGAAGGTGGCACGAACCATGTTGTAGGGGTTGGACGACCCATGGCTCTTGGCCACGATGTCGGTCACGCCCATGACTTCGAACACAGCGCGCATCGGACCGCCGGCGATGATGCCGGTACCCTTGGGGGCCGGAGCCATCATCACGGTGGCAGCGCCATGGTGGCCGGTCACGTTGTGATGGATGGTGCCGTTTTTCAGCGACACCTTCTTCAGGTTGCGGCGGGCCTCTTCCATGGCCTTTTGCACAGCGGCCGGCACTTCCTTGGATTTACCCTTGCCCATGCCAACGCGGCCATCGCCGTCGCCGACCACGGTCAACGCAGCGAAACCGAGGATACGACCGCCCTTGACCACCTTGGTCACGCGGTTGACCGCAATCATTTTCTCGCGCAGACCGTCGTCACGACCTTCGTCTTGCACTTTGGGTTGAAATTTAGCCATCTTTGTTTCCGATCCGCTTAGAACTGCAGGCCAGCTTCGCGGGCTGCATCAGCCAGCGCCTTGACGCGGCCGTGGTAGGCGAAACCTGCACGATCAAATGCCACTTTCTCGACGCCGGCAGCCTTCGCCTTTTCGGCGATGCGCTTGCCGATGGCCTGGGCCGCAGCGGCATTGCCGCCCTTGCCCGAGCCGCCCAGCGACTTGCGCACATCGGCTTCGGCCGTGGACGCGCTGGCCAGCACCTTGGTGCCGTCGCCAGAAATCACGCTGGCATAGATATGCAAATTGGTACGGTTCACGGTCAGACGCGCCACGCCTTGCGTTGCAATGCGGATGCGGGTTTGACGGGCCCGGCGCAGACGCTGCTCTTTTTTGGTCAACATGCTGCAGCTCCTTACTTCTTCTTGGTCTCTTTGATCGTGATCTTCTCGTCCGCATAGCGGATGCCCTTGCCCTTGTAGGGCTCGGGCGGACGAATCGCACGAATCTCGGCGGCGACCTGGCCCACGCGCTGGCGGTCAGCACCCTTGATCACGATTTCCGTGGGGGCGGGCGTCGCAACGGTGATGCCGGCAGGCATGTCCTTGTTCACGGGGTGGGAGAAGCCCACCGACAGGTTCAGCTTGGCGCCCTGGGCCTGGGCCTTGTAGCCCACGCCGACCAGCGTCAGCTTCTTCTCGAAGCCCTTGCTCACACCGACCACCATGTTGTTCACGAGCTGACGCAGGGTGCCGCTCATGGCATTGGCTTCGCGCGAGTCGTTGGCCGGCTCAAAGCTGAGCTTGCTGTCCTGGCTCGACACCTTGACCAGCGCGTTCTGGGGCAGCGACAGGGTACCGCCCGCGCCCTTGACGCTGATCTGGTCTTCCTTGATCGATACGTCCACACCAGCGGGGACGGCGACCGGCATTTTTCCTACTCGGGACATTTCAGTTTCTCCTCGATGCCACGATCAAGCGACGTAGCACAGCACTTCGCCGCCGACACCGACAGCACGCGCCTTGCGGTCGGTCATCACACCCTGAGGCGTGGTGACAATCGCCACGCCCAGGCCGTTCATGACCTGCGGAATGGCATCGCGGCCCTTGTACACACGCAGGCCGGGACGGCTCACGCGCTCGATGCGCTCGATCACGGGACGGCCGGCGTAGTACTTCAGGGCGATTTCAAGCTCCGACTTGCCGGCTTCGGTCTTGACCTGGAAGCCGTCGATGTAACCCTCGTCCTTCAGCACTTGCGCAATGGCCACCTTCACCTTGGAGGAAGGCACCGAGACGGTGGCCTTGGCCACCATCTGGGCATTGCGAATGCGGGTCAGCAGGTCAGCGATGGGATCACTCATGCTCATGTTTAATCTCTCCTGCCTTGCTTACCAGCTGGCCTTGACGATACCGGGGATGTCACCGGCAAAAGCCATTTCACGGACCTTGGCGCGACCCAGACCGAACTGGCGGAACGTACCGCGGGGACGACCCGTGATTTCGCAACGGTTGCGCTGTCGCGTGGGATTGGCGTTGCGCGGGAGCTTTTGCAGGCCCAGGCGGGCGGCTGCGCGCTCTTCGTCGCTGCGCTTGGCGTCATTGGCGATCGCCTTGAGTTCCGCGTGCTTCTTCGCGTACTTGGCGACCAGTTTGTCTCGCTTGAGCTCGCGCTCGATTAAAGCTACTTTAGCCACACGCCACCTCAGTTCTTGAACGGGAAACGGAAGCCGGCGAGCAGTGCCTTGCACTCATCGTCGGTCTTGGCCGTTGTGGTGATGCTGATATTGAGACCGCGCAGGGCATCGACCTTGTCGTACTCGATCTCGGGGAAAATGATCTGCTCTTTGACGCCGACGTTGTAGTTGCCACGGCCATCGAAGGCGCGACCCGAGATACCGCGGAAGTCACGCACGCGCGGCAGGGCCACGGTCACGAAACGGTCCAGGAACTCGTACATTTGCACGCCACGCAGCGTGACCATGCAGCCAATGGCCTGGCCTTCGCGAATCTTGAAGCCCGCGATCGCCTTCTTGGCCTTGGTCACCACGGGCTTCTGGCCGGCAATCTTGGTCAGATCGGCCACGGCGTTGTCCATGACCTTCTTGTCGGACACAGCCTCGCTCACGCCCATGTTGAGCGTGATCTTGGTCAGGCGCGGCACTTCCATGGGCGACTTGTAGCCGAACTTGGCCGTCAGCTCGGGAACCACTTTTTCGCGATAGTGTTGTTGCAGTCGTGCCATGGTCATGCCACCTTGATTTCTTCGCCGCTGGACTTGTAGACGCGAACGCGCTTGCCGTCAGCCAGCTGCTTGATGCCCACGCGGTCAGCCTTGCCGGTCGCAGCATTGAAAATTGCCACGTTGGACTGATGGATCGGCATGGCCTTCTCGACGATGCCGCCCGTCGTGCCCTTCAGGGGGTTGGGTTTGGTGTGTTTTTTCACCAGGTTGATGCCTTCGACGACCAGATGGGAGTCGTCCTTGCGCAGCGACACCGTGCCGCGCTTGCCCTTGTCGCGCCCCGCGAGCACGATGACTTCGTCGCCTTTGCGAATCTTGTTCATGGCGCGTCCTTACAGAACTTCAGGAGCCAGGGACACGATCTTCATGAACTTCTCGGTACGCAGTTCACGCGTCACGGGCCCGAAGATGCGGGTGCCGATGGGCTCCAGCTTGTTGTTGAGCAACACTGCCGCGTTGCCATCGAATTTGACGAGCGAGCCATCGCCGCGGCGAATGCCCTTGGCCGTACGCACCACCACCGCACTGTAGACCTCGCCTTTCTTGACGCGGCCGCGCGGAGCAGCTTCCTTGATGCTCACCTTGATGATGTCGCCAACGCTTGCATAGCGACGCCTGGAACCACCCAGCACCTTGATGCACAGGACGGATTTCGCGCCGGTATTGTCGGCAACCTCTAACCGAGATTCTGTCTGGATCATTTCAATATTCCCAACTTGCACCGGTTGCCTTCGACCATCAAAAGCCACCAGTCAGTCTTGGGCCCGTCGTCCACGCCACGAACCACTCGTGACGCTTCCGCTGGGCAGAAACTTGCACCCCGTTCAGGGCGAAGCCAATCATTATGGCACAGCTTGCGCCACCCGTCAAAGACTCTTTACGCGGGGAGATGCTGGTAGCGCTCGGCCAGCCCGGCAAAAGCCGCAGTTTGTGGGTCGACGCCGGTTTCTTCCTGCAAGATGGCGCCGACTTCGCGCGCCAGCGAACCCGCCAGCCGGGCATCGAGAAACAGCAGCCTGGATCGCCTGGCCAGCACATCCTCGACCGTGCGCGCATATTCATGGCGCGCGGCAAAGCGCACCATGGCCTCGCTCAGGCCGCCGCCGAGCTGCCGGCCCGCCCCTGGCAGCGACTGCACGGCCGGCTGCTCACTGCCATAGGAATGCAGGCCGGGCGCGTCGCTGATCCGTGGGCGACCAAGGTCCGGCGCATCGGCGCCCACCAGCTTCAAGTGAGCAGTCACTCCCGAGTCCACCCTGGCCAGCAGGGCGGCGTCGAAACATTGTTCGAGCACGTCTTCGGCCATGGCGCGGTAGGTGGTCCATTTGCCGCCGGTCACCGTGACCAGGCCGCTGCCGCTGACCAGCACCGTGTGCTCGCGGCTCAGGCCCTTGGTGTGGTCGCCCTCGTTCTCGGGCGGCCGCACCAGCGGGCGCAGGCCGACCCAGATGCTCTTGATGTCGGCACGGGCAGGCGCGCGGCTGAGGTAGCGGGCCGATTCGCGCAGGATGAATTCGACTTCTTCCTTGAAGGCTTCGGGCTCGCGGGCCAGGTCCTGGCGCGGCGTATCGGTCGTGCCCAGGATGAGCTTGCCCAGCCAGGGCACGGCGAACAGCACCCGGCCGTCGGCGGTTTTGGGCACCAGCAGCGCGTGGTCGGCGGGCAGGAAGTCGCGCTCCACGACCACGTGCACGCCCTGGCTGGGCGCGACCATGGGCTGGACGCGGCGGCCGGTGGCCGCGCCGTCTTTTTGCCGCAGCTCGTCGACCCAGACGCCGGTGGCATTGATGACGCAGCGCGCGCGAATCTGGTAGCTCTGGCCGGTTTCGCGGTCTTCGCAGCTCAGCCCGACCACCTTGCCGCCTTCGTGAAGCAATCCGGTGGCGGCGCAGTAGTTGAGCAGCAGGGCGCCGCGCTCGGCCGCCGTGCGCGCCAGCGCCAGGGCCAGCCGGGCGTCGTCGAACTGGCCGTCCCAGTATTTGACGCCGCCCTTGAGGCCTTGGGGCTGGACCGTGGGCAGGCAGCGCAGGGTTTGCTCGCGGCCGAGGAATTCAGTGGGTCCTAAGCCAGCCTTGCCGGCCAGGGCGTCGTACACCTTGAGGCCGATGCCATAGAACGGCGTCTCCCAGCGCTTGTAGGAGGGCATCACAAAGGGCAGCGGCTGGGCCAGGTGAGGGGCATTTTGCAGCAGCGTGGTGCGCTCGTGCAGGGCCTCGCGCACCAGCGCGATGTTGCCCTGGGCCAGGTAGCGCACGCCGCCGTGCACCAGCTTGGTCGCGCGCGAGGACGTGCCCTTGGCGAAGTCGTGCGACTCCACCAGCACCACGCGCAGGCCGCGCGCCGCGGCATCGAGCGCCACGCCCAGTCCGGTGGCGCCGCCGCCGATGACGGCGAGGTCGTACTGGTCCCCTCGGGCCAGGCGGGCGATCAGGTCCTGGCGCCGCGTCGGCAACGGCGTGGATTCAGGTGTCATAGGCCTCATTGTCTGTTCGTGAAAAAGGCCGTGTGGCGCTGGCGCTCACACGGCCCATGCCTGCAAAACTCGCGAGTCCGGCCCCTTCAGCGGACCTTGCCGTCTTTCCAGGCTTGCAGCAGCCTGTCGTAGTTGATGGTCTCGCCCTTGGGCTTTTCGTTGGCCAGCTTGGCCCACGGCGCACCCTTGTCGCTGAGCCACTTGCCGGGGTCCCCCTTGGCGTTGAGCTTGGGTGCGCACTTGGCCATGCCGGCGCGCTCCAGGCGACCCAGCACCTGGTCCATCTCGTCGGCCAGCGTGTCCATCGCACCCTGGGGCGTCTTCTCGCCCGTCACGGCCTGGGCCACGTTCTTCCACCAGAGCTGGGCCAGCTTCGGGTAGTCGGGGACGTTGGTGCCGGTCGGCGTCCAGGCCACGCGCGCCGGGCTGCGGTAGAACTCGATCAGGCCGCCGTACTTGGGCGCGTTCTGCGTGAAGTAGTCGTGGCGAATGTCGCTGTCGCGGATGAAGGTCAGGCCCACGGCCGACTTCTTGGCCGACACGGTCTTGGCCGTGATGAACTGCGCATAGAGCCAGGCAGCGGCCGTCTTGTCGGCGTCATGGTCCTTGAAGAAGGTCCAGGAACCCACGTCCTGGTAGCCGTTTTGCATGCCCGGCTTCCAGTACGGGCCGTTGGGGCCGGGCGCCATGCGCCACTTGGGCGTGCCGTCGCCGTTGACCACGGGCAGACCGGCCTTGGTCATGTCGGCCGTGAAGGCGGTGTACCAGAAGATCTGCTGCGCGATCTGGCCCTGCGCGGGCACCGGGCCGGCTTCGCCGAAGGTCATGCCGGTGGCCTCCTTGGGCGCGTACTTCTTCATCCAGTCGACGTACTTGGTCAGCGCGTAGACAGCCGCGGGCGAATTGGTGGCGCCGCCGCGGGCGACCGATGCGCCCACGGGCGTGCACTTGTCGGCCGCCACGCGGATGCCCCACTCGTCGACCGGCTGGCCGTTGGGGATGCCCTTGTCGGCCGTGCCGGCCATCGAGAGCCAGGCGTCGGTGAAGCGCCAGCCCAGCGAGGGGTCCTTCTTGCCGTAGTCCATGTGGCCATAGATGGGCTTGCCGTCGATGTTTTTCACGTCGTTGGTGAAGAAGTCGGCGATGTCTTCGTAGGCGCTCCAGTTCAGCGGCACGCCGAGCTCGTAGCCATACTTGGCCTTGAACTTGTCCTGCAGGTCCTTGCGCGCGAACAGGTCGGCGCGGAACCAATAGAGGTTGGCAAACTGCTGGTCAGGCAGCTGATAGAGCTTGCCGTCGGGCGCCGTGGTGAAGCTGGTGCCGATGAAGTCCTTCAGGTCCAGCCCGGGATTGGTGTACTCCTTGCCGGCACCGGCCATGTAGTCGGTCAGCGAAAGGATCTTGCCGTAGCGGTAGTGCGTGCCGACCAGGTCGGAGTCCGATATCCAGCCGTCGTAGATCGACTTGCCCGACTGCATCGAGGTCTGGAGCTTCTCGACGACGTCGCCTTCCTGGATCAGGTCGTGCTTGACCTTGATGCCGGTGATTTCCTCGAAGGCCTTGGCCAGGGTCTTGGATTCGTACTCATGCGTGGTGATGGTCTCGGAGACCACCGAGATTTCCTTGACGCCCTTGGCCTGCAGCTTTTTGGCGGCCTCGATGAACCACTTCATCTCGGCCATTTGCTTGTCCTTGGACAGGGTGGATGGCTGGAACTCGCTGTCAATCCACTTTTTGGCCTCGGCCTCACCGGCTCCGGCACCCTGCCCGGCCATCATCGCCGCTGCCAGCGCCAGCGCTGTATACCGCATTTTCATGAGCTGTCTCCACAGTTGGTTACTCCCCCGGTTGATCAAGGTGGCTCCGGCTCCGGGGGAATGCCGAGCCGAATGCCTTCAAACTGCCGTCCCTAGCCCTTGCGCATGATCAGCATGAGCAAGCCCATGGACAACACGAAGCTGATCCAGATCGAAGGATCGGCCTCCAGCCCCAGCCAGCTCGCGAGCCAGCCGCTGATGCCGACAAAAAACAGGTTCACATAGGCGGCACACAGCAGCCCGATGAACAGCCGGTCGCCCCGCGTGGTTTCCAGTGGCAGGAAGCCCCGGCGCTGCGTGGTCGGCGACTTGATTTCCCACACCGTCATGCCGATCAGCATGAGCACGATGCAGCTGAAGAACACCGCCACGGGCGTGGTCCAGGCCATCCAGTCAAACATGGCGATTCCTCCTCAAACGCGTCCCATCGCGAAGCCCTTCGCGATGTAATGCCGCACAAACCAGATCACGATCGCGCCGGGCACGATGGTCAGCACCCCCGCGGCGGCCAGCGTGGCCCAGTCCATGCCCGAGGCGGAGACCGTGCGTGTCATCGTGGCCACGATGGGCTTGGCGTTCACGCTGGTCAGCGTGCGCGCCAGCAGCAGCTCGACCCAGCTGAACATGAAGCAGAAAAACGCCGCCACCCCCACGCCGGCCTTGATCAGCGGCAGGAAGATCGTCGCGAAGAAGCGCGGGAACGAATAGCCGTCGATGTAGGCGGTTTCGTCGATCTCGCGCGGGATGCCGCTCATGAAGCCTTCCAGAATCCACACCGCCAGCGGCACGTTGAACAGCAGGTGAGCAAGTGCCACCGCAATATGCGTGTCCATCAGGCCGACCGTGGTGTAGAGCTGGAAAAAGGGCAGCAGGAACACGGCCGGAGGCGTCATGCGGTTGGTCAGCAGCCAGAAGAACACATGCTTGTCGCCCAGGAAGCTGTAGCGCGAGAACGCATAGGCGGCCGGCAGCGCCACGGTGATCGAGATCACCGTGTTGATGGCCACGTAGATCAGCGAGTTGACATAGCCCGAATACCAGGCCGCATCGGTGAAGATGGTCTTGTAGTTGGCCCAGGTGAAGTGTTGGGGAAAAAACGAGAAGCTGGAGAGGATCTCGTTGTTGGTCTTGAAGCTCATGTTGACCATCCAGTAGATGGGCAGCAGGGCGAAGACGATGTAGGCGACCAGGAACAGCGTCTTGGGCTGCAAGCGCGGGCGGTTGGCTGCCAGCCGGTTCGGGGCGGCCTGCGGCAGCGCCGCCGCGCCCATCGCGTCCAGGGGGCTGCGGGCGAGGGTATTCATTGCGTGATCTCCTTTTCCTGCGTGCCGACGCGTTGCATCCAGTTGTAGAGGACGAAGCACAACAGCAGGATGATCAGGAAGTAGATGAGGGAAAAAGCGGCGGCGGGGCCCAGGTCGAACTGGCCGACGGCTTTCTGCGTGAGGTATTGCGACAAGAAGGTGGTGGCGTTGCCGGGGCCGCCGCCGGTGAGCACGAAGGGCTCGGTGTAGATCATGAAGCTGTCCATGAAGCGCAGCAGCACCGCGATCATCAGCACGCCGCGCATCTTGGGCAACTGGATGTAGCGGAACACGGCGAGCTTGCTGGCGCCGTCGATGCGCGCGGCCTGGTAGTAGGCGTCGGGAATCGAGCGCAGGCCGGCGTAGCAGAGCAGCGCCACCAGCGGCGTCCAGTGCCACACGTCCATCGCCAGCACGGTGATCCAGGCGTCGCGGGCGTTGCCGGTGTAGCTGTAGTCGATGCCCATCCACTGCAGCGCGGCGCCCAGCAGGCCGATGTCAGCCCGGCCGTAGATCTGCCAAATGGTGCCGACGACGTTCCAGGGAATCAACAGCGACAGCGCGACTACCACCAACACGGCGGACGCCTTCCAGCCCTGCGCCGGCATCGACAGGGCCAGCATGATGCCCAGCGGGATCTCGACGGCGAGGACCGCGAAGGAGAAGGTCAATTGGCGCAGCAGCGCGGCGTGCAAGTCTTCGTCGCGCATGACGGCCGCGAACCATTCGGTGCCCACGAACACGCGCCGCTCGGGCGAAATGATGTCCTGCACCGAGTAGTTGACGACCGTCATCAAGGGCAGGATGGCCGAGAAGGCCACGCAGACCAGCACCGGCAGGATCAGGAGCCAGGCCTTCTGGTTGACGGGTTTGGTCGTAGTGCTCATGCGACGAGCTCCTCGTTTTTGTAAAAGCAGGTGTGCCCGCCGACCATCTGCAGCCAGACGGTGTCGCCGCGCTGCGGCGCCGCGGTTTCAGGTGTCAGGCGGGCCTTCACCGGATGGCCGGCGATGAGGGCGGTGAGCATCAGGTAGGTGCCGATGTCCTGCACCTGCGTGACCTGCGCGGGCAGCGCGCCGGGAACGCCGGCGGCGGCCAGCTTCACGTATTCGGGCCGCACGCCCAGCTTGAGGTCGCCGTCGGGCAGGGGCTGCGCGGCCGCGACGGGCAGCGTCGTGCCGGCAACGCGCAGTTCGCCGGGCCCGGCTTGCGCGGGCAGGAAGTTCATGCCGGGCGAGCCGATGAAGTGGCCGACGAAGCTGTGCTGCGGCCGCTCGAACAGCGCGTCGGCGCTGCCGACCTGCACCGCGCGGCCGCGCGTCATCACGACCACCTGGTCGGCAAAGGTCAGGGCTTCAACCTGGTCATGCGTGACGTAAATGAGCGTCAGTTTGAGCTCGTGGTGGATCTGCTTGAGCTTGCGCCTCAGCTGCCACTTCAGGTGCGGGTCGATCACGGTCAGCGGCTCGTCGAACAGCACGGCCGACACATCGGGGCGCACCAGGCCGCGTCCCAGCGAGATCTTCTGCTTGGCGTCGGCCGCCAGGCCCGCGGCGCGCTGATTGAGCTGGCCGCTCATATCGAGCATTTCGGCAATTTCGCCGACACGCTTGTCGATCTGCTGCTGCGGCACCTTGCGGTTGCGCAGCGGAAACGCGAGGTTCTCGGCCACGGTCATGGTGTCGTAGATCACCGGGAACTGGAACACCTGGGCGATGTTGCGCTGCTGCGGGCTCAGGCGCGTCACATCGCGGCCGTCGAACTTCACGCTGCCGTGCGAGGGCGCGAGCAGGCCCGAGATGATGTTGAGCATGGTGGTCTTGCCGCAGCCCGAGGGGCCGAGCAGCGCGTAGGCGCCGCCATCCTCGAAACTCATCTTCAGCGGCAGCAGCGCGTAGTCGCTGTCCTCGCGCGGGTTGGGTCTGTAGGCATGCGCCAGGTCGAGATCGATGCGTGCCATGTCAGCCTCCGTTCTGACGCTGCGGCGCCACCAGCAGCGCACCGGCGGCGTTGAACACGTAAACCTGCGCCGGGCTGAGGTACAGCGTGATCGATGCGCCGAGGCCGAAGTAATGGACGCCGGTGAGCTGCGCCACCACCTCGCCGACCGCGGTGTCGACATGCACGAAGGTGTCGGAGCCCGAGATTTCAGCGAGTTCGACCTGGCCCTGCAGCGCCACATCGCCCTCGCGCTGATGCACGCGCAGCGCGCTGGCCCGCACGCCGATGGTCAGGGTCCGCGAGGCCGCGGCGGGCAGCGGGATCGCCAGCGATGGCCCGGTAAACGCAGCCCCCAAGACGCCTGCGGCCTCGTCCCCCCGGGGGGGATGGTCCGGCTTGGGGCGGCCCGGCGCCGAACACAGCTGGATACCCAGCGTGGCCGCCTCGGCCGCGATCAGGTTCATGGGCGGATCACTGAAGGCGCGTGCGACGCGCAGCGACTTCGGGGCGTGAAAGACCTCGGCCGTCGGACCATATTGCAGCAGCTCGCCGGCATCGAGCACCGCCGTGTAGCCGCCCAGCAGCAGGGCCTCGCCGGGCTCGGTGGTCGCATAAATCACCGTCGAATCGCCGGCGGCAAAGAGCTGGGTCAGCTCCTCGCGCAGTTCCTCGCGCAGTTTGTAGTCCAGGTTCACGAGCGGCTCGTCCAGCAGCATCAGCGGCGCCCCCTTGGCCAGCGCGCGCGCCAGAGCCACGCGCTGCTGCTGGCCGCCCGAGAGTTCGGACGGATAGCGGTCGAGAAACATGTCGATGTGCAGCCGCTCGGCCAGCTCGCGCACCCGCTGGCCCATGTGTTTCTCGCCGCGCAGCTTCAGCGGCGAGGCGATGTTATCGGCCACCTTCAGCGACGGGTAGTTGATGAACTGCTGGTAGACCATGGCGACATTGCGCTCGCGCACCGGCATGCCGGTCACGTCGCTGCCATCGACCTTCACGCGGCCCAGGCTGGGCTCATCCAGCCCCGCCATGATGCGCATCAGGCTGGTCTTGCCGGCCTGGGTGGCACCCAGTAAAACGGTCACCGCGCCACTGCGCGGCGCCAGACTCATCTCGTGGAGCCAGGACTCGGCTCCCACCTTCTTGCTGATGCCTTCAAGTGCCAGCTGCATCACGCAACCTTTCTCAATTCTTGGGACGGGCTCGAGCCCATGGACGCCATCCCATGCCGGCAACTTTTCAGGCCGCGCGACTCAGGGGTTGAAAGACAGGTCATAGGGATCCTTGGTAGAGGGTGAGCGGTTCGAATGTGTTCGATTGTGATTCCTTTTTGATCGTTTTTGATAGGCGTTTTCCCTTATAAAGTTCTTTTTGTTTCGTTTTACAGTGTTCCAATCAAGCCCGGAACTGACCCCTCGCATTCCCCGTGAACTCCAACCCCAGACAAATCAACCTGCTCGACGTGGTGCGCGATCGCGGCTCGGTGACCGTGGAACAACTGGCCGAGATGCTGGGCGTCACCCTGCAAACCGTGCGCCGCGATGTGCAGCGCCTGGCCGAAGCCGGCCTGCTGACACGCTTTCACGGCGGCGTGCGGGTGCCCAGCTCCACCGTCGAAAACATCGCTCACACGCAGCGCGAAAACCTCAACGCCGAAGGCAAGGCGCGCATCGCGCGGGCCGTAGCCCGCCAGGTGCCCAACGATTGCTCACTGATCCTCAACATCGGAACGACGACCGAAGCCATCGCCAAGGCCCTGCTGCACCACACCGGACTGCGGGTGATCACGAACAACCTCAATGTCGCGGCCATCCTGAGCAGCAACCCGGCCTGCGAAGTCATCGTGGTCGGCGGGGTGGTGCGAGCGCGCGACCGGGGCATCGTGGGCGAGGCGGCGGTCGATTTCATCCGCCAGTTCAAGGTCGACATTGCCTTGATCGGCATCTCCGGCATCGAGGCCGACGGCACGCTGCGCGATTACGACTACCGAGAAGTCAAGGTGGCGCAGACCATCATCGAGCACGCCCGCGAGGTTTGGCTCGCGGCCGACAGCAGCAAGTTCAACCGTCCGGCGATGGTGGAGCTGGCCAAGCTCGCGCAGGTCGACCGCCTGTTCACCGACGCCCCGCCGCCCGAACCTTTTCCGGCCCTGCTCGCCGAAGCCCAGGTGCTTTGGGAAGTCGCCTCGGCCTGACCGCTCGGGCCCTCGTCCACCCTTTTGTCACACCGCCCCATGACCTACCTGCTTGCCCTCGACCAAGGCACGTCCAGCTCCCGCAGCATCGTGTTTGACGCCCAAGGCCATGTCGTGGCCTCGGCCCAGCAGGAACTGCCGCAGATCTACCCCCAGCCGGGCTGGGTCGAACACGACCCGCAGGAGATCTGGCGCACCCAGCTGGCCACGGCCCGTGAAGCCCTGGCCAGGGCCGGGCTGCAGGCACGCGCCATCCGTGCGATCGGCATCACGAACCAGCGCGAGACCACCGTGGTGTGGAACCGCCGCACCGGGCTTCCGATCCAGCACGCGATCGTCTGGCAGGACCGCCGGGCCGAACCGACCTGTGCCCAGTTGCGCGAGCGGGGGCTGGCCGAGCTGATCCAGGCCAGGACCGGCCTGCTGATCGACGCCTATTTTTCAGGCACCAAACTCAAGTGGCTGCTCGACCATGTGCCCCGGGCGCGCCAGCAGGCCGAGCGCGGCGAGCTGGCCTTCGGCACGGTCGACAGCTGGCTGATGTGGCAGCTCACCGGGGGCGCCGTGCACGCGACCGACGTGAGCAATGCCTCGCGCACCATGCTGTTCAATGTGCACAGCAACCAGTGGGATGCCGAGCTGCTGCAGGCGCTGGACATCCCGGCGAGCCTGATGCCCCAAGTCCTGCCGTCGAGCGCGCATTACGGCGATGTCGGCGCCGACCTGCTCGGCCATGCCATCCCGATCGGCGGCGTGGCCGGCGACCAGCAAAGCGCGCTGTTCGGCCAGGCCTGCTTCAAGGAAGGCATGGCCAAGAACACCTACGGTACGGGCTGCTTCATGCTGATGCACACCGGCGGCAAGTTCCAGACCTCGGCCAACGGCCTGCTGACGACCAGTGCCGCCCAGCCCGGCACGCAGACCGAGTTCGCAATCGAAGGCAGCGTGTTCATCGGCGGTGCGGTGGTCCAATGGCTGCGCGACGGCCTGCGCGCGATCCAGGCCAGCAGCGAGGTGCAGGCCCTGGCGCAAAGCGTGCCGGATTCGGGCGGCGTGATGATGGTGCCCGCGTTCACCGGCCTGGGGGCGCCCTACTGGAAGCCCGACGCGCGCGGCACGATCACCGGCCTGACCCGCGGCACAACCGTGGCCCATATCGCGCGTGCCGCACTTGAAAGCATTGCCTACCAGAGCGCGGCCCTGCTGCAGGCGATGGGCCGCGATGCGGTGGCCTCCGGCGGCGCACCGGTCAGCGAGCTGCGGGTCGACGGCGGCGCCTGCATCAACGACCTGCTGATGCAGTTCCAGGCCGATCTGCTGGGCATCGCGGTCGCGCGCCCGGCCGTGATCGAAACCACCGCGCTGGGAGCGGCCTATCTGGCGGGACTGGCCACCGGGGTCTATGGCAGCACGGCTGAGCTGTCCGAGCTATGGCGCGCCGAACGGCGCTTCCTGCCCACGCTGAGCGCCGCGCGCGCGCAGGAGCTGATGGCGCAATGGGAGCACGCGGTGCGGCAGGCGACCCTGCCGTAGTGCACTGCCGCCCGCCCCTGGTGCGGAGCCGGCTTGAGGCTAGACTCCCAGGCCATGCACCCCCAGGACTCCCGACGCGGCACGACACGCCGAACGCTGCTGGCCGGCGCCGGCACGGCGCTGCTGCTGGGCGGCGTCGGCTGCGCCTCGACCGCCCACCGCGGCACAACACCCGGCCAGCGGCTGCGCCTGATCGGCGAAACCCGCCTGCCGCACCGCCTGGCGTTCAAGGGCACGACGGTTGGCGGCCTGTCGGGGCTGCACTACGATCCGGGCGCGGATGTCTGGTATGCCCTGAGCGACGACCGCTCCGAACTTCAGCCGGCACGGTTTTACACGCTGCGCCTGGCGCTGGGGCCCGGGCGGATAGCGCCGCCCGAACTGCTCGATGTGATCACCCTGAGGCAGCCCGACGGCTCGGCGTTTCCAGGCCGCGCACGAAGCGCCAGCGCGAGCCCCGCAGCCGAGGTGCCCGACCCGGAGTCCATCCGTTTTGTTCCAGCCAGCCGCACCCTGCTGTGGACCAGCGAAGGCGATGCCCGGCTGGGACTGGACCCGTTCCTGCGGGAGGCCGAGCTCGATGGCCGCCATCGGCGCGCGTTTCGCCTGCCCGAGCTGTTCAGGGTGGACCCCAGCGGCCGCAGCGGCCCGCGCGACAACCTGGCGTTCGATGGCCTGGCCCTGACCCCCGACGGCACCGGCGCCTGGGTCGCGATGGAGGCCGCGCTGCGGCAGGACGGGCCGGTGTCGCCCGTGGGCCGGCCCGGCGGGCCCTGCCGCTTCACGCTGTTCGACCTGGGCCAGGGCCAGCCTGCCCAACGGACGACGCACCCTGGTGGTCGTGAGCGACGACAATTTCAATCCCGGCCAAATCACGCAATTCGCGGCTTTTGAATTCATTCACTGACACAGCATGAGCAACTCCAATTCACCCGATCCCTCCCTGCGCATCGGCTTCATCGGCGGCGGCAACATGGCCGGCGCCATCATCGGCGGACTGATCAAGCGGGGCCTGCCCGCGCGCCAGATCGAGGTGGTCGAGCCCTTTGCGGAGGCCCGCGACCGGCTCAAGGCCCAGCACGGCGTGACAGCCCAGGAACTGCCAGGCGCCGCGCTCGACCACTGTGCGCTGGTGGTCTGGGCCGTCAAGCCGCAGAGCTTCAAGGAGGCGGCGCTGCAAACGCGCTTTCACACCAAGCACGCCCTGCACCTGAGCGTGGCCGCCGGCATCCGCAGCGACAGCATCGCTCGTTGGCTGGCCAGCGAGCGCATCGTGCGCGCCATGCCCAACACGCCGGCGCTGATCGGCAAGGGCATGACCGGCCTGTTCGCCCGCGACGCCGTGACCGCGGCCGACCGGCTGCTGGCCGAGCGCGTGATCGACACCACCGGCGCCCATGTCTGGCTGACGCAGGAGTCCCAGCTCGACGCCGTGACCGCGCTGTCGGGCTCGGGCCCGGCCTATGTGTTCTATTTCATCGAAGCCATGGTGCAGGCCGGGGTCGACATGGGGCTCAGCCACGAGCAGGCCCACCAGCTGGCCGTCGGCACGTTTGCCGGCGCTGCGGCGCTGGCGCGCAGCTCCAACGAGCCGCCGGAAATCCTGCGCCAGCGCGTGACCTCCAAGGGCGGCACCACCCATGCGGCCATCAGCGCGATGGAGCAGGACCAGGTAAAGAACCTGTTCATCCGCGCCCTGCATGCCGCCAGGCACCGCGCCGAGGAGCTGGGCGACGAGTTTGGCGGCGGCTGAGCGCCGGCACCGGGCTCAGGCTGCGAGATAGACAGTCTTCACCGTGGTGTAGAACTCGGCGGCATAGCTGCCTTGTTCACGGGCCCCGTAGCTTGATGCCTTGCGGCCGCCAAACGGCACGTGATAGTCCACACCTGCGGTCGGCGCATTGACCATGACCATGCCGCTTTGCACGTGGCGTTTGAAATGCTGCACGTGCTTCAGGGAGGTCGTGCAGATGCCGCTGCACAGCCCGAACTCGGAATCATCCTATTTTCCTCAGTTACCCAGTCCCGCAGGCGCTCAGCCCGGGGTTTGGTTTGGGTGCGTAAGCCAATATTCGCTCGACGATGTAGCGCACCAAGGCGAACCAGCGTTGGGATTT
>Ga0187892_10001139_pt1 | contig 63390 bp, 72 predicted proteins | sample MA1701073metaG_FD_139345 | JGI IMG/M metagenome (GOLD analysis project Ga0187892, IMG submission 139345) | Bio-ooze microbial communities from a basaltic lava cave in the Kipuka Kanohina Cave System on the Island of Hawaii, USA - MA170107-3 metaG ... | reverse complement strand
CAAGTACTTGACCGGCAGCTACCGCGTCAGCAAATCCGAACTCGAACTTGCTATCACCGATTGCAGTCCGGGGCTGTACCCGCGCAATGGCTAGCGGCCTATTATCAATCGACCAGCACTCATTGTTGGTCGTGAATAGGCGTACATCCCCAGCGTTGTCCGTGCCAGGGTTCCCCTCGATTACTCCGCCGGTCTGGTTGGCCAGCCGGGCGAAGTTGCTAACGCCGGCGCCACCACTGTTTGAGGCGGTCCAGACATTCGTATTGAGCGCACTGATAAACTCATCATCGAAGATGTATACGTCCTCAGTCAGCGTCTCTAGAAGCCGGAAGACCGGCTCGTCGGGAGCCAGCACATCGCGTAGCCGGCTCCGTGCAAAGGCCCGTCCGTAAAACTGATTACTGAACGGGGTGAACTCGTTTGCCATTGTCTATGATCCCTTTCTCTGGATGATCGTAGGAACTCCGGCCGTAGGCCGCCGGCTGCCACTATCGGACGTATCGCTGCTTAGCGGTTCTTCCGTCCGCCCTTCTTCAGCTTGTTGGCCTTATCCTTCTTGCGGGCCGCAGAGGCAGCCTTCTTACCAGCTGCCGTATACGGGTAGTGCTTTCCGCCTACCATTGGCATATCATTGTCCTCTACTTTCAGTATATATTATAGGTTATGCTTTGTCTGCCTGGACCGCGAAAGGCGCCACGGTTGTGATGCTCTGCGATTCCAGGGTTAGAGATGCTTCCCTACGTGTGTAGTCATGCGTTTTGGTTAGGTGCTGGAAACACGCTCGGGCAGTATCTCGATCGCCGTCGATGAACCAGCACTCGAAGTCGCACTCATCGCAAGCAAACTGCCGAATCTGGTCCCTCACTGCTTCAATCTGTGGGAACCTAAGGCCAGCGATAGGCGGATCTACATGCCAACGATAGGCCAAGACCTGTGCCACAGGGAACTCCTTCGCTCCCCCATTCGCCAAGATGAGTCGGAATTGGGCGCCCACGCGAGTATCCGTACCCGGAGGGTCAAGGACCCCATACTCAGGTAAGGGCTTGAAGCCCTTGTGAGTGTATAGGGCATAGGCTCCAATGTTTCGGCGGTTCCCTCCCGGGGTAGCTGAACCACCTGGACCAGTTACAATCCAGCCAGCTGCCGGCCCCATGTTAGGCCGTTTGTAGTACATCCAGGGGAAGCCAGTCTCGCCACCATCGTCGGCAGCTTGTTCAACCCGGTCCACTCGGCCCTGCTGTTGCTGGACCCGGCGGTTCAGGGAATCAACCTGTCCCCGGAGGGACTCGATGACCTCTAGCAGCTGTGCGTTGACACCCTCTGGGGATACATCAACAGGGGCAGCCGGCCGAACTACTACCGGTTCATCCACTGAAATGGCTCGAAATGGCTCTTCGACAATATCCTTGCCTGCCATCTGGTTAGCTTCTTCGACCGCCTTCGAGTGAACAAGCGCCAACTTGCCTTCCTCGATTACTGGCAGCTCTTCGCGTGAGACCGGTACGATGTTCTTGATATCGAACTGTGCCGCGATCTCTTCGCTTGTTGGTTCCCTAGTTTCCTGTTCTGGCTTCTTTGACGATGCCATTAGTATTTACTCCTTTACTGGTAGTATTAGTGGTTGGTCCACCGGCTGGTGAAACGGTACTTCGATGTTCACCGACCGGGGATTACGGTCCATCTTCTCACGTTCCTTGCGTTCTGCAATACTCTGCCAGCGCATGACCTTGTGTTCGGGCGCCCAAAAGACGCCTACGATACGATACTCGACCATGCCCTCGGAATCTTCCAACGAACGCTCCCTGTTCGTTGGCATTTCTACAATATTCCCCTCCGCATCCTTGATCGACTGCCGGCGTTCACCAACCCAATCGATGGCATACCAGGCAGCAAACTGCCCATCGGGATTCCGAACCCATCGTGGATTGGTAAGGCCGGGTGCCTGATACAGGTGAAATCCCTGTAGCTCCATATCCCTGACGAACTTGTAGGTTGCCTCTAGTAGGACCTTCTCTAGATGTAGCTCTTGAAGGTCATGTTCCAGCTGAATGGAGCCCGTCTTGTGTACAAGACCGTATTGTGGGTCATCCTGTATCTTTACTTGCATTATCGATAATATCCTCCAAAGAGCAGGGCCATCATAATTGCAGACGACCCTGCCCTCGTTATCATCATCAGGCACTGCGGATCAAAACTGCACCGCTGTCAACGGTCGTTGGGTCGCTGTCGCCCGCAGGCGTTTCTGCCACCCAGACAGCCTCTGACGCTTCGTACAGGTCGTATCCAAGAACGCCCCATGCATTGTTCCGGATCAGATAGTCTTCCTTAAAGGTAGGCTTGATCTGCCGAACTAGAATGATTGCTTCCTTATGAAGCAGCGCACACTCGGTCTGTCCCGCTGCCGGAGCATTGAGCAGATTACTTGTGTACACTGGGTAGTTCAAAATACCCGGTAGCTCAGCGGTTTCAATCGCTGATCGGCCGCTCATGAAGTCCTTGCTGGTGAACTTGTTGTTACCGATCAAGGACGCCACGGCCGCCGGACCAAACACCCAGCTTGCACCCTCCGTGACTCCCGCATCTCGCAGGTACTGCCACGCTCGACGTAGGATGGCGTCATCCAGGTCGGCGCCTAGCGTACCAACGATCTGTGAGAAGCTGGCGAATAGCCCCGCGATGCTGACTTCGATTCCGCGCATCAGTGCATAGCCGATGCCATGGCTGATTCGCTCCATCTCGTCGTACTTGGACTGTGCGTCCACAACGGCGTTCAGCAGCGCGGCTGCGTACTGGTACGTGTCAATCGTCACCAGCTGCGCGTTCAACGGAGACGTACCAGCTGTACCAGTACCGGCGGTACCAGCCTGGCTCTGGAAGTTAATCGTTGAGCTTACACCCTCAGTCTTGGCCTGCGTATTGAAGTTGGCCCGTAGTGGGATCTCCAGGACGCGACCAATAGCCATCTGGGACTCGTAGTGTGTGTCTACAAGCTTTGAGAGGACCTCTGCGAACTCAATGGCAACCCGGGCTTCATCAGCCCAGATCGTCGGAAGCATTTCCGTATGGGTATCAGAGGTCATTTCTCTGTCTGAGACTCCCATTATCGTATCCTATTCGTTGATATTATCGCTTTGCCAACACCCGCTTGGCGTAGGCCCGAGCCTCGTCCTTCTTACCTTCACGCATCAGATTCATGAAGTAATCGCTATCGTAGGTCTCTGGTTCGCCAGTAGCTTCCGGTGTTGCCTTTCCAGTGGGTGGGCTAACCTTGCCCCGATCCTTGGCCAGCTTTGCAGCGGCTGCCTTCGTTGCGGCCTTGTCAGCAATCTTCTTCGTCGCTGTTGTCCGCTTCGACACCCGCTCTCGCTCCTCGATTGCACCGGCTTCCTTTGCCCGCTCGACCAAGAACTTAATCGTCTCACCCATGAAGTAAGCCTTCGATGCCGCAACACCCTGGTTTGGGTCAGAGGCAATCCGGCCTGCATTTGAGACGATTTGCAGGTAATCCTGTTCCTGCTTCTCAGTTAGCTCAGGGAGAACATCAGTAAGGGCACGGTCGGCGCCGGCCAGAAATGCAGTATCGTACCGAGTTGAGACCTCGGCAACGATGCCCTCACCATACGTTTGTAGGTGCTGGGCCATCTGGTCTGGCTTGAAGATGTCTGAGTTGACATCGAATGGTTCAACTACGCCATCTTCATCGGCCTTCGCCGCCTTGGCAACCCGGGCCAGCTCAGTCGAGGCTTGATTAGCCAGACCAAGTAGGTCCGTGACCGCCTGCTTACTGCGCTCGATAGCAGCGCTGACAGCCTGCTGCCCTTCCTGGGCCTGCTGCTGTGCTCGCTGCTCTTGCGCCAGCTGTTCCCGAACTAGCTCAGCTACCTTTTCCTGGATTGGCTTCTGGGAAAGAAGTTTATCCTGGTAGCCTTCGGCTAGAGAAGCGAGTTCCTCTTCGGACAGCTCAACGTTGTCCTCACCATCATCGGCATCATCACCTTCACCAGGAGCGGACTCTGCATCGTCGCCCTCGTCCGCATCATCGTTCTCAGGCGGCGACTCCGTGTCCTGGTCCTTCGTCAAATCAGCCGATTCAGTTGAGGTGTCTGGCGCAACCTGCGCTTGGGTATCAGTCTTCGCGTCTGGTTTGTCTGCTGGAGCAGATTCCTGTGTTCGTTCCTTGTAGGCCTTAAGACCTTTCTCAAACCCTACAGGCGTTGATGGTCCACCCATAATATTACCTCATCCCTCCTGTCCTCTATACTAAGTATACACTATAGCCCATTATCGTATTCCGGTCCGCTGTGTAGCCAGCATGTACTTCGCCTGGCTATAGCCCCACTTCAGCACCAGATTTGATGTATCCGGATTCTCATGTGACCACTTCTGCCGGAGCGCAGGCAGCAAGCTATTATAGGCCGCAATTACCGGATCCTGGGATAGGAACATATCGAAGGCTTCCGGAGGGAGGTCCCTAAACTTATCCGATAGTTTGGCAGCAATTGCCTCCCTGACCCCTTCAACATATTCATCGTAGGTTGGCGGCAGGTCTATCTGAGCGCGGTCTTGCAGGAACTGCCAGGCTGAATCGGGGATGTCCCAGTAGCCCGATTCACGAATTACCCGGCGGTCGTCTCGAAGCTGTGCCCATGCCTTCGACTCGGCCTTCTTGACACCCAGGTTCGCATCCATAGCTGCCTCGCGGTCAGGCCCGATCCCCGTTCGGAACTGCTCGATCTCTTCGAACATTTGTTCCTTGATATCGGGATCAACCACGGCATCCGGATACCTATCGAAAATATTATAGTACGTCCATAGGTCGTTGAACGTCTGTTCTAGGCCCGGCTTCGGATTATCATAGGGAACATCATTGGTATCTAGGGCCTTACCAGCCTGCTCGAATAGACTATCGACAATATCCCGTCGCCCTCGGGCCTGTTCCTCAATGCTATTAACGATCTCACGGTATTCTGTATGTGTAATCCGGCCAGTAGTCAATTGAGTACCTGCCTTGACCAGCTGCGTTTTGGTTAGCTCGGCAGCCTCTTCGGCCTGTGCAAATGCAGTAGCAGTTATGTCTTCTTTATTTATTTCCCGTTCCCTCTCGGCTTTTAGCTGCTGCTGGACATCCTTGGTCGCGTTTCGGACGATCGCTTTCTGGGATGAAAGCAAGTCCTTATACTGCCGCCCCCGGACCTCCTCGGGTAGCTTACCTTCGTCCACGAGTTGGTCAACTGCATCATCTAGCTTTTCGTATGGTGAGACGGGGAAGGCACGGAAACCGAGAAATGTGCCGGGGGATGACCACAAGGCCCGCTTGGTTTCGCGCCATATTTCACCTGGATCCTCGCCATTCATGATCGCGATAGTTGCTGCACGTATAGGATCCTGTGCAAAGAACGGGGCTAGGTGGCTGGTCATATAAGGGATGAGATTCTCGGGCTTTGTTAAGTTACCAACTCGCTCGCCAGTGAATTGCTCACCTGTAAATAGATCGGCGAGCATTGCCATTGCCGGCGATGCCTTACCTCGGGCAAACTTGGTCAGAATCTCGTGGGAATTCTTTGGATCGCTAGCAAGTCTGGCTAGTAGGGTCATTGTCTGTTGTAATGGCCCACCGATACCTACACGCGAATCTCCGATCTTCAAAGTCAAGAACTTTGGATTGAATTTACCATCTTTGATCGGATTCAGCTCCGGCTCCTGACCTGTTAGGAGTGCTGCCGTTGCATAAAAACCCGCCCCAGCAACTATCCATCCCGCAAACAGACGAAGGGCAGCCTTCTGCCCAACTTGTCCGCCTACAGCCATATCACCGATTGCCTTTGCCCAACCAGCCCAATACCGTCCAGCAAAGGGGAGTGCACGGAGGGCGAGGCGGCTCATTGGCCGAAGCGCAGCTGACTCAGGAATTGCCATCCGGCCACTGAAGTGCGAGATAACAGCAACTATCTCTTCCTTCGCAGTTCGAGCACCGCTTTTAGCAATAACATTGGGAAATGCCTTTGCAAGGGAATCCATAAAGACATCTTCACCAACATCATCGATTGTATTAAGGGCCATTTCATACTGGTTCAAAGACGATAGGTTGATACTCCGATTCCAGAAGGAATTCGTCTTACCATAGACCATATTAGCGATAGGAATCTTCTTGATAACTAGCTGCCCAGAAGTTATGCGTTCTTCGATACCGAGCATAGCGTCCGAATACCATGAACCCCCATGGGCAGCAAAGTCGGTAATAATATCCTTCTTAGAGCGCACCAACTGACTGTACAACCGCTCATCAGTAACCACAGATCCGATTGCACGAGCCATCATGGAAGTGGTTCCTACCGGATTTACGCCGAAGGCAGCGGCATTCTGTAGGGCAATTGATGATAGGTCGGCGCCAGCCCACAAGGGCGTGAAGAAATCATTTACGGCACCCATACCGTTTAATATAGCCGCAATCGGTCCAGTTGGCGCCCCAAATTCATTAGCAATTGCATTAGCCGTTTCTTTGCTTGTAACCCAACCACCAGCAAATGGCTCCATTATTGCTGATTCTTGAGCGGTCGCACGTGCGGTTCGTTGACGGCCGGCCTTTCGGGCTTCCAATGCCCCAGGCAGCTCGCCTTCAGCAGCGGTCACTCGGTCCCGTGCTTGCGTCAATCGTCGTTCGGCAGCTTCTATGCTCTTACGCCAGTTTGCCCCTCGGCTCCCGGCCTTAACTTTCTTTAGTGCCGAGATCCGTTCCTTGGCCTTTAGCTCTGCATCCTGGGCACGCTTTAGCTGACCTCGTAAACGCTGAACAGCTTTGGTCTCTGCCTCAGGAGCCTTTAGCGTTCGAAAGCCAAGGGCCTGTCGCCGCTCCGTTGCCTCGGACATAACCTGGTGGAAGGCGGCCTGGATATCACCAGCCTCCTCCCCCTTGGCCTGTGATAGGGCACGGAGGAAGTTCTTTGGCTCAAGGCCCATTGCACGGGCGAACTCATATCCTGCAAGCTGACGACCAACCTCTCGGTAGAGAATCTCGATTGTCCCCGCTGGATTGTTGAGATATTCAACGCCAGCTCGCCGGGCTTCATCAGTTAGCGCATGGCTCCGGCCAAAACTAAAGCCTGGCTTTGTCCCAATTCCTGATCGAGGGCCAAATCGGATATCTGTATCACCAACCTTGACAACGATACGTCGAGACCAGTCCTCCGTTAGCCACTTCTGTGGTACAAGACCCCGTTCGGCTAACGGCTGGAACGCTTCCTTTGTTGTAGTCAAATATTCCCGAATCGCAGACCGTAGCGAATCTGGCATTTCGTATGCATCGAGGTTTGGGGCTACATCATCGAAGAACGTACTCAGCCCTTCAGTCTTCGGCTTAACACCGAACTGGGCAAGGTCTCCACCAGCATCTTGGATTGCCTTACTACCCCCGACCGCTTCCTGAAATAGGTCATCTACAGCCGTTGCATACGCTGCAGCTATACTATCAGTTACGGATGTAATTGTCCGAGATCGTAAACCGGCCTGATGAACTACATTCTTGATCTCTTTCGTGGTCGTGGGTTCCTTTGGCGTCGGCGGTTCTCCGCCGTCCATACCCTTGACTGGAGGCTTCTTAGGTGGTGGCTGGTCTATGGGATCAATATCTGCGGTCGGTGCCATCTTGCTCGGTGGATCGGACAATGCCTGTGCTTCGATAGCTGCATCATCGCCCGTCTCGACTACACGTGCTCCAGCGCCCCGCTTGGTCTTTACCTGTTTCGTAGTAGCTGCCCGAGCCTTTATCTTCTCCGATGTCGTGCCAAACTCAACCCGCTCACCCGTTGGTGTAATGCCATACTCCGGCGGCCGTTCACCAGCTAGCTCGGCCAGTGCAGCCCGTTCCCGTGCAGCAGGACCCGGCTTCTTGGGCTTCGGTGGTGCTACTGCCGGTTCCGGCTGTACCGTTGTTGGTGCCTCTGCCGGCTGTCCACGGATCTGATCCAACGCCCGCTGGCCAGCGTCGTTCAGCTGATTGTTGGCCTCAAGCTGTTCGAGTGCGGTTCGCGTTTCATCAACGACCCCCGACTGGAATGGTGCATCTTTCCAGGCGGCTAGTGCAGCGTCAGGTGCAACCTCGGATACCTGTTCGCCGATCCGGCCGACCTCGATAACAAATTCTGCATTGGGATATGTCTGTTGTGCAAGCTCAACGGCCTGACCGGCCGATGATATCGTAGGCGCTTCGATATTTACCTCAACACGACCGGGCGTTGTCTTGCTTTCAAGTACTGCAATGCGGGTATATCCACGCTCCTGTGCAGCCTGTAGACCCGATTTGTACAGGCCGGGCTTAATAGCACCAGTCTTGGTCTTGGCAGACGGTAGCCCTACGGTCTCGAAGAGATCGGCATGTGACGCGGCCGTATGAACTTCACCCTCGGGAGTGATGAAGTGTGCGAGGTTACCCTTTGGTAGGGTCATAGCACCCCGCTCGCCGGCAGTAGCAAACCGCTGGATTGCCGATTGAATCCCTGGACTCAACCGCGCCTGGCCAGCCCGACGAAGTAGTTGGTTTGCAGCTGCTGTAACTGGAGCCTTAACAGATGCTGGTGTTGCAAGACCGCCGATCAGCTCACCAGCCAATCGTGTGTGCACCGGTGCACCAAGTTCTTCGGCTGCACCACCGATGAGGCCACCAGCTACCGAGCCGGCAACTCCAGTAGCCGTTAGCCCAGGAGCGGCAACACCTGCACCGGCCAGCATGCCGAGACCGAGGGGGGTTCCTAGACCAAGGGCTTGCCGCTCAAGTTCTTCACCTGCAAATGGGACCCGGCCGAGTTCTTCGGCCACGCGCTCAGTTCCGGGTAGGGGGGTAACAAGGCTTGACCCGAACGCCGCTGCTGCATCGGTCAAGCTAGTTCGCTTTGGACGGCCTACGCGAACAAATCGGGCTAGGGCACCGAGTTCTGTATCTGTCGGATTCTCCGCTACTAGCTGGTCAAGTTTCAGCCATAGACCTGCCGATGTCTTAACTGGAAACTGTCCCAGCTGGATCTTCGCTAGTTCATCCTGGGTCAAGACCCCCTGGTCGGCTAGCTTCCTCGCCTTATCGAGGGCAATGGCCTCACCCATTGCCTGTGCCGGGTTGTATCCGATAATCTTCTGGTAGTCCGCCCATTTACCGGCAGCCTCGCCGCCTAGATTGGACACGTCCTCATTCGCTAATTCCAGGGCCGTGTACATATCAAGTTCAGGTTCAACAGTCATTAGGTTCCGGGCGTGTTGTAGAAGAGACTGTTCCTCTTCAGCACCCCACTGTAGAAGATGTCCTTCGTCACGTGTCCAGGTTGGTACGGTTGGGACCGTCCGGGCGCCCGCCGCAGCACGTACCTGACCTCGGGTCGCACCCTGAGATGCCATTTGCTGCAAGTCCTGCACGTCCGTTTCCCTGGTCGTCGCACCGATAACCCGATTGGCCTTACGCCTTTCGTTAATATCATAGTCATAGATACTATTATCGTCTAGCTGAGAGGCTTTAATAATACCCTCGAATCGATCAGCGTCCAGCCCCTCCTTCTGTAGACCAGCCGCCAGGGGGGCAAGCATCGGCCGTTCTTCAGGAGGAATCCGATCAACAGACCGGGCAAACTCCATAGCATTCCGCCGGCCTTCCTCAAGCCGGGCATGCTCCCACAGCTCTGCCGGCCGCAATCCTTGATATTGAGGGTTGAATCCGAGAGCTTGAACGGTACTAATGTCTGCCCGCTGGGGCGCAAATGACAGCGCTAGCTGGTGTTCCTCCTTCTGGTTCTGTATTTCATACTGCTGCTGCTTTGCTGCGTTAGCCTCCTGCTGGGCCAGCAGTTCCTCGCGCTTTGCCTGTAATGCCCTTGCAGATTCTTGAGCAAACTGGGTTGCGGTCGTGGTCATTATCCGCAGCGCGTTTTCCTTGCGCTGCTGTTGGCTACGCGTAATTATCTCCTCATCCGGCGGGTGTACGACACGCGGCTGAGGAGTACGCTCAATTACTCTTCGCTGGAGGATGGAGATGGTTGGCCGAACCGGCCGTCCCGGTCCGGATCGTATAGCCATATATCTCTTGTTCCTTGGACTAGCTTCGTACGGTTAGAGGCACGGTATTACCTACCGCTGCCTTTTGGACCCTTGGACTGTGGCGATACCTTTCGGGCACCTTGCGAGCCTCGTGGACCTCGTGCACCCGCATTAGGCGTAGGCTGTAGCTTAGAGCCGCTGGTTCGTTGGCCGCCAGGACCGGCTGCCTTAGCGCCTCCTGGACCATCTGTTGGGTGGCCAGAGTGGCCGTCGCTGGGGCTATGTCGCTGGTCAGACATTAGTCATTCTCCTTCCTGTGGCTAGGGATCTCCCCTGGGCCAAGATGTCGTAGGTACTTCGGCGGTTCCTTGCTTAGCTGCTCCATCTGCGATCGGACTTCCGGTGAGACATGGTACTTAGCCATCATACGCTCATTCTCCCGCAGGCGGGTCTTCGCTTCCTTCTTAGCAGCCTCTACAACTGCCTTTCGCTGGTAGCCTGCCGTTCGCGGTGGTACCCTCGTTGACTTATTGCTCTTCATCGGTCTCTTCGTTGGCATTTCGATAACCTCTTCGATAATATCTACGATAGTCCCATGGGTGTCCATATCTCCCGGAAGAACGACTGCTCTTCGGGCCGGACGCCCGTGGACTGATACAGCCCTTGAAGGGCTTGCTGGATTACCGGTGATGTATATTGCCAGAACATCGGATTGATCTGGTTCAAGGCAGGGGCATAGCCCCGTGCCATCTGTAACTTCGCCTCGGGTGTAATGCCGGGGTTTGTACCAAGGGCACCGACCAACTGACGAGCCGCACCCGTGATGTATGGATTCGTGTTCATCTGTACCGGAGTCCCGGCAAGCCTCTCCATCGGCGTCCCGAATGCAATCTGATTTAGCGCTTCGAGTTGGGCTGGCGTTGCGCCTGCAAAGGATTGTAGACCCTGGAGATTAACCGGTGGTGCACTGACGCCAGACGTAACACCAGATTGAGCACCTTGTGCCTGTTGTCGGACCCCAGCGAGAATCGAACTAATATCGCCAATTGAGGTTCCCCGTCCGAATTGATTAAGCACCGGTTGCAGTCCAGGGACTTGCGTTGCGTATGGATTGTTCCGCTGAAATAGCGATGGCTGCTGCGCCGTGTTCTTAGCCGGCGGTAGATATCGGCCAGATGTAAAGTTCGTGTTCGTTCGGGGGAACATGAACGGACCTGCCTTACGTAGGTTGGCGTTACCGAGAGTTCGTCGTGCCACTCTTCTGTGTCCTTCGGCCAGCAGCCCTATTCATCTGAGTCTGTGCCCGCGCAAGTGTAGGATTTGACACACCTGCTGAGAAGGGTCCACCCGGTGCCAGTGCGGCAAGGTAGCCAGGAGTAGCCTGACCACCCACATACGCACTGTGTAGTCGCCTAATATCCGCCTCCGCCTGCGCCCGCTGTTCGGGTGCCATCTGCGATAGACGGAACTCGGTCTGCCGAACCTGCTGGGATTCAGCCGGCGTATATGGTAGGCCTGTGTACGGGTTTACGGGCGCTGCCCCGGAGAACTCTGCAAGGCCCGCGATAAGACGGTCGGCAATCTCACCATAGGGAGATGGCATACCAGCTCCACCAGATGCTCCCGCACCCCCCGATCCCTGGAATGCAACTGCCGGCGCAAGGCTCCCACCGCCCGCAGCTGTATACGCCTGGAGGGCCGGAACGATGCTGAATGGGTCCTTCTGAAGCTGCGTTAGATAGTCGAGCAGCTGAAAACCGGTTGTCTGGCGGGTCGTCTCCATCTGCTGTGCAAGGTCCAAGGCAGCCAGATTGAACTCCGCCTGCTGCCCCCCGCCAGCAACATTCATTGTACCGCCATATGGGGATAGTTGGCCGAGTGTCTGTGGATCAGTAAAGATGGATGGCATTATGCCCTACCTGCCTGTTGGACCTGTCCAATGTAGTTGATGATATCACTGCCTACGTCTCCCCGAGTTGGCGTCTGGGCCAGTGCTCCAGGAGACAGACGGGTATGTTGAATCTCAGCAGGACTGAACGGGAGGCCGAACCGTGCAGAGGCTACCGAAAGTGCACCGCCGGGTTCTTGGCCTGCGAAATACTGCTGGTCTGGTGAGACTAGGGAGGGCAAAAGCGCTCGTGCTTCTTGCAGAGCGCTGAGCCTCCGTGCATCCGCCAGCTGCGTCCCAGTCAAATAGGCATCGATAGCTGTCGCATTCGCAGACAGCGCCCGCTGCTTTCGAGCCTCAGCCTCTTGGGCCATATTGGCCCGGCGACCTTCGGCTGCGACCTGACGTTCGATTGCAACCCGCTCACGATCGTTGGCCACCCGCGCCCAGTCAACTTCAAGACCCTTGAGTCCTAGCTGATAGTCGAGCTGGGAATTATAAGCCGATGATCCATCTCCTGCATCTTGCGGGAAGTATGAATCAGCCTGCTTCCAACCGCCAGGATCGGTAACATTTCCTAGAATATCATAGGCAGGCTCGGACCAGAGCCACTGCGACCTCCGGCCCGTTGCTGGATCGCTGACATAGGTAACATCTCCATAGACGGTCTCACCTGTTGGTCCAGTCCGGCGTGTACCTCGCCCCTGGCCTTGTCGGCCACCGCCCAAAGCTTCCCCAAGCCCAATACCGGCAACGCCGAGAGCAATATCAAGTAGGCCACGACCGCCGCTTCGCTTATTTCCGTCAGGCATAGATCACCTCATTTCAGTATATCATGTCTCTATACAGGCGGCTCAGGTACGACCGTTGCCTGGAGGTCCTGCAACATATCAAGTATTGCAGACTGCTCCTCAACCGATCCGCTACTCCCAAGTAGTTTCTTAATATCATCCCCCTGCATCCGCCGAAGCAATCCCGGGGTTAGTTCTGTCTCAAATGGTAGATAGCCTTGCGACAACAGCCCATCATCGAGCAGATAGTCGACGATTTCCTCTAGGCGGTCGAGGACATTATTAGCGCGGTCGTTAATCCACGCCGGTCCGAGGATCGGATTATTACTTGGTTGCTTAGTAGCCAACGGAACCCGTCCCTGGTGATTCAGGCGTACCAGCACCGGGTCCACTCTGAACTGTCTGTGTTACTGGCATATTCACGCCTGGCAGACGAACGACATCCGCTGGATTACCAATCGGGCCAGCACCACCACCACCAGCTAGGCCCGTCTCAGGAGTAGCCTGGAATGGAAGCTGTCCCGCTTCCCCGCCTCCGCCCTGGCCCTGCGCAGCCGCAAGCTTCTGCTCAATGTATTGTAGCAGTGCATCTGCGAGCAGTGGGATTGACCGATCCATCACAGCCTTGAGCATCTTGCCCTCAAACACGCGCTTGATCTCATCCTCTGGATTCTCTGCGCTTGCCTCGACAACGGTCTGATAACCGACAGTACCCGCCTCTTCCTGATCACGCAGGTGCTGCTCACGCGCGTACTTTGTCATTGGGGTCTCGGCGCCGAGCGTGACGATTAGCTCAAAGTCCATATCCGCCATCTCGGGAGTAATGACTGCATGCTGGGCAACCTGAACACGGTTAGCAGATCGCCGGCCACCCGGTACGGTTGGAATGTAAATCGGTAGGCTGTGCTTTCGAATTGAATAGATAATGCCCTTCAACAGTTCCTTGAGGGCAAGCGCCCGGGAGTTCTGGTAAGGCACCATCTGGATATCGGCCTGCGATACCTGAATAGCAAGCCGGTGACCAGTAGCTTCCGACTTTGCATCACCTTGCAAGACATCCTGGAATGCTCCCACCGACGCGTCGAGCATAATCCGCTGGTCGATTTGTGCAAGGTCCGTCTTCAGTGACTCGATCCGCTTGATCTCACCAGGGATTACTGGAATCTCACGACTTTCGTTGACAGTCGGTGTCTTATCCTCGTCCGTTGGCGCATCCGCCACTTCCGGAGATACCTTGATGTACTCCGGAGATAGAGCATCCTCAAGTGATGCCGATAGTCGCGCCGTCATCAACACGTTCTGCGCTTGGGCTGCGTTAAGGGCTGCCAGGATTGGTGGCTGGTAGCGCAGAGCCGGCTCGACTTCTGTAGTCTCGTCACCGGCTATCAGTGCATACCCTGTCGTATATGGACCAAATGGGTTATCGAACCGAAGGATAACTCCCTTATCATTTAGGTCGCGCTTCATTCCCTTAATCTTTGGATGCTCGATCAGCAAGATAACCTGAGTCCGAGTTCGAATCTCAACAAAGGTAACCTGAGAGCCAAGGTCGCTATGAGTTCGTGAGTCGGGCATCGTTGGCCCGCCAATGGCCTCGCTACCATCACCACGGACGATTAACCGGTTGTTCTCTAGGCTAAGGCCATAGCCTCGGAGCGCATCTAGCAGTGGGTTAAGTGACTTCTTACCGACTTCAGCAATAACCTCGATTCCATCATCATCCTCCCACCAGTAGCAGGCGAGTGGGTCAACGGCTACCATCCTGTACGGTGGTAGCTCGGTTCGGAGGGCACCGTCAGTCATCTTATCGTAGGCCTCGGGTGGGCTCTCGCCCCGGAGCAGCCGGTCGCGGAAGTCAGTCCGAATACGGTTCCGGGTGGCCGCACCCTCATCGTCAGTCTCGTCTTCCTCTTCGCTGGTAACCACGTCCAGATCATAATCCGCAAGGACACTGCCGTGCCCCGGGATGAAGTCGATCTTCAGGATCCCTAGGCCATCGCCCATCTGGTGCTGGGCCGCTCGACGGTGGAATGGACTGTGCTGCTCCATCCACCCCAGGAGGGCCTTCAGGCCATCTTCGAGGTCCTGCCCAAGTCGTTGGGTTGCAGGGGCATCGTCATAGATAACTACTTCGAGCCGAGGGGGGTTTGCGACCAGGCGCTTGACGCGCTTGTGCGTTTCTTGGTTCGGCACATCTGACTGGTAGGTCATCAACGCCGTGTCCTTGATACGTGGGTTAAGTGGTAGCGACTCTAGCTCCCGCCCCATCTGCCGATATCGAATCCGCCGACGCTGCGCCCACATACGGTCCCGCTTACCGAAGGACCGCTTGAGAGACTCAACTAGAGCCCATACGTCACTGTCCGATCCAAATGTCAAGGGCATAATAATCTCCTAGTTAAGTTTACCAGTCGAGTACGCCCATCTCTCGTAGGCGCATATCTGGGTCAAGGGCTCGGGCTGGCCGTGCAACTGGACTAGTCCTGATGCCATCCGATGTTAGATAGTACCGTTTTCCCCGTCCAGTCCGCCCACGTCCCTCAAAGGCATGGCGCAAGCCATAGCGAATTGCGTCAGCGGCGTGGTCCTCCTTGTCCGTATCAACATCCTCCAGGTTATGTTCATTACAGATTAGATTGGGCAGTGTTCGAATCGCATTTGGGCAGGTACCCTGGATAAAGAATAATCGTGGGGGAACCAGTACGCCCCCATCCGGTCGCTCCTGCCAGTCAAGCATCTCGCGCATGAGCCGCCAGCCGACGATTCGTTCATTGTTACCGGGTACCACGTTATTAAATACCGCCTTCCAATCGGAAGCCATAGGCTCGAACTGCTCGCCCTTGTGGTTGACCTTACCAAACATGGCTGGGTCGAGAACCACGGCCTTAATCTTTTCTTCGGTTGCCTTGACCGCTTCACGTGCTAGGCGGACCTGTTCATCAAGCTTAACACCCGTCCCGTACTGTTCCCTATAAAATATTGCCGTATCGCTACCAGGGGGCCGGGCAAACCACAGGACAGCGTAGGGCTTGAAGAACCCATAATCTACGCACATGAACCGGTCCCAGTCTGGAGGGATGTCCATCTGGGCGATGATATGGACGGACGGCCGCCATCGCTGGAAGAACTGGCCCGTGAAGGTATCCCAGTTCCCCTCGATCTTTGCAATCCGCTCTTCATATGGCAGTGTTTCCAGTCGTCGGATATAGTCGGGGTCACTGTTCATAAGCGCGGGGTTATCAGTAACACGCGCAGGGATAAACAGGCGTTTCATGCCTCCCTGGTTTCGTGGGGCGGTCCATACCTTAAATGGCAGAATCGGTCCGCCATCTTCCGTGGGAACAGATACCCAGCGTTCTTTTACCCAATCATGCCCACGACCAAGCGGGGTTGCAGCTGCACGTATCCTCGGTCCCGGCCACCAATCCTTGGTTGATCGCATTCGGCTGATCAGATATTCATATTGGAACTTGGTAAAGTGGGTCAGCTCATCGAAGAGCAGTGCATCGAACTCAGTTGTGTCAAACTTCCGAGCGTCTTCGTCCTTCTCACAGACACAGAAGAAGAGAATCGAACCGTTCGGAAATATCAACGTATGGTCTTTTGGAGAGTAATGAGCTACCGACTCTGGCACTTCCTGCTGGATAGCAATCAGGTGGGACTGCTCAAGCTGGGGGAACGTCTGGCGGAACAGGGCTACCTTGGCACCCGGGTATACTAGGCAGTAGCTAACCCCCCAGGCCCGGAGTCCATATGAATTGTGTGTAGGAATCATCGAGTCTCCGGCAAGGTAAAGAGAAGAAGGGGACTCGACAGAAATGCAACGCATTGGTATAGGCTCAATAGGAATTGCATCTACGATATACCGGAACTTAGTTACTCGCCGGGTTGCAAGCCGCTGCTTTTTACGCTTGCGAGTCAATCGAAAGACATATTCATCTGGCGTCCATTTGATATCCCACTTGGGGCCACAATCCTTACCATTCAGCCTCGCGCGACCTTCGATTATACGTGCCTTCCAGCCTAATGAAACGATAAGCTCGTAGACCCCATCGATAAGATTCTTATTAGTATTGGTAAACTCGACGCCATTAGAACGGTTCTCACGACTGAGGCCTGCTGAGCATACGGTACCGTCCGTATCCATGAGCCCTTGTAGAAGGGCAAGGCGTTGGGCTTTAGATGCACGAAGGTATTGTGGTGGAATGTGTTTATTACCGAGAACGTCGAGTTGCTGGAGTAGCGGCTGAAGCCCTAGAACTTTGTGTGCCCACGCCTTACCTTGTGAAGATGCCTTACCGAAGGAGAACCCTGCGGCAATGAATGCTGCATCAATTTCAACATCCATTGTGCATATCTGCCCATTCACAGCAGTACCATCGCCAAGCCAGACGCCAAGGAGATAAGGATCGAGAAGAAAGTCCTTCTCAGGCAGCTCAAGAGCTTTGGCTACTGGGATTGCATGGTTTGTCTGACCGGACGGAAGGCGAAGCGTACGAACGACCTCGTCAGTAGTCCTCACGCTCCCAGTGGGTGCTTCTAATGTTTGCAAAGCTGCATGCCGTCTATTGCGCTCTGCGATTGCAGCCGTGAATATAGCGGACTTGTTCCCTCTTGCCCGTGATGGTCGCTTTGCTCGGCGACGTGCTCGCCAGGCTGGATCACGGCGCGTCAGTGCGGCTAATTCAGCGGCACTGTACGTGAGCCACAGATGAGTATTGCTAGCCTCAATTGTGGAGCCATCATCAAAAACAAGGCGGTATGCTCGTTCTGGCATGTGTGACGGGTAGGCAACAAGAACTTTGTTAGGTCGCCCTTGTTCGTCGAGGACGTAATCACCTGCTACGAGGTCACCATTTAACTTCCAACCCATAGGAGTTGGAATTTTAGTCCCTACACTCAAGTCCTTACCACCTCCTAATGAACCTCCGTACAAAATCTCCTCAGCGTCCGAAGTCATTAGAAGTTCTTGCGGGCCGTCGTGGATCGGATACAAGACCTTCCGATTGCTGTCAGCGCCCCCACGACGGATGGCCTTTTGCTTCTCCGAGAGTCTAGTCTTAGCCATCTGGACTTTCGTCGGTTACGTCCCTAGCCTCGCCGTCAATGACCTGCTCATCCAGCAACCTCTTCGGCATCCAAGGGATTATAGCCATTGGACCGCCATCTTCACCGGTCAGCTCCACGCGGTCGGGAATCTTACCAAGGCCTCGGTCAATTAGGTATTGCAGAGCCTGCCGATCGGGTGGCTCCATGTATATCTTCGGCCCAGCCTTCGTGTCCTTGACCGCCGTGATGCCCATTGCCAGCTCATGTAGCTTCTTGAGGTACTTCGGCAGGTTCTTGGCAACAAACAGCTCGGCCCGCTCCATGGCCTCTTTACGGCTCACGCGGGTTGCGACTACAGGCCTACCATCAGCTATAATTACTTCTCTAGACATCTAGTATAATCGGACGTGACACCTTTTACACCACCGCCAGCGATATAGTTGGCCATGTATGATAACTGCCTTTGGCTGCGTATGCCCAACTATTCGGCAAATCAGCGGTGCCAAGTTCACTGGTTCGATCCTCAGTCATATTGCAATCTCCTAAGTAGTGCCGGGGGGACAGTGAGGAGGCGGCAGCTGGCCCCCCGGAGAAGACAGCATCGCACTGCTTCCACTTCACTACCCTAAGTATATCAGACGTTCGTATCTGGATTAAGCAGAAGAGCTGGTGGATCTCTATCTGGCCCTAGTAATGTAGGTAGCTGGTACTCAACCCCCCAAAGTCCACGGAAGATTTGCAAAAGGAGGTTTGTACCGGCATCTCCCTTTCCACCGAAGGGAATGGTCTGGTCCACTAGCCAGCCTTCTTCTTCACAGAGATCAACGTCTACACTTGCCGTCTCGGGCTCATCCTCAAACCGGAGGATCGCATGGTTGACCTTGTTCCGCAGTTTGAAGGCCCAGCGTTGGTATTCCGCTGCCCCCGGGTTTACTGCATCACTAATCGGCGGCCCAGGCCGAACGGCTTGCTGGAGCGCCCATACAGTATCACGTGTCAGCGTAATAGTAAACGTGTCTTTAGCGTCCTGGAGAATAGCCCTTTTCCTCCCACTCTTCCCAGATACGCTGCCATCGTGTGCAGAGAGCCCGTTGCATCGTCCACGGCAGTGCCGACAGGTCGTATCGCCGGGAAGTCTCAGGGTTTGCTTCCTTCTCCCATGCTACGTATGCTTCAACCCACTTGCGGTGCTTTGTTCGCCAATCGTCATCGAAGCGCCACGCCCACCCATCATCGTATTGGATGCGGTGGATACGTGCCAACTCCCGGTCCATTGCGTACTGGAAGCCTTGGATGCGGTCTCGAACCTGGTCATCAGTAATTTCACCCTTTGTCATGACTGCCGGAAGCATAGTCTCGCTATTATGGAACCATGCTACCGCGAGCTGTGCTTCGTGTGCTAGCGCATCCGCCAACTCTTGGGGCATCTTTGAATAGGGTACCTTTGACTGATGCTGTTCCCAGGCAGCAGCCCATTGCTGGTAGGCTGCTGGATTTATAAAGCACATGTATGCCTCCTACTCGGGGCGGGCCCTCCGCCGCTGATCGGTTCGTATGGAGTGGCAGATCGAGCATACTAATTCAACCCGCTTCATTTCTTCCATGACCCATTTTCGGCTCTGCCCTAACATTGAGGAGAGCGTATAACCTTTTCTAGTTCGCGGTAGCACATGATCAAATTCTAGGGCAGCAAGATTATCCCGATAGCCACAATCTACACATTTTCCGCCCAGCAATTCGATTACCTCACAACGGCGTACCCAATTTGGCATTGTATACCACCCGTGCGTAAAGGCGGGTGCCTCTGGTCCTGCTACCAGGTTCTGCCCATGCCCACGACACTGCCGGCACATTAGCTCGGCCTGGTGCGCCAGCCGCCGTCACGTTTTTGATCTGGACACAGCCGCTCGGGATTATAGAACTTCTCGGGACCCGGCATATCATCTGGTACCTGAGTCGGTGCCCGGACCGGTGTTTCAACAGGTGTAGTCGCTGGAGCAGATGGTGCGCCCATTATTCATCAATCCTTTCTACTTTCAGTATAGCGACTGTAGCTACGGACGAACAATGCCTTCTGGCATTGGGAGCATAGTATCCTCATCGCGCCATCGCCAGGTTGCCCCTCGGCCGATCGTATATCGCCTCTCGACCGGCTGGCCAGCATCGTGGTGGATAGCCTCCCAGTAGTTGTCCTTAAGCGCAGCTGCAATTAGGCAGGCGCCCGGCCATGGACCGGTCTGGTGCCACCTAGACCATTGGTATTCATCAATGCAGTTCGGGTTCCAGACGGCGGGGCATCGGAAGCTAGAGGCTTCGGCCGCTTCGGGACAGCGGCCATACCGATCATCGAGATGATCCATGACGTGGTGCTTCGCCGTCAGAGGTAAAACACGAACGGTGCGAAAGTTACGAATTGCATAGAGTCGCCCGAATACATCACGCTGTCCTTCAATACCAACACACCCCTGTGCGCTATTGTAGCGCCGTTGAACATGCTGTTGGAGGCACCTCCTATTACAATAGATCCGTTCTCGGCCGGGGTTCTTGCTACGCGGTACTAGATTCGGGCACTTAGGATTCTTACAGATCCGCAGTTTCCCATCCGGATGGTACCATTCTTCACCTAGATCAACGGGCTGTGGGTGGAACCTCTCCTGCCGCTTACCGAGTAGCTTGTTCCCTTTCTCCTCAACGATCTTATACCACGTACCGTTTAGCTCAAAGATCTCTCCTGGCTTGCCAACAGCCAGCTTTTCGTTGTACCCCATACTTACCTCCTACATGAGATCGCATTGCGATCATTTTCCACTACACGATCATTATAACACCCTTGTCAAGGGACATTGGATAGGATGACGATCATTTTCCATTATACGATAATAGTACTTATTATAGAACGATTGTTCTGTGTTTCTACGTATAGTAGAAAATGATCGTCATCCTATCCATTCTCCGTCGGCCTATATATAATTATCGGAATGCAGTGGGAATGCAGAGCGGCCGCCATCTCGGATGCCGGAACGGAGATATCGCAGGTCAGAGATATAGACGAACAACGATTCCGGTATCTACCCGCCTGTCTGCCCGGCCGCTGACTGGTGATGTTATCTGCCGATATTATCTGTCATATCGTCTACACAGATTAGCAGTAATATCATCGATTTCAAAATCCTAAAAACATCTGTGCTGTTATTAGCAACCCTCTCCATCAGCCGCGACCCAACCCGGCCCCCTTATCGATGATATATGATATGGGCGGCCAGCTGGGGAGGGGGGAGGGGGCCGATGATATTATATATGATATAGGCTGGCGGTCTACCGAATAGATGATATCATCGATGATACAGTGGAGGGGGAGGGCTTCGGGGGGCTCTAAATGTGCGTCCTGGTAGCGAATAGATGATATCATCGTTCGTCGGGGTATCGGTCGGTGTGCTGGTCTACCATATATAGTAGAGGGCAGCAGGTAATACCATATATACTAGGCGTTCTACAATATCATAGATACAGGACACCTACGATATGCACGATAACAGACGCAATAGGCAGGCGATACCATGGCCTCACATGCCATCGGAGCGGCAGTCTAGCTCGATGCCCTGGCAATTCCCTAGCTCGAAGCTGGCAGCGCGAGAGAATGCGGCCAGGTAGCAGGACGGTAGCGATACTGAAGGGTTGCCGCTGGCCGCTGGCGAGCCGTAGACGGGCGTTCGGCCTATGGGCCAGTCAAGGACACAGGGGTAGGGCAGATTAGGGCCGTAGCGAGACGTTATGAGCGGAGTTTAACCTTTACGAGAGGGTTAAGGTAGGCAGGGTAAAGAGAGAGGCCATCCACGTATGATTATGGACGGCCTCTCTTGGCGGGGAACGTTGCCTATTTCGTGGTCGTGCCGCGAGCGTCGCCGGTAGTGTACGCTCGCTGAATGGGCGCTACGCCCTGAAGCTCCCCATCCTTCCAGTAGTGGATATCATGGCCGTGACACTTCGGACATGATGCCCAGCCTTGGTTGATTGTGAAGCCTTTGTGACCGCAATCAAGGCATTGATTACCTATGCGTGAGTCCATGATTCGATAATCTCCTATTCATGTCGTGGTGGTGTGATGGGGCTTCCCTGCCCCTGGTCGCGTGTCCCTACTTACTTGCTAGCGGCCTTCCCGCCTCGCTTCCGGCTGGCCTTCGCCTCTGGCGTTGCGTCGCGTGTCGTGATCGGCGTCATGTACTTGGAGAGGGGCTTACCCTCTTCGTCAAACGCCTTTTCCACGATACGCTGGGCCAACAGGCGGTTAGGTTCGAACACGGCAACGCGGGCGGGTTCGTCCTTGCCTTTGACAGATGGGCCGATACCCGCATATTCGCGGAGGCGGGCAACGTCGCCATTTGTGGCCCACGCCTTGACCTTGGCCATGCCCTTGGCGGACGGTATGCCCTTGGAGGGCATGAACGGCCCTAGGCCAAGGTCATACTTGACCTTCGGCGCTGCCTTGCCGGAACGCTTCGCAGTCTTGCGAGTGGCGAGCCTTTCCAGCGTCGATTCGATCTTGCCCATACGCTCGTTACTGGCGACTACAAAGTCAGCTAGCAGTGATTCGAGCGTTTGAGGCTTACCTTCGGATGCCATTGTAGATACTCCTATGCATGAATCGTAAACCTACCGATAGGTTGGCTTGCCATGCCTACGATATGGCGATAACCTCGCAATCATCGAATCTGCAATATTCGGTTATTCAGGTTCGCTTCCGGCCCTTGCCGGAATCTGAGAGCCGTTCACTATGGCTGTCACTCTCACCAGCATTATCGACCGGATGGCGATACCCTGAACCCCTGAACGGGGGATACTTTCGAACGTTACAGAACGGCGATACCGTTCGCGCATATGAGATGTCAATGTAGCGCGACACTATGCGCGAGGGCGCGTACTGGACGATCGGTAGTATGATATAGACGATACATTGGCACGTGACTAGGATACGAACAGACATACAGGCGAGATAGGAGGTAGGGGACATTGGGCAACTACGAGCCTCGCTCATATGAGGCCGCTGTAACGAATCCAAAAGGGGTCAGCGTTTTTGTTTTCGGGCCAGAGCGACCAGGAGTCGGCATCGGCTCTTAGCGCATATGGCCTACGGGAGGAACGGCCTTCCCATAGACACGGCGAGTGCCCTAGAGTTGACTATATCGGTATGATATGGAGTCTACGTCCCTTAATATTGTATGTAAGGTAGCGGCGCCACGACCCGTGACTACGGGAGGCCATTCTCCCTTAGTATGGGATATGGGATACAGACGCGAGGAGGTTGGTCTGCAATATGGATGTTACGTATGGAGCTGGAATAGTCGTATACACGGAACGTACTGTGCCGGAGTCTGCCTTCGACAGTCGCGTACAGCGGGCGCACGATATCCTACAATGCTTCCGGCAGTCATCACCCGGCTCTACGTGGGGCTGCGATGGTGTTGGATACGTCGTACAGAAGGGGCTCGGCATTATACGAGTACACAAGAGCGGAGTCGGACCACGTAACTTTGACAAGGGCATGGCACTTGCCCGTGAAAAGGGGCTGCTATCTGGATAGCAGACGTGTCAGCGGAGCTGATATGTGATCATGCGAAGCTCGAAAATTGGGGGTTGACAAGCCGTGCCGATTCGGGGTAAGCTAACCCTGGCCTCAGAGCAGCGGCCAGAAGGACGGACGGATAATATGGCGAAATGCAAAGGCTGCGGTACGCTCGCAACCAAGGGCGAGCTTCGGCCTGCGATACGGACGAAGGTGTCGAAGCTCATACGAACGCCAGAGGGAGAGATCACACGGGATATGGACAGCGATGGCGAGGAAATATGGGCGCGGCGCGAAGTGACCAGCGATCTATGTGATGCTTGCATTGAGGAACTAAGGAGGGGTAAACGAGCCTTCAGGTCATATTCTGGACGGGGGTGGAAATCGCTATGATGAAGTTTAAGCTGACTCCTGAGCAAGCACGAATGGCCTGGGCGGAAGCCTTGGAAAGCGGGGAGTATACGCAAGGATACGGGAGGCTTCGGAGGGGTAATGAACACTGCTGTTTGGGGGTAGCTTGTGAGGTCTTTCGAAGAGAGGAAGGAGAGGAGTTACTGACTGGTATTGTACTAGAATCGCAATATCAACTGCCGATAATCGTTAAAGATTGGTTGGGATTAGTAGGTGTAAGAGGGGAATATACCTTCTACAAAGAGGAGGCTAGCTTAGACCGTGATAACGATGTCTACCGGCTATCCTTTACCGAGATAGCACATAAGGTTCGCAATGGAGATGAGTATGGATTGTGGCGTACGGAGAATTGCTCAGTATGATCGAGTGGTTTCACGGCAGTACGCATCCGATTGACATTGACGGACTGATTATGTTCAGTACAAGTATTAGCGGCTGGTTAGTCGGCCTCTGGTACATGATCCGAACGTGGTGGAAGTAACTAATATCCTAGTAGGAGGTACAGGAAAAATGGTTGACGTGATACAGGCACTCGATCCCCGATTCGGAGTTATCCGCGTTGACGATGATATGTGGGGCAACCACATTCACCGTACTGTTACGCAAGTCCAAAGGTCACTGATCCCTGGGGCCGAGCGGATTCTGCTGCTCAACTTGTTGCATAAGGGCAAGGTAGTACGGCTTATTGGCAAGGAGCCATTGGCCATACGACACGAGGAGCCGCCGGATGTTACGGCAATCTGGCAGCAAATTGAGGACGGACTGTAGGGGATAGAAGGGGATAGAGGGGGTACAAAGTTATGCCAAGAGTTCAATCGGAAACTCAACGATTTACCCCCATGCGTGCGACTCGGGATTTGCGCGCAGTTAGCGACAGGATTGCGCCCGGGTTCATGGGGCCCTACATAAACATAGTAAATCTCGAAACAAATGAGATCATCGACATTAAGGAGGCTATACGCACAAATACTGGACGTTTGCGGACAGCGCGGGCAATTGCACGGCGAATCACTCGCACTCTTCGACCAATCCTTGATGCTGACACTAGCCTAGTTGTAAGCATGCTAAGCCCGACAACTTTTGTCGTACACCGAGGCGAGGAGGCTCCTGTATATGATAGTGATGGCAGTGGGCCGCCCGAGCACACCGCATTAGTTTTAAGTATACTGCCCCAATCTGCCCAAGGCAGGCTGGCAGACCGAGTGGACACCTATCGAGCATACATAGCCCAGAGAGATGCAAATCAAGAGCAGTGTCAGCGGGAACGGGATTTGCTTTTGCATAATATTAATCAAATGTCCGCATTAGGTAATACTGAACGCTATCTTGATCGGGCTGCATTAACCGAGTTCTTCGCTGACAATGAAGAAGTGCTCCATTGGGCTACGCGGGGACATGATGAAGGTGAAGTAAGTAACTGTCCCCCGTCCCTTGGTGAATACAATCACGCGAACAACGGTAGGTTCCAGCTGCATATTCCACCCAATTCTCTATACGTAGCCTTCCGTCCAGTATTGCTGGTTTATGAGCGTGGTGCGTACATGACCTCGATTACAGAGTTTCTGTTTCAGCCACACGACGCGACAGTCACTCCCTATCCAACCAACGATGATGGGAGCCTACTTCATCCACATGCTTCGGATACTATTTGCTTCGGACGAAGCATTAGCGGCGAATCAGTTGAACGGCTTATAGACAATCTGTTCCAAGCAGGTGATCTACGCGGTGTTGTCAGTATAATGGAACGTTGGCGGTACGGCTGGGATCGGAACAGTCAGCTAAGTGGTCAGTTCCAGACCACAGGTTGGGCATCACTATTCAAGACACCACGGTATATGACACCTACGTGGGAACGTTGGATAGCAGACCAGCGTGTAACCGTAGTCACATCAAACCGAACTCGACGTGTCCGGCATGTCCCAGTCACTGCCCTTGTATCTGAACGTGTAATTACTATGGAACAAGACGCACAATCAACTAACAGCAGCCCCTCTACGCATCTAAGATCTCAGCACCGCTATCAAATCCCTTATCCACCAACTCCCGCTTGGTGGGATAGGATATTTCTAGAAGAAGGGCTTCCCGAAGCACCCGTTCCGGCAAATGGCCCTTGTGTTGGCTGCTTTGGCCAGAATTCGGTATACCAAGCACGGCAGTCGCTATCGGAGGTGAGGCATAGATGCACATTCTGTATCAGTGAAACTCATACGCCTACATGTGCTGGTTGTAACTTAGCCTCTAAAAGATGTCGGTGTGTGCCATATAGTATTGAGAGCTACCCGACTGAACTGCTACTACAGGCAACTTCCCTATCGCCCCCCCACGAGACCTTTAGTATCTTCGTTGTCCCTAATTTATACGATATAGGATGCAACGAGTGTAACAGACAGTTTAATATTCTGTACCGCTTTATTCCTAATATTTACATAGATAGAAGTACCCCTTGGCAGAGTGCGGCCATATGCCGGTCGTGCTTATTAACCTTATGCTTTCCTAGTAGGGAATACGACCTAGAGTTACCGCCGGATACGGAGTCAACTGAACGTTTACATACGTGGCTGGATGAACATCCGGATATTGACTATCGGCGTATACCGGATTCGACACCGGCGGCCGAAGTATCACAAGTTCTAGCGGACGATGATGACTACAACTACGAGGACCAGGACGTGGAGGAGTAAAATATCATGGGATCGGATATCGAACTACACATTACGCAAGAGACGGCATATAAAATCCGGCGGGCAGTTCTACATGATAAAACACTAGAGGTCGGCGGCCTACTCCGCATCGAGCGAGTTCAGCCGGCCGATAATGCTGACAATACAGATACGTACTTCCGTGCAACGGATATTCGGATTCCACCACAAGAAGTACAAAGCGCCCACTTCGATGTGGGGGCTAAGGACTTCCACAAGTACCTTGTCGAGCTAGCAAACGAGACTGCACAGCAGGAGCAGACCTCATTGTGGAGTATCTGGCGGGGGATCTGGCACTCCCATGCCTCAATGGGCACATCACCATCGAATACTGATACGGAACAGTTGTGGGACTTGCTCCGTGAGGAGCAGTTGTCATGGATGATTGGGCTGGTTGTCAATACGAAGATGGAAATGACTAGCTGGCTCATTGTCCGTGAGCCACTGCACTTAAGGGCTACTGTCATACCGTCAGTTGAGCCACCAGACCTCGCCTACTTGGATAGGGAGATTGATGAACAACTGAAAGATGTGCGGCGGAAGACCTATCCATTACAGTTCTCGAAACACGCTGACGCTTGCTGCTGTCAGCAATGTATCAAACGACAGGTGGATAATATCAACGATACGTCACTGGATGACGAGACTATCGATGATATGGATGACGAGGATGCGAAAGCTGCGGCTGCTGCATATGCTGACATGGCTGGAGTTGTCCTTACGGATGAGGATATGGATGACTTGATCCAGATGTTCAAGCGGGGCAACGGCCGGATCACAGCCCGTGATCGGAAGTCGTTATGTCAGGTCGGGTGGGTCAACAGTACAGGAGGATTTCGAGGCTGTATGTTACCACAGGGACACAGTAGCCCACAGCATCTATGGTGGTCCTCGCAGGACAAGGATGAGTACGAAACGTTCGAGCCGGGTAAAGGGCAGCAGCAATACCAACAGGATACGATGCAGGCCGGGCGTTGCAAAGCCTCATTTAAGGGGAACCAGTGCGTACTGAGCGGGAGCCATAAGGATCCCTCGCATGCGTACTTGAACAAGGACGAGAAGGTTATCCGGTGGAAGGATAATGATAACATGCAGAATGCCGGCGGTCGGCGTAAGCAGCGGGCAGCACGGAAGGGGAAGTAAAGATGCCATTGCTACAAGGGATTCTACATGAGCGGCAGCACCAGATTGTCCACCCACGCATGGCAGCAATGGAGGTCATTATCGCGGGTGCGGGTATGCTTGGATCGTGGTCAGCCCATGCGCTATCACGGGCTGTCAGGCAAGTCCATATCTTCGATGGAGATGATATGGTCGAGGATGTGAACGTCGGAGTCCAGGCATACATAGAGGAGAACATCGGCCTCCGCAAAGGCCAGTGTCTGGAACAGTCACTGTTTGGCCTATCTCTCAAGAGTTACGCGGAGCTATTCCCCCACCAGTCGGCTCCTACGAACGTGGGAGCTGTGATCTCATGTGTTGATACACTGGATGGAAGGGCTGCAATTGCTAAGTGGAGTATGAAACATAATATTCCACTGTTCATTGATACCCGAGCACAGGGGGAGAACGCCGTGCTTTGTTCAGCAACGCCAGAACAAATCCCTGAGTATCTCGGTGCACTGCCTCGTGAAGAGGACGTTCCCGATGTCCCATGTGGTACGGAGGGGACAGCGTTCATGGGAATGTGGGTTGCATCTCAGGTTACATGCTGGATTAACAACTGGTGCCGGGGCATGAAGCTACCGAAGATGCTGGTCTGGCATGTCGGAACGAATATGGAAATCAATAGGCTGCAATATGGGGAGGAGGACAGCGATCATGACATTACCTGACACCGTACTCGAAGACCTGTTGGCCAAGCAACGCGGCTACACCCACTGGCTACGGAGTGAGTATGAACACTTAGTCAGCCGGATGGACAGTATCAGGCGAGAGATCGAGGAGTCCGAGAAGATCGAAGTCGCGTTACACGATCAACTTACGTCTACCATCGGTGGGCGGTTTATCAGCCTGAATTAGGAGAGAGGGTGATTATATGGGATATTGATGAGGGATCGAGAGTGGCGCAGGGATGCATAGATAACAGATATAGTTGAATCTACACGTGTACATTCACAAGGAGGCACAAGGAAATGGCAAGTAATGGACAGATTTCCGTAGTCCAGGGAGAGCGCTTCGAGCAGTTCTCGCTCGATGACGGTATTAGTTCGGTCGGCGATGCCATCGAGAAGTTCGCGCCGCACGGTTCCTCATACGACGTGACGGTCAACGGCCGCAAGGTCGGTGACAACGCCGAGCTGCGCGACGGCGACACGATCCTGATCGTCTCCCGAGCAACGGCCAGTGGTGGTCTGAAGGGCGCCAACTAGATAACCCGGTCCGGTCCTCCGGTTGGCGATATGCAGGGAGGTAAGTCGGGGGGCAGGGATGCCCCGTCGATGATATACGTCGATGATAATCCTGGACCAGAAGGGTAGTCGATAATATGGAAATCCAAGGCTTCCATATCATAGACGATGGGTCGAGTAGGGCGGACTTACCGGAAGTATATACAACTCCGGTGTCAGAGCGGCATACGCATGACAGCCCGCCGATCTGGCAGTATGCCGGCTTCTCGACCACAGTACCACAGTATCATTATTGGCGGTGTGGTCGGAAGGGCTGTGTCATAACAAAGATAGCCCGTTGTTACGGAGAGGAATGCAATGTCTGCGGAGAAGGATGATACGAATGCAGGGGTGATTGCACGTCTCGAAGCCCTTCTGGCGGCCGAATCTAAGATGCTATCAGGCTTCGGCTCTGCACATTCACTGAGTCAAAGGCGGCACCGAGAGGCACGTTACGCGCAAGCCTACCAGCAACTCGTTCGAGCCGGTGCTAGGCCTAAACTGCGAGGGAAGTATCGTGGATAGTAGACCCAAACAATTTCACGAGGACAGTGGTAGGTTTCGACTGTATCACCATCTAGTATGGATGCCGGCGGAGATACTGGAAGCTGCTGTCGAGTTCCTTCCGCCGGCAGGCCAACCCCTGACGGTTAGTCGGCACTACCGGGAATCAAGAGACGAGCGCAAGCTACCAGAGACCTTGTATATGCCGAAGGAGTATACGGTCATCGATGTTACCGTGACCAGGGATAGCGAAGTAGTATACAGGGTTGCTATCCGGTTCCGGATGACCCGGAAGTCAGACTTCGTGATGGTACTAGAAGGCGATTGGGAAGTTGTTACTGGATACTGGCAGAATCCCAAAGACTGGCACCATGATACGTTGGACAGGGATAAGTACGAACAGCAACCCTGATACAAATGACTGATATACGATGCCATGCTTGCGGCCGTGAAGCTGGGCCAGACAATCCACCCTTGTTACTAAGTGAGATTGCCATCGGTTGTAGAGAGTGTTCTGGTGTAGATGGCCGAGTAGGAGGCGCTGCGTGGGAAGGTGGAATCGTAGAAACTGGGGAACATGGCATTGGGTTGGACTCTGGATCTGCTATATCATTATCATCGTCGGAATCCTGTCAATAAAATGGTGATATAAAGATGATCACTGTAGTAGTCAAGTACTCTTGCGGCTGCTTGTACACTAAGGAGTACGGTATCATGAAATACTGTGCGTCGTATAGGTGCGACATGCGAGCGGGGGCTGAGCCGATCAAGCAATACAGGGCGGACGTTGACTTGGTGATACGGCCTATCAGCGAAGAGGACAACGATGGTATCGACGGCTGAGGAGCTATCCTGTACACGCTGCCGATTGGCCAAACACCGGACTCGGGTAGTCCCTGGGACGGGGGACAGTGATACGTGGCTAGCTCTGATCGGTGAAGCCCCAGGTAAGGACGAGGATATTGACGGCCACCCGTTCGTAGGGCGAGCCGGTCAGCATCTGAATAATATCCTGCAATCTGTAGGCTTAATCAGGGAGGAGCTTTTTCTTGATAATGTAGTACACTGTAGGCCTCCGAACAACGACCTTTGGCCCTACCCCGATGCGACAAGTCTGTGTCCTACGTTATACTTGCAACGGAACCTGGATAGCTTGCAGAATCTGCGATGCATTGTTACGCTAGGAGCGACAGCGGGGGCTCTATACTTTCCTGGAAAACGGGCTATGGAACAAGCTGATTTGGCCCGCGTCTTACCCTCTGGAATAATAGTAATAGGGGCACCCCATCCTTCATACGCTTTGAGGACAGGGCCAGCGATAACAGCAAGTATTAGGGATAGTTTGGTACGAGCTATCGTTTATCGATATGTAGGAAGAGCCCGATGAGCCAAAAAATTACCCGGAAAGAACGCAGACAAATAACGGTTCTTGCTCGATTCATAGGATTAGATGAACAAGGGGAGGGAGATGAATGGTTTACTGATTTTGATTCAAGGGGTATTAGTGTCATTCATGATGATGAGGCATACGCCCTTACAGTCACGAATCGTGCTCCTCCTCCTATTAGACGTTACTGGTTGTTACGATGTGCCAAAGCCTGGCGAGGCATGATGCCAGCAATCTACTACGAATCTTACGTTGCCAAAGATGGTAGTTGGCCTGGAGGTATTAACATGCTTGATGTTGATCGTGAACTCTTAGTTGCGGCGTTGGGAGAGTCCGCTGTAGAGCGCTGGGAGGAGGCCGGGCATGAGTGACCATCAGCCAACTAAGCTTATGAATGCGATTGACTTGCTAAAGTATTGGGCTAAGTGGAGTATGACTCCACACACACAAGAGGGAGCGCGTGTAGGCCGCCCTTCGAATGCTGAGTTACGACGTTGGCTAACTAACCGGGCTGTCCATATCAATCTAGGCCGCCCGAAGCCGGGAGATAAGATAATATTCCCGATCTTGGAACTTGTATACTTTCCAGGACGGCGGAGTCAAACAACGGTAATGCTTGATGATCGTATTGACGATCCGACATATTGGGATGCGACACTAGAAGGGGCGGCGAGCTGTTAAGAACGAAGTAAGGAGGAGGCCGGGCATGAGTGACCAGCAGGTGAACGCCGAGGCTGAGCAGCGGGTGGGGATAGTATGGGAGCTGGTTGTGTCCTTAGATACTCTCGTACTGGGAGATGACGCTGAAATAGCTGTACCGTTCTGTGAATCAGGCCACTATGAGCCAGGTGACGAACATGCGCCATTCTTCACCGAGGCGTATCTGTACAACCTGATCGGGAAAAAGGCTGCTCGGTCGGTACTAGCGCGTTGGAACAGACTGCGCCAGGCCCTCGCTGCTGCTGAGGCCGACGCCCGCTCCCAAGGGAGGCCGAGTGATGAGTGACCAGTGGGTGAGTGCTGAACACGACACACCTCTTTACCGTCTAGTACGGGCAATTCGTGAAACCGCCCGCAAGGACTGGGACGGCTATGTGAACGGAGCGATTGACGAGATCCGCAGTATGAAGCTGATAAGCGATTATGTGGCTGCCGCCGAGCAGCGGTGCGCCGAGGCCGAAAGCACCATCAAATTTCTGGCTGAGGTGCTCTTAGAAATGCGGACGCAGTTCCTTGGCGATGATCCTCATGTGGGTTGGATAGCTCGGCTCGACAAAACCGTCCAGGAGGCCCTCGCTGCTGCTGAGGCCGACGCCCGCTCCCAAGGGAGGCCGAGTGATGAGTGACCAGTGGGTGAGTGCTGAGGAGCGCGAAGACTGGGCGCCGACTCGCACCATCGCGGAGGTGGACGCGGCGATAGCGGCGATTGCGAGAATCGTTGACGTATATGACGTTATGGATATCGAGCAGCTAAACCGTATCACCACTGCCATCACCACTGCCCGGCGCGCCCTCGCCGAGTACACGCAGACAGCGGAAGAGCTGCGCCAGGAAGGCCGCGCCGAGGCCGAGATTGCCGGCTGCGACCCCGACTGCGGACAGTGCGCCGACTACCGCGATGAGGGCCAGCGCGACTACATGGCCGAGTCTAAGGCCGACATGCGCCGCGAGGAACGGGGAGGGCTGCTTTGACTGCCTATATTGACCTCGAATCAATCGGGCCGACAATAGACGCGGCCGTACTACGGGCACAGATGCTTGGTCTACAGGGTCAGGGAGTCCAGCCCGCTGACCGCTATACCCTATTGAAGGCCGCACAGGCCGGTGATACGGTAGTCTGTGGTCAGCGAGCACTAGACTACTGGCGACTGCTGCCTCCAACGGTAGCACTTGTAACTATCGAGGCAACGGGTGCTAACGATCCTCTGCCTCGCCGCTTCGATAGCCGGCTTGAATGGGCGTTAGTACAATATGGGCTTGACCGAGCGACGGCCCGTAACCTAGTTAAGACTCCGCCTAAGACTGATCGCCATCGATACTGGAACGCCTATCAACATGCGGCCTATAAGGCCGACGAGATTATCAACTATGATGTTTCCGAATTCGTCGCGCCGCTCCTACCCGTTGGCCGACCCGAGGCCAGAGTGGATGGTGTGCGGGAACAGCCATACGAATGGAGATTGATACAATCGAAGGAGGATATTGATGCGTTCGAACGTGCAATCCGTGAACATGATGGAAGCCCCGCAGGAATCGATGTGGAGACTGACCCCGTTGGAGATGATGCAAACGAAAAACGAGATCGCCTCGTCGGCATCGGTGTGGCCATCGGACGCCGATGTTTCTATGGCCATTATCGAGATGCAGAATGGGTTGCTGCGCTCAACCGCTGCCTTCCTGCACTGTCCTGGATTGGCCATTCTGCAAAGTTCGACTATGCTATACTTCGAAGCCATAAGATCGCTGTCGGCCCTCTGGCAGGAGATAGCCTCGTGGCTGCCTATCTTCTGGGACTCCCTGTTAGGGGACTCAAGCCGTTAGTATTAGAATATTTCGAACACCGACATATTACCTACGAAGAGGTCGTTGGTAGCGGCCGTGATCGGAGGTTGATATCTACGATTGACCCAGAGCTAGTTGCCGAGTATTGTTGCTTTACACCAGACATGAGGGTTCTTACCCGTGACCTACGCTGGACGCCGCTTGACGATATTCAAATTGGTGATATACTGATTGGTTTCACGGATTCCCAAAAGAAGATGTGCGATGCAGTGGTTACCGCACGACATGATGAGATACGACCAGTCGTTCGTATCGAACTTGCAGACGGAACCTGTCTTACCGTAACTTCAGATCATCCATTTCTTACTAAAACGGGGGCAGGAAGGAACCAGCCATATGCCTGGCGTTCCCTGCGGCAGGGTGCTCGCTGGTTATCTAAGTTTGTTGATCCGTGGGACTTCGACGATGGTCGTGAGGCGGGCTGGTTTGCGGGCTACCTCGACGGAGAAGGTTACCTAAGAAAGGCGGGTGACCAACACAACGGCATCGGATGGGGCCAGAAGCCTGGAGCGGTAGCTGAACGGGCTATAGCCTATTCAGAGAGTGCTGGATACGATGCTAGTATATGGAATCAAGAAGGCTTAGTAAAATGGCAGCTTAGGGGCGGATGGCGGGAGACTGTGCGTCTTCTTGGCTCAGTCCGTCCAACTCGTCTTCTAGCTAATTGGTCTCCATCAGCCAAACGCATGGGAAGTGCGGCTGTAGAAATTGTGTCACTACGCGTCATCGGTCGCCGCCGGGTAGTTTCAATCGAAACGTCCTGTGGCACATATATTGTTGAAGGCTATGGAGTACATAATTGCGGAGATGCATACTGGGCAGTTGAACTAGAGAAACTACTGACAGCCAAGTTTGATCAGCGGATGGCAGACTTGTATACAAACGTGGATATTCCGATGGTCACTATTCTCCTTGATATGCAGGAGGCGGGAGTTTTTTTCGACCGCGAAACGGCCGTCGATCTGCTCGCAGAGGTTACAGAGAAGCAGAACAATCTCGCATCAGTCGTGGACTTCCTAGCGCGAGAGAGTGGATACAACAGGCCGGACAGAGTTTGGGTGTGCAAGACTTGCAGGAATGGGAAGCGGAAACGCGAAGGATGTACCGACTGTGGGGGGCAGGGTAAGTTTTCAGAGCGGACGATGATATCGTTGAACAGTCCGAAGCAGCTAGTCGAGTGGTTACACGAACATCTACAATTCCCCGTCCAGCGATTGTCACAGCAGACTAACCAGCCGTCCGTGGATGCATTGGCTCTCTTGAGGATGCGAGAGATGCATTCAGCGATACCATTGGTATTGGAATGGAAGCGGCTGGAGAAGCACTCGCAGTTCCTACGTGAGTGGCTGGCCAAGTCCGAGGAGGACGGACGGATTCATCCGACGATTACTAATACGAGGGTGCGGAGTCATCGGTTTTCTATGGAAGACCCGAACCTACAACAAGTACGTGTCCCATGGAGAAATGTATTCATCGCAGAATCTGGACAGGTGCTAGTCGCTGGTGACTATGGACAGATCGAAGTCCGTGTCGGCGCCTATGTATCACAGGACCCGGTTATGCTACAAGTGGTCAGAGACCCGAAGGTTAATATTCACGAACTGAATGTCGAACGACTGTTCAAAGTTACGCCTGACCAGAAGCATGACGACCCCGTGAGATACAATGCGTATAAGACACGGGCGAAAAATTTTTTCTTTGGCGCTATGTACGGTAGTAAGGGTGACGAGATCCATGCAGTAATTGAGAAACAAATGCTGGAGGATCCGGCCCTTGCAGTCCTGGGGATTCCCACCCTCAATGAGATCAGGCATGGTATCGGTAATATCCATGATATCTATGGTAGATATTTCAAAGAGTGGGTACCGTATGCGGTACACATGGCAAGAGAGAACGGTAATATCGCATACACCCTGTTCCATCGCCCGAGACGGATACCGAACCTGATGAGCAGTGATAAGCAGGAGCGTGAGGCAGCTGAGCGCGAGACCATCAGTCACATTGTCCAGGGCACGGCCACGGCTGATCTGATGCGGTTCGCCCTACTGAAGGTCAAGGATATCCTGGGCGGTACGATACTGTTGACAGTCCACGATGAAATACTTACGTCCGTGCAGGGCGGAGAGGGGGGCCTTGACAACCCCGAAGTTTTGAGGTATGCTGAATCTATGGCGGCAGCAATGGAACTCGGCCAGCCATTCGGAGGAGGGGATATGGAGGACCCACATAGCGTACCTATTGTAGTGACCATGGGGAGGGGATATAATTGGTATGCCACGCATGGCTAACTGTGCCGGCAACCGGCATAGAAGCTCAGCAGGAGAGCGCTGCAATGATCAATCATCGCCGGAACATGGAAGCACTAGCACAGCTTAAAGAGACGCGTGATGCAATCGAAGTCGAACGTGACCGGCTCTGGGACGCCTGCCTGAATGCAGGACATGGCCCGGACGGAGCGACGGCTGCATGGTATCGGCAACAAGGGCGGTTGGTTTGTGAGGGGCCGAATAGCGACGGTGATCCCTGTCCCATCTGTACCGAGATGGCGAAGCAACAGCCATCAATGAGGGCTTGAATTAACCTCTAGTCATCCTTGACAGAGGTGGTATAATTAAGTGTATTCGCACCGGGTGCTGGGCACAGGCGGGTCTCCAAAACTCGGCCTTGCAGGGTCCGATTCCTTGACGGTGTGCCAGTCGGGGTGGGGTGTGACGGTTGCACACGTGCCCTGGGAGCACGTGGACTGGGTTCAATTCCTAGCTCCCCGACCATCCAGACCATCTGGTCGGTAGTCCAATATCTGAGACGGCCCGACAAGGGACGCAATGTGCAGGTGAAAGCCCTGCCCGACCAGATCAATAATATAGTGAAGCGGGATAGAGAACTGGTGTACTCACTTGCCTCATAAGCAAGACAAGGGGTGGGTTCGATTCCCCCTCCCGCCACCATAGTAGCAATAGGGTACTAACCCTGTCGAGATAGGAGACAATTAGATGCCAATCAGGAAACTTGTAAAGAGGGGCGTCAAGGCCGTCAAGGGCAGCTCAGCCCGAGGAGTTGGAATGGCAGTTGGTAAGGCTGCATCAAAGGCCCCGGGTGTAAAGCGAACTGTACAGGGTGCCAAGAAGGCGCCAGGGGATCTACGTAAGGCAGGTAGCCAGGTCAAGGCCGGGCTACGGAAGATTCGGACTGAGATTGGTGGGACGGATGCCTACCAGAAGGCGCTGGACGAGCGGAAAAACAAGCGCCGGCAGCAACAGCGCCGTCGAGGATAATATAGCAGATAGGTAATGCCTGGCAAGGATGCCATGTTATGTGACTGCGGGGTGTGCTGGGAGCACGGTAGCCTGTCACGCTGCTAGGGCGGGTTCGATTCCCGTCGCGGTCGCCATCCAACAATACGTGTGGTATACTAAACATAGAGGATGTTTGGATGCCCACTAAAGATAAAGCAAAGGCTAAGATATACCGACGCCGCTGGTACGAGAAGCATACGGAGCAGCGGAAACGGGAAGTAAGAGCACGCCGAGCAGCGCTTAGAACTTGGCTTCGAGAGTACAAAGAATCCCTCTCATGTGACTCGTGTCTTGAAGATGACTCACGTGCGCTGGACTTCCACCATCCTGGAGCTAAAGATATCACTATATCGAAGGCAGTAGAGAGAGGGTGGAGCAGAGAGCGTATCTTGAATGAAATTGCAAAATGCATTGTGCTCTGTTCCAACTGCCATCGAAAGTTACATGCCCCCATAGTGTAGGCGTGGGGGTTCGAGTCCCTTCGGGTGCTCCAATAGAAGATAAGCTGAGAGGCCCCCCTCAGGTTGCTAGCGAGTTCGACTCTCGCCATGGCCCCCATAGTCCCTTAGCTCAGCGGAAGAGCGCTTGGTCTACACCCAAGGCGTCGGGGGTTCGAATCCTCCAGGGACTACCAGTGATATCATCGGTCTGCCTCTCGCTCGGGGGATCACACGGGAGGCTACAAGGCCAGCGCCTGTGCGCCCGTGCCCCCGCGTGAGGGGCAGACCGGTATATGATACGTAGGACTGTAGCAGAACGGCATATGCGGCCGGTTCAAACCCGGTGTCTATAAAACTGGGAGGAGAAGACTATGGTGTATGATATTGACTGGCTTGATGTAATCTACGGGCTTATCATTACCAATAAGCTAACTCCGCAGATCGCATTGGCTATCCTACATGGTGATGATTGCTCCTGCTTTATGTGTAGCAACGTGACCACTATGCACACACCGGGGCCATGGCAGGCCTATGCGGGCCACGATGACCAATTCCTTGACGAGCCCCTGATCCTCCGCCCTCTAGGCCGTGGAGTTCCAGACGAGGCCGTTGCCCGGGTAATTGATACGGGCAATCAGAAGACGACGGACGCCAACGCCCGGCTGATCGCCGCCGCCCCGGCGCTGCTCGAAGCGCTACAGGCACTCCTCCCGGAATCGTGGGAGCCTGGCGACTATCTAGAGAGCCGTACTGCGGCTCTCGCCAAGGCTCGCGCCGCCATCGCCCAGGCCACCGGAGAGGCGGTGATGGCATGATCGAGCCGCCGCTAGCCCCCGAAGGCAAGCAGCCAACAGCTGTCTTCGAAACAGTCGGATGTGGGTTCGTAGTCCCACCGGAGGTTCCATCAGCGCGGTAGTGTAACGGCAGCACGGTAGGTTGTGGCCCTGCTAGTTGCGGTTCGAATCCGCACCCGCTGACCATGCCAGAGGTATAGACGAGACAAGCCTTGTAAGCCTAGTCTCCTGGGTGCAAGTCCCAGCACTGGCTCCAGCTTCCGCTAGAGGTTAGCGACCTGCTCGGTAGGCAGGAAACGTCGGTTCGACTCCGACCGGAAGCTCCATGCTGGCGACCCGATGGTCGGGAACTGCCGTCGTAACGCAGCACAGAAGGTTCGATTCCTACAGGCGGTACCATATTCGAGGGTAGTATAATGGGTAGTATGCCAGACTCTGAATCTGGTGGTGTTGGTTCGAGTCCAGCCCTTCGATCCATGATATGAGGCAGGAGGTTCAACAATGTTCCAGAGTGGCCTAGAATCGCCGGGTCAGGTGAACTCGGCGGTTCATGAGATTACGCGCTTCCTCAATAAACATCGGGGCGAAGGCAACACTGTCCTGATTGAGACCTGGCAAGATAAACTGGTGGTTAAGATCAACCCACGGTACAGTCAATATGGGCATGCGGGGGCGGTAATGGATATACTGAATAGGAGGAATGAGAACTAATGGAATTGTGGCAGATTCTTGCATGTATCATCGGGCCAATTGGGTATTCAATCATAGCTCTCTGGGCGGGATTGGTCCTAGTGCGGATGTTACCCACCGCCCAGCTGTCAGGTAGGGAAGAGGATCTCTTTACCTACTCGGTAGCCTGTCCACTGGGATTCTTATGGCCAGGATTGGTTGGCATAGGAGTACTCTTTGCTGCATTTACAGCTCCTGGCCTGCTGCTACGGCAGCTAGATAGGAGACGAGGTAAATAATGCCAATCTACGAATTCGTCTGTATCACCAACCCGGAGCACCTAACCCAGAAGCGGACGGGAATCGATGAAGATACAATTAACTGTCCGACCTGTGATATTGCGGCAACATGTGAGAAATGTGAACTAACCGATGATGAAATCCCTAGCGGTTATCAGAAGTGTGATATTTGTCATCTCCATTTTCCTGCCGTACGGCGGCCTTTCTATGAGGACACTGCCGTACAGTTCCCTGGTGTTGGCTTCACTCGGACATCGATACCGCCGGCGCCCCCGAAACCGACTACGATACCTGGGGAATCGACTGAAAATTGGTTCGAGAAACTTGACGAGTTCGCTGAGAAGAACTACAATGATGACGAGAACATCAGGCCGTATCGGAAGGAGCAGGCTGGAGATATGGTTAAACAGCTTAAGAGAGGAGCCCTTCCGTGATACATGATGTAATCCTAATGCTAATGGTAGTCATGCCTCCTGTGGCTATCTACTGCCTGTTGCTAGCTCTATTTCGTAGTGACAATGACTAACAAAGAACTCCGGCCGGATGAGATAATCTCTCCACCGCTTGGTCCGAGCCACGATGAGAAGTGTAAGTGTACGAAGTGCGTGAAGGCATTGGCCTTCTGGAGGTCATTGAAACCGCTGCATGGACAGGACTGCCAGTGTGGGCAATGTGTTCGGGAGAAGGAGACCGCAGATGACTGATGCCTACGCAGTCCCGCCGACAGCCGGCTGGGGGCAGTTGACTAAGGTTGACTTCGAGGAGGCTGCTGAGTACGCGAGAGCCGGACTTCCCCTTGACCAGAAGGGTAAGCGGATGCGCTCTGTCCGGGTGCCCTTCGATGTTGGAATACTCAATCTGATCGAACGGGTACTGAACCGAAACTCTGCTGACTTTGAGGGCCAGATCGATCACTTCATCTACTACTGTGCTGTCCTAGTCCTACGTACGCTAGAAGGGGGTGGAGTCCCCGAGAACCGGGCACTGCCAACACCTCTAATGGACCTTGACCAGCTGTCCCAGGCAGCGGAGGATGCATTGGCTATGAAGAGGATTGCCAATGATACCGAGGGACTGGACTTTGTTATTGATACGGCATTGAAGGTCAATGATTGGCCAGCGGTCATTGATCAACTGAAGACCCTGAAGGAGATTTTCTACAATTGTGTCCATGAATCCATGCGGCGACTGATGGAGCAGCAGATGGCGTCACGCCGGCTATTGCGTAATGCGGTTACACAATTAATCGTTTCCCCACCAGCTGAGTTGAGTGTGGACGAACATGCTCTGGTTGAGTGGTGGGCACAGTTCTTCGATGATTGGCATATGCTGACGAAGGGACAGATAGATGCTATCGGGCCAGTCAGTTAGGATCCTACAATCACCGTATAGTGATGTTAGGAGAAACATGCGCGGGAGACTGATAGAGATCAAGCACTACTGCGACTGTCAGCCCTATGACCAGCCCTGTCGCGGATACCATCCGGAGGTCTGGCGCATTGTCTTGGACAAGGGCATCAGTCATCTTTTCAGGCCCCAGGAAGTGGAGGTTCTCTGACCCTTGACAGTGGTGATATAATCAAAGACAGGAGGACAATAATCCCAATGGCTACACATCAGGACCTGAATCTTAAGGACGTTAATCCTAGCGTACCGCCTAACTTGCGTGGGGTGGTGGACCTTAACAGTCCAACCCAGCAGACGGTCGGGAAGTTCAGGGAACTGTGCCTACAATTGGATGCCCAGGCAGTTGTCATGATCGGCATCGGCAGCAACGGGCAGGTGTTCGCCGTCCACCGGACGCCGGATGTCATAACCGCTTTGGGCCTGCTTGGCATTGCTCCCCGCATTCTCCTAGATGGGGCAGCACGGCCTCCTACCGGTGAATAGATGCCCTAACCGGCCATCCGAACTAGGTATCGTTACCGTAGATGGAAACGATACATGGTGGCCGGGACAACAGGAGACGGTAGATAATATTGTCGAAGGGCTATGGGAACACAAGTTCGTCTTGGCGAACATCCCGACAGGCGGTGGGAAGACTATCGTATCCACGGCGGTCCAGCGGTTACTCGGGCTGGATGCATTGGCCTTGACGGCCACGATACAATTGCAGGAACAGTACCAGGAGACCATGCCGTGGGCTAAGCTGGCAACTGGCAAGCGAAACCATCAATGCGGACGGTCAGCCGATGATCCGCTCGTCAAACTGTTCGGGTATATGAATGCAGACGACTGCGAAGAGTACGGCGGGGGCTGCTTAGGTGATATTGAGCTGACCTGTGGGTATCAGAATATGATCGAGGGGGTTGCGGGTGCCCAGGAGGTTATCGCTAACTATGCCTACGCGATTCGGATACTATCGGCTAACAGTCTCAAGAAGCTGGGCTACAACCCGTTCCGCCGGCCGTTCCTCATCTGTGACGAAGGCCACCTAGTCGAGGATGCGGTAGTCGAGGCGGTCAGCCTGTCACTCTGGCGCCGGCCATGTGACGAAGCCGGCCTACGGGAATGGCCTGAGAGCAGTGATATCTGGCAATGGATCGCATGGGCTAGTGATAACAGGAACAAGGCCCGAGAGTGGCTAGAAGAATCGCGGACAGCCTATAGGACTGCGGTTGATGGTGGCAGTGGTGAGGCGTTACGGAGCGCAGCCCAATGGAATAAACGGGCACGGGCATTATATGATACGATTGGGAGGATCCGGACACTGAAGCCCGACGAATGGGCCGTATCCCCCGGGTCAGCGGAGACAAAGCTTCGCCCCTTGTGGGCCTGGTCTATTATCGATAATCGACTGTGGCAGTATAGCGAGTCAGTATTAGTGATGTCTGCGACCCTTGGGGACCCCGAGAATCTAATGGCCAAGCTGGCCATTGACCCCAAGGATGCGGTCTATCTAGATGTTCCGAGCACCTTTCCAGTACAGAACCGTCCGATCTTCTACTGGCCCGTGGCGGCGATATCACGGAACAGTGATCAGGATGACTGGAAGACCTTAGCGTCAGCAATAGAGCATATAGCTAACACAGGTGTACTGAAAGAGAAGAAGGGCCTCATCCACACGGCGAGCTATAATATTGTGGAGAACCTACGGCCTCTATTACAAGGTAATCCACGGTATGTATTCCACAGTAAGCCCAACCAGAAGGAGGATATGATCTATGCGTTGAGAAATGAATCCAATCCAATCATATGTCTGTCGCCCTCGATGACGACCGGCGTTGATATCAAGGAGATTGGATTCCAGATTATCGTGAAGGTTCCGTTCGGTAACCTTGGCGACCCGATCACACGGATGCGGAGGGAATACAAGCGAGCGGATGACCCATACTTCGGCCGAAGGAACTATGACGTGGAAGCCGCTAATACGGTCGTACAAGCTTGTGGACGGGCTGTACGCTCACCAACAGATGTAGGTGTGACCTATATCCTTGATCAGAATTGGTGGCCGCTCTATAAACGAACGTATCATGCTGAGTGGTTCAAGGAAGCAGTAAAATGGCTGAGATAACGGGGATACCATATTACGAGGAGGGAATAGGAATACAATGACCGAAGTAGGTAACGTACAGGGGTTCTCAATTGACCCTGATAGCTGGACAGAGCCATCGCAGCTCTTTCCGGGTCAGGTACTAGTCAGTGAGTACCGCTGGTGCTCGGACAAGTACCTTGATGGGGTAGTCGATCGCATCGTCGCTCAGGCCGACCCTAAGCTGGGCCTAACCCGAGAGGCCGTCCTTCAGCGACTTGCCGACTCGAACCCGTCCAAGGAAGCACGAATCCCCCAGTGGGACCTACGTGTCAAGCGTCTGGATGTAATCCTCCAGCTGCCCGATGGCAGCCAGGTTGATGCCGTACGCTATGGCGGGTTCGACCTAGTAAAGTGGAACCGAACGGAGAACACGTTCGTAGCCATCAATCCGAACTACCAGAAGGAGACCTTCATCTCCAGCGCCTGGAAGAGGATTGCAGGCACGGTGCAACCGCCGGAAGTTCTGGTCGGTAAGCTCTTCGACTTCGAGTTCTTCCCAACTAAGCGCTTTGGTGGTGCAATGCCAGCCAAGCGCGTCCTCGTACCGCTGCGTCTACTGGCTCCCGACTACCAGTACACAGGCGAGGTCCAGATCACACAGGTTCCGGACCGGGAGGACAGTAATACTAACGAGGCTGCAACGGCAACCGCTCCGACTGCCCAGGAAGGTATCTCTGAGGCTGATGCAATCGAGCGCCTAGTCATGGAGATTCTGCCGGGCCAGAACATCAATAATATGGGCGCTGTAGTTGCCCTCCTGCCGCCCGAGGTTCGTAGCCACCAGTCGATCATCAATGGCGTAGCCACTGGCGAGCTGGTGAAGAACCTAGCGGCTTCTGGCCGAATCAACATCGCAGCTGATGGAGCAATTACTGCGTAATAGGTGATATATAATATATGGTAGGCTTAAGGGGGTGCAGGGATGGCCCCCCTTTAAGGGTAGACGATAGATGATATGAACGAACGGGGGTTTACGTGAGCGACGACGTAACAAGCCAACAACAACTACAACCAATTGCAGCAGGGGATTTAACAGATGAGCAGCTGGCCCAGGCTCTAGGAACACAGCTTAGTATCGAGGTCCCGTCTGAGGTTGATGCTACGACAAGGGTTGTCAGGGATCAACTGGACCGTATCCTAACCGGGCTCCAGAAGGAGATGGTAGAAGTACTACAGGCTGACCCTGCGGCTACCTATGCAATTGCTAATCAGCGTACAGCTGATTCGGTTTCGATGACAGCAATTGCATCTATTGCTATCGACAAGGCAAGCCTGTCGGGCATCGGGGACTTTCCGCCCCTTATGAATCTGATTACTCTGATTGCTTCAGCTACCTATGAGCTAGGCTTCCTACGGGGTATACAATACAAGGATGCGACGGCCGGCCAATCATCGAGTGGGCAACCAGCCGATCAGGATGCAATCATTGCTAAGCCCGAGGCGCTAATCAACCTAGGATAGGGGTCGATAATATCATGGGTATTAGGATCCAGTACGAGTTCGATCAGGAGTATACCAAGCTTCTGCTAGACCGCATCTTCCAGCGGTACGGTAAGACAGATGTCCTACGCACGGCGCTGCATGCCAGCGACCTGCTAGGCTGTCTACGGAAAGCATGGGGGAAGCGCCGCATTGCAGAAGATCAATGGCTCCTCCCCGACCCAGAACGTGATCCTATGCTCCAGTGGGCGCAGGGGCTACAGTTCGAAGACATCGTAAGCGAGTCGGATCGTCAACGTCCGCAGGCGTACTGCATAAATTGTCGAACTGTATCGTCCCTGCCGCCCCCAGTTATGGGGACCGACGGCCAGCAGCGGGAAGTTGAGACGTGCTCGGTCTGTGGCTGGGAGTGGATCGTCGGTACACCCGACTATCGGGTAGACGGTGTGGTCCACGAGAGCAAGCAGACGCGGAAGTCCAGCCGCCAAGGGCCAGAGGGTGCCCCGTGGTGGGGAGAGCAGATATTAACATATCTGTTCTTTGATAAGGTCAGGAACAGGGATAATCCGAACTGGGGACGGGCGGTCGTAAATTGGCTAATGGGGGATTATGGGTCTCGACGGAAGGGCCTCCGGCCACGACCACCGACAGCGGCACTAGAAGCATTCCGAGCGATGGCGGTGGACGATGAAACGGGCGAGCCAGCGGGCGATGATACCTGGGAGCACTGGCACCAGGAGCTAGGGCGCCGGCGATCGGTAGTGCTAGCTGACGAGATGCCGCCGCTCAATGGTATGAATGGGCATATCGATAGCCCACGATATGATTTTGAGTGTTCGAGTTGCCCGGTAGGAAAGATTATAGGCTGCGAAATGTGGATTTGGGATGACCATGACAGGACAGTCGAGGATAAGGAGGACAGTGATATACCATGACAACTATTGAAGACGTTCGGAGTCAGTACGGCGGCATCAGCGGTGCGGACTTCGACCCGTCAGCGGCGCGACCGAAGCCCTTCTCGATCTCCGTCGAGGGGCTAGAGGCAACCGGCAAGACACAGTTTACACTGACGACGATGCCGACGCCTATAGTCCACGTCAACTTCGGAGACCGAGATGCTCAATGGTTTTTGTATAATATGGACGAAGAGCGCCGGAAGCAGGTTCACTTGTACGACTTCCATGCGAAGACGAGCGAGGGCTGGACACGGGCAGAGGGCTACGAATCATTGAAGGCCCTGTCCGCAATTGCCAAGGCCCACCTAGCCGATAATGCTATGGAAGGTGGCACGTTCATCCTCGACAGCGGGTCCTCATGGTGGGAAGTAATCCAAGAGTGCTACGTTGCTCCCGAGCAGGAGAAGCGCGAGTCCTCGGGTGGTAAGAAGACCGGAGGTCTGGAATACATGCAGGGTAACCTGATTGTCAATGGGGTCATCAACTGGATCAAGAACCAGAACGTGTTCTTTGCGATTACCCACCGCAAGCGCCAGGACTGGGGTGCCAGTGGCCCCATCACCGGATCATTCTCGGCGCAGATAAACCGGAAGGTTCCGTATCTAGTTGAGGTCCGGCTTGACCTGTTCAAGGTCTGCGTGGCCTGCGGGTCCGAGGAATGCATGTCCAAGCAGCCGGGCCATCAGGGCCGGAAGCACATGGGCAGGTTCATCAAGTTCAGTGCGAATACTGGCCTCGAAGGGTTCGTCATGGAGAACCCGAACTTCAATACCGTGTATAGCTTGTATACTGGGAAGGGGGCGTACTGGTAGGGGATAATGGGCGAACAGGTTATCGTAGTCGATACCCGGGAACCAAAGTATATCATCGACCAGTTGGCATCGTATCGTCTAACAGTCATGACGGCTGCCCTGACGGCTGGCGACTATCTGTTCTTGCCTCATGGTCTGAAGGTGGGCATCGAACGTAAGCGTATCGATGACCTGCTCAACAGCCTGCGAGATGGGCGGATGATTGCCCAGGCCCACAAACTGATTGACGAATACGATGTGGCTATGATACTAATCGAAGGCCGGTATGATTACTCAACATCAGGGGTCGTGACCTACGAGGCTAACGGCGGCTGGCATGAGTCGGGTTGGTCATGGGACTCGTTTACTGGGATGCTCCTCGACTTGAAATGGATGGGACTGATATTCCACGAATGCATTAGCGGTGATGCAGCCCGAGAGATTGCCCGCCTAGTCGGCAGCCTATCAAAGGACGAGCATAAGTGGATTCAATCGAGAGAGCGGCCGAACGTCATTGCCATTGACCCAGCGTACAAGGATACTGTGTGGAGCCTGTGTGCGTTCAAGGGCCTGAGCGCTCAGTCGGCGGAAACCCTGCTATCGAATTACGGATCATTTGAAGATGTAGTTGCCATGTTTACTAAGCATCCAGATATGATTGCCGAACTGAAGCTGGATGGCAAGCGCCGGTTTGGTAAGCGGGCCTATGATATCAGCGAACAGATGAAGGCGGACTACGGTGCGGCTACGATTCAGAATTCCTAGTCAGCAATACGAGACGGTCGTTGCCGACCCACCGTGGTCTCTGCGGACTGGCGGTGCCATGCGTAAGCTGGTCTATGATACGATGACCATCGAGGAGATATATGAGATTGGTGATCAGCTTGAGGGTAAGCTAGCCGACGAGTGTCACCTGTGGCTATGGACGACAAATCCCCATCTACCGGAAGCATTGATGGTCATGAAGTCCTGGGGCTTCCAGTATAAGAGCCTTCGGACATGGAACAAGAGACGCATTGGGATTGGCTGGTGGCTCCGGAGCCAGACGGAACACCTCTTGTTAGGCGTCCGGGGCAACCCGAAGTCGCCCGGAGCACGGGGCGTACTCGGCGGCCTGAGTACCTACTTCGAGTACCCCTATCGAGGGCACAGCGTTAAGCCACCAGAGATATATCCGGATATCGAACAGCTATCACCTGGCCCTTACCTCGAACTGTTTAGCCATCCCGGCCGGACACGTGAGGGATGGACGATGCTGTCTAGTCCCCATGCGCCAATCGGAGATCCCTACGGGAAGGGATATGAGGCTCAGCAGTGCCGGGGATGTCCGCACCCGCTTCACCTGGGAGTATGTGATATACTTGATGCGGATATCGGAGGTGCCTGCCCGTGCAGCTTCGATGAGGACGATGATGATCTTGCCTATGCGGAGCAGATCCGCTTCCACTGGTAACCGATGATATTAGTGACCGATGAGTACGGCGAACTGTGGGCTGTCGAGCGGGGTGACCCGGGTTGGCTAGCCGTCTCCTATGTGCTATCATTAGAGTATAGGGATGTCTATCTAACCCGAAATATAATCCTTGGTAGGCCAGTAGCGGGCGATGATATCAATGATATTGTTAATGTGATTGATCGCTTGCGGATTTCTGCTGATTCTGTGCGGTACCTGCGATATTGTCGCATCTGGGACCAGCTTCTAGCACTTGAAGGAGGACACATTGGCGATCAGGATGCCTCGGATGGAAGCACCGAAGACGGAGGTAACGGACGAGCAGCGCCGGGAACGGCTGGCTCCCCTACTGGAGAAGTGGATACCGCTCCTCCAATTACAGAACTGGGAAATCAAATTCACGTTAGTTGATAATCTGGGTACGAATTCCAACAAGCCAACTGCCGCATCTATGGATGCTGGCCCCTACTATCGGACTATTACCATTGGCTTTGCCCGGTCGCAGATTGACCTTCACGAAGATGGTCAGGAGCTAGAGCGGTTGGTTGTTCATGAGTTGGCCCACGCATTCTTTGTAACAATTAACGAGGTGATAATTACCCATATAGGTCATTCTGGTACGATACAGGACGCGATCCATAATGCAGAAGAGACGGTCGTTGACACATTGACATCAATCTTCCTACACCTCAATGGAGACGAGTCAGGGCCATACTACTTCGTCGCACCAGACAATGGAAAGGAGCCTACTAATGGCAACAACGCCTAAGCGTTGGTGCGCCCATGATTTCTGCTGTGAGTTCGATCCGGGTTCTCACAATGCCCGCTACTGTCCAGAGCATCGATGCAAGCGAAAGGCAGAGAATGCGCGGAAGAGGCTGACGGCCGAGGACATTAATCCTGAGGAAGTCTGGAAGCTACAGGAAGAGCGTAAGGAAGGGAAGGCAAAGCTTACCCAGGCGAAGAATGAGTGGCTGGTCAACAACAGTAAGATCGTCATGTTCGACCTAGAGACCTTCGACTTGGCGGCTGACTTTGGCCTTATCATGGTCGGATGCATCAAGGAACGAGGGGGCGAGACACACACGTTCGTAGCTCATGGTGATGCTGATGAGCCACAATGTATCCTGAATATCAGGAATGCCATCGAAGAGGCAGACTATGTGGTCACCTACTACGGCACGAAGTTCGATATCCCGTACCTGAATACACGGTTGATCATTCATAATGAGAAACCGATCGATGAAATCCGGCACATTGACCTGTACTATACAGTCCGTCATCGGCTGCGGCTGAACAGAAATAGGTTGCAGAATGTCGAGGAAGCAATTCTAAACAGCCCACAAAAGACGCGTATCCTTCCAGGTATCTGGCGTCGTGCACTTCAGGGGGACGAGGAAGCTCTCGACTACATCGTAGACCACTGTATCAAGGACGTGGCGATCCTCGAAGATGCATTCGATAAGCTACGTGGTTTCATCAATATTGGCGCCACTCGGTTGCGGCGGTACGGGGCGACCTATTAATATGATTGATGTCCTCAAGGAAAGCCTGGTCAATGGGCTCATCGGTAGTGTCGGAGCCACGACTGCGATCTTCTTGTATCACCTGATTAGGGGGTAACATGGCCGTCATGGCCGTCAATGCAACACGTATCAGTCAATATGGACTGAACTTCATTGCCTCGTTTGAAGGCTTTCGTGACCGGCCGTATGACGCCGGAGATGGACACTGTACCGTAGCCTTTGGAAGGCTGTTGCATTATGGCTCCTGTACGGCGTTAGATTTCGATCAATGGTCAGGGCTCTCTATTACTCAAGGCCTCCACATGCTGGCCTATGATGTAGAGCGATATGCAGCGGCTGTCCTGCGACTCGGGATTGCGCTCAACCAGAACCAATTTGATGCGCTGACATCCTTTGCCTATAATCTCGGCGCGGGAATCTTTGACAGATCACCCAGCTTGAAGAACGCTCTCCAGTCTGGAGACTTTGGCCGAGCTACCCAAGAGATGCTCAGGTTCGTCAACGTAAACGGGGTCCCGTGGCAGGGGCTGATCAACCGCCGGCGGGCCGAGGTCACCCTATTCAGTACGCCAGTATCATGGAACAAGGAGGAATTCGAAGTGGATCCAGAAGCGCGGAACCGACAGTTTGCTACATCGATCTATGAATATGCAGAGGCGCAGATAGTAGAGCACGGGCGGCTAGTTGATGGACAGAACATAGACGAGCTGCGATATATTGCTACTGCACGGCGGGGTAATCCCGGGCGCATTAATACGCTATCCCGGTCCCAACGTCTAGGTACGCTCAAGTATCTAAAGGCCTGTGCCCTACGGGGCGTTAACCCAGTCACTGTTGCCATTGATAAGCTAGCGTTCATCGCTGCACACCCATAATGGATACCCATATTACAGACGGGGAGCCGGTAGTCCTCCGGAAGGGGGAGGACATCTATCTTCGGACCGGCGGCTGCCTGGCTGACTGTGGGGCCTGTTGTGAGTTCCTTACGCTACCCCTGGACCCGCGCCTGCGACGGGCACCCCAGGAGAAGTTGGCAGACTTCATCTACTGGGCTAAGCTGCACGGTATAGAGATCTACGAGAGCGGCGATTGGCTGGCTGCTAAGATCCCACTGGCTTGTACGGAGCTGACCGACGATAAGCGGTGTGGCGTCTATGGTACACCAGCGCGACCGACCCTCTGTAGTACCTACCCCAAGAACCCACTTGACTTAGATGGTGTCGATGATGTCTGTGGTTACCGCATCCAGGAGTATGATACAATTGAAGCGGCTATGGAAGAAGCCCGACAATATCATCATCAGAAAGGAGGTGAAGACCATGGCTGAGGATATCCTACGTCGGTTCACGTCCCGTAAGTTTATTGCAGCTGCGGCGGCATTCGCCACTGCAATCCTCTCTACAACTGGCGTGATCGATGCAGCACAGGAAGTCGAGCTGGCAGGCTACGTCGTGTCAGCAATCTACATCCTCGTTGAGGGTGCAAACGACCTACGATCGTAGATGATATTATCGTAGGAATGGAGGTATTACTAACCTATGGCGGAAGCAGGGGTCAAGCACGACACCGAAAAGTTGCGATACGACCTGCTTCCGCCGGAGGCCTTGGAGGCCCTGGCGGAAGTGTACACGATTGGTGCCACAAAGTATGGTGATAACAACTACCTGCGTGGCATGGACTGGAACCGCATCTATGGGGCAATGGTACGTCATCTACAGGCCTTCTGGCAGGGCGAAAGCTTTGACAAGGAGGATGGCCAGCATCACCTGGCGGCTGTCGCCTGGTGTGCCTTTACGCTACTAGTTTACGAACGGCGGGGGATCGGGGTCGATAACCGGCCGAACACGATCCTCGCCCAAGGTGAGATTCGGGAGATCCTACAGGCCCGAAAGGAGGACCTAGATGGGGCGTCCTAAGATCTACGTTGCCGGCCCGATGAGGGGCTTGACGTACGATCAGGCAAATGAGTGGCGGTTAGCGGCCGAGTCAGCGCTACCTGAGTGTGATATCTTCTCGCCCATGCGCGGGAAGGAGTATCTACGGGACCTGGATGTTATCCCCGGTGCGGTAGGGGATAAGATGTCCAGTAGCCAGGCAATCTATATCCGCGACCGGTGGGATGTTCGAACAGCCGATGCAATCCTTGTCTACCTACTCGGAGCTAAGGAGATCAGCATTGGGACGTGCTTCGAGATGGCGTGGGCAACGGCCTACAATATTCCAGTGGTGATCGTCATGAAGGAGGGGGATGTCCACGAGCATCCGTTTGTCCGGCAGGCAGCCTGGATTGTAGTCGATAGTCTACATGAAGGACTTAACGCTCTGAGGATATTGTTGAATCTCCGACCTGAGGATGGGGGATATTCTAGGGAGAGGCTGGAGGATATTCGGATATTCTAGGGAGGATCGACTAATGCCTTACATCAAGCCTGAACGACGGAACGCCATTAACTCTGGCACTATTATGCCGCATACCGCAGGAGATCTAAACTATATCGTCACCCGGTTTATCAATCACTACCTAGGATATGTAGGTATTTCCTACGAGGAAATCAACCGAGTTATCGGGGTACTAGAATGCGCTAAGCTTGAACTATATCGCCGCATTGCAGCCCCTTACGAAGATATCAAACTAGAGGAGAACGGCGATGTCTATCAGAGCAACCAAACAGCAGAGTAAACGCGCCCAGAAGAGGGCAGGGGAAAGGAGTAAGCGCCTAATGACAAGGCAGGTAGCACCAGATTCGATCGAGCAGCTGAGGGCTATGATTGATCCGGACACGTATATCAATCAGCTGCAAGAGACCAAGAAGCGGCTACTCCAGCAGGCGGCGAGCCTGTTGCAGGACCTGGACCTTAGTAATGCATCCGAGCGGGTCCCGGACAGTGATAAGGAGAGGCTATCGGACCAACTCAACAATGTGCTAGAGGATATCATGGAACGGATCACGCTCATTGACGCACGAGTTGAGGAGTTCAAGCAAGACCGTGCAAGGGCAACCCGGCCATTTAAGAAGAGCGTCAAGTCAAAGGCTAAGCTAGCGAAGGAAGTTCAAGACACCGAGGCCGACAGCGATAGCAGAGAGGATCAGGGGTAGACCCCAGATAAGTACCGCAACCTTTGTTTCGAGCACGGTGATCCGCGTGACGACGGACTGCCCCGCCTCAACGTGGGCATCGTGCTCGACCTTGATCTCATTGACAGTACGGGCTAGGCTATCAACCTTCTCGCCCAGGACTGCTAATGTGATTCGGCCGTTACCGTTCTTATGTGTTACCAATTTCTGATTCTCTTGAAGTGATATACAGCAGAGCCGATGTGCATTATTGCACTACTTAAGTGTAGCATAAACCAGACTACTTGGAACGGTGTACCATTCATCTTAGTATACTCCCGCGTTAGCTGATCCAAGTATAGCACTTGGTAACCCATCAAACGTTGGCGCATCGGAGTCGATGGTGAACCAGATCATCGCTATCGTTGACACCTCAGCGTTAGCCCCGTTGGTGCTGACGACACGATGCCCCAGTTCGGAGCCATCCACGATGGCCTGCGAGAGATTGCTGCCGCCGCCAGGGATGCTGGTGTGGAGGGCGCGAAAGCAGCGCCACGCAGTCAGGGCAATGTTCAGCAACTGCACCTCGACGGTGCTCCCGCTGTACGTCCAGCGCGACCAATTGTCCATAGTCTTCGAGCTAACGTTGGCCCGCTGGCGATAGAGGCCCAACGCGCCCCAAGATGTCTGCACCGTGATCGTTGGCGCGGTGAGCGTGGACTTCTCCTGGTAGTTGAGAGCGGGGCCGCAGTTGAAATCAGTAGCGTCGTTGGCGGCGTTGGCCGTATCGGTCGCCCAATCGTCCCAGTTGGTATAGGTGCCAAGCGTCGCGATGGCACAGTTCGTCTGGTCGCCGTAATCGGTCTCGGACGTATTACCGTCAGGGGTCGAGCACCAGTCAAGGGCACCGACGCCCGGCCGGTCGCTCTCGCTGTTGCTGCCCCAAACACTCGGCAATGTCCAGAGTGCGAACTTCGCGGACGTGCAGTTCGTCTGGGCCAAGAACCATTGGCCGAGAAAGGAAGCTGTAACAGAAACGGTGATTTCTAGCGTACCGTTGATCCAAAGCTTCAAGGTCGCGTTACTGCCACCCGTCAGCTTTGTTTCCAGCCGGAGCGTGTAGTCGGTGCCCGTCGAGTAGGCCGTCGTGCCCGTGGCTCGGACTGTACGTGTGCCAAAGCCATCGATGGTCGTAACCCGATAGTTGTAAGTTGAAGCGCTGGCATAGACGCGCTCGATGATGAGCGTGGTAAGCCCGTCGCCGCCAGGATTGCTCGATCCGGTGAAGACATCGAAGGCGTCACCGCTGCTCAGGGTGCCGTCGTGTCGGCTTTGCCGGGCGATGAGCCAGGTAAAGGTCTCGCTGTGACTCCCGACGAGCATCTTATCGCTGCCACCCACGCCCTTAATGCGGTAGGTGCCGTGGTCGGGAGCGGGTGATGTGACCAGCGAAAAGTTGGTGATGCCACCACCGGCAGCGAACTCGAACGCCTTGATGTCGCCGATGCGTGTCGTCAGCCCGCCACCGAAAGTTGCAGCCACCCTATATAAGGCCTCCAGCTACGGCCAGTTCCCGTGCTACCATGTTAACTTGACCAACCGTTGAGGCAGCACGAGCGTAATGGGAGGGATTAAGTGGCGAGGGCATTACAGCGACAATAGGCCTCCCATTACGCCGCTTTAGATAATTACGCCAGGCTTTTGCTAGTGCCGCCGATTCATCATATGTCGCCATTTGAAAATCCCCATATATAGGCCATGTCGTGGCTCGTGGCAGCCGTGCCAAAACAGCATCAGTAGCTTGTACTAAAACGGGTAGAAGATTTAACATACGTTCCGGTGTTCCAGATTGTGGCAGCCATTCGGGGATTGCAACTTCTTCGGCTACTTCCATTACAGCAAGATGGATAAAGGTGTTACGATCTTCATCCACATACATATCACGTTCCCTGCTTATTAGAGTGCGTACGTACTCTTCATTTATATTAGGCGGAAATGGAAGCTGTGGGTCAGTTAGTAGGGTATGTATCCGCGATGCATCATTAGCCTTTGCTATACGGGATCGATTAACCATAATTCGTTGCTCCCTACGTTTAGTCGGAGTATGAGTTTGTCGTGTACTCAAGCTTTACTCCAATAAGATATGCGTCTCCAACAAGGTCGTCAGCTGCATCAGCAACTGCACGACGTACTTCAATAATAGCTAACTCGCCACCAGCTGGGGTTCCCCCCAAAGTTATGGCACTACTGGCTGCCGTGATATGCACATTTCCGGTAACAATTGAATCATCTGACACAGTAACTTCTGTACCAAAAGCCTGATCAATAGCCTCATTATCACCATAACTTCGGCCCCTAATTCCCCAAACAGTGGTACCGCCTGCCGCATGTGTTGCTGGACGCCAGTAGACAATAGCTGTTATAGTACCACCATCATAATTATCGGGTAGGGAAACAACCCATGTAGCTTTCTCGGCAGTTGTATCATCATAATCAAGGGTTATGTAGTTCTGTAGATTAGTTGCTGCTTCACGCTGTGTTCGTCCTGCACCGCTCGTAGTATTACGCATTGCACCACCAGCTGTAAGGATAATTGAGCGTACAGCAACCGTCCATTTGACGCCCAGACTTTGGGTACTATCTGCTTCTAGGACAGCGCTGTTGGCACCGACATTCAGTTCATCCCAGGCTGGTGTAGTGTTACCTACGATCAACGATCCCTTGGTTACAGCGTCAGCAGCCGCATCCGTATGCGCTGTACCGCCATCGAGGATTGCATGAGGTGCTCCACCCCCGCCTCCGGTTGCCCATGAGAGGGTAACGATGCCCGCCACTGGTGCGGATGCTGATAGGACCTGACTTGCGGTCGGATCAGTGACCGGCCAAACGTAGGTAAGATTTGCCGTCCGGCTAGCATTGCTCCGATGGGCAATGTAGTTAGAGCTGCCAGAATCGTACAGACGTAGTTCATTCTCATTACTGATCCCTAGGTGACCAGCAACCTGGGCGGATAGACCGGATAGGATTGCAGCATCTGTACCTACGTATAGGCGGATAGACGAGATATCTCCGGTCGTAACGTTGTTGCCTGCGGCTACAGCACCGACTCGGAGGTACGTACCAAGCAGGGTGTTACTCGCATTTCGGATACCAATATTAACGGACGCCCGAGTCAAGGATGCAATGTCCAGGCCAACGTACGTTCCAGGGGTTGCGCTGCCAGACCATGCGTCTGGGTTCGGAGCTGAGAGACCAACAGCTGTCGTGATTGTCTTTGTATTGAAGGTGCCAGATGGCAGTCCCCAGCCTAGACCAACAACACCTGTAGCAAGCGTTACTGTGCCGGCGTCATCTGCACTAGAATCAAAGACAACACCGAATGCCTTAATACCCGCTACACCTCCGAAGGTTGTGTTTGTTAGATTGCCACTACCACGCGCTCGGGCGCCCTCTGTGTATATACCAGCGATCTGGCCCGTAAAGTTGTTATCTTCGGTAGCAGGAATGATATTTGCAAAGTACAGTGAACGATAGGCAGCAGAGCTAGCAGCCCCAGGTTCTAGAGTTGGGTTAGCAAGATAGGCAACTTCAGTACCGCTTGTTGCAGTAATAGAACCAGCCAAGCGGACGAAGCGACCTGTTGCAGCAAAGGCTGTATTGTCTAGTGAGAAGCGTATGCCAGTGATATCACCGGCAGTAGTATTCGTCGGTGCGGCCAGTGATCCTACGTGAAGATAGGTACTGATCCATGATGAACCGGTTACGTCAAGAGCAATGCCGGGGGTAGAATTGGCACCAATCTTGACATCTCCGACCAGGCGATGTTGTCCGCCGAGAGATTGGATAGCGATATCTGTGGTAGGGGTAACTCCAGTACTAGCACTGATGCGAAGTCCGATGCCGGTGACTATGGAGCCAATATCGCTGCTACCTCCACGTGCTACATCAAGACCAACGGCTGTGGTGATGGTACCAGCAGTCGCCCGATATTCATAGAAACCTGCGCGTAATAGCGTAGCCGTACCACCTGCGACAGACTCCTGTGCTAGGTAGCGCGTGGCCGTCATCTCAGGGACGATAAATGCGCCAGCATTATGAATAAGGAACCCCACCATTGCATACGTGACAGTGGCTCCTGAGGCTGTGGGTTGTAGCGTATTAGTAGCGTAGAGCGCTGATGGAATCCCCGGCCCCGGCCCAAGTGTCGCCGTGGCTTCTATAGCAACAAGAGTGCCGCCGAGAAACGAAGCCCCTGACGGTGTAAATGTCCGTGTTGTGCGGATACGGTTGTTTGTCGCCACAGCCTGATCGGGTAGTATCAACCGCTCGCCAGTGATATCGCCCGCCGTCGTGTTAGTTGGCGCGGACGCAGAACCTACCCTTAGATATCCAGCAAACCTCGGACTAGTTGTCCATGATGCATCCGTTCCATCTGTCCACAATCCGCTGCCTGCTGCTCCAACCACAAGCTCATCCCACGCTGGTGTACTGTTCCCATATATCAACGACCCCTGGCTGACCGTCTGGGTAACCGTGTCGCCATGGGTTGCTGATGCCAACAGGTTATGGGCTGCTGGAACTACAACCCCGCCTGCGATATCAGCCTGGATCTGGCCGGCGGCTGGGCTCGTCCATACGACCGTGGATGTATCAATGAACCGGATACGATCATTCGTTAACGAAGGGTCAAGGCTGGTTGGTCCAGCACCATACTGAAACCCAATGAAGTTCTGTTCATAGTTAACCGGGTCAGTAACGCCAGTATAGTTGATAGCGCAACCGGGACCATAATAATTGGGGCCGATTACACTGTCACTGTCAAATGTTCCAGTAAGTTCCAGGCCTGCCGTACTATTCGTTCCGAGGAACCTATTACCGCTTACCATGAAGGTTGACGTGACACTCTCACCGATCAGATAAAGTCCACGTGCAGCTGTAGCAGTAAAATCATTACCTATGATTATCGCATCGGCATTGGCAACCCGTGCACTGCCAATTAAGTTATCAAAAAGGCGGCATGTCTGTATTGAACTACTGCCTAGGTCAAAGCCGTATTGGATAATATCAATTTCAGAATCGTGCGCTGCAAGAGTAAGTTGTGATGTCGCACTGTTAGCTGCAATGATACCGCCAATGACTGATGAGTTGTATATATAGAAGGCACCATCTCTGCCGCTGGCTCCGCTCCAGCATGTGGTACTGTTTAGTTCACTGTCAAACAGATAACATTCAGGGTTTGCGCTTGCATGAAATATGGTTAGAGCTTCTGCCTTGGATCGAACGAACCGAACAACCGTTGAGGCTGCCGTATTGGATGGGAATACTGTGGCATCGCCTTCGATGCTACAATCGACAAACGTAACCTGACTGACGTTACCTAGCCCGTCAATGAGATCGATATTGCTCGTTCCTAAGCTAAATCGTACCCCCCGAAATATAATGACGCAGCTTCCAGATGTGGTAATCGAACCACTAATAGTAGCACTTTGGATGTATTGATCAGATGTGCCGTAGGTAGTACCTGGAGACCCCTCCCAGTATCCGGCCGCCCAAATCTCAACTTGGTTCCTGAAATTATCCGTAAAAGTTAGGTTTTCTGAATAGGATCCCGGAGCCAGCCAGATTACGGGAACGTGATCTCCAAGATTACCAGCTGCTAGAGCCGTCTGGATTGCATCCTGTATTCGCAGATGTGTTCCGCTACCGTTAGGATCTACAACGTAATCTACGCGGACATGATTACTATCAGCATCCCAAGCATCATCGTGCGGATGCTGCGCTTCCAGATCCTGGACTCGCTTGAGGACATCATCAAAGTCAAGGGAGGGGGTCCCGCTGGCCATCTTCTGGGCAAGCTGAACTCGCTGCTCGAAGGGTAGCCCCTGCGATAGCGGAGATACAGTGTGGCCGTGCCTATCAGTTACCATTCGATAATATTATATAATATTAGCCCCGGGCAGGGGTAGCGATTGGCCGGCGTGGCCGAGCATCTGCGGGATCGGGGATAATCTGGAAGTCGGCCTCGACCCTCAGTATCTCCGGCCGCCGGAGAGTGGTGTCTAATGTCATTGAGTAGCCGACTGCCCACTGAAAGTCGGGACCACCTAGGTGTCCCGTATGGTCTTCGATAGTAGCATGTCCCCGCTGTCCGAGAGATAGACGGCTCCATCGTTCATTGGCATTGTAACGGTAGTAGAACCATATATTGCTGACCCCATGAGCATTCTCAGTTAGTACCTGGACCGAGCGTAGACGGACCAGTTTTCCCTGAGCAGGGCGGATAAAGGGCAGCTCTCCCAGCCCTTGCGGCGAGATGAACGGCCAGATGTTTCCACCAATCTCGTAAATATATGCTCCCCGGCGGCCGATAGCTACCAGCTTATTGATGTCATTCCCGTAGCTTCCGCCGACATTAGCGTATAGTAGAAAGCTGATATCATCAACCGTGTCTGTGGCAGTCATAATTGCACCTAGGTCGTGCCACTTACCAGTACCGTCGTCACGAGGAGCACCAAAGAGTAGGTGTGGGTAGACGCCAGCTCTGTCCATGCCATCGGCCGGGAAGTTTGTCACGTCAATCGCCGGGCGCCACGGCATTAGGGAGATCTCAGCAATTGTAACAGTAGCCGAGAAGGCAGCTGAGGTAGAGAAGCGAGCATAATAACACGATTGAGTATCAGCACTAGCTCCGCTAGTAATCGTAGCCATCGTAGCCGCCTGCCAGCCAGCTACGATGGGATCGGCAGCAAAGGCAATTAGACCAGGTACTTGAACGGCGGCCAAGTTGGGCCCTGTTCGAACCCTGGTAAAGTCTTCGATAGCGATTGATGTCCATGTTGACCCATTCCAAATCTCAGCCGTCAGTGTAGCCGCATTCGTATTGGCAGCGGACCCGAAGGCCATCAGGAATGATACGGCCTGCCACGGTTGTGGGTGGCCAATGATGAACCAGTCACCGTTGGCCTGCATATCCAATGCATTGAGGTTCGCACCGGTGGCGAAGTCACCATCGTTGACCTGGGTTGTATAGTCAGTATATGAGACACCATTATCGGTAGTTTTGAAGAAGCGAGCACCGAGGATACTTGCACCGTCATCATCTGACCCGCCCCTCCTACGCAGCTTAGAGTTAATCAGATTACCGAACACACGGTTGTGGTTCAGCTGGAACCCGGACCCGCTGCTCTGCGCATTATTAACGGTTGTGCTGGCGAGTAGGCCATCAGGGGCAATGCCGAAGCACGAGAACGTTTGTGGCGTCGTATCGATGCCTGGCACCATGGACTCACCGTATGGGCTGAAATCCCGGACGGTATAGCCGTCGAATATCACGGCACCGCCCCGCCCCTGGGAGACAATGATTGCCGGTCCAAGGTGGGCGATAGCCCGCCCGTTATCCGGGTGAGGCATCTTTTCCCATGCTGGCATTCGGTTCTCCCAAATTGACCGGGACCGATTGAAGACGAAGATGCCTTCGGGCTTACAGATCACCGGGATACCCCGAACTTGACCGATATTATTGATATCATAGTGGGGCTCACCAACAAACGTAGTGGGCGCCCAGTTAGCCTCGGTGAACGGATCAGCGAGTGGAGGTACGAATGAGATGCCACACCAGTGACCACTAGCCACAAGGACGGATCCGTATAGGTATCCTGATATTGATGCCAGCTTGTCTCGCTCGATGTCACCGGTCGCAGTTGTAATGGTCTGTGACACTGCCATCCGCTGGATATTACCGTTGAAACCTTCGGCAATATATAGGTACGGGACACCCGACCCGTCGTCGTGCATCGCACCACCCGTAGCAAGCTGAGCCAGGGCGTTCGTACCTACCTCAGCGATCGCACCGCTACGAATCTGCATGACCTTATGGCCGGCAATGTAGTAGACACATGGGGTAGAGTTGTCGGTATGTAGCCACTCGGTCGCATAGACTGGATTGAACCCGTTGTAACTGCTGTGGGTTAGTCGGGTAATATAGTCCCCGAACTGGAGGCGTGTTGGTGTCCGGGCATTGAAACCTCGGAATACCCTATTATAGGTATGCGGTTGCGCAACGGCCAGCTCGTCTCCGTAACCGTTGTGTGCCGACTCGAATAGTGGGACGGAGATGATCTCTTCGTTCTCTGGTGGCATTGTAGTTAAATCTCAAAGTATGGGATCGATAGTGTCCTCGCCCGCTCAAGTGATGGCTTAGGCGCCGGCCCGTAACGCTTCTCCATCACGCCCAGCCGCTGTTCAGCAATTGCCAGAACGCCGGCATAGAACTCCTTCTCGTGGGGATGGTAGGCAATCATCTCAAGAGCGATTGCCCGGGCCGTTGCAGCGGCCGCGTAGTCTAGCGAGCAAAGTGTTGTCGCCGCATCACCAGTTGTCCTATTCGCAGTCGTAAAGTAGGCAGTCTGGAGAGCTGTATAGAACATCCGCTCCTCATAGTAGTAGGGGATATCTAGCATTGGCCGCTCGCGGAACTGTATAAATACCGCATCGTTGACACGGAGGGGCCGTGTTCCAGATACCTCATCGGGTAGCTCTTCGTTCCAGGCTTCAGACCGGCCCGATGACGTAGGAAACCATGACAGGGTGTGGACTGGGCCTACCTTATCATTGGTATCAACGCGGGGGTCTATCTGCATCCGCCGGGCCTCTTGGGGATGCATGAAGACTGGCCCCCACTCTACGATAGCGGTTGCTTCTTGTCCAACGAGCCAGACCTGAATCTCATCACAGGTAGCCGGCACTTGGCCAGTGACTTCGATACCAGACCAGCCCCGGCGAGTCTCCGTATCAGTCTGGTTGAGACTAATGTTCACACTATTGGTTACATCCCGGACAATGACCTGAGCGGTGCCGCTTCTAACAGACACCGGTACATAGAGGTAGAAGTGGGTCTCGGCACGGAGGGCGTATATCGACGCACTGGCAATCCGCCCATTTGCGGTTGCCCCGTTGTTGGTCACGAGCATCGTGAATGGCCAGATCTCTGTTGGGAAAGTGCTGGTCTGCTGGGCTCGGGTCGCGCTATTGCCCGCTGTCCAATTCGTCACACCGTCATGGTATCCCGCGTTTGTAACGATCGATAGGGGTACGGGTTGCCATTGACTGCAATATGACGTGAGGGCCTCGTCTCGGAGACGGTCAACGATATCAGGATCAATGCCTGCTCGCCAAATCTCATAGGTTGTTGAGTTATTCGGCGCAACTGACCATGCCGGATCTACATATAGATCACCAGCATCTTGGTCAAGGTAATCTACCATGACCTGCTCGCCGTCAACGTTACCGCCGGTGGCACGGACGTAGCAGCCGTCGTAGGCCGTAGATGCTAGCCCAGCGTTGTCAAGACGGGTAGCATCTCGGAGACGGTTCGTTCCGCCCGCAGTTGCGGTTGCTTGGCCAAGTCGGCGGATGAGTCCGTACTTGACCAGCTCTTCACGAATTTCCTGACCGGTAATGCTGGCCATTATATCATCATCCTAGGCAACTGAAGACATCTTTCGGGTATCAATACGAAGTGCACCGGTCTCGTCTTCGAACTTGGCCTTTCGCATTTCATCAATCGCTCGATCGGCTGACCAGTTTCGCTTGTTTAGTTCCTTCTTCATCTCAGCATCAATTGACTCATGATCATCTCGTTGAGGCATAGACTGCCCTTCGATCTTGAAAGCCGTATAGTAGACAGCACTACGCTGTGCAACCTGACCACACTGGCAGGACACCGTATGGTCATCATAGCTAGCGCGTTGCTCGAACATGCCATCGGTAGGGCAGATGAAATCATAGATAGGCAAGCGTAGACCCCTTTCGCTAGTATCACCTGTAACAGGGGGAGAGGAGCGGTTCTCCCCCAATTGCTTACGCGATTTCGGCTTCCGTAAACTCTGCTAGGTTGTAGAAACCGAAGTAGGTTGATCCTGTGGCGACTGAACCGACCTGCAAGTAGCAGGAAGCAGGACCCACAAGAACGTGCGGAACGTCAAACTGCTCGTTCAAGATGCCCCTACCATCAGCAGCGACAGCATTCGTGTTGCTGGCAATTACACGAGTAGTCGTGTTCAGCTCAGCAGCAACGGTGACACCACCAGCCGCCGAAACGGCTGCGCGTCCACTATATGCATCTCCACCGATCTTGAGGTTCAGCGGAACGAATGCAGTACCGAGGGTCGTGATAAGCGCACCGACCGACTTGAACGCCGCCTGGGGCAGAGTACCACCAAGGGCCTCGATCTCGACAACTACTGCCAGTGGGACGATAACTCGCCCCGAAGCAGCCTCAGCCGCCGACTCAGCTGCCGTATCGGTAATAAGCACATCACCCGTTAGGGGAGTGGTGATCGTACCGAGACGAACCTGGTAGACCTTGCCCTCGATTGCGAGTGCAGTCTGCCAAGGCAGAACAATTGGCGCACCATCACGTGCTGCACGTAGCGCAACCCAGTGGTCATCGCCTGCACGAGTAGGATCCTGTTGCTTGGTATAAACCCTGAGATCACTCATAGTCTTTCTCCTTTCATCTATTCTCCCTACCTACATATCATTGAAGGAGGGGCAAAGACTAATGGTTGGCAGCCGCTCTATAGGGCATTACGCTCCTGCCACCCGTGTATATAATCTAGATTCATGACTGGGGCACCCGTTGCACTATTCGGTCCGACGTGTACCCAGATGCCCATGTCAGCAGTCGCGTTTGGCCCGGTTACACGGGCATGGACGACTCGCTGGCCATTGATATACGTAGCCACTTCACCGTTCTCATTCGTTGCCGTGATGATCGTATTTGTACGTTCCGAACTATGAGACCGGCTACGAGGGCTCGTCTCCTGTATACGGAATGGAACCTGTGGAGTCCCGCTTGCAGCTTCACCATCGTCGGGATGTCCCCGTGCGACCGCATAGACTAGCGATGAACTCTCAGACGGGTCCCAGACGGTGAAGCCATAGTTGTCAATACCGTGATTGGTCAGGGCATCAACATTAGCGACAACACCGTAGCCCGTGTAGCTCATGTCCTCCGAAAAGCCAATCTCAAGCTTCCCAGCGGTAAGGCTAGAAAGGGTGAATCGAACCATGACGACTGCACGTCGGCCGGCCCTCCATCCCTTGACACGGCTGAATAGATACGCATCAGTAGGGGGGGGCGCATCGGCTTCGAGGTCATCAGTATCATCGATATTCGCAACCGACCCAAAGAAGTCATCTTCCTGCCAATTGAAGCCAGATGATACCCATCGATGGGAGTTGATACCCAGGTCGAAATCGTCATGAACACTGAAGACCGATTCGAAAGCTAGGGATTCGAGCAAGAGATACAACGGATCACCGGGCGTCGATGCTTGACGCACCTGGTAATGCGTAAATGGTTGTGAATGCAGGTGCTGTGGAATCCCTGGCTCAGGCATTAGAGCGCCACCCTTTCAGCATAGGCACGAACGTAGTCAACCCGCAGCGGGTGACTAGAGGTTGTCCTATTCTGGGCATATAGCCACAGGCCAAGGGTGATATCATTGTCCGGACCGTTGCCGTCGATGCGGCCACCGAACGCGTGGTTGACCCAGAAATACGCTTCATCCTGCTCGTTAAGGGCAATCATCAGCGTATGCCAGGTATTCAGAGTCCACGTGACACCGTGGGTACCGGCGACCAACTCGACAGCTGGGGTTGTCCCATCGGCCACCAGGTCAATGGACGTGTCATCGTCCGTATCCCTGATAATTACTACATAGTCAGCGCCCGTTGATGTAGGTGTATCCTTGACAAGTACTTGACCGGCAGCTACCGCGTCAGCAAATCCGAACTCGAACTTGCTATCACCGATTGCAGTCCGGGGCTGTACCCGCGCAATGGCTAGCGGCCTATTATCAATCGACCAGCACTCAT
>Ga0187892_10001138_pt1 | contig 63393 bp, 53 predicted proteins | sample MA1701073metaG_FD_139345 | JGI IMG/M metagenome (GOLD analysis project Ga0187892, IMG submission 139345) | Bio-ooze microbial communities from a basaltic lava cave in the Kipuka Kanohina Cave System on the Island of Hawaii, USA - MA170107-3 metaG ... | reverse complement strand
GATCCCGAGCGCGAAGATCGAGAAGCGCGACAGCGCCCCGCCCGAGAACATGTTGAGCAGCCCGAGGATCCCGCCCTGGTTCTGCCGGAAGAGCTCCGCGAGCGCGTTCGGGTCGATCCCCGGGACCGGGATGTGGGTGCCGATGCGGAAGACGATGAGCGCCCCGAGGAGGAAGAACAGGCGCTTCTTCAGGTCCCCGTACTTGCCGGTCTTGCCGAGTTGCGCTGCCAGAGTACTCATCAGTCGACCTTCTCAATCCTTCGCTCCTGGTCTCCGAGCGGCGAGCCCAATGGGGTCCAGCGGAAAGTTCCAGAGGTGCCCAGGCCGGCTCGGAACATCGGCGACTTGCTTCGCGGCCCATGAGCTCACTCGGAGGCCGCTCTGATCTCCCCGTAGTACGCCTCGACCCGTTCGGCCGTCTGGTCGCTGTCCGTGAACAGGGCCACGGTCTCGACGGCCTCGGGAGGTTCCCGCCCGAATGCCGTGCGAAAGTCGTGGACGAGGTTGCGCCGCTCGTGCAGCCATTGGCCGAGCCGGGCGGCCCCGCTCCTGACGACGATGTGGCGCACCGTGCCGGCGTGATGAGGGCTCTCGACGACCGCGCCTTCGGGCAATCGGCTGCTCGTCCAGACGTAGGCGAGCGTCGGCACCTCCCGGCCGACCGCGGCGGGACGGCCGAAAATCAGGAAAATCGCCGCCGCGAAGTCCTCGCGATCCTTGACGCGGATATCGGCCGTTCGCTGCAGCTGCTCGACGCGCCACGCCCACTCGAGCCACGGGCGATCTGCGACGCGATACCGGACATCGCGATAGAGGCCGGAGGCCGAACCCCGTCCGGTCGCGCGGATCGCCGCCCGGCCGTCGAGCGTGACCCGGTCGTACTCGGTCGCGCGCCCGAAGCACTTGTGCGTCCAGGTCTGCGCGAGCGGTGCCGCCGGATCGGCCAGCACCACGGGCTCGATCACCGCTCCGGCCGCCGAAGACGCGCCGATCACGGTCGCGACGACGAGCGGCGCGAGCCGAGCATGGAGCGACCCGCGGTCCGACGCCGTCGATCTGGAGCTTCGCGCGTCCACGGCGCTCATCCGCCGCGCTCGATGCCTGTCGTCGAGAGACGCGCCCGCGAGCTCGTCGATCCCCCGCGCCGATTGCGCCGTGGACGGGGCAGGAGCAGACGCGTTCCCGGTCATCGCTGCTGGAGGTTCCGAGTGGACTCGGCGGGCTGGAGAACAGGCAGGGGAATCAGCGCGTCGCTTGCGGCGGCCGCTCGACACTCCGACCTGCGCCATCATGCCTTCTCGCTTTCCGCGGCGAGTTCGGCGCGCGCGCGAACCCGCGGAACGAACGCCGGCACGCGCTCGGCGTAGCGGCGGAACGCCTCGCCGAACTTCGCCGCCAGCCACTCGTCCTCCCGGCACGCCTGGCGCGCGTACATCGCGATGAGCACCGGCGCCATCACGAGGGTCGGGATCGTCGGCCACTGGACGATCGAAGCGAGCACGATCAGGCTCAGCCCGAGGTACTGGGGATGCCGAACGATCCGGTACAGGCCCGTCGTCGCGAGCCGGTGCCGGTCGCGGAACACCTGCGCCCATCCGACCGCAAGCAGCGCCACGCCGAGCGTGAGCAGCCCCAGGCTGAGGGTCATGACGAGGTAGACGCCCCATGCGAGCGGCACGATCCCGGCCCGATCGAGCAGGTAGGCCCACAGATGGCTCTCGCTGAGGCCGAAGGCGATCACCGGGACGTCGAAGAGCGGCGCCACGAGGAAGATCGTGAGCGGCAGGCCGAACATCTCGACGAAGAGCGAGATCAGGAACGCCGAGTACACGCCCGCGTTTCGCCATTCCGCCCGGCCGCGCGGCCAGAGGAACGCCAGGACGAACGTGACAAAGCCCGCGCTCACGACGAGCACCCCGCGCCAATTCCCGTACCACGCCTCGAACGGAATGCTGTGCGTCGCGCGCGGCGCCGCCAGCATCCCAACGAACAGCCAGGTCCAGAACCCGATCACCGCCAGCGCGACCGGCCAGCGGAGCCAGGCGAGCAGCGCCCAAGCGCCGCCTCGCCGGCCGGAAGGCCCTTGGGGGGCGGGCGACGGCGCCTGCGTTGCCGAGCGCTGCTCCATCACTGCCGCTCCTCTCGCGGCGCCTCGGAGGGCATGCCGCCGCCCATCATGCTCATCATCTCCATCATGCGGACCATGCCGAGCATCGGGTCGCCGCCCCCCATGCGCTCGGCCATCGTCATCATCGAGCTCATCGCTTGCGCGCTGCGCTCCGAGCGCATGAAGCGGTGCATCTCCTCGGCGCCGCGCGAGCCGGGACCGGCGCCTCCGCCGCCGCGCTCTGGCGCCGCGCCGCGCCGCTCGCGCCGGTCGCCCGCGAGGAGACGCTCGAGTTTCGTCCGCTGCTCGGGACTGAGCACCGCGCGCCCCTCGGCGATCGTCCGAATGCGGGCGATCCGCAGATCCGCCCGCAGCTTCTCGATCGCGCGGACTTTGCTCTCGGCCGGCGCGAGGTCGCTCGGGTCCTGCCGCAGCAGCTCGGCGAGCTCGCGCTCGGCCGTCTCGATCTCGCGCACGCGGCTCTCGGCCTCCTGGCTGAAGCGGGCGACGAACGCCTCGAGGGTTTTCGCCTGCTCCTCCGAGAGCCCAAGCTCGGCGCGGTGTCGGAGCGCCAGGCTGAGCAGCGGACGCTCCCGCCCGAGGGGCTCGCCGGCGGTTCGGGTCGGCATGCCGTGCATCATCCCCGACGCGGGTGCGTGCATCATCTCGGGCATCGCGCCCGCGGCCGTCGCGCTGCGGTCGGCCTCAACCGCGCTCCCGGAACCGGTCGCCAGTACGATCCCGACGGCAAAGGCCAGGTTGAGCACACCGTTGCGTTTCATGGCGCATCTCCTTTCGGTATTCCCGATCTTCGCCGCGTCCATCGGGGCCGCCTTTATGGCGCGCAGAACTCTAGACCTTCCAGCGAGCGCAAGGTCAAGCCCTGGCGTCGCGCCGCAGGCGGCTTCGCCTGTCCTGGAGAGTGCCCTCGCCCTCGGTCACGGCTGCGCTCCCGCCGGCCGCTTCGGCCAGAACTCTTCGGGCGTTGCCTCGGCGCGGGTCCGGATCAGGAAGAGCTTCTCCACCGGGACGACCGCGACGATTCCCGCCCCGGGCAGATCGCTGCGCGCACCCTCCATGATGGCCGTCGTGACGGCGTCGACTTCGTCGCGCCTCGTGAAGATATCCAGCCTCACCTCGTCGAGCATCCAGTCGTCCGCGAAGAAGTTCCGGTACTCGCCGTATCCCTTGACCTTGCAGACATCGATCCGCTCGACGTTTATCCGGCGAAGTCGCTGCTCGACCTCCGCCAGGCGGTCGCGCGGGAAAATCGCAATGATGTGCTTGATGTCCATGAGAACCTCCACTCCGTCGGTTCAGCTCATGAGAACGAGGGCTGCGGCTCCACCTCTCGGCGCCCGCCGGGCGCCGTCCGGGCACCGCGTCATCGCGCCGCCTGCCCGCGCAGCATCCTCGCGACGCTCACCCCGTAGGCGAGGACGAGCGCGACCGCGGCGAGCAGGTCGGGCCAGGCGGAGCCGAGAAGCGCGGCTGCGATTCCGGCGATCGCGACCGCGATCGGCACCGCCGGCCACGACTGCCCGCAGTCCCAGCCCGCGACGCCCGACGCGTCCCGAAGGCGCAGCGGCAGCACCGCGAGCGCCGCGGCGACCCCTGCGACGAGCGTGACGCTCGCGGCGACGAGCACCGGCACCGCCGCCGGTGCGGCCGGGGCGACGGCCGCGCGCACCCCGCCCGCGACTGCGGCGATCGCGACGACGGCAGTCGCGGTCGCAGCCCACGCAGTGGGGGCGCGCGTCGCGAGCACGACACGGTCGGCGGCTCGCCAATGGGCCCACGCGTCGGTGAGGAAAAAGACCGCTCCGGCGCCCGCCGCGGCCGAGCCGAAACCGGCCGCCGCCACCGCGCAGGCGGCCGCCGCTACGAACTGGATGGCCGCCGCTGCGAGGGGGCCCGGCGCATGGCGCCAGCGCGACACTTCGGCGACCCCTTCGCTGTCGGGGGCATCATCTTGATGTTGAGCCATTGCTTCCCTCCTCGGCACCTCCTCCGCGCGCGACGAACGACGCGCTGTGGTTGAACCACGCCACGCGCGCATCAACGCGCACCGTCGCGGCGTGGATCGGGCCGGGGATCAGAGCAGAAGAGTCCGGAAGCGGCGGTACGGCGGGGGGAAGTTGCTCGGGGGCGCTCGCTCGGCGCGGCGAGGCCCATGAGGCTCGACAACACCGATCTCACACTCCGATGTCGGCGCGGAGGCGACCGGCGACGGCCGTGGCCGCTCGCCGGAGGCGGACGCAGAAGAACGGGCCGCGCTACAGATCCGCGCACACCGGTCCGGCTCGCCGAGACCGGAGCAGGCAAGGCTCTCAGGGTCCTCGGCGACCGCGGGCGGCGAGATCTCGGACGCGACCGCCGGCACTGCGATTGGATTGCCGGATCCCGCCCAAAGGGCGAAGGCCAGAAGCGCCCACAGAAGGCGCCGACCTGTTTCCGAGCCAAGCCGCGATCTCTCGGGTCGCGCGGAGCCGACGGGCGTTTCGTCCGCCATGCTCATCGACCTCATACCGCAGACCCTGCCGAGCAACCGGCCCCACCATCATGCCGGCGAGCTGCAGAGGATCGCTGCCATCGCCCTTCGCCGGCCACGGAATCGGCCGGTCGCGCGCGGTCCGTCACCGGCGCGTCCCGGCCGAAAACTCGCGCTCGCGCGTCGGCTCCTCGAGCTGCGTGCAGAAACCTTGCGGTGCGACACCGAGCGCGGTGTTGAACTTGCTCGAGAGGTTCTGGAACGCGACCAGCCCGGCGAGCTCCACGACGGCGTCGTCGTCGAAGTGCGCGCGGAGCCGCGCCATCAGCTCGTCGTCGACCCTGCGGTCCGAGAGCGTCATCGCTTCCGCATACTCCAGCGCGGCGCGCTCGCGCGCGTCGAACAGCGGGCTCTCGCGCCATCCCGCCAGGCTCGTGACCTTCTCGAGGGGCGCGCCGCGCCTTAGGAGCGTCGCGGCGTTGAGATCGACGCAGAACGTGCAGCCGTTCAGCTGCGAGATCCGCACCGTCACGAGCGAGCGCAGCGCCGGCGCGATCGGCGAGCCGGCGCGGTCGATCATGCCGTACAGCACCGCCACCCCGAGGAACAGCCGCGGCGAGCGCGCCCACAGCAGCCCCGAGTCGAGCACCGCGCCGTACTTGCGCCGCTGGGCCCAGAAGAACGGGCGGAGGTACCAGGGATAGTCGCTCAGTCGTTTCGTCGGGATTCGCATGGCTAGACTCGCTGTTTCTGGATGACCGGTTCACGCGGGCCGGGCGCGGCCGAGGAACGTGTAGGTGAACGGCCGCGGCCCCTTTGCGTACTCGTTCTCGAGCTCGAGGATCGCGAAGCCCGCCTCGCGGATCAGCCGGTCGATCCTGCGGTCGAGGTTGCAGCCGCCCGAGACTCGGCGCCACGGTCGATTGAGCCGCCGCTGCCAGCGCTCGACCGGCGGATCCGGCGCGAGACCGTGCTCCACGAACAGCAGCGTCCCGTCGGGCTTGAGCACCCGACGCGCCTCGCGCAAGGCGCGCGGCGCGTCGGGGACGGTGCAGAGCGTCCAGGTCGTGACGACGGTGTCGAGGCTGCGGCTCTCGAGCGGGATCTCTTCCGCCGAGCCGCGGAGGAACTCGATCGGGGCGCCTCCCGGCGTGCGTTTTCGGCTCGCCATGGCGAGCAGCGCCTCGGACGGATCGAGCGCATAGCGGTGCGCGACCTCCGCGCCGTAGAAGGGCAGGTTGGGCCCGGAGCCCGCTCCGATCTCGAGCACCCGGCCGCGGGCGGCCGGGATCATCCTCTTCCGGTAGCGGGTCGCCTCCTTGTTTCGCATGGCGAGGTCCAGGAGTCGCGGCAACAGCCACCGGTCGTAAAGGCTCATCGGCACCCCCTCGGCACGGCGCGCGGCGACCCTTTCATCCTCGGCCACGGGTGACCGCGCTCGGGGCGTCGGGAGACCCGCGCGGATCCCCGTGTGCCCGCGGGTCCCGGGCGGCCCTTGTCGGCTGGTGCTCCATCAACCGATCCGCCCGAACACCGGAAAGGTCTTCAGCAGCCAGAAGGCGAAGGCCGAGAGCTGGCCGGTGATCATTGCGACGCCCATCACCACGAGGATGAGCCCGGCGGCGATCTGCAAGGCCTGGCCGCTGCGGCGCAAGAGCTTCAGCTTGCCGGCGAGCTCCCGCATGAACACCGCGCACAGCAAGAACGGCACGCCGAGGCCCAGCGCATAGGCCGACAAGTAACCTACCCCGCTCGCGACCGAGCTCTGCACCGCGCTCAGCGTGAGGATCGCCCCGAGGATCGGCCCGATGCAGGGCGTCCAGCCGAAGCCGAATGCGAGCCCGAGCACGAGCGCGGCGCCCGGGTGACCGCTCACGACGCGCGGGTGGAAGTGCACGCTGCGCAGCGACCAGGGCGCCCACCGCGCGAAACCCATCATGAGCAGCCCGAAAGCGATCACGATTGCGCCGCCGACGAGGTTCGCCTCGTAGCGATACTGGAGGAGCAGTCCGCCGAGGGCAGTCGCACTCGCACCGAGCGCGATGAACACCACGCTGAAGCCCAGCACGAAGAACCCGCTCATCACCGCGGCGGTGAGGCGGGTGCCGGCGTCCATTCGCGGCTGCGGGCCGTCCAGGGCGTGGCCCGCGACGTACGACACGTACGCCGGGACGAGCGGCAGTACGCAGGGCGACAGGAAGGAGACGGTCCCCGCTGCGAATGCGCTCGCCAAGCCGAGCGTCGATCCCTCAAACATTGCGGTTCATCCGCGCGTCCGCGCCCCGCCGCTCGCTCACGCTGTGTCCTCGCCGATCACGATCCGGGTGCCGGACAGATATTTGTACGGCGGCACGGTGAGGTTGGTCGGCGCGGGCATGTTCGCGTACACGCGCGCGGCGAGGTCGAAGCGCGAGCCGTGGCACGGGCACTGGAAGCCGCCCGGCCAGTCGCGGCCCAACCCCGGGTCGCCCGGCTCGAACCGCGGCGTCGGCACGCAGCCGAGGTGCGTGCAGATGCCGACGACGACCAGATACTCGGGCTTGATCGAGCGCCACGCGTTGCGAGCGTAGGCCGGCTGAATCGAGTTCTTCGACGCCGGGTCGGCGAGCTTCGCCCCGTCCTCGGCGAGACCGGCGAGCATCGCCTTCGTACGGTGCAGGATCCACGCCGGCTGGCCGCGCCACTCGACGGTGATCATCCGGCCCGGTTCGAGGGGGCCGATGTCGACCTCGACCGGCGCGCCGAACGCCTTGGCGCGCTCGGAGGGCTCGAGGCTCGCGAGGAACGGCCACAGCGCCGCGCCGGAGGCCGCGCCGCCCGCCGCGCAGGTCGCAAGCAGCATCCTGCGCCGGCGTTCGTCGACGCCCGCCGGGTCGGCCCATCGATCGGCCGCTTGGCCGAGGGTCGATGCGGGGGAATCGCTCACGGCGCAGCGCCTTCTGGAGTCGGAGCCGCGGTGGGGTTCAAGCGATCCTCCTACGAGCGGTCGCCGACCGTTCGCGCCGCCCGGACCTTCGCGAGCGCCGCGCGGATCGCGGGCAGGGCCTCGCGCGCGGCGCGCTCTCCGGCCGCGATCAGGGCCAGCGTGTTCGCGAGGTTCATGTCGTCGGGCGGCAGCCGCGGCGCGATCACCGCGTCGGCGTCCGCAAGCTCCGCGCGCGTCAGATTCGCGTTGGCGATGGTGAACGCCTGCATGACGACGTCGAGCGCGTCGCGGATTTGCGCCTCGGCCGGCGGGAACGACACGTTCACGGCGACCACGACCTCGGCGCCCAGCGCCCGCGCCGTTTTGACGGGCACCGGCGTCGCGATGCTGCCGTCGATGTAGGTGCGCTCGCCGATCCGGGTCGGCTGCACGATCCCGGGCACGCTCGAGGCGGCCTGGACGGCGAGGCCGGGCTCGCCGCGATCGAGCAGCGCCAGGGCACCGGTCTGAAGGTCGGTCGCGACCGCCGCGAAGCGCGTCGGGAAGCGCTCGATCGCGCGCCTGCCCGTCTCGCGGTTCACGAAGCCGCGCAGGGGCTCCAGGCTGTAGAACCCGAGCCTGGAGAGGCTGAACCGCTGGAACAGGTCCCAGCTAAGGGAGCGCGTCGCCGCCTCGAGCCGCGCCGCGCTGAGGCCGGCGGCACACAGGGCGCCGACGATGCTCCCCGCGCTGGAGCCGAGCACGAGATCGGGTGCGATGCCTTCGGCCTCGAGGACCTTGATCACCCCCACGTGCGCGAAGGCCCGCGTGCAGCCGCCGCTCAGCACGAGTGCGAGTCGGTGCCGTTGCGCATCGGGACGCGCGTCCAGGGCCGGAGGCGCCGGCGCGGCGGCGAGCCGCGGCTCGGCGCCGGCTTTTGCACCGTGCGGCAGCAGCGGTGCGGCCACGAGTCCGACGGCGCCGGCGAGGAGGCGACGCCGCGCGGGCGATGCACCTGCGACTGGATGCTTCACGAGTTCGCTCCATCGTCACGCCCCACAGGGGGCAGGATGCGCGCGGCGATAGCCGCGCCCCGGCGCGAAGCGCCGGCACGCTCAGACGATGAAGTGCTTGGGCGGGGTGGTGTCCGGCGCTCGCGCAAGCGAGGGCATCGCCCGCGCCGACCACGGGACCAGCGCGCCCGCGTGGTCGAGCACCGGGAGGGTCAAGCCGGAACCGATCGCGACCGTCGCACCGCTCGGGCAGACCACGTTGCAGGGCATTGCTCTCTCGAGCATCGAGCCGCAGCAACCCGATGTGTGCATGGCCGCGAGGTCCACGGCCTGGGACGGCGCGCCACCCGACGGTGCGCCCGCGGGAAGGGCAGCGACCGCGGCGAGAGCGACCAGCATCAGCAGGATGCGGCGCGCGATTGTCATTACCCGACGCAGGGGGACCTCAACAATCGATCTCGGCTGAATGTAGCAGACCCCGGCGCCTTCCGGAAGTTCCGGCGTGCGCCGGGTGGTGACGATCCCGTCATGGAGGCCTACTCCTCGTTCGAGTCGGGATCCAGCTCGGGGGGCTTCGCGGGCAGCTTGCCCAGCAGATAGTAATCGAGCACCTGGCGGGCGATCGGCGCGGCTGTGGCGCTGCCGGCGCCGCCGTTCTCGACCAGGATGCCGAGGGCGATCTTGGGCTCGCCCGCCGGGGCGAAGGCGATGAAGAGCGCGTGGTCGCGCAGCCGCTCCGGGACCTTCTTCTCGTCGTACTTCTCGTCCTGCTTCATCGCGATGACCTGCGACGTCCCGGTCTTGCCGGCGAACACGTACGCCGCGCCGGCGCCGGCGCGCGCGGCGGTGCCGCCGGGTTTCGTCACGTCGACCATCGCCGCCTTGACGAGGCTCACCCACTTGGGATTGAGCGGGACGGTCCGCACCGGCTGCGGCACGATCGCGCGGGTCTCGCCGTTCGCCTGGTCGACGATGTGGCGCACGAGGTGCGGGTGGTAGACCACGCCGTTGTTCGCGAGAATGGCCGTCGCGAACGCGAGCTGCATGGGGGTGGCGAGGTTGTAGCCCTGGCCGATGCCGACCGAGACGCTGTCGCCCTGGTACCAGCGCTGCTCCTCGGGCCTGCGGAAGCGCTTGCGCTTCCATTCGCGCGACGGCAGCAGTCCCGGCTTCTCCCCCTCGACGTCGAGCCCGGTCGGCCGGCCGAAGCCGAACTGGGCGAGAAAGCCGTGCAGCTGGTCGATGTCGGTGTCGACGGCGAGCCCGTAGAAGTAGGTGTCGCACGACTGGACGATCGCGCGGTAGAGATTGACCATGCCGTGCCCGCCCGCCTTCCAGTCCCGGTACCGGTGCGCGACCCCCGGCAGGGTGAAGTAGCCGGGGTCGGCGATGGTGTACTCCGGCGTTCGTTTGCCGAGGTGCAGCGCCATGAGCCCGAGGAACGGCTTCACCGTCGAGCCGGGCGGGTATGCTCCGGTGAGCGCGCGGTTGTTGAGCGGCTTGTCCGGATCCTGGTTCAGAGCGTTCCAGCTCGCCGCGTCGATGCCCTCCACGAAGAGATTGGGGTCGAAGCCGGGCTTGGACACGAGCGCGAGGATCCCGCCGGTCGCCGGCTCGATCGCGACCAGCGCGCCGCGAAACTTGCCGAACGCGCGCTCCGCCACCTGCTGCAGCTTGAAGTCGAGGGTGAGCACGAGGTTGTTGCCCGCCTGCGGGGGCGTCGACGTGAGCGTGCGGATGCCGCGCCCGCCGGCGTCGATCTCGACCTGGGCCGACCCGGTCGTGCCGTGCAGCTCGCGCTCGTAGCGCGCCTCGAGGCCGCTCTTGCCGATGAAGTCCGAGCCCTTGTAGTTCGCCGCGACGCCCTCGGCCTCCAGCCGCTCGACGTCCCGCTCGTCGATCCGGCCGATGTAGCCGAGGACGTGCGAGGCGACCTCGCCCATCGGGTAGCTGCGAAAGAGCCGCGCCTTGATCTCGACCCCGGGAAACCGGTAGGCGTTGGCGGCGAAGCGCGCGACCTCCTCGTCGGTGAGCCGGGTCTTGATCGGCAGGCTCTCGGCGCCCTTGACCTCGGTTCGGAGCTTGCGAAAGCGGCTGCGCTCGCGCGCGCCGATCTCGATGACGGTGGCGAGCTCGTTGATCGTTGCCTCGAGGTTGGCCACCTTCTGCGGGCTGATCTCCAGCGTGTACTGCGACTCGTTCCGCGCCAGCACCATCCCGTTGCGGTCCAGGATCAGCCCGCGGTTCGGCACGAGCGGGACGACCGAGATGCGATTGTCCTCGGCCTTGGTCCGGTAGTAGTCGTGCTGCACGAGCTGGAGATAGGCGAAGCGGAGCGCGAGCAGGCCGAATGCGACGAGGACGACCGCGCTCGCGACGCCGAGGCGCAGCTGGAACCGTCGCAGCTCGCTCTGGAAATCGCGGAGTTCGGCGCGGCTCATGCGGGTGGGCTGGAGCCTCGCGTCATGGCCGTGCCGGGGCGCGGATCGCGATGAGCACGCTTGCCCCATAGCCGAGCGCGAGCGCCGCTGCGACGATCCGGTCGGGCCATGCGGAATCCGCGAGCCAGACCGCAGCGCCGGCAGCGCAGAGCGCAAGGTAGGCGGTGGCCGACGCGCCGCCGCATTGCCACCCGCGCAGCCCGGACGCGTCGCGCACCCGCAGCGGCAGCACGGCGAGCGCGCAGGCGACGCCGACGACGAGACCGACCCCGCCGGCGAGCAGCATCGCGGGTCCGGCGGGAGCGATCGCGGAGCGAAGCGCATGGGCCCCCGCTCCCACGGCGGTGGCGGCGAGCGCCGCGGCGAGGAGCGCAGCCCACGCGGTCGGCGCCCGGGTGGCGAATGCGATCCGCTCGGCGGCGCGCCAATGGGCGCAGGCGTCCGTGAGGGCGAAGAGCGCAACGACAGCGGCCGCGGCCGAGTCGGAGATCCAGCCGATCGCGGCGCACAACGCGGCGGCCGCGGACTGCATCGCCGCAGCCGTGAGCGGGCCCGGCGCGAGCTGCCAGCCGTCCAGGCGGTTCGGATCTAGATCTGCGCGGGGTTCGCCCCGCTGGGAAAACATGGCCTTTCTCCTCCGATGGCCGGCACGCGCCGCGCGAGCGCGGCGTGCGTACCTTTGCCGCGCGCGGCGGTCCGCGGGCTAGCGCGCAGCCGCCGAGCGCATGGCGGGCGCCGTCAGAGGAGAAGTTTCAGGAACAGGACGTAGAGCGGTGGAGACGGCGTCGCGGGCGCCAGCGGCAGCGGGCTCCGCAGCCCGCGCACGACGAGCGTGAACCCGTCCGGCGGCGGCGGCGCCGCCGGGAATGCCGACCCGACCAGCGCCTCGCGCTCCATCGACAGCGCTCGGACCGGCTCGCAGGCCTGGGCACACGGCGGCGAGGCGCCGTGTGGGCAGTCGCCCGCTTTCGCGGCCGCCGCGATCGGGAGTGAGAGCGCGGACGCCGTCGGCGCTCCGCATAACCCCACCGACAGGCCGAGCGAAAGCGCGCCGGCGAGGAGCAGGCGAGCCGTCCGCGAACGCGGCGAAGAACCCATCGCTACGTCAAACGATGATCGGCCGACGCGGCCAGTCGAAGCGAAGCTCCGCGCGCCCCGGCGGCACTGACTAGCACCGTAGCACAACGCGGGCGTGCGATCCAAGCAACGACAACTCGGGCGGACAAGTGCCGCCAGGGCTGCGTTCTGTCGGCCCGCGGCGGGCAGCGATCCCGAAGATCACGGTCCAGCCACGTCCGCAAAGCGGTCCCGCTCTTTGTCGCGCGAGCTGGCGGCCGGGGCGCCCCAGGGTGCGCTGCTCACGCAAGGTAGTACGCGACCTATGCCCACCGCGTCGCACCCGAGCGGCGACAGGCGATCTCTCCCGCGCGCCGTCGGTCAACGGTCGGCCGAAGAGGCTCGGCCCGCCTTCGAAAGTCCCGACCGAGAGCGAACCGACGTCCAGCGCCGGGCGGACGCGCCGCGGCCATCGGTGACGGTTCCGAGGGCCTTTGCGTCGCTGAACGCCGTTCGCGAAGGCCCCGACGGCTGACCCGCAGCGCTCGACCCGGCAGCAAACCCCGTTCGGCCGATTGCAAAAATGTAATGCTCGCGTCACCGGTCGGTATGAACCGGGCGCGTACCGTGGATGGAGATTCCAACACGTCGCAGGAGGTTGTATGCGTCCCGTTTGCCCGAACGTTACTGTCGGCTTCCGTCTTGGCCGGACCGCACTGCTGCTCGTTCTCGGCGTCATGCTGTCGGGCCTCGCCGGCTGCGCTTCCGACCCGCGCTACCAGCAGGGGCTGGAGTGGGTCCTGTCGAACGAGGCCGCGAAGAAGCACCTGGACGACGCCGGTTTCCCCCAGTACACGAACGGGTCCTGATGGCGCGCTCCGCCGGGCGCACTGCGTTCCAGCTGTGCGCAGGATGCCCGGTGCGCAAGCCTGGGGCGCCACCGGGCTGCTCGCATTCGGAACCGGTCGGGCGGTTGAAACGCACAGCCGAGATGGGCTTTCGCTGACCGACTCCTACTTGGAGCGCGAGGGGCTTCGGCGGTCGAAGAGGCTCTTCTCGAACCCGAGCTTCTCCAATATCTTCGTTAGGCGTCGCTTGCGTTCATGCAGCGCTTCGCCGGCCTTGTCCTCCGGCGTTGGCGCCTCCGATACCAGAAGCCCCTTGGCCCGGTCGAGCAGCGCCCGCTTGTCAGCGGTGTCGACGAGGACCAGACCTCTGCGCGAGCCGCGGACGCGCGTCCGGCTCGGCAAGACCAGGCAGCAGCCGCGGTCAGCGCCGCGCGGCTCGACGAGGAGGGCCTCGTCGAGGCGCAGCCCAAGCACTGCTCCAAGCTCGAGCCGGGTCGCGAGGGGAAGATCGACCCGCGCGATCGCCCGGATCGCCGCCTCCTGACGTTCGACGACCTCGGGTGGCGGCCCGGGAGGCGTGGGCCAGGTCTGCCCCAGGAGTCGCGCCGCCTCGCGATGGCCCCCTGATGCGGCGCGCATCAGCCAGCCGGCCGCGGTCACCTCGTCCTCAGGTCCGCGGCCGTGACGCAGATAGGCGTCGCCGCAGCGATATTGCGCCTCGACGTGTCCGAGCTCGGCCGCGCGCTCGAGGCAGCGCCGCGCGGTCCATGGATCGCGGAGCGAGTTGGAGCGCAAGGAGTAGAGCCGCGAGAGCTCGTACCACGCCTCTGCGGACCCCTGTCTCGCGGCGCGATCGAGCCACGCCGCGGCCTTCTTGTAGGTATGGGGAACGCCGGTCACGCTTCGGCCCCCTCTCGTCGCGTGGAGGCGTGCGAGGGCGAGCTGCGCTTCGACCTCCCCGGCTTCGGCTCCGCGCTGGAGCAGGGGAAGGGCGTCAGCCGGCTTTCCGTCGCGCAGCAGCAGCACGCCGAGGCGTCCTGCGGCGGCGTCGCTTCCGTGCCTTGCGCATCTCTCCAGCCAGCTCGCCGCGTCCCGGCGGCCGAGTCGCCAGTAATGGTCGGCGAGCGCCTCCTGCGCGGCGACCGACCCGCTGCGCGCCGCCTGCTCGTACCAATGAAGGGCCCGCTCTAGATCGGGGAGACACCCTTCGCCCCGCTCGAGGCAATAGGCAAGGCGCAGCTGGGCACCCAGATCTCCGTCGCGCGCGGCCGCCTCGATGAGCTCGAGCGCTCGTTCCGGCGAGATGCCGATGTCGAGCCCGGCGAGAAGCCAGTCGGCGAGCACCTTGCGGGCGTGCGCACAACCGGAAGCCGCCGCATGCTCGAAGAGTTGCGCGGCGCTACGCGGGTTCGGGACCGCGGCCGCGGGCACGCGCTCGCCGATCGCGATCACCGCTTCCCGGCTGCCCTGGCGGGCGGCTCGCTCCAGCCACACGAACGCGCTCGCCGGGTCCGCCGCGAGACCGCCCCTGCCCTCAAGGTAGAGGCGGCCGAGCGCGAGTTGCCCCGCTTGGTCCCCCGCGCGGGCGCGACGCAACACCGAGAGCGCAGCTCGCTCAACCACCCATCGTGCTCCGGATCGCTTGACCGTCCAACAGCACCGCGAAAGGTCTCTCGGCGTCAAACGGTGAAACCGCTGATCTCGCGCGGCGATGATCGGAAGCGGCGTTTCTTGGGTCGATCCGTGGCGTTGACGCAACACGAAGCGCGCCGTACCGACGAATCGGCCCACTTCGATGCCCCGTCGTCACCGCGGACTGTGGCGAACCTCTCAGCAGTGCGCAGCCCCGCGGTCTCATTCACGCAACAGCCCGCGGCGGCTTCGCAGGGTTTTCACTGCCGGACCACTCGATTTCGCATGCGCCTCATGGGATGCCCGGGCGCGAGTGCGTAGTCTCGGCTCGCCCGCGTTCGGGCAGAGCGTTATCCGACAAAGACAAGGAGAGGAGAACGAGCAATGAGACGCAAGCGAATGGCGGTCGCGGTCGTGATCGCCGTGCTTTCCGGCGCGACCGGCGCATACGCGCAGAAGTCCACCGTCGAGATCTACGGCAGGGTCAACACCGGCATCGACAGCTACGAGGCGAAGGGGGCCACTGCCGGCACGGCAGCCGACTTCAAGCGACGCACCCGGGTGTTCGACGGCGCGTCGCGGATCGGCTTCCGCGGCACCGAGGACCTGGGCGGCGGGTTGAGGGCCATTTTCCAGATCGAGACGGGAATTAACGTCGACACCGGCACCGGTACCGGCCAGAGTGGCGCCGTCAACGCGAACGCGAATGGCGCATTCGCTTCCCGCGACTCGTTCGGGGGACTCGACAGCAACTTCGGGCGCTTCACGTTCGGTCGGCAGTCGATCTACTGGGCGAACGGCGTCAGTATTCAGCACGCCGCGAACTACGTGAACACCGAGGTTCCGTTCCTGTCTGGCGTCATCCTCGGCCGCCTGTCCGGCCCGGTCGCCAGGCAAAGCAACGTAGTGCAATACACGACGCCCTCCTTCGGCGGATTCAACGCCACCTTGAGCTACGCGCCGAACTCCGAAGCGGCGGGGGCGGGTGCCAACACCAATGCGCGCATCTACGGTTTCACCGTCCGCGGGATCGTGGGGGCGTTCGCGGGGCAGGTCGACTGGGCCCAGAACCGCGGCGCGACGCCAGCCGCCGGCCAGGTGCCGGAAACGGCCGGCCTGAAGGTCGTCGGGAGCTGGGGCTACATGCCCGGCGCTCGCATCGCGGGCCTCTGGCTCCGGGTCGACAACGACATCGGCAACGCCGCGTCGGGAACGATCCCGGGGCCGGTGGCCGGTTTCAGCGCCGCGGGCGATTCGCTCAAGCAGGACGGCGTAGCGGTGAGCTGGGAGCACACGTTCGGCAACATCCAGGCACTCGCGCAGTACGGCCAGCTCGGCAAGGTCAAGGGCTGCGCGGTCGCCGCGAACTGCAACAACACCAAGGCCAAGTCGTTCATGCTCGGCGCGCGCTACTTCCTGTCGAAGCGCACCTGGGTGTACGCGACGTACAACCAGGTGGACAACGAATCCAACCAGATCCTGGATTACGTCGCGGCCGGCATCAGTTCGGCGGCGAACGTTGGCTTCACGCCGGGGATCCCCGCAGGCGCCGACCCAAAGATCTGGGCGCTCGGCTTCTGGCATAGCTTCTAATAGGCGCACTTTCCCCAGGGTTCACAGGCCCACGCGCATGAGCCGCGAAAGCGGCTCATGCGCGACTCGCTTTGGGGCGCCGGTGATGCTCTCAAGTGGCCGGCCTAGGCAGCATTCCGATCGTCCGCAGATGCGCCGCCCTCGCCCCAGTCGGCGACCGTAGATGGCGCTCGATGACGAAAAACTGACGCGGAGATTACGATTTTGTAATGGAGCAACTCGGCTGGCATCGGAGCCGACCGATGAACTTCCGCCCGGCCCGACGGTCCTCTCACTCGCGCTGGTGGCGTAGAATCGTCCGTGTGGCTAGGTCGTCCGCAGTCGTGCCGGTGGCTCGTCGGGTTCTTGTCATGTTCTTCATCTTCTGGCTGCCGGCGCAGGCCGCGGCAATGTCGTTCTTCTCCTACGTTTGCAAGGCGGAGCCCGTCGGCAAGCCATCACGCACCGAGTCGCGCCTCGGCGCCGACGATCACCGCGGCGATGCCGGTGATGCTCCCCAGAGTGGCGGCGCCTACGACGAGAGCGCCCCGCGTCCCGTCACCGGCGACCTGTCCTCGGGAGGCGGGATGACGGGCTACGACTGCTGCGACGACCCTCTGTGCGGTGCCGTTGCGGCAGTCGCCAATAGAGGCGCCTCGCCCGCCGCCGCCGAGCCGACGCCACCTCCTCCCCACCCCCGCAGCTTCATCCCTGAGCAGCCGAAGCAGCCGCCGCTAGCGCATAGCTAGTTCTCATCCCGGTCCGCCGGCAGCACGGCCGCGGACCGAGGCGCACTCCGGAACGGACGCGCAGGAGCTCGCGCAGTACGCGGGCTCCAGGTCCTCTGCGACGTCCACTCGCCCCGCCGCTGAAGCTGCATCGGTGCGCTTCCGCGCGGGAAGGAATCGCGACGAGGTGAATCGTCGCGCGCCGCGCCACGGTCGGGTCCACGACGGCGGGCCGTTCGATTACGGAACTGTAATCCGTCGGTCAGCCTCTCGTTATCGAGCCCCGCTTACGGTCCCGCTGGGGCGGCGCCGCAGCGCATCCGGCCTCTCGAGGAGGAACGACGGGACGCTGTCGCGATCGACTCGCGAGCGCCGCTCGCCGCCGATCCGCGTGAGGAGGCATGGATGGCTGACATCCTCGTGGTCGACGAGGAGCATCGCTCGCGAGAGCTTGTCTCCGAGATCCTGCGCGACTTTGGCTACCGCGTCGTCGCGGCGCCGTCCATCGCGGACGTGGCTCGCCTCTGCGCAAGCACCGCGATGATCGATCTCGCGCTGCTCGACACCGTGACGCTCGAGCGTGGGGGCGGGCCGCTATCGCTGCAATCTTTTCGGCACGGCGGTCGCACGCCCGTGATCGCGATGACCAGGGCCTCCACAGGCCAGGCGTGGGCCCCGCCGCTCCCCGGCGTCGTGGCGTACCTCGAAAAGCCCGTCGGGCTGCGCCTGCTGCTCCGGACCGTCCAGCGCGCCCTCGCGTCACGCCTCACCACGTCCGCGCGAACGAAGGGCGAAGCATCGGGTGGAACCGCGCGAAAGACCGCTCCGAGGAACGAGTTTCGCCTCGAATGGTTCGAGCTGCCGTTGCGCGAGGCCCGCAAGGCCTTCGAGCGCCACTACCTCGAGCATCACCTGAGGGCGGCGCTGGGCAACGTCGCCAGGGTCTCCGCGCGGGTGGGCGTCGAGCGGACGCATCTCCACCGCAAGCTGAACCAGCTCGGGATTCTTGGCGCGGTTGACGCGAGCGAGCTTGCGGCGGACCCCCAGGACGGCGCCTGAGGCGGGCGATGACGGGGCCGCCAGCCGGCATGAAGCAGATGCCCGGCAGCGAGACGTCGACGGCGCGATGCGGGTCGTGCTGGGCGGCGATTCCCGACGCTCGTCCACAACGCCGTCGCGGGATCGCTGTCGGTCGCCCTGGTCGCCCGAGCGAGCAAGACCAGGGTACGCCATGCGAATCCTGCTGATCGAAGACGAGCAGAAGATGGCGGCGTACCTGCGCAAGGGCCTGTCGGAGAGCGGCTTCGTCGTCGACATCGCGACGAACGGCGCCGATGGCCAACACCTCGCGCTGACTGGGGACTACGACGCGGTGGTACTCGACGTCATGCTTCCCGGCATCGACGGATGGTGCGTGCTGCGCGAGCTCCGGCGCTGGAAATCGACGCCCGTGCTGTTCCTGACGGCGAGAGACGCCGTCGAGGAGCGGGTCCGAGGCCTCGAGCTCGGCGCCGACGACTACCTCGCGAAGCCGTTCGCGTTCAGCGAACTGCTCGCGCGCCTGCGGTCGATCACGCGACGCGGTCGCGGGCTCGAACCGGTGCCGCTGCGGATCGTCGATCTCGAGATCGACCCGCTGCGCCGCAAGGTCCAGCGCGGCGGCGCGCGCATCGACCTCACGCCCAAGGAGTTCGCGCTCCTCTACCTCCTCGCCCGCCATGCCTGCGAGGTCTTCAGCCGCACGCGCATCGCCGAGCGGGTCTGGGACATGAACTTCGACAGCGACACGAACGTCGTCGACGTCGCGATCAGGCGCCTGCGAGCCAAAGTGGACGACCCGTTCGCGCGAAAACTCATCCACACGGTTCGCGGCGTTGGCTACGTGCTGGAGGACCGCGGGTGAACCGCGACGCCAGCGAGTCCGGGGTCGGCTCCATCGCTTGGCGACTAGGCGCAGCTCTCGCACTCATCTCGGTCCTCTCATTTGCCGCGATGGCGATCTACGTCTACGCCGCGATCCAGAGCAACTACGAGCAGCGCGACGCGGACGAGCTGCGGAGCAAGGCGGAACTCGTGCGCTCCGTCGTCCGGGAGGCGGGGGCGATTGCGCGACTCGAGGGCGACGCCTACCGCCGACTTCGCGACGTCATCGTCGGACACCGGGGCCTGAGTCTCGTCCTTCAGGACGCATCCGGTCGGCAATTGCTCGTCGTCCCGGAGGCGGAGGCACCGCCATTCGCGCTGCACGCCGGCGCGGCGGGCGATGACGTCATGAGGACGCTCATCGCTCGTGGCGGCGGCGGCGAGAACACCTATCGGGTGCTGGGCGGGCGCGCATCTACGCGCGACGGGGAGATCCGCTATCTGCTGCTACTGGATGTGAGTGCCGAGGTCGAGATCGTCCAGCGCCACCTCCGATCGATCTCAGCCGCGGCGGTGGTGGCGTCGGCGCTCAGCGTCGTGCTCGGCATAGTGGTGGTACGGCGCAACCTGCGGCCACTGCAAGCAATCACCGCCGCCGCGCGCCGGGTGTCCGCGACGAATCTCGCGGTCGACCTCCCGACCGCAGGGCTCCCTCACGAGCTTCGCATGCTGGCCGAGGCGCTGAACCGGATGCTTCTGTCGCTGCGCGAGTCGTTCAATCGGCTTTCCGAGTTCTCCGCCGACCTCGCCCACGAGCTGCGCGCGCCGGTGACGAACATGATCGGCTTGGCGCAGGTGACGCTCGCGAAACCGCGGTCTGCGGACGAGTATCGCCTCGTCCTCGAGTCGAACATCGAGGAGTGTGAGCGGCTCTCGCGCATGGTGTCCGACATGCTGTTCCTCGCGCGCATGGATCGGCCGGGGGAGCCGCTGAACCGCTCGGAGTTCGATGCCGCGGACGAGGTTCGACACGTCACGGAGTTCTTCGAGCCGGTGCTCGCCGACCGAAACATGTCGATCGCGGCGTCCGGGAGCGCCGAGGTGAGCGCCGACCGCGAGATGGTGCGGCGGGCGATCACCAACCTGATTTCGAACGCGATCCGCCACACGGCCGATGGGGGGCGAGTCGTCGTCGAGATCCGCCAGCGGACCGGCCGTGTGGAGATCGCGGTCCGCAATCCCGGGCCAGTCATCACGGCGCAGCACCTCTCGCGTGTCTTCGAGCGCTTCTATCGCGTCGATCCGTCGCGGTCCGGGGGCGGTTCGGGACTCGGGCTGCCGATCGTCAAGTCGATCGCCGAAGCGCACGGGGGACGGGTGACCGTGACCAGCGAGCCCGACCGCGGGACGGAATTCGTGCTCGAGTTGCCTTCCGCGACGCCCCCGAGCGCACTTCCTCCGCAGGTCACTCGAGGGGAGGGGCGCGTGCAGCCCGAGCGAAGCAGGGGCCATGCGAGCTGAGCTCACCGGGGCTTGCTCGATCAGCGGTCACGGTCGGTGGCGTTCGAACGACAGCGTGCCGAGGATCGCTTCACGGACGCGGCTGGCGCAACCGACCGCGACCATCGGGCAGCAGATGCCGGAACTCGGGGACCAGAACCGCGTACGCGGGGCGGCGAGGTTCCGTGCCGACGTCGCGGGCGCGGACCGTGGGGCGAGGGGCGTCGCTCCCTCGGCGTGCCGCGGGGGAACGCCCTGCTCGATGCGTTCATCGAAGCGCCGCCCCAAGACACGCTCGGAAGTCGTCAATCGACGTGAACGCACCCTTGATGGCGTACGGCCGATTTCCGATTTGCGATCACGCTGAGGAGGACGCGATGCGGGGAAGTGCTTGGATCGTCATGCTGCTGCTCGCGCCACCGGTGAGCGCCGATGGCACCCTGCGCGACGCAGTGGAGCGCGCCTGGGCACGGCAACCCGCCTACCAGGCCCGGCCGACGCGCGCTGAGGAGTTCGCGGCGAAACGCGATGCCGCGCAGGCTTTGTTCCCCGAGCCGCCCAGCCTGAGCGTCAGCAATCGCAACGACCGCCTGAACCGCAACGAGGGACAGCGCGAGTGGGAGGCCGGAATCGCGTTGCCCCTGTGGCTGCCCGGGGAACAGCGGCGCCAGGGTGCGATCGTCAGCGCCGAGCGCGATCAGTACGACGCCGTGCTCGCCGCCGCGAAGCTCAAGGTCGCCGGAGAGGTGCGCGACGCATACTGGCAGACCCGGCTCGCCGAGAACGAGCTCGCGCTCGCGCAGCGCAAGGTCGCGGAAGCGGCGGCGCTCGTGGCCGACGTCGAGCGCCGCGTCAAGGCAGGCGATCTCGCGCGCGTTGACCTCAACCAGGCACAGGGTGCGGAACGTCTAGCACGCGCAGCGCTCGCCGAAGCCGAGATCAAGAGTTTCAAAGCGAGGCAGAGCTTCGACGTGCTGACGGGATCGAGCCCGTTTCCCAGCGTCGAAGAGACGCTGCCCCCGGAGGTCGCCCTCTTGGATACCCACCCGCTGCTCGCGCCGCTGCAGCGCGGGGTGGCCACCGCGCAGGCGAGGCTCAATCAGGCCACACAAAGCCTGCGCAACAACCCGGAGCTCGAGCTGGGTGTACGGCGCGAGCGAAACAGCTTCGACGATGCCTACGCGAACTCCGTCGAGGTACGGCTCCGGTTGCCGTTCGCGACCGATGCCCGCAACCGGCCGCGGATCGCCGTCGCCAACGCCGAGCTGATCGAGGCGCACGCGGCACTCGCCCTCGAGCGCGAGAAGGTCGCCGCGGAAATCGACGCGGCGCGGCGCGAGCTGGAGCAGGCACGCGCCGTGGCGGAGCTGACCGAAACACGCTTCGCACTCGCGGCGGACACGCAGCGCCTGCAGGCCAGGGCCTTCGCACTCGGGGAGCTGGATCTGTTCAGCCGCCTGCGCGCCGAGAACGAGCGCTTCGAGGCCGAGCTCAATCTCACGCGCGCCAAGCTCGAAAGGGCGCGTGCGGTCTCGCGTTTGAACCAGGCACTGGGAGTCTTGCCATGAAGTCGCTATTCGGGGTGATGCTGGCGCTGTTGCCGGGCGTCGTGATTGCGGACGAAGGCCACGGCGAGGCGCCGCCGGCGCTCGCTGCCGCGCTCGCGCCGCGCGTGGAGGCGCATTCGGAGAGTTTCGAGATCGTCGGAGTGCTCGAAAGCGGGAAGCTCACCCTCTACCTCGACCGCTTCGCCACCAACGAACCGGTCACGGATGCGGTGATCGAAATCGAGGGCGGCGAGTTCAAGGCGACGGCGCAGCCCACCGGCGAGGGGGTCTATAGCGCGCCCGCCGGTGCCCTGAGCGCGCCGGGCGACTACCCGCTCGTGTTCACGATACGGGTAGCCGCTGAAACCGATCTGCTCCACGGCACGCTCGGCATTCCCCCGCCGCCGGGCGCCTCGCACGACCCCCGGAGCTGGACCGCCTGGCTGGCCTGGAGCGTTGGTACCCTGGTTGCCCTGGCCGGGATCGCGTGGCTCCTGCGCCGCAGAACGGCGCGCAGGGCGCGAGGACTCGCGATCGTTGCAGTTGCCGGCGCCCCGGTGTTGCTTGCTGTCGCGACTTCGGCGCCCGCCGACGAAGGCCACGGCATCGACAAGAGGGACGCCGCAGCGTACGGGGCGGTCGGCGCAGCCGAGACCGCCGCCCCGCGGCGCCTCCCGGACGGCGGCGTCTTCATGCCAAAGCCACTGCAGCGCCGGCTCGGCGTCCGGACGATGGTCGCCGAGATCCGCGAGCTCGCGCAGAGCATCGAGCTGAACGGCCGGGTCGTCGCCGACCCGAACGCCGGCGGTCGCGTCCAGTCGAGCCAGGCCGGGCGCATCGAGCCCGGCCCGCGCGGCCTGCCCACGCTCGGGCAGAAGGTCAGACAAGACGAGGTGCTGGCGTACGTCAAACCGGTCGCCAATGCGATCGAGCTCGGCAACCAGCGCGCACAGCTCGCGGAGATCACCTCGCAGCACGCGCTCGCCCTGAAGAAGGTCGCGCGCCTCGAAGCGCTCGAGGGCAGTGTGCCGCAGAAGGAGATCGACGCCGCGCGCGCGGAGCTGGCGAGCCTCGCGGAGAGAAAAGCGGCGGTCGGCGCCAGCGTCTTCAGCCGCGAAGCGCTGGTCGCGCCGGTGGCGGGCGTGATCAGCGCGGCCTCCGCCGTCGCCGGCCAGGTCGTCGAAGCGGGCGAGGTGCTGTTCGAAATCGTCGACCCGCAGCGCCTCATGGTCGAAGCGCTCGCCTACGATCCGCTCGTGCTCGCGGACGTCGGCGGCGCGAGCGCCGTGCTGCCGGCCGGCGGGGCGCTGCCGCTCGTCTTCGTCGGCGGCGCGCAGCAGCTGCGCGAACAGGCGCTGCCGATCCTGTTCCGCATCAAGCGGCCCGCCCCGCCGCTCCCGGTCGGCCAGCCGCTCAAGGTGGTGGTCCAGACCAAACGCACGCTCAAGGGGGTCGCGGTGCCGCTCGCGGCGCTCACCCGGAGCGGCTCGGGGGACATCGTGTCGTGGATGCACGTCGGCGCCGAGAAGTTCGTTCCGCGGAAAGTGCGCCTCCAGGCGCTCGACGGCGCCAATGCCGCGGTCACCGAGGGTATCGCGGGCGGGGAGCGCGTGGTGACCGAGGGCGCCTCAGCGCTCGCGCAGGTGCGCTGAGACGGCGCCGTGTTCAACCTGATCATCGACTGGAGCATCAAGCAGCGGCTGATCGTGTTGGCGGCTTCGCTGCTGATCATCGTCTACGGCGGGCTGATCGCGCGGCAGACGACGGTGGACATCTTTCCGGACCTGAACAAGCCCACCGTCACGCTGCTCACCGAGGCGGGCGGCATGGCCCCGGAGGAGGTCGAGCTGCTGGTGACGTTCCCGATCGAGACCGCGATGAACGGGATGCCCGGCGTGACCCGCGTGCGCTCGGTGTCCGGGATCGGCCTCTCCATCGTGTTCGTCGAGTTCGAATGGGGCAGCGAGATTTTCCGCAACCGCCAGCAGGTCGCCGAGCGCCTGTCGCTCGTGAGAGAACAGCTGCCCGAGGGCATCGCGCCGCAGATGGGGCCGATCGCCTCGATCATGGGCGAGATCATGCTGATCGCGCTGCCCGCGGACCCTGCGCGCGTCGACCCGATGCAGGTGCGCGAGTACGCCGACTGGGTGCTGCGCCCGCGGCTCCTCACCGTTCCAGGGGTGGCGCAGGTCATTTCGATCGGCGGCGAGGTCAAGCAGTATCGCGTCGAGCCCGATCTGGCGCGGATGCAGGCATTGGGGCTCACGCTCGAGCAGATCGAGACCGCGCTCAGGAACTACGCCGCCAACACGAGCGGCGGTTTCTACGAGCAGAGCGCGCGCGAGTACCTGATCCGCAACATCGGCCGCACCTCACGCCTCGCCGATCTGCAGAACCTCACCATCACCGCAAAGAACGACCAGCCGATCCTGCTGAGGCAGGTGGCGCAGGTGAGGTTCGCCGCCGCCGTGAAGCGTGGCGACGCGAGCTACAACGCCGGCCCCGCCGTGATCCTGTCGGTGCAAAAGCAACCCACCGCGGACACCGTGAAGCTCACGAGCACCATCGAGGATGCGCTGGCCGAGCTCGGCCGGTCGCTGCCGCCGGGGATGTCGCCGCCGCAGGTCATCTTCAGGCAGGCCAACTTCATCCAGGCCTCGATCCGCAACGTCGAGGAGGCGCTGCGCGACGGCGCCATCATGGTAGCCGTAGTGCTGTTCCTGTTCCTGCTCAACGTCCGCACGACGCTCATCTCGCTCACCGCGATCCCGATGTCGATCCTGATCACCGCGCTCGTGTTCAAGGTGATGGGGCTTTCGATCAACACCATGACCCTCGGCGGACTGGCGATCGCGATCGGCGTCCTCGTGGACAACGCCATCGTCGGGGTGGAGAACATCCTCCGGCGGCTCAAGCGCAATATCGCCGACCAGGCGTTCAGGCCGGCGCTGGAAGTGATCGCCGCGGCCACCAAGGAGGTGATGTCCAGCATCGTCTACGCCACGATCATCATCGTGCTGGTGCTCGTGCCGCTGTTCGCGCTCTCCGGCATCGAGGGCCGGTTGTTCACGCCGCTCGGCGTGGCGTCCGTCGTCTCCATCCTTGCCAGCATGCTCGTCTCGGCGACGCTGACCCCCGTGCTTTGCTATTACCTGCTCGCGGCGGGGCCGACGGCCTCCGACGGCACAAGCGTCAAGGCGCCGTGGTGGTCGCTGCGCTTCAACCTGCGCCCGAAGGAGGAGTACAGCCCGCTGGTGCGGAAACTCAAGCAATGGGACACGCCCATCCTCTACTGGTCTTTCGATCATGCCAGGCCGCTGCTCGCGGCGGCTGTTGCGGCCGTACTCCTCGCTGCGGCCACGGTGCCGTTCTTCCCGCGCTCGTTCCTGCCGCCGTTCAACGAGGGCACGCTCACCATCAACCTCCTGCTCAACCCGGGAACCTCCCTCAGCGAGTCGAACCGCATCGGCACCCAGGCGGAGCTCCTGGTCCGGGAGGTACCGGAAGTGCTGCATGCCGGGCGCCGCACCGGGCGCGCGGAGATGGACGAGCACGCGGAAGGAGTGCACTCGACCGAGATCGACGTCGACCTGAAACGCTCGTCGCGCAGCCGTGACGCGGTGTTGCAGGACATCCGAAACCGCCTGAGCGTGCTGCCGGCGGTGGTCAACGTCGGGCAGCCGATCTCGCACCGCCTCGACCACATCCTGTCGGGGGTGCGCGCGCAGATCGCCCTCAAGGTCTACGGCGACGATCTCGACACGCTGCGCGGGCTCGCCGCGCAGCTGCGCGACCGCCTGGCCAGGATCCCCGGCATCACCGACCTGCAGATCGAGAAGGCGGTGCTGATTCCGCAGCTCAAGGTGCGCATCGATTACGAGAAGGCGGCCGCCTACGGCGTCACGCCGTCGGCGGCGCTCAAGGCGCTCGAGACGCTGTTGGACGGCGAGAAGCTCGCGCAGGTGATCGAAGGCAGCCGCCGCTTCGATCTGGTGGTGCGGCTGCCCGACTCCGCGCGCGGCCCGCGGGCGCTCGAGCAGCTTCTGATCGAGACCCCGGGCGGGCGCGTCGCACTCTCGCGCATCGCCGAGATCGAGGACGGCGACGGCCCGAACCAGGTCTCGCGCGACAACACGCGCCGACGCATCGCGATCTCGGCCAATTCCGACGGCACCGACCTCGCGACGATCGTGGCCCGCATCCGTGCGGAAATCGTCGCCAATCCGCTGCCGACCGGCTATTTCACCACTATCGAGGGCCAGTTCCAGTCGCAGGAGGAGGCGACGCAGCTGATCGCCGTCCTCGCCGTGATGTCGGCGCTGCTGATCTTCATCGTGCTCTATACGCGCTACCGTTCCGCCGTGCTGTCGCTGATGATCATGGGCAACATTCCGCTTGCGCTCGTCGGCAGCGTCATCGCGCTTTGGATCGCCGGCCAGCCCCTCTCGATCGCCTCGATGATCGGATTCTTCGCTCTGGCCGGCATCAGCACGCGGAACGGCATCCTGAAGGTGAGCCATTACATCAACCTGTGCGCGTTCGAGGGCGAGAAATTCGGCAAGCCGATGATCGTGCGCGGCTCGCTTGAGCGGCTTACGCCGGTGTTCATGACGGCGCTCGTTGCGGCGTTCGCGGTGGTCCCGCTGATGCTCGCCGCCGACGAGCCGGGCAAGGAGATTCTGCACCCGGTGGCGGTGGTGCTTTTCGGCGGGCTGGTGAGCTCGACGATCCTCGACACCATCATCACCCCGGCGCTGTTCTGGCTGTGGGGCGAGGCGCCGCTCAAGCGCCTGCTCGGGGAGCGCTCGCAGCGGGCGTTTTAGGGCGCCGCCCGAACCTATGTGCACGCACTTCGCTTCAGGTTCTCAAAGCATCCGCGATAGGAGAAGAGCCATGCGCCTTGACGCAACGTCCCTCGCCGCGCCGCATCGATCTGGGCTGCGCGCGGTCGCACCGCTCGCCGCCCTCGTGTTCGCGCTGGCGCTCGCGCTTGCTGCGTCCGCCGACGAGCGCACCAGCGGCCCGAACGGCGGTCAAGTGAAGGACACCGGCCGATATCATCTTGAGCTGGTGGTCAAGGAAAACGTGCTGACGGTTTATGTCACCGGCGCCAAGGACGCCAAGGTCGCGACCAAAGGCGCGAGCGGCAGCGCGATCGTGCTGACCGGCAAGAGCACGGTGAACGTCAAGCTCGAGCCGGTCGGCGAGAACGCGCTCGCGGGCCCGGTCAAATTCGAATCCACGCCCGACATGAAGGTCGTCGTGACCCTCACGCTTCCCGGCCAAAGTGCGATGCAGGCGCGCTTCACGCCGCTCGAAGGAGCGCGGGCGGGAAGGTAAGGCGATCCGGCGTGCGGGAGCGCTGCGCCGGTCTTCCCCGGCGCGAGCCGGCCTTCATCTACCGAAGACCCCGGCTCCGTTCCGCCGAGAATTGACAGCCCCCGGTCGACTCGGGGCTTGCTCGCTTGGCTCGGAGTAGAAGTGCAGCGCCGTCGCGGCGATCGCGAAAGTCACCGCTCTGGCAGGATGGCGACCGCGCGCCCAGCTTGAAAGCTCGGCGCGAGCGGGTGAACCCGCCGCATCCGGGGAACGCCGGCCTCCGCCGCCCGCGGCGTCGGAGCAGGTCGGATCAGGCGCGGGAGCGCAGCCCGGCCAGAATCACCGTGACGAGCCGGCGGACTGCCGGCTTGGACGGCAGGCGGCTCGCCGCTGTAAGGGCGTGGAGGCAGTAGCTCGCGAGCTCGCCAGGTGCCACATCGTCCCGGACGTCGCCGGTCTTTGCCGCCTCGGTGAGCAGGTCTCGAATCAAGCCGGTGAACTGCCGCCGCGCACGGGCGATGTGCTCACCTCGATGTAGGAGGGCCGCGAGTTCGGTGCCGTGGTGCTCGTGGGCAATGAGCGCGTAGGCCTCGAGCACGGCCGCGAGCCGCGCGTTCGCGCCGCCGGCGCGGTCGCGGACATCGGCGAGCTGCTCGAGGTGGCCGGTGACCTGACGCTCGTGCCACGCGACCAGGATCGCTTTGACGTCCGAGAAGTACTTGTACAGCGTCGCACGGCCGATGCCGGTCTCCTCGGCGATCTGCGACATCGTCACCGACTGCAGCCCGTGCTCGGTCACCAGCGCCGCCGTGGTGTCGAGGATCGCGTCACGCACCCCGCGGCGGTGCGCCTCGATCGTCTCGCTCCATAGCTTCGGCACCGGCGGAGTATACGCGACGGCCGATAGCATACAGTATGACTTGACAGAGAACATCTTGTCTTGCAAACTCCGGCGGCGCCATGGGCGCGGCTCGGGCATGGATCGACCACCAGTCCGCCACGCGAGGGTGAAGGGTCTTCGCCCTCGTCCTGGTCCCGCTGTTCGTCATCCTGCGCCTCACGGGCGCTCCCGTTGGAGGCCGTACAACATCGTGACGTCGATGACTCCCTTCCTCCGCAAGTTCGCCCTCACCGCGCATGTCAGTGCTTCCGTCGGCTGGCTCGGTGCGGTCGCCGGCTATCTCGCTCTTGCCGTCGCCGGTCTGACCAGCGGGGACTCTCAGATGGTGCGAGCCACCTATCTCGGGATGGAGTTGACGGGATGGTTCGTCATCGTCCCGTTGAACCTTGCCGCGCTGCTGACCGGACTTGTCCAATCACTGGGCACCACGTGGGGCTTGTTCCGGCACTACTGGGTCGTGACCAAATTCCTGATCACCCTCCTTTGCACCATCCTCTTACTGGTGCACATGCAGCCAACCAGCCGCATCGCGGCCGCGGCAGCGGAGACGGCATTGTCCAGCGCCGATTTCGCCCAGTTACGGATCCAGCTCGCGGCGGACGCCGGTGCTGCCCTGCTGGCGTTGCTCGTTGCCGTGACGCTCGCCGTGTACAAACCACGGGGCATGACGCCATACGGCCGGCGCAAGCAGCACGAGCAGCCTGCGGTGCGGGACCAAGGCTCAGGGAGCGGCACGCCACGCTGGGTGTACGTGTTCGGGATCATCGCCCTCGTCGTGCTGCTCGTCCTGCGATCCCTCACTGGCGGTGGCCTTGGCGGCCACTGGCCGCTATGACCGGGACATCCTCGGTGGGGTCGCTCAGCGAGTCGCGGTTGCTGCTCGAGCGCCTTCCACTCGCCGGCCGGCAGCTCGATCAGCCTGCCGCCGAGCGCCTCGAGCTCGGTCGCCCGGTCGTAGTCATCGACCTGCTGCGAGTAATGGGCGACAGCGTTGACCAGGCCGTCTTCACCGGATCTCCCGCGAGCCGGATCCCCATCGTCTTGCGCATCTTCTCGCCCACCAGCCGCAGCGTTGCTTCGGAGACCGCCGCCCCCACGACGTCGCGGACCCTAAGGAAGAGAGCCTGGTCGTCCGCCCGCAGCGTGTCGTCCTTGAAAACGACGCCCGAGAGCTCTTCGGAATCGAGCGCGCGGCCGACGTGGGTCTTTCGAAGCATGCGGTCGGAGGCGATCAGCCCGTTCCCGTACACGAGGCGAAAGGCGAGTGGCTGGACCGAGAGCATCCCGCAGCCGACCTCGGTGTTGCTCACCACGACGCCCGCCTGCACGACATCGCCCGGGGCGACCTCGAACGCGACCCGCGGCGTGACCACCTTCAGGTACATGCGCGTCTCAGTCAGGTCGACCGACTCGAACCGCGCGCGGCGTGATGCCGTAGCGCTGCGGACCGGTTGGCTCCTCGATCTCCAGAGCGCACTCGCGATCTCAAGCACACGTTCGGCGAGCGCCTCACAGCCGCCGGCGTGCCCTTCGAGCTGAGGCAGGTGCTGCTTGGCCACAAGAACGGAAGCGTCACCACGCACTACTCGACGCCGCGGATTCTCGAGCTGCTCGAGGCCGCGGAGCGCGCGGTGCAGGTGGCCGATTCCGTCTCGGTGGTGCGGGTGATCGCGGGGACGGCCGAAAAAAGTCGCGCAAAAGTCGCGCAGGCCAAACAAAAGGCCGCGTGACGCGGCCTAAGTGCTTGAGATGACTGGCGCGCCCGGCAGGATTTGAACCCACGACCCCCTGGTTCGTAGCCAGCTCATTGGAAGTCCAGAACAAACCAATCAACCACTTGGCGAGAGCACGTTCGGAGCTTCTGCAGAGAAATGCATAGGAACGCAGCAGAGAGTCCCGAAAACGTCCCGAACGATTTTGACCAGATTCGCGGCGTCGCAAAAAAGCAAAGCACCGCACTTCGATTACTAGCATAACCCGCGCGAACGCACGTCGTCCCTTGGCCGCAAGAGAACTAGCGAGTAGCGCCGCTGCCGTTGTCATTCCGTGCGAGAACTCGGCGCCCTTCAGACCAAAAGCTGTGCCCGTAGTTCAAGCGAGAAAGTGCAGCGCTAAGCCCTTGTTATTCCAGTGTAGCAGTGCCCGCTGTAGCAGTGAGCTCTGAGCTCTTGAGCATTCTCGCGAACGCCTGACTCGCCTCGCTCACGAGTCTCCCTTCCGCGCTTCGCGAACCCACGCGAGCGCTGCGGCGACATCACTACTGCTTGCGCCGTGCATCCTGCCGCGCTTTCCCCGCGCGTCATCGAAGGCGACTTGGGCGTGCCGCTCTATCCAGCGAAGCCCGCGCCGAACGCGAACGCCCGGCGCGGGGACAGTCAGGATCTTCCTTGCCATGGCTCCTCTTTAGTCGCTGCGGCTGACGCGATAGTCAAGAGTCAACTGCTGGTCAATCGCCGCATGAAGCTTCCCGCGAGCGGCACGAGCCGCCTGGCGCGGTCACGGCGGCGACGAGTCAGGCAATTCTCTCAGCCTCGAGCGGAAACTCCAAACCCGCGACCACGGCTCCATCGGTCTCGATCACCACGACCACGCTTGGCCGGTTGCGCTGGGCGCATCTCTGGGCGTGCTCCACCGCCAGCGGCTGGCTCAGGAATTGGTCCGTCTTCGGGTGGCCGACGCGGTAGACGACCCAGCCTCGCAGGTCGGCCGATTCCACGCGAAAGACGTTCGCCTCTTCGGTTCGACGCGGCATCGTCGGATCTGCCGACACTCGCTCCATTCGCCGTCCCTCTTCCTCCCAACGGTTGATCCGGTAGGGAAGCAGAGCGCACACGAATGTTCAGAGTGCGCGCTGCGACGGCGTGACCTGCGTCACGCTCGATGCGTGACTTCGTTCCTCGCTGTGACAGTCTTTCGCACCGTTGGCCGAGTCCCGAGGCAACCGCGAGCGGGATGTCCTGGGAGGCGAATCTTCGACACCGCTCGATGCGGAGGGTTGCATGTGGGCCCTGGCGTGGAAGTGGCATGCGAGCTGATCGCGGCTTACCCTTTACAGTGCAAAGGTACACCTGCCGTCACACGCCCCATTGGCGCTCCTGAATCTCCACGACCGCCGCGCCCTCGAAGAGAGCCTCGCCTCGATGGACGCTGAAGCGCTCGCTGCCGCTGTCTTGCAGGGAGGGTTAACCCAGCGCGCAGAGACCGCGGCGATGGCTGAGCTCGCCCGCCGCGTTCTCGCCGACGATCTTCAGCCGGGCACTCGAACCCGTACGACCCGGCTGCTCGATTGCGCGTCCGTCCTCGCTGCGGCGTTGGCGGTCGCCGTTTGGCTGGCCTGGGTGCTCAGCTCTTAAGGTGGGCGAACCGGGCGCCCGCCGGGCAGCGGCGGGCTGTTCCGGAACGACGCGGCCTCAACTCGCAACCCTTCGGAAGGTTGCGAGTCGCTGCGAGGAAGTGCATCAGCCGCCCCCGTAGCGCCGGCGAGCAAGGCCGCCGATTACGGGATCCTGTCCTTCCGACCTGACGTCGGGTCTGATCCCCTAGGCTGCGGCGGCGAGATTGCTTCGAGGCAATGGCCACGGGAAGGCCGTGTCCATGTGCGCGCCATCCTTCATGCAGCGCGAGCGAGAGTCTGTCGCAGGGGCGTCCCGCGTCTGTCGCCGTGTGTCATCATTCACGCGTATGTCGTCCAGCCGCCCTCCCGCGGATACCATTCTCACTGGTGGTCGCATCCTGTCCTTCGACGATGCGTCGTCGCTCAGCGAAGCGATCGCTATCCGGGGAGACCGGATCGTCGCAGTCGGACGCGACCTGGACGTGCAGGCGCTCGCTGGCCCGGAAACTGTAGTGATCCCACTGCGCCGACGTACCGTCATTCCGGGGATCGTCGACGCCCACGCGCACATGGAGCGCGAAGGCCTCAAGCAGCTACGCCTGTCGCTCGCTGGCCTGCGGAGCGTTGGAGAAATACTGGAACGAATCGCGTCCGAAGCGGAGCGACGGCCGAAGGGGCACTGGATCGTGACGATGCCGGTGGGCCAGCCGCCGTTCTACTTCGGAGGCCCCGACACACTCGCCGAGAAGCGAATGCCGGATCGTCACGAACTGGATCGTGTGGCGCCCGATCACCCGGTTTGCATTACCGGGGTGTTCGGCAACTGGGGTCGGCCGCCGGGCTACACCGCCCTGAACACGCTCGCCCTCCACCTCAACGGTATCAGGAGGGAGTCCAAGCCAGCATGCTCGGGCGTTACCATCGAGCGCGATGCGTCGGGCGAGCCGACAGGGATCATCGTCGAGCACAACAACCGCCCTACTGTCGAGTTCGACTTGCTGCCGGCCGTACCGAAGTTCTCCGGGATTGATCGGCTCCAGGCGATCCGGACCTCGATGAAGCTCTACAACACTGTCGGCACGACAAGCGTCTACGAGGGACACGGCTCAGCGCCCGAAACCATCGCGTGCTATCGGCAGTTAGCGGAGGAGGGAGCCATGAGCGTGCGGACATCGCTCACCGTGAGCCCAACATGGCGCGACGCCCAGGAGGCCGCGCACGCCATGCGCGACTGGCTCGCTTACGCCAAAGGACGCGGACTCGGGGACGAGTGGCTACGGATCGCTGGAGTGTTCATCGGCTTTGGCGATGACCCGGCCGTGGCGCGAATCACGCGGCGGGCGCTTCCGGACACGGGATGGACAGGGTTCGTCGAATCCGCGAATTCTGTCGACGAGTACCGTGCATACGTCGCCCTCGCGGCCCAGAATGACCTGCGCGTCCACACTATTGTTGGCGACCGCCTTGATGAGGTTCTGCCGATCCTGGAAGAAACCGACCGGGTCCACCCGCTGGCCGGACGCCGCTGGCTGCTCGAACATGTCGGCAGGGTGCGCCCGTCGAATATTCCAAGACTGGCACGCCTTGGAATTCACGTAACGACGATTCCCGCCTATCAGCTCTGGAAGAACGCCGAGCGGTATCTCGATGACCCCGATGGCGGGGAGACTGCCGTGCCGCACCGCATGCTGATGGGCGCCGACATCCCCGTGGCGGCGGGCACTGACAACATCCCATACAACCCGTTCTTCACCGTATGGGCGCTGGTTGCGCGCAAAGAGCGGACCACCGGTCGCGTGATCGGCCCAGGACAGCAGCTCGGTACGGAAGAGGCGCTGCGCCTCCTCACCCGGAACGGGTCGTGGCTGTCGTTCGACGAAGCTCGGAAAGGGACTCTCGAGCGCGGGAAGCTAGCCGACCTGGCGGTGCTCTCTCACGATCCGCGGGACGCCGCGGTCGACGAACTCCCGCAGATCCGGGTGGTCCTGACGATGGTTGGTGGACGGATCGTGCACCACGATCCCTGGGACTGAAACCTCAAGAGATCTCGCCCCGGATGGTCTCAAAGATCCGCGCCTTCGCGGGCCCGTACTCCTTCAGCTCGAAGATGCGCGCGGAGCGCGGACGGGCGAATGGGTTGCGGGAGATCTCGAGCACCCGCCCTGGCCGCTTGCTCATGATGCAGAGCACGTCGCCGATGATCAGCGCTTCGTCGATGTCGTGGGTGACGAAGACGACGGCGCGCTGGCTCTCGTAGATCAGGCTCTCGAGCATCTCCTGCATTAGCACGCGCGTCTGAGCGTCCAGCGCACCGAACGGCTCGTCCATCAGCAGCACCTGGGGGTCGGGGGCAAGCGCCCGGGCGACTGCCACCCGCTGCTGCATCCCGCCGGAGAGCTGCTTCGGATACGCGTGCTCGAATCCCTCGAGCTTGACCTTCGCGATCCAGGCGCGCGCCACGTTCCGCCGCTCAGCACGGTCGAGGATACGCCGGCGCAAGCCGAACTCGATGTTTCGACTCGCCGTGAGCCACGGGAAGAGCGCGTACTCCTGGAACACCATCCCGCGATCGGGTCCCGGCTCTTCCACCACCCGACCGTCGACGAGGACCTGCCCGCTGTCGGGACGGATGAACCCCGCGATCGCCCGGAGGAGCGAGGACTTTCCGCACCCGGAGGGGCCGAGGAGGCACGCGGTCTCGCCGGGGACGACGGCGAGGCTGACGTCATCGACGGCACGAACCCTCGGCCTCGATGAGAACGAGATCGAGAGGTTCCGGATCTCCAGCTTCGCGGGCAGCGCTAGTCCCAATGAACGAGCCACCGCGCCAGGCGTGAGAACCCAAAGTCTACGAGTGCGCCCAGCACTCCGAGCAGTGCGAGTCCCACGAGCATGCGATCGGTCCGGAAGATGAGATGTGATTGCGAGATGAGGTTGCCGAGCCCGGTGGACGCGCCGGTCAGCTCGGCAGCCACCACGAGGATGAAGGCGATGGCGAGCCCCTGCCGCAGACCGGTCACGATCGAGGGAAGCGCGGCCGGGAGAACGACCCGGAAGAACAGCTCGTGTCCGCTGGCGCCGAGGCTCTTGGCCGCCTCCACGTACTGCGGTCGCGTCGCCATCACGCCAACATGCGTGCTCAGCCACACGGGCAAGAACACGCCAAGGGAGATGATGAACAGCTTGGGCGCCTCGCCGACCCCGAACCACAGAATCGCGAACGGGATCCAGGCGATCCCGGGAATGGGCCGCAGAACCTGGATGATCGGCTCTAGCAGGAGTCGTACGACCGTGACGCGACCGGTAAAGAGCCCTACCAGGATCGCTATGACACTTCCGGTCACAAGACCGCTGAGCGCTCGACGGCTGCTCCAGTAGACGTCGCGGACGAGGTGACCGTCCTCGAGGAGCTTCCACGCCGCCTGGGCGACCTCGCTGGGCGCCGGGATGAGCCGGTCACTGATCAGTCCGGCTCGGGAAGCAACTTCCCAGAGGACGCAGAACAGGGTTAGCGACCCTAGGCTCAGAAGGAGACGGCCGACGCGCACGAGAGCCGCGGAAGTCCGCTCGGGGCGATCGTCGCCCCTTACGGCACCAGGAACAGGGCTTTCAGATCCGGAACCTTGGCGCCTTCCTTGACGAGCTTGTTCTTGACTGCAAAGTCGGCGAACTGCTGCATCTCATTGAGCACTCTTTCGTCGGGAACGCCGGTGCCCAGCTCCGTTTCGGCCCAGACGGCTCTAAGCGTCTCGGGCTTCATGCCGGCGGCCTTGGCGGTCCACTCGATGGCCTTCTCCCTGTCGCCCGTGAGGACCTTGTCGGCGTCTTTCATGACGGCGAGCGTCCGTCTGAGTACCTCCGGGTTCTTCGTAGCAACGTCGTTAGTCGTCAGCAGCAGATAGTTGTTTGTGAAGGTGTAGCTCAGTCCCCGGATCCGCGGTCCGAGCCGCGTCTCGGCCTCGTAAGTGAACGGCTGCCAGATATTGATGGCGTCGACGCTCCCGCTCTCCAACGCCGGGATCATGTCAGGCGGGCTGACGTTGACGATCTCGATGCTGCTCCTGCTGACACCGTTCTGGGTTAAAAAATACGAGAACGCGAGGTCGGAACTGGTTCCGACTGCTATCGCGACCTTCTTTCCCTTGAGCTGACTTGCGCTCGCGATGCCGCGATCGACCCGCACAAGAACGCGCCACTTGCTCCAGCGCGCAACCACCGCAAACGTCCTCACGGGCTGACCCGCGAACGCGGCCAACACCAGCGGCGTTGGCGCCACTTCGGCGACATCGGCTTGCCCGCCAAGCAGCGCCTGCATCGCCTCGCGCCCCGTCGCAAAGAGGGTCTGGTTCACTACCAGTCCGTGTTTCGCCCAGAATCCGGCCTCGCTGGCGATTCGCGTCTGCGGCCATAGCATGGGAGTGGACTGTGCGAGACGAAGCGTCAGGGTTTGACCGCTCGCCTGCGGGGTGGCGACGGTGAGCGCAAGGGCCATCAAAGCATGCGTGATGAGGCTTGCGCGGCGCAGGTGCTTCGAGAGAGTCCCAGACACGGTCAAGCGCCCTCCCTGGATGCGACACTTGTTGTACAGCGGCGAGGCCAACATAGCATCGGGGTTACGGGCAGTCAAACGGCAACGCCCCGGAACGGTTCGTCGAGCCCCGATCGCTCCCAAGACGCGGGCGAAGGCGCGAACTTGCCACCTTACGCCTGGGCGGTGGCGGGTTTCCTCTATGGGAGGGTGAGGGAGGACGGGAGGAAGGGGGAAGGCAAGGGAGCGGGAGGAAAGGGAGGGGCTTTGCCGCTTTTCCCGACCGAGGGGGGCTTTGCTCTCCCGGGCCGGCGTTGCCCTCCCGCGGGGGTTGAAGAAACGAGCTCCTCCGGTACGTTGCGAGCATGGCAACGAACGGGCGGCTTCGCGACTACCTCACCAAGGACGAGGTCCGGGCGCTCTTTCGTGGAGCGAAGCAGAGCAAGCGTTACGGCGCGCGGAACCACGCGATGATTCTTCTTGCCTACAGGCATGGTTTTCGGGCGTCGGAGCTCGTCGAGCTCCGGGTGTGCGACGTCGACTTCCGCGCCGGGACGATCTACGTGAGACGGCGCAAGGGCTCGAAGTCGGGCGTGCACCCGATGAAGGCGGACGAGCTCGAGGCGCTCGAGCGGGTGCTGGGCGAGCGGGAGGTCGAGGCGGGGGACTATGTGTTTTGCTCCGAGCGAGGCGCGAAGCTGACGCGGTACGGATTCTGGCGGATCGTGTCGGAGGCCGGGAAGCGCGCCGGGCTACCGGTGAAGGTGTACGCGCACATGCTGCGCCATGCCTGCGGCTATTACCTCGCGAACAAGGGCTGCGATCTGCGGCTGATCCAGGACTACCTGGGTCACAAGCAGATCCAGAATACGGTCCGGTATACCGCGTTGAATGCGAGGAGGTTTGAAGGGCTTTGGTAGGCCCCTCAGCCGCTCGGGTTTGATTTGCCCGACACCAGCGCTCGATCGTCCAGAAGGGCGGGTCGACTTCACGCCTCCGGCGGAACGTTAGTCTCTTCGCCCGGCGTCTTGCCGATCATCGGGAGGCCGTTCCCCAGCGACACGTCCATCTTCGCTTCAGGCCAGCCGGTACGTGCGTAGTCTATATATCGCTCTTGATAGCCGATCCTGAGAAAGATCAGCCGATGAAGCAGCGCCAGCGTGACGAGGCAAAGCCGATACATCTCGTCGATCTTGCTCGCGTCGAGCCGAGCGCCGTGAGCCGCCTGGTTCCTCACCCGATGCCAACCCTTTCTGTGAGCCTCCGAGATCAGCCCTTGCTGCTCGAGCGCCCGCAGTCGATCGACAGCGCGCACACTATTCAATTGATCGATCGCACCTCGGAGTCGCTTCTTGGTGCTTTCGCTGATATTTAGCCCTTCCAATGCAGCCTTTGCGGCCTGCGCCTCGGCGACAACTTGGACCTGATCGCCGGGAACGAGGTCCTTGAATTCAGCAGACAGCAGGCCCTCGACAGCGACCGATAAGCCCAACGCCATCACGTCGAGCGGGGCGTTCATCGCCGACACCGCCTGTCGGACGCTTATTACGGGGTCGGGCCAGTTTGGCCAGTCGCCTTCCGACAGACTGTCGAAATAGCGCGCGAACAGCGCGGCCGCATCGCCCAAGTACTCCGGTCGGTTGAGTGGAACGGCGGGGTACCGATTTGGCTTAAGCAAGGCCGAGACGGGAAGAGGGTCAATCCGAAGAGTCGCGCCCGTTCTCGTCTCCTCAACAAGCGCGTACCAGTCCAGGGGGAAGCCAAGCAGGAGCTCGAGCGACCGGACGATCCGCTCCGCTACCTCCGGGCCCTGGGGCAGCTCGCTCGCCGTCACTTGGACGACCAGCCGCGTGTCACGCTCGGAGAGCCGCAACCCCAGGCCCGCTGGCTGCAGCACAAGGGAACGCGCTCCCGCGGGTAAGCTGATGCTTACACCATTAACGGCGATCGCATTCTTGGCGTCGTTGCTGAAGAGCCGCGGCGCATGCGGGAATGCGAATGTGTAGCGTGCGCCTTTCGCCTGAATCGCATTCGCGAGTTGCCCATACGCCTCGTCGACATCGGCGACCATGACGCTTCCGCCTGGCCCCGTGTCGACGTTTGGATAGTGGCAGCGACCTCGCCACTGGTTTCCCCAGAGGTCACGCGCCACTAGGTCGAAATAGAAGTCATCGGGGATGATCTCTGCGACGCGAAGATTGGCCGTCGCAAATGTGTCTCGAAAGCTCGCTGGATTAGCCGAGTACACCTTTACCGCGACTCGACCATCGGGCTTTCGGAATAGCGTGCCTGCTCCAGCAAAGGCCTTAGCGTGATCTGTCGCCCGCCGTATCAGCTCAACCGCGACCAAGTCCACATCAAGCTCGCCCTGCAGAATGGCCTCCAGTTGCTCGCGCCTCACTGTTGTGCCCTCTTTTCTCCGTAATCCCTGCCCGAAGTCCGAGCGCATCGCGGAATAGAACTCGCTTGGCGGCTGCTGGTGAACAAAGGCGTGCTTCCGTTGGGATCGCTCTCGCGGTTATGTAAGCCGTGAGGTCGTGAGGTCAGCGCGCCCCCATCAGCACGCCGAAAATCGCGGACACGGCCACGATCACTGCCGGTGAAAGGTTATCGAGTATCGCCGGGACCTCCGGCGACAAATACATCGTCCGATGCTCGCGCCAGCAGTCTTGACGTCCCCTTCACCCACTCGATCACCAGGGACACCTAACCTGCCGAAAGACTAGGTGTGGAGGCTAGGCGACTGATCTCCTTGCGCGACTGATGGGGTGGACGCGACCTCCTTCTCCACCCATCGCTTTAGCAGCTCCTTCCATCCCTGAACGGCGAAGGCCAACAGAAGCACACCGGCCACCCGGAACCAGTCCGCCGGCACGCCCCAAGCCTCGCTCCACCGGGTAGCGTAGACCATCGCGACTCCGCCCGTGACGGCAGCAGCGATCTGCGCTCCGCGCACCAGCCAACGGCGCCAGCTCGGGATAATAGTGACACTAAGCCTTAAGAAGGGCGCACCTGCGTCCACAGATTGCCCTTCTTTCGTCTCGAGTTGTAGTTCTGCATGCGCCTTTCCTTCTGTGCTAACTGTCCGGAATGCAAACCGCAACAGATCGTACTTCCCAACCACCTTCTCGACGCCTCTGACGATCGCTATCTGAGGCTCGGGAGACGAGATTTGGACCACAAACGGCTTGGTGATTCGCTCTGTCTTCTCGAGCTCAAAGGGGACTTTCTGTAGGACATCAAGGAAATAGAGGGTGCTGGGCCGAAGGCGAAACGCTTGCTTGCCGGAGACCTCTGCCGCGATAGTCGGAACGCTCTTCCCGCGTGAGTCGGAGATCGCAAGCGCCCGGAAGAAGCTGTAATCGCGAAATACCTCTAATGCACCAATCTCCGTGGCGATTTTGTCCCACAGGTTGGACTCTTCTTCGCCCGCGAGACGCTTTTGCGGAGCGCGGGCTGATGCTCCAATCCGTACCACTAGGGGACACAGCTCTTGCTTGGGACTGTTCGCTGCGTTCCTCACGGCCAAAGCGTCCGCAATCTCTCGCAGTATGACTTCCCGGTGGTCGGGAGCGCCGTAGTTCTGGACTATGAACTCGATGTATCGGATCTCTCCGAGAACCATGACGCGGCTTATCGAGGCGTGGCGTATCGGAAAGAATCTCGCCCGTTCGAAGTCGCGTAGCACGATTACGGCGTCTTCCCCGCCCAAGGCACGAACGTCACACGCTTGATCGATCCATTTCTTGTGGTAACGAAATCGGTAGACGGCCCCGAAAGGGAGGCCAAGCGCCCGCGGAACGTCGTAAGCGTAGGGGGGGACGCTGTTGGTGATCATCGCTAGCATTCGACGAAGCCTCTAGGTCAAGGGGGAACTCCTGGGTCCTGCGTGCTCGAACTTGATGACGTAAATCGACTCACTCTCGGTCAGTACCGTGCGATATATCGCCCCGAGCACGAGCCTCGCAGCTTCCGCACTCGCGCAATCCGGCGACTCTCCATCCAAGTCCTCACCGGTCAGTTGGCCGATTGGTTTCTGGTAAACCGCCTTTACTCTTGCAACATGAAGCGGCCGTGCGAGCTCCTCTTGCCAGCCTACTGTGAGCATCACGTCCTGGCCGGGCATGAGCTCAGTCGGATTGCCGAGGCGCAACGTCGTCGTCTTTCGGCCCAGGCGCAAGTACGGTTCGTAGTAGGGGAAGAAGTTAAGCGTCTTCGTAGACATGTTGCCGTCCGGGCGCCATCGCTCGGGATGTGCTGACTTGGCAGCGACTAATGTTGAAATGCCAAGACCGATAGTACTAAGGCCCGCTCCTCTGGTTCGAGTCCCTCGATCTGCATGCGCACGCGATCAGCAGCGGGTCGCCATAAGCGCGTGTACAACGCACCATCATCCGGATTGACCACCGCTGACATCAGGCCTTCCATGTCAGACACACCGCGGAAGGTGTAGCGTTCATCCAGATCGATCAGCACGGAGACGCGCTCAAAGGTTTGCGGAAGCGGTAGCGCACCAACGCCATCTGCTAGAGCGAGAAAGATCGCGACCCGGTCCTCGGCCGTGGACTCCGCGACGCGCGCGAGCACTAGGTCCGAAAGTGGCCTGGCGTAGATGTCGAGCGCCGAAAGATTCGCGTCCAGTACAGCAACAACATCGGGCGGCGGGACTTTAGCAAGAACATTCCTTATCCCGCTGTCATCGACCAGACCAATGGTCGAATCGATCAGGACGGCGGCGCGCCCGATAGCTCTCGCCCAATTCTCGACAGCCAGCCTAGCGGCGATGCCTCTCACGCAGACTATGAGCCCGGCATGCAGCGCGACCTGGGCCACGGCCGCGAACGCCGTGGCCCGTTGGCTCGGGACTCCCAGGGCCCTTAACGTCGAGATCGCGTCTCGATCGGTCGGGGTCAAGTCCCGCACAATCGGCTGCGCGATCAAGGCCGAACGGTCGGCGAGAGACTGGCTGGCACCTAAAGGCACGTTCGTTGGTGCAGACAGTGCCTGGAAGATCGCCAACTCGGCAAGCGTCGACACACCATCGGCTCGCGCCTTCTCAAAGGCCGCCTTCACCACTCTGGATGTTTCATCGCGAAGCTTGCGATGCTCTGCCTGTTGCTTACGGATTCGCTCTTCCCACTCCCCGCGTTCCTTCTGCAGCCGGGCAATGTCCGACTGGAGGCTGTTCTTCTGCGCAAGCTGCTTCGTAGCTTCTTGCTGAATGACCTGATCGATGCGCTGCTTCACGCTCGGGTGATCCATCAGCGCCGAAACGAGCGCCTCGAGCGCGTCTTTTTGCTCCCCCAAGCGCTGTAGTTCGGCCTTGATTCTCTGGATGCGGAGCATGTCGAGCCCGGTCTCCAGAGAACCGAGGGACTCAGCAAGCTCGCTTAGCTGAGCTCTCGTCAGCTTCCCAGTGCTCTTCGCCGCCCCGACGTGCGGTCTGAAGAGCTTGCGCACGGTGGCCGAGAGACCCGCGCATTCGAAGATGCTCTGCTCCTTTGGCAGAGGCCCGAGAACGAAGAGCCGTCCTTCCAGCCGTAGAGCCGGGAGAGAGTTCCACGCGAGCAGCCCCGACTCAAAGGTCTCATCCCTCGACAGATCCAGCCCCTCCCCTCGCCCGCCGACGATTAGTCCATCGTCAAGCAGGAAGAGCAAGGGTTGCAGCGAGCTGCCGGCAGCGTGCGCGGCCTGCTCCTTCAAGAACTCGCGCACAGAGTCATACTCTGTTGACGGAAACGGGACTGGTCGGATTTCGTATACAGGTCTCTTGTCGGACGCGAGGTGGAAGCGCGTCGCCTTTTCCGTTTCGTGTTCGGCGACCCGCCACACCCCAATCTCGCCCCTGCGCGGCTGGCGCGGGCGACCGACACCTACAAACGCGATGACGTCACCCGTTTCCGGGAACAGTTGCCGCCTTGTCTCGTCGGCCAGGAGTTGGGTCCGTCCGCCGCGGACGGCAGCTATCGGACGGACGAAGACGGCGGTTGTGCGGTCCGCCTTCGCACAGTAGGCCAAAACTTCGTCGCGCTCGTAGTCAAAGGAGCCTTCGAACGTCTCCCAATCCGGTATTCGAAGCCCGCGGGAGGAAGAGTCTTTGGAGACCTTCTTGGCCTCCTGCTGCCTGAGGAATTGTTCTAAACGACTGTGGAGCGCGGAATCCGCCGGGAGGGCATCAATGGCTGCCCCCGCCTTCTCTGTCTGACCCTGCGCGCCTGCTTGTAGCCCACTGATGAACGTCGCAAGTTCTGCCGGAAGCCCCTCCAGATGCTCGTCGACATCCTTGCCTTCGGTTAGATCGACCAGAACCTGCGGGAGATCCTCAGGATACGGGACCGACTGGGAAGGCTCCCGCCTTTCCTCCGCGGCGTCCATCATCTCCGCCTGCTCCGTCGATGCACCCCCGATCGGCGTCGTCAGAAACTGAAGCAGCGCCAAGGGAGGATTCTTGCTAAAGAGGTGCACTAGGCACGACCGCGCGTACCTGCGTGCAGCGTCTTCAGGGAGTTCGTCGGTGAGTTCCTCGTAGCGTTTGAACACGTCGACCACGACTTCGGCTTCCTCCGGGTCGACCATGGTGAGGTTCCTGGCGAACCAAACTTGGACCACCTCATCAGTGGATGGTGGAAGTTCGACCGCGAGCGTTCGGATGCGGGCCTTCGGGCCATAAGGCAGGTTCTGAACCTTTCCGCCGTGCTGAATGAGTTGGACTCTGCAATCAGTGAAGAACTTCCTCAGCTCGAATTCGTCCGTTCCCAAGCTCAACAGGTAAGTAAACCGTTTGCGATCAATGCTCCGGTAGGTCATCGAAGCTCCGGTTCCTACCGCAAGCGCGCTAGTTGAATGTGGGGTCGCAGCCGCGCGAGTTCGCCCACGGCAAGAGCCGTGAGGCTGGCGGGGTTGGCTTCGCTCCACTGACTGCGAAGCTGCACGAGCGCACCTGGGCCGCCGAGGCATGCAACGAGTCCTTCGAGCCATACACGCCTTGCCAGAGTCTGTGGGTCGCTCAGGCGGGGCTCGATAGGCGAGCTCGGGGTTTCGGGCCAAGTCAGCGCGCCGAAATTCCCGGCATCGACAACCGGTTCGCGCAGCGTTTCCAAAAGCGTGAGGGTTGTGCCCTCGCGAGCCCACGCGTTCCCACAGGCGAGGTACTCTGCAACGCGCACGCTCGGGCACTCGATCCGGAGAACCTCGCGCGAGCGATTTCTCACTGCATCCCGTAGCCCAGGCTCGAATATCTCCCAGGTCCGATCCCCCACGGTCACTCGCACGCCTGCGGGACGAAAGAGGTCACACTCTTCGATCCTTCCAAGAAACTCCTCGCGTCCATCTGCAAGGATGGCGAAGTCGCCTGCCCCGAGTCCGGCGATTTCGAAGCGCTCATCATCGAGGTCGCGCACGCTCGCCGCACCCGTGACTACCACGCTTCCTTCCATGCTCACCCGGCAGACCGCGGTCCGCCTGAGGATGATTCGCTCCGTCGCCGCCGGGAACACATGGGTGCCATCCAGTTCGATGTGATGAGCCGGAGGATGGACTAGGTACAGCCGTGCGCAGGGCTCTCTTATCCTCCTTCCCAGGTACTCGGCAATGGCTTCCCTTACGTCCGTGTCGCCAGCTTGTGCTAGAGCCGGAAGACCGATCTCGTAGAGGTGCCAACCTCGTCTCTTCTCGTCGGCCTCGACCGCCACCTCATCAGGAGGGGGTGCAAGAGCGTCCTGAGTAAGCAGCCGGTACCGCTCTCCCCATTCGAGAGGTTCTTCCGGGGCAAGCAGTCTGCCTCCCGTGTCACTAACTCTGAAATAGTTGCCCGAACCACCGAATCGTGACACGTCAGCTCTGATCGCCGCCGCGGCCTCCCCAAGATCGCCCGAGCCGATGACTTCTAAAAGCGGTAGTTGGGGGATGACCGGCACGAGCTGCGGCCTTTGCAGTTGCGATGCCGTATAGGTGCGTACGCCGAGGCCCGATCGGATTTCGATCTCTCCGACGCCGTCGGTTTCGGTCAGCCAGCGCGGCAACTTCAGGTTGAGCAGGTAGCCGCCCTTCGTCCGCTCCAGAAAGAGCGCGCTCTGAAGGGACGGGCCACTCGGCATCGCGCGCTCGCCGCTCCAGGTCCGTCCGAGTGCCCTTGCAGCTGGGCCTAAGGTGGGGTGGTAGTACTCGCAATCCGGTTTGCCGCTATAGCCATAGTGCGCGAAGTGTGGCCGCCTTTGCAGACCAGCTCGCCTGAATACACGCGCGCCACACCTTCCACAGTAGAAGACGTAGCTGAAGAGTCCCCGCTGCGAAGCGTGAACGGGATTTCCTAACTGGTCTTTCGCCCAGTCCATGCCGGTTCGTTCTCTTGCCCGCTGGGCTCGGTGACCCGCTCCGCCAATTCCTGCAGGAACTGCTCTGAGCGCCAGCCCAGGTAATTCGGTACCCGCTCCGCGCGCGAGATGACCCAGCGCTTGAGCGCGAGCTTGCTCGCGACGTCGACGCTCGGAAGATCCTTGTAGCGCGCTCGTTTGTGGTCACCGCGCAAGAACGCTATCGCGTTAGCGGCGACAGGGCAGAAGAACACCTCGCGGGGGAATCCGTGGCGAATCAGGGCCGGGTCCATGCCGAGAAGACTGAGTGCGCGTCGAATCACCCGAAGGCGCCAGTTGGGGCCATGGCCGAACTTGAAGCCGTTCGCGTAACGGTCGCCCATGTATTTCAGGTAATCGCGCAATTCTTCGAAGAGTGGATCGGAGATATGGAAGTGCCCCCACCCAGAGGTGTACCCGATCGGCTCGAATATGAGACGGCCGCCGAGCTTCAGCCGGTTGTAGATCGAGGAGCGCCCAAGCGCTGAAGTCGTGGTGATCGCAGCAAGGCGTGCGTTCTTCTGCGTCCTCGAGATGACGCCCACCGTCTTGCGGTACTTCGCATCGAATGCATCCACGACATCCGTGGTGCGGGCAAGCGATGCTATGAGCTTTCCGCCCAGCAACGTGTTATAGGGCGGCACGGCACCGAGCACGTACGCGTCCATCAGGTTAACGAGCGCCTCCGCTCGGCGTTCGTGATCCCAGCCGATGAGTTCGTCGCGAGCGCGGAGATTAAAGATCGCGTCGCCGAGTGCGAGAAGCCCGATCAACTTTCCGTTACTGTCGTCCCAGACGAGGAAGCGCAGACGGCGCCCGTACCCCTCCGAGATCGGGATCCGCCAGTAAAGACCCGCGAAACGGAAGAGATCCGCCTGCCAAGTATCGCCAGGTGCCGGCTCCAGACGCGGCCGGATGCCGCGCACGTCGACGTCCGTTCCAGAGGCGAAATATCGGATGAGCTTGTCCGCTTTAGCCGCCACCCATTGCTTGTGTTCGGCAAGCTTTCCCGCGCGTTGATGCGCGTGGATGCTCCGATAGGTCTCTTTATCGAGATGTGGTGGCAGAAGCGTACCGTCCTGCGCCCTGGAGAACCCGATCTGCTTGAGGTGGACCCTGAGCTTTCGCTTGAGCTTTGCCTCCCGCGAGCGGAGCGTGATTACTTTGGAGGAACTCACGCGACCTCCGCGTAGGCGCCCGGCAGGTCCCTGCTCAACTCGTACGGAGAGAAGGCGCGAGCCGTCGCCGACTCCGTGAAGCCCATGGCCTTGGGATCGACGAGCGAGGGATAGGACCAGAATCGAACCGCTCGGCCGTCGTGCATCGCGCCCATCGGCGTTTCTCCGTCCCAGACGATCTGCCATCCGGCGAGCGACAGCACCTCGGCGAGGGGTTTAAGTTCTGCTTGCTGCCGCGCCCGATCGAAGGGATCGGGCGCGCGACCCTCCTTGATGAATCGCACAAGGTCCAACGCGAGAAAGCGGTCCAGTGATTCGTGGTGAAGTCGGTTTCCGTAATGGCGCAGGCATTTGTCGCAAGACGAAGAGCAGTCGCATCCGCGCAGCAGCGATTCCACGTCTCCAAAGATTGCCGGGAACGCTCCCCCGGCTTGCGTGGCGTACCCGGCTCCTCCGGACAACGTGTCGTAGACGAAAACGTCCGCGAAGTGATCGTTTGCGTGCTTCACGAACCGATAGCCCGCGTTGATCTCGCGAATGTCGATATCCAGCACGCGGCTCACCGCGAGCACCAGCGCTTCGCAGAGCGACTGAAGCGCATCGGCAATCGGTTGGCGTGCTTGCTTGACGAGAGGGTTGAAGCGGAGCGGTCGGAGAATTGGCAGACGGAAAAGGAGAATATCCGACCCGAAGGAGTATCCGAGGTAGACCCGCTTAAATTCCCCGTTGCACATGCGGGAGGGCCAGGGAGTCCCGCGCCGCGGCTCGATGATGTAGTCGCGACGATGTGACCCGAGCGGTTCCCCGTTTAACGAGGTCTTCCCGCAGCGAGTGCAGACGAGAAAACCGTCGGCTTCCCCGGCGCCCTGCTCGCCTTTGTTCACCATCACCAACGACTGATTACGCGCAAAGGCCAGCTGTCCGCGCGCAAGGAAAGGCCGCCAGTCGAAGGGTGATCCCCCCGCCGGGAGCGGCAGCTGCGCCCCTGTGGCGTAGCTGAAGAGCTGCTCATCGTCGTATTCATCGACTTCCCTGCCGCCGTCCGGGTATACGACCTCGGGTTGTATCACCGTGACGGCCCGGAGCTCGCCGCTCTCGCAAAGCGGGCACTGTTGCCCTTCGGCGACCTCATGCAGAAAACCCGCAGTAAAGAGACACGCCGTGCAATGCACGTACATACGGCGCCCGGTGAAGAGCCGCTCCGCGCGGTCGATGACCGTGCCAGTGCCGCTTGCTGCTACCGTGCCCACACGATAGGTCTTCTTGTCGACAACGACAAAACGGCCGGGTGCGTATTCGGAAAGCGCGATATTGAGTCCCTGCTGCGGCCGCTGCACGATCGCGACGCGTCTATAGCTCTGTCCGGTGCGTTCCTCCTCGATCTGGAGCGCGCATAGGTCACGCGGAAACGCGTACGCGGGAAGAAATCCACGGCTGAATAGAAACTCGATCAGGTATTCATCGGCCTGATCTAGTTCTTCAAGGCCCTTCGGGCGCATATCTTCGAGCGAGGTGAGGAACTCCGCCGCTATGGCCGCGGGCTCCCGATCGAAGCCCTGCGGGAGCCACTCGCGTATTGCCCGGTAGCAGTCCTTGACTTCATCCGACGTCTTCACCCAGTTCTTGAACGACACCAGGCTGAACTCGCCCTGCCCAGCGTAGAAGTCCCACGTCTCGCCAAGCATGGTGAAGATATTGGCGCTGCCACCTCCGGCACCCTTCGAGTGGAAGAACGCCTGGATGAGCTGGGCCCGCACATGACGCTCCACGATCTTCGGATTCTTCGTGTCGACGCTCGGAAGCGTGGGCTCACCCGCGATGATCCGCTCGGGGTGCTCGAAGTAATGGCTGTCGTGCGGATTATTCTGTGCGTAGGTGACAACGGTTGATATCGCCGATCCTCTGCGCCCGGTGCGCCCTGCCCGCTGCTGATAGTTCTGGCGAAACGGCGGCACGTTACGCAGCCCGACGGCAACGAGAGATCCGATGTCGATGCCAACCTCCATCGTTGTCGTGCTACTCAGTACATCGATTGAGGTGTCCTCTGGCCCAACCAGGATGTCTCGAAAACGTCGCTCGAACTCCTCGGTTGTGGGATTCGGCTCGTCGACATCGCGGTACGACAGCTGAGCAGTGTGCTCTTCGACAGTGAGATTGAGCGGCTTCTCGACTCCCTCGAGCGCGAGCACCACAGGATCGCGCCAGTATCCCTTCCTTGCACGGAGGTAGGAGGTCGCCGCAGGCTCGACCGGAGCCACTCCGGAGGAAAGGCAATTCGGGCAGTGCCCCCACCACGCCACCGGCGAAACCGCCGTGCACGCCACGCACTGGTACCAGTTGCTGTGCACGGCAACCTCGAGCTTGACGCGTTTCGGCGCGATGAAGAGTCCGCCGCGTGAGTCCGGCTCGCACAGGGCACCCCCGAATACACTTACGAGCGTGTCCACGTCGCCGAGTCGCTGCGTCAAGAACTGCTGCTGCCGCTTGGTAAATCCCGCCTTCGCCTGCAGGCCAGTGGTGACAGGGTAGCCCGCCGCTTGCTGGCGAATCCCGGGCTTTACCGCGGGGTCGAACGCAAACCGACCCGCGAAAGTTTGCAACCATACGACCACCAGCGCCAGCGCAACCTCCTTCTCCAGACGCGGGTACCCCTCGGCGATCACCTTTAGCGCCTTGTGCGTCGGGGTAAGAAAGGCGAGCGTAAGCGCGTTGACCGAGTAGAACGGCGAGCCCAGCTGCCGCAAGAGAAGCGAGGTGAACCGTGGTGGCGGGCCGCTGAACTCGCCCACCGCGCTCGTGAGATTGCACTCGTACCACTTGCGATACTCGGCCACATGCGTCTGTAATGTGTGCCGATCGTCGCCGTCGAAGAGTTGTAGACCGGTCTTTGACAAGACGTGCAGGAATGCCGCATACATCCAGTGGCTGACCGCCGGCTCTAACCCTATTCGCTTCAGCTCCGTGGCCGCCAGGATCAGCAACTGCCGAAAGACATCCTGCTCGATCTCACGCGGGATATCGCGCGCGAGACGCGCCGCCTTCTGTCGCCCGTCCGAGAACAAGAGTGCTTTGCGACCGCCGTTCGGCGACTGTTCCGTGGGCTTCTGCGTCGCCGGTTGCAGGGCGACCTGTTCGCGCACCAGATGCGCGAACGGAGCCTCACCCTTGGTGACGAGATCCATGATCTTGGTAATGCCCTGCCACCCTCGCAAGCACACCGGGCATTCTCCATTGAAGGACAGTACGAGCCGCCTGCTCTCCGGCACAAGTCCGTCGGGACGAAGGAGGGGCAGATACTGATCGGCCACTTCGGGTTTGGGTTCCCTGGGCTCCAGGCGCCCCGTCGTTCTGTGCAACCAAGTCTTCGATCCTTCAACCTGCCCGGACGCTTGCCGCGATCTTCGGTCCACCTCGACCAGAAAATGCGCCTCGAGGAGAGCACCATCCGACCACAGTCCTGTCGATCTCTCGTGCCAGAGGAAGTCGCCATGCTCGTCGGAAAGGTAGCCACGAACGAACGCCGCGCCACAGTCCCGGTGCGTTAGGAGCTCATAGACGCGTGAGCCGCAATCGCAGCGCAGCTGTGGCGTCGAGAAGACACGTCCGAGAACTGCGGGCTTATCCCTTACAGCGCGGCCGTCGCATCTTGGGTTAACGCAAGCATACAAACCGGCCAGCCCCCGAAAGAAGAGGTGAGAGCGAACGGGTGCAAACACGCGTTCGGTATCCCGCTCTCGAGCGAAGGACATGAGAGCGAGAAGACTCTCAAGCGCGCGTTCTGGGGCTTCACTCGGGGGGAAGATGGCTTGCGCGATCGTGCTGAGTGCTTGCGGTCGCGACGTGATTAGGTTTGCCGCGAGCGCCGCTGGTCCGAACGAACTCAGCCAATCGTGCACGAGATGCCGCAACCCCTTCTCGTCCAGAGGTCCGCCGGGCACCTTAGTTCTGAGCTCAACGAAGAGGTCCCTGACCGCCCCTTCGGCCGGCCCAACGGCCTCGTAGACTTTGTGGAGCGTCGCAAAGTCGTATTTCGCGAGTGCCCTCGCCTCGGCGGGGAGAGCGATCCGCTCGCCCTGCTTCTTGTCGAGTTGGCCCGTAATGAGCCTGAAACGCCGCGGCGAATGCTCCAGGCCAGTGAGGTCGGCCGCAAAGAGTTTGATCCGCTGATGCGCTTCGGCGCTCGACCCTAGACTCGCGCTGGTGAGTATGTACCTGACTCGGTCCCGACTCGCCCCGACCCGCGAATGGAGGCGGCGCAGTAGGTAAGCCACTTCTGCCCCGCCTGATCCTCGATACATGTGGGCCTCGTCGAGGACCACGATGAAGCGGTTGTCACGACTGCATGCGAGCCATTGCGCCGTCTGCTCGAAGATCGACTTCTCGATCGGCCGCAGCAACATATACTCGAGCATCGAGTAGTTTGTGACGAGGAGATCCGGGCACACCTTCTGCATCTCCTGTCGCGAGAAGAGTTCCGAATCCTCGGGGCCGGTGATGAAGGATGACTTAACGAAGCGCTCGATGTCCTTCGCCGGCCATTTGCCCTCTTTCTCGAGACGCTCACGAGCCTCTGGCGATAGACCCTGATAGAGCTGCTCGAGCAATCTCCCGATCCGCTCGCGATTCTTTCCCGGGGTCGACGTCCCCGGATACGGCGTCCGGCTCGTGTACATCCCGAATGTCGCTCGTCGATCGCGGCCCGCCTTCAAGGCCGCTGCGACCTCTGCGTCGCCCAAAAGCCTCCTTAGGCGTGCGAGCTGATCGCTCACAAGTGCATTCATCGGGTACAGAAGTAGCGCCCTCACGCCCGGCACGCTCCACGACTGCGGCCGCTCCCGGGCTTCGACGGCGAGTGAGCCGAGGATCGGCATCAGGAAGCTTTCCGTCTTCCCGGATCCAGTGCCGGTAGCGACGATGATCTCTTCGTCGCGCCCGAGGAACGCCTCCAAGGCAGCCGTTTGATTGGTATAGGGCGCGGGGTAAATGCCAGCATTGGGCCTCCGCGATGCAAGCGTCAGGATCTCCTGCGCTGGCCGCGGAATAGACAGTTGATGGTAGGGCTTCCCGGTCACATAAAACGGCGTCGCCTCGAGCCGTGGCTCCTGAAACGAAACGCCAGAGCGTTCCAGCAGTCGTCGTCTCTCGGCAATCAGACCCTCGTCCCAGATGTGGTATTGAGCTTCGAGGTATTGATGGAACGTCTTCTTAAGGCCCTCGAAGACGGTCCTTGCGGAATATGCCTTTGACTCAGACACGGACTGCCCTCACTTCACAGCCAAGGCCTGCTAGCGTTTCACGAACTACGGAGATGAACGGGGCACCGCGCACGCGATATGCCTTACCCGGCAACGAGAGATCGCGGACGCCGAGTGCGAGCATCAACTGGCGCTCGGGCCGCGGGAGACTGGTAGGGAAGTGGAAGACCGACTCACCCTCGCGCGAGACTATGGTGACCGTGATCGGCTTGCCGGCGAGCGCGGCGAGTCCGAACTGCATTCGCGCGACATCGCGGGGGGTCGGGCCTTCGGCGACCACGCGCGCGCCCTCGACCCGGGCGAGGAAATGGCGGACATATTCGCCCCCCGCCCGCTCCCTGCACAGGACTACCCCCTTCTGGCTAGAAAGACCAAAGCGCGGGTCGTCGATCCATGCGGGGCTGGTGGTGGTCCCGAAGGGTAATCTCGCGTTGACAAGGCTGAAGAACTGGACGTTGCCGGACGAGATCGTTGGGCCCATGCCAGCTCGAGCGTTTGCAATCTGGGCATCGCTCCAAGCCACACTGTCTCGCACGTCAAGACGTAACCATTCGTCCAATTCCTGGGTCGGTAACGCTGGCGCATCAGGGTCACGGAGGCTTCGTGCGTAACCCGCTCGCGTGACGCCGCGAAAATGACGCTGCAACTCGCGCGTTGGCACGGGCGCAATGAGTAACGCCTGCTCATTGATAGGCACAACCCGCAAGGGCGTCGGGAACCAGTATCCGCCTTCCAGTTCTTGCACCTCGCGCATGAGCTCTAGCACGCTAAGCGAGTATCGGAGTTTGTGTGCAATCCTCGCTCGATTAAAGGAGCTGCGAAGCCGCAGAACGTGCACCTCGCGAGCAGAAGTGCCAGAGACATAAGTCAAGGCCGCAAGCTGGCCGCGACCGTACTCGATCGCATCGATTGGCTCGCCAGGCGGACCATCCCGCACGGCACGGTCGGTCTGCGCCAATAGCTTGTCGATTGTCTGCCTAGCATCTTGCTCGGCGGACATGGCGCTGCACCCTCCCTTGGCTCGGGGGATGCTAGCACGCGATCTGCTAGGCACAACCTGAAAGGCGTGAACCGAGCGGAATTTGCCCGCGCGGAGATGGAGCTGCTTTCTCCTCGATGCGCGGCGCCACCCGCGCAGATGCCTTTACCTGCTCGAAGCGCGCACTTGGAGGCGTGCTCCAACTGATAGGGACTGGGCCAGCGGCTAGAGGCCGAGGCGGCGTCCACTCGCCACACAACGCCCAGGACGTTGCGGCCGCCCCCTCGGCGGGCCCCGCGCCGCCGCTCGCCCCCGCGCACAGCGGAGCGCCGCAGCCAATGCCGACTTCGTAGACACCTTCGCGAAGGTAGCCTCGAGCCATGCCTTCGGCTTCTCGAGCAGCGGTCCGCAGGGCGTCTAGCGGACCCCGCGTCCATCGGGCGGGCAGCCGCGGAACGCCTCCCTGGTCTTGCGGAGCTTTTCCAACCTTCGCGAGCGCTTCGGTCGCGACCGGTGAGGGGCTCGACTCGTAGAGTTCGTGGAACTCACGCCGCGCCTGTCGGCATAATCCGCACACTTGGGCGGAGTCCGGGCAACCGTTGTGACCGACGATGGAGAACGACCAATGACTTTGCGAGGGTCTTGGCGAGAGTTCGTGCTCATCCTGCTCGAAGTCGTGATCGGCCTGCTCATAATTTTCATCTACCCGAACCGGCTGGCCGAACTGCTTCTCCTGGCAGGGATCCTAATCGTGGCGCTGTATTCGCACCACCTGTGGCGCTGGTCCAGTCACCGACACGTGCTTATTGTCGGCCGACTGTTGCTTGTCCTGGTCGTCTTCGTTCTCGTGGCCCTCGGAACTATCGCGATTATCGTGGTGACTGCCTCGCCCGTCATTGACCGCGTCGAGCCTAGCCAGATCTTTGTTGGTGAGCAGATATCGATCTTCGGCAGGCGCTTTCCCGCGGATGCGGGCGGGGCCATCACGATCAACGGAGTTCCGGCCACGATTGAGGCGCCGACACAGGGACAGCCGCTAAAGATCATCGCCGCGGTCCCGGAGGGCGTGAAATCGGGCTCTGCCAGTGTGCGCGTCCACAACGGTTGGTTCCTCTGGCGCGACACCACGATCGAGGTCATTGGTGCCCCCGCCATCAGTGCGGTGACGCCAAGCATGGGCTTCGCGCAGGGCCCAGATTCGGCAGGCACCACGGTGGAGATCACTGGGAAGAACTTCGGGCGTCAGTCGGGTGGAGGGTCACAAGCCCACGTGAGCCTCGGGATCCCAGCGCCAGCTTCGGAATCCGGGACAAGCAGGCTGGTTGTGCAGGTTCCAGCGAACGCACCAAGGGGGACCGAGCTCGAGTTGAGCGTGCAAACGCCAGCGGGGACAGCTCGCCAGAAGTTTTATGTTTACGGTCAGCCGCGAATCGAGCGGGTTACGCCAAACCGCGGGTTCGCCCAGACCGACGAGTTCGCCGGGACGCGGGTGACCATCTTGGGCTCCGACTTCGACGACCTACACCGCGACAATGCAGTCCTCTTCGGAGGGGTGTCCGCCGGGGTCACCGAGGTGACCCGCAACAAGGTAGTCGCGCACGTCCCGCGGGAGGCAAAGACGGGCAAAGTTGTCGTCCGAACGCGAGCGGGTTCTGGGACGAGCTTACCGGACTTCGCAACTATCGGCCGGCCCCGCATCGCTGACTTTCAGCCCCAAACACAAGCGCCTGACGAGGTCGTCAAGATTGCCGGGGAGAACTTCGGCGATAACGCCGAGGACAATCGGGTGCTGATCGGCGAGGTCGAGGCACCCGTGATTGGCACCGATCCCGACGGTCGCACCTTAACGATCAGGGTGCCGCGGAATGGCACAGACGGCCTGATCTCGCTGACGACACCGGCGGGTATAGCAACGGGCCCTGAGCGGTTCCAAATCTTGCCGAAGATTACACGTTTCCTCCCGCGAGGCGGACCGCCGGGAGAGGCGGTAACTGTGTACGGCTACGGCTTCCTTCGCAACGCCACGGTCCGGCTAGGCCAGTGGGTGCCGAGCCAGGCGAGCCAGGTGAGAACGGCAGAGACCGGGGAGCAGGCGATCACCTTCACCGTCCCTTCCGGTGCTACAGAAGGAAATATCACGGTGAGTAACGACGCTCGTCGGAAGGGCACGAGCACTGAGCGATTCTTCGTCCACCGCGAACTTCGTGAGATCCAGTTTCACCAGTTCCCACCCAGGACGGTCGAGTACCGGTACGGGAAGAAAAGGAAGACATACCAGACCGAGTGCGACCGGAACTTGGTGCATGTCACCGATATTGAATCCTCTGGTAAGAGCACCATTGGGGTCGAGCAGTGCCCGACTGATATTGTCCTCGACCCGAACTTCGCAGCCGCCCGCGCGTACGTTACGAACTTTGGGGCCAATACGATTAACGTTATCGATCTCAACATCGATCAGGTAGTAGGCACTATCGAGAGTGGCGGCAACCCTGTACGCATCGTCATTCTCCATGGCTGGTTGCACGTGCTGAATGCGGGCGCGCCACAGAAAGGGGCGCCGGGAAGCGTCCGCTCGATATCGCTGCGTGATTCCACTCGTGTAGTCGAGAACTCCGTCGGGCTCGGGCCGTTTGAGCTGCTCTTGGACGAAAGCAAGAGTTCGCTGTATGTGTTGAACAGCGCTGGTGAGATCACTGGCATCCTAGCGGAAGCGCCATCCCAGATACGAGTAATCCGGACCGGGGCACCGGCCAGAGCCTTTCGACTGAGACGCGACAAGGCCTACGTCGCGAACTTTGGGAATGACAGCGTCGCGGTAGTCGACCTTCAAAATGGCCGGGTGGTGAAGGTGATCCCGCTCGGCGCCGGCGCGGCGCCGTTCGGCATCGCTGTCCACCCCAAGCGGCCGGAAGTGTTCGTCACGAAATCGGGCCGCGACGCCGTAACAATCATCGATGCCGAGCGGGACGAGATAGCGAGGCCCGACATCAAAGTGGGCAAGCGACCGCTGGGCATCGGGTTATCACCGAGCGGTTGTATCGGACTCGTAGTGAACTCCGTAGAAGGCACAGTAAGCATCTTGGACCCGGACGTATACAAAGTCCGAGGCCAGCCCATCAGGCTTACGAGCAGGGAACTCGCAGACGTCGAGATCGTGAGCGACAGGCTGGGGCGGGTGATCGGTCGAGCATCGCAGCACGAAATAGCGATAAGCTGTTGAGGTACGCCCCGAGCGCGCACTGAGCCAGGCTGGAAGCATAGTCGCCACGTTATGCTCAGGACGTTGCCGGTCGCCTCTATGGCGGGGTCCCGACGTCTGAACGGACCCCCGCGGCCCCTTTGCTGCCAATCGGGTGCACGGCATTACCGGCCCTTCAGTGGTACTTGCGGACCCGGCGACCGTGCCATCCAAGGTCCGCCGGAAAGTCATTGAATCCGTGAACGTCCTGTGCAACAAGAATCTCGAGCTTGGTCCAGAAGCCGATGCGCTCGCGAATAAGCTTGCCTGCTTCGGCAAGCTTCGCCTTCGCGATCGCCGGAACGAGAATGACCAGCCCCGGCACCGAGCTTCACTCATGTGCTAGCGTTTGCCGTCAGACGGCTACTCCGAAGTCTCGTCGCTAACGATCTCACCAGCCCTTCGATTCCATACTGAAGTCCACCGATCGCCCTTAGCTGTCCAACCAACTCGCTTTTCGAGGCGATCCAAATCTGCCTCGCGGGATGTGATGCGTCCTACCCAAACATCGGTAGATCCGGAAAGTGGAACTAGTGTCGAAATCACCGCCGAGAGGCCGCGCACTAACAGGACTTCCACTCCTGTACTGATCAGCCCTGCAGGGCTTAGCCAACCCTGATCGAAGGTCGCGGCAAATCGCCGGCGCTGGTCTCGTTGCGATGGCTGTAGAGCGCTTGGAATTACGAGCACGACGTTAATCGCGGGATTGTGACCAGAGCGCTTTCGTATACTAGTGCGCAGTTCGGAGACGAAGTTTCGTACGTCCTCAGACGTCCCCCAAAGCGCCCCCCCTGGCCTAAGCCATAACACCTCCACCAAATCGGCATCAGTCAACTTTGCGGTCTCTTCTGAGCGTTCAATGGTGTTGGTGAAGGACTTTCGATTCCTTTCTAAGTAGCTGCAGCCGATAAAGGGCTGGAGCTCCTCACTCTGGGCTAGAGCCTCCTCAGCTACCCAGCGTCGCAAATCGATTATCTCGTTGCTGATGGAAGGGGCATCTATACCGCATAGCCGCGCGAACTCTGTTCGTGCCGCTAATGATGACGGCGGGTCAGTATGTGTCTGTAGAGCGCTGGTGACTGCGTCGGTCAGTTTTCGAAGCTTACTTGGGTATGCGCTCCCCGAGAATGCGAGGTCAAGATCAATCTTCGGTTGAGGGTCGAGTTTCAAAGATTGTTTCGCGGTCAGTTGGGCGAAGCTGAACCGACCTGGATCTACCGACGTGACAGCATAGAGACTCAAATGATCGGGGTTATTAATCTTCCGGACGTCTCTTAGGTAATCCCTAAAGTTCGCTTGAAATGCTTCCTTCGCGAACCCGGCCTCTATATCTTCCTCACCGGGTTGTCTCTTCAGTTCGATATGGCTACGCGCTTGCCGGAGGTTGGGAGACGACACCATGGTTTTTGTAATCAGATCGAACCAGAGGCGGTTAACCCAACCCTCCACCTCGACAATTTGAGGAAAACCATGTGGCGAAGTGCGAAACATCTCGAGCGCAGAAGCGTGCAGGGACACCCGATCTTCATCAATGACGACAAGGCTTCGCGCCCTTAAATCAGCCAGAACCACTTGAGCCTCCAGCTCCGTAAAACCAAAGAAGCCCTTGAGTCGCCGCGTTGACATCCGTTCACATAGCCGAAGAGTACGAAGAACAAATTCGTCCACCATGGGCATGCGTTTGTCCCGCGTGACCTGTGCGCCAATAATGAATTGCCGGCAAGGCAGGTTAAAGCCTAGATTTCGAACGACTACTTCTGCTCCAGCGTCAATCATTGGGGTGTCGAAGCTGAAATAACCGATGCCACCTCAGCATGCTCCCGAAAATACTCGAGCACGGTCCGCATCGGACTGCCTTTGGGGACTGAACTCCACATGCCAGTGGATCCAACCACAAATAAGCGCTCTTTCGCGCGAGATAAGGCTACGTTGCACCGATTGGGAATTCGCACATGCCCTTGTTCTCGTGCGGAGCTTGCGCGAACTAAAGAGACGATGACGACAGAGTTCTCCTTTCCTTGGTATGAGTCAACCGTGTCAATGCGAATCAAGCGGCGGAATTTTGGGGACCACGAGTGTTTAGCGCATGCAAGGTCCAACGCATCTCTCTGGGCCGAATACATGCAAATCACACCTATCGGAGTCTCTTCACCCGTCTTATTCAGTGCGTCTACCAGGAGCGGCTGGCCGGCGATTGCGTCCAAAAGTCCGATGGTGGCCTCAATTTCCGCCAAGTTGTAATAGCTCGTGCTATTTGGAGGTTGGATTTCATTGGCGCCGGTGGAATTTAATGTGTCGATCCAAGTCAACCGCTTCGCCAAAACCGGCGGTAATCCTTCTGGGCTGATGAACGCACTTCTGCGCGAAGGAGACGTGCTTAGCCGAACCCGATGCGGTTCGTAGAAACAATGAGAGACCAAGTCGCATATTGCTGGATCCATTCGATACTGTTCTGTCAGTTGGATTCCAAGCTTGCCGCCATAACTCGAAAGAAATGCGCGTTCGAAATCGCTTCGCGTGATCTCCTCGCGAGGAACGTTCGGAAACTCTTCTTGCATTGCATCTACCAACTTGCGTGTAATCATCGGCATAAGTTGTAGATGATCGCCGACAAGTAGTACGCGCCTGCCCATATAGATCGGGACGGCGAGCTCACTAGAGGTACAGCGAGCTGCTTCATCAACGATGACCCAATCGAACTGCGACGCATCAATTCGAATTTTGGTCTCACCCACACCCACGCAGGTGGCCGTAATTACGCTTCGCGTTTTGGCAAGAAATTCGTCGAAGTTCCGATGCAAAGAAGACATCGAACTGAGCCAGTCGCGCGCGAGATCAATCCCGAGCCGTACGATCACTGAGTCGGCAGACGATGCACTTGGATGTCGGCTTAGCACGATGGCCGACGCCTGGTCGAGTATGTCGCTGGGCTTTCCAATATCAACTGGTTTGCCGATGAACTTGCTAGCGACCACCTCAAGCTTTTTCTCTGCCCGGTTAAGTTCGGAAAGATAGCGAGCTCTTTCTGCTGCGGTGGTCGGTTCCGTTTGTTGTGCTAACTGACGCAGTCTTTGGCATAGGCGGACAGCCGACCCTATGGATTCGTCCACGTCGAGCAAATCTGATACGAAAGCCCGATCGACGCCTTTTTCCATCGCCAGCATCGAGACGCGATACCGAATGGCTGCTTCGAATCTAATCCGATAGCGTTCACGTAGCTCCGCCGAATGGTAGGGGCGAATCTTTTCGGTTATCCCCTTCGATCCAATCCGAAGCAAGTTCGGACGCTGCCCTCTGCTTTTATATAGATCGACGAGTGCTTCGATAGCGTTGTTGACGGCTTCATGGGACTGGCTCGCGATAAGTACGCGGCGCGCGCCGCCCTTCGTCATCAGCCAATGCACTAATGAAGCAATGAAGCGAGTCTTGCCTGTACCCGGGGGCCCTTGGAGCAGTCCCAACGGCCCATTGCGTAAGACCTCTTGAAATGCTCTCTGTTGACCTAGGTTGAGGTCATACGCATCTAGCGTTTCTTGATCAACATCGATCCCGTAGTCGGTTGCGTCCGGGGTCTCGCTTGGTATGAAATAGTCAACAAGGTTGGGGATTGCGGCTCGATCATCCAGAATTTGCCGGACGGCCTTGGTCCGCCGGTCGATGGACGTTTGCTCACGTCGATCGACGAGAAAAATAGTGTCGCCAGGGTGGAGACGCCTACTCGCATTGCGGACGGTCAGTGTGTTCGTTGCTGGTGTGAAGCCACGCTCTAGTTCCCCCACCCGCCTGTTCGGGGGCAGGTATATATCGACGAGACAATCTGGATCGAAATCGAGGACGTGCCCCAAGCTGCGGAACTCATAGACCGTGGCGCCATTCGCATGTGCTAGCTCGCCCACAATCTGAACCTCCAGGCGGTCTCGCGTTTCTAAATCCAGCATTCGGTCCCAAAGCCGAGCGATGTCGACCGCGACAGGCGTTGGCGTGGATGCGATACCAGCCTGCGGCTCCGATATCGTTTCCACCGCGTACGTTTCCAGATGCGCAAGCAATTCCTCAAACCCCGCTCGGGCACCGCGCTCGACAATGATTTGCGAAGCTACCTTAGTACCGTTGCGAGATGCGTATGAAAGAGAACCGAACCCCGCTCGGATGAAATGCGCGTTTTGAAGAGCTCCGGCTTCTACCGAGAGAATGAGTTCGCGTCGCGGTCCGGTAAGCATGTACATATAAGATCGCGGACCGGTTGATCGGCGCGTCAGGAAATAGGAATCGCCATCAGGCGGGAAGAAGTTTTCTAGCGCTTCCGGGTGAAACAGCCGGAAGTGCGGTAGTGGCGGCCTGCTGATCTCGCCCAATGTCGCCCGCATTGCTTCTGCTGCTACTTCTAGCGTTTCCACTATTGGCCGATCTCGTTCCTCACGGACTTTCGCGATCAGTTTGTCTAAAGTCGCGTCTCGGCATTGCTCTAGGAGGTCGGCACTTATGGAGAGGGCGGCGTAGCGATCGATGCTCTGTTGACTTAACTGCTCCCAATTCTTGGGGCAATACGCGGGCGTGCGGATTACGCCTTCTCCCACCGCCGAGAGATCGAACGCGTCAAGCACATACGTGGTTCTCTGCGTTTGGTCGTAAATGACATTCTTCTTGGTTATGTCGCCATGTTCGCAACCGAGTTCGTGAAGTCGACCCACGGCGGTGAGGAGCTGAATACAGAGAGCGATGGCGTTTTTGCCTGGTAACGCAGTAATGCTATCTAGCGGCGTTCCGTTAACGTGCTCGTAGACGACAAATGGGCCGACGGGGGAAAGACCTGCCTCAAGAAAACGCGGGAGCCCGGCAACGGGGGCGGAAATGACGCGCGCGGCGCTCTCGAGTAAGCGAACCAATGCCACGTCAGTTGCTGGGTTTGTGTTTCGTCTTATGCCGTGCCAAACCTTAACAACTACGGGCGCTTGCGCGCGCGCATCAGTCGATTCATACACGGCGCGGATGCTGTCCTGAACATAGAACTGTTTCGGCTGCCACTTCACATATGCGATGACATTGGTTTCGTGTCGGTCAAGAAGCGACTGGTCTATGATTGTTGTGCCGACTGTTTCAGTAACCGATGCGAAGGCCAATGCCATCTCTATTGCGTCCCGGAACCGGTCATTGGGCTCGGCGGCAAGAGCCTTGGCCATCCAAATCTCTAGGCCGGGGAGCTCGGATGACAAGCTGGCTCCAGCATCGCGCATTGCTGACCGCACGAGTTGTCCCAGCAGATACACATCTCTTCTTTGACCTGAAGTCTTTACCTGGCCGGAGTCCTCCGGAATTTCCGGGGCGTATCCCTTTAGCGTTGACAGCCAGTCAGCCACGCTTTCCTCTTCGGGAAGCTGACAGCACATAAAGCCGTTTAGAGCAAGCTTGGAAGGGCTGCCGACCCAAACGGCTCTTGGTCCGAGGTCTCTATGAGCGATGTCGTTCTTATGGAGCTCCGAGACGCAATTCAGCAAGTTCGCCGCCAAGACGACACGATCACTCAAATCCAGACGATCTCGGGCGGCTTCAAGAAATCTGTCCCATGTAAGCCAGTCTTGCGGCAGAGTACGCAGTTCGAAGTGATGCGTGAGAACTTCTTGAGATCGCGTTCCGATTTCCCGAAGGATGGCGCTCCGATCTACTAGTGGACTGCCATTCGCTGTCAAATGAGCAAATGCCTTGACTTCCCGATCGACGATAAATCGTCGTCGATCCGGGCTGTTTAGGCCGGCTGGTAATCGATCGAAGGACCAAACCCGGAGCAGCGCTTTGAGACGTGCTTCACCGCTTCTTTCAGCGCGGTGCTCCCGCCATACATGTCGGGGATGGTCTACGACGTTTTCTTCGACAACTCGATATCCGCCCCAATCGGCCTCGAGTGGCTGAAAGATTCGGCTGTTATTCGTTACTCGGTCAAAATCTTCTTCGAACTGAAATGCTTTGAGCAAGCCGAGCTTTTGTTGAGAGAGCAGTCGCCTACGCAGTTGGGGTTGCGCAATTTGGCAAGCCTCGTCGAGGCGCCAGATGAATTTCTGATGTTCATCCGGGATATGTTCTTTAGTGGAGGTGGCGGTTAATACGACGCGATAATCGACCCACAACTGCTTCAATTTGGGTATCTCATTCACCAATACGGTCTTCAACTTCTTGGCCTTCTCTCCTGCTTGGATCACCGCTGATCGGCCCCTGAATTGCCCATTCACGAACCAAAGATCGCCACGCTGCGTGAGCTTCCCATTCCAGTCTTTCAGCTCTAACAACAGCACACGGTCGTCCAGGATGACAAGCGCGTCTATCTCCATTGGATCTTGCGCGCGTGGATAGCAGTTCAGTGACGCGTACAGAAGCCATTCCGGTGGATAAGCTTTGGATAAGGCATCGATGCCGGGAATCTCCCGCCGCACTATTCCCGCGCTATTCAGATAACGGACTTGGCAGACCATGATGGTTTCGGTGGAAACATTACTCGTAGGCTACAGGATGAGGTCAACACTCGAGAACTTTCAGTTTACGGCGACTGGTTTGCCAATTTGTCTGCCAGTCTCATTGCCGGCCCGTACACAGTTGCGGGCGCACCGAGGCGCCTTAGTCCAGACTAATGGCTATGAGCGCTGGAAAGGGACAAAGAGAGCGGCCACACCCCATCGTTGCGCTCCGCGACAACGCGCTAAACATCTTCACGGACGGGTCTTGTCTGCCACATCCGCGCCGTGGCGGGATTGGGATTGTAGTTGTAACGACGGATGCCGCGGGCGAAGAAGTAGTCGAGTCGCACTGTCTATCGGGCTACAAGGACGCAACCAACAATCAGATGGAGCTGATGGCGTGCATCAAGGGGCTTGAGCTGGCGCGCGCTCACGCGATGTTGGGTGCCGTCCGGGAGGTCTGGATCTACACGGACTCGATGTACGTAACGCAGAACGTAAGCAACGCGAAGTACGGATGGCGCAATTCGAAGTGGCAGAGCCAGACTGGCCGCCCTATCGAGAATGTCGAACTATGGAAGGATCTTACCCGCGAAATTGCGAAGCTGTCCCCTCGGAGAGTCGAGTTTCGATGGGTTAAAGGGCATTTGAAAAACACCCACAACAAACTAGCTGACAAGCTAGCGAAGGAGTCCGCGAACGGTGTCCTGAGCAAGAGCCTCCATGTTACTGCCGTGAGACGCAGGAAGACAGATCGGCCAGTTCAGATCGGCAGCGTAAAGATGGAAGGGCAGACAATGTCAGTGAGAATAGTCACCGGCAAGCGCATGAGGTCTCACCGGCTTTGGAAGCATATGTACGAGGTGCTTTCGGAGGACAGCCCTTATCGCGGTGCGTGCGACTACTTCTTTTCGGCACAGCTGCTTCATGCTGGCCACCACTACAAGGTCCGAGTGAATGACTCGACGGACAACCCGCGCGTTCTTGAAGTCCTTGGCGAGCTCGATAGGACCACGGGTGCCGTCCTAGAAGAAGACAAGTAACCACGCTCAGCGGACGTGGGTTTGAATCGCGATCAGGCCGCTGGCGCACGCAAGGCCCATCGAACGGCTGCTTTCGACGCCCGCCTCCGGCAGCTCAGGGGTCGAAAGCCCAATTTGACTGCCGGCTTTCCGGGCCGCCTCCCAACTTCCCGCGTCGGGCCGTAACCGGACCCTGGCACCTGCCGCGACCCGCAACGGAAGGCACACGACGTCGCCAGATTCCCTCGGAAGCGCGGAAGCCCCCCGTCCGTGACTAGGGAAGGGGATGTAACCTCTTTACGTCTTCCCCCCGCGGTCAGTAACTCGCCAGCGTGGTCGGTGGACCTTCCGGATCTTCGGCCGCAGCAGGACCTCGGGACGTCGCGGTACTCGGCGAGGAGCGCCGTGGAGAGCAGGAAGGGGAACGGCCCCCGGCGCATGCCGTCGAGGATCCGCGCCCTCGGCGCGCCCGCCTCGGCCGTCAGCGGGCCCGCGACCATGACGTTGGTGTCGCTGACGGCGGCGGGCGGCGTCACCGGCGCCGCGCGGCACGCGTCTCCGCCACCGCGACGCGCAGCGCCCGCCGCCCCGTGAGGCCCGCCCGCGCGCGGGCCTTGGCGACCAGCGCCTCGGCGCTGCGCGCGCTCTTGATGCCGTAGGCCTCGAGGCTCTCCTCGATCAGCTGGCCGATCGTCTTGCCGCGCTGCACGGCCACCTCGCGGAGCGCCCGATGCTGCTCGTCGCTCAGGGTGATGGTCAGGCGAGCCACCGGTCGGGGCTCCGATGAGTCGTCACCAACGGATGATGACACACACCCGGGTCGCGCGGTCTGCGCCGCGGCGCGGTCGGCAACGGTAGAAGAACTCCTCCTCAGCTCCCCACCGCGTCCGCGACACATTTCTTGACGAAGCTCGTCTGCGCGGCGCCCGAGAGCTTCTTCTCCTTGGCCGAGGCATCGCAGCTCGCCTTCGCGTCGGCCTCGCAATTCTTCAGGAAGCTCGTCTTGGCGGCGCCGGCGAGCTTCTTATCGGCTGACTGCGCGGCACAGGTTGCGGCCGAAGCGTTGACGGCGAACGCCGCAAGCGCGATGGCAACAAGGATCCTCTTCATGGCGTGTCCCCCTTTTGTCGAACGACGGG
>Ga0187892_10001137_pt1 | contig 63406 bp, 59 predicted proteins | sample MA1701073metaG_FD_139345 | JGI IMG/M metagenome (GOLD analysis project Ga0187892, IMG submission 139345) | Bio-ooze microbial communities from a basaltic lava cave in the Kipuka Kanohina Cave System on the Island of Hawaii, USA - MA170107-3 metaG ... | reverse complement strand
CGTTCCGGCGCCCGCGACCCTCGGCCTTGGCGGCCGGGGTTCTGACGCGCGGCCGCTCAAGCTCAGAACCCCGCCCGCCCAGGGCGCGGGCCACGGCGCGACTGACGCCGGCGCTCCGACAGACTGTCGCGCACGGGCTTGCCCCAAAAAACGCGCGCAAGCGCTGCCGCCGACGCAACTTGCCATGGCGCCGCTGGCGCCTTCGTGAATAATCCGGGCTAAGAAGGCAGCTGTCATCGCCGCGCTGCGCGAGTATGTTCAGTACCGCAAGCGGTTGGGGGTTCTGGACCTGGTGGGCAAGATCGACTACGAACCGGACTACGACTACAAGGCGCTCAGACGAAGCAAACCGCGGTGAGTGTTCTCGTAGACACGTCGGTCTGGTCGCTCGCCTTCCGCCGCCGACCTGCGAGACTGAGCGACGGGGAACGGCGACGGGTGGATGAATGGTCGACGCTGGTGATCGACAACCAAGCGCTGATCATTGGTATGGTTCGCCAGGAGACTCTGTCCGGGATCCGTCGCGCTGAGGACTTCGAGTCTTTGCGAACGCAACCGGCCGGTTTCGACGACTTGCCCGTCGGCACAGCAGATCATGAACGTGCCGCTGCGTTCTTCAACCAGTGTCGCGCCACCGGCATAGCCGCTACTGCGGTCGACATGCTGATCGGCTCGGTCGCGAGCTGCCTCGACGTGGCGATCTTCACGACGGACGCCGACTTCGAACGTTACGCCCAATGCCTTCCAATTCGGCTGTACAGGCCGCGTCGTCCCCAGACATAGCCGTCAAGCGCCGTTCATCGTCCGGTCGTCAAGGACTCGTCGACGTCAGTGGGCCGCCTCGTTGTTCGGAGCAGCTCTTCGATCGTGTAACGTGTCCCACATTCAGGGCAGCGAGCTTCGTACAGGCCGGCCAGATTGTAGCCACACATCGGGCAGCCAATAGGCTCGTCTGACGCCGCCCCGCGCGCCGCTGCGACGCGTTCCTGCGGAGTTTGCCGCCAGCACCAGGTGCTGAGCAGCACCCAGCAGCCGCCGCCGAACAGGCCGCCCACGATCGCCGCTTCCTCCGGGATGCCGCTGAAGATTGTTGCGAACACGCCAATGCCGGACCCCACCAGGACGCTGAGGATGGCCGCCAGCGCTGTGTGGACGATCCGATCGTGCGTCCACACGACGGTCGAGCGCCACAAACCGATCCAGCCGCCAATCGCCAGTGCGCCGCAGACGAAGTCGGCCACACACACGCCGAGCAGACCGCCCCCAAACAGCATCACAATCAGCACGAAGATGCCCATCAGGAACGGAACGGCGGCCAGTCCGAAGATGATCTTGGCGGCAAATCGCGGCATAGCGTCTGGCTGCCCGCGCTTAGACGAACGTGTACCCGGCCCGCTCGAGCAGCAAGCGGGCCTCGGCCAGCCGCTCGCGCTTGATCAGGAAGTAGTCAGTGTCGTACGTTCCAATGCACACAATGCTGATGCCGTCCGCCGCCAGTGTCCGCGCGATGCCCGCCAGCACGCCGACGGCGTCCATCGGCAGCGTGCCGGCGATGCGCAGCAGCGCATATCCGCGCTCGGATCGGACGTCGGCCGGTATGAGCCGCTCCTCGGCGACAATCGAGAGTTCGTCGGCCGAGCGGCTGACCGTCCAGAACGCCGTCCCAACCATGGCCCACGGCGGAACAGGCTCACGTGGATCGAGCCGGCCTATCGCATATTCGCCGGGAACAAACGCAAGGTTCATTCGGTCTGTCACTCGCCCGGACGATCGCCGGGCCGCTCAATGATCGCGAGCACACGCTGTGCGACAAACGCTCGATTGCGCTCGCGGCCTGAGGCTACCGTCAGGATGCCGGCCGCGACAAGCTTGTGAACGTTCTGGCTCGCTGCCCGATGAGTTACACCGAGCAGTTTGGCGGCTCGAGAAATGGTCGTAACGGGCAGTTCGAACAGCCCGTCGACGAGTCGCATGAGCGCGCCGGCCGAGCGGGCTTTCGAGAGCCAGGTCCGGTACTCCTGCCACATGTCAAGCAATTGACCGGCGCGAACGATTGCATCGCGTGACTGCTCCGCGACGCCGGTCAGGAAGTAGTCGACCCATTCGCCCCACTTTCCCTCGCGCGAGACACTCAATGACAGCTCATAGTATCTCTGCCGCTGTCGCTCGAAATAGGCGCTGAGGTACAGGATCGGTTGCGACAGCAGTCCGTTGTGGCAGAGCATCAGCAAGATCAACAGCCGGCCGATCCGCCCGTTTCCGTCGAGGAAGGGGTGAATAGCCTCGAACTGATAGTGCGCCAGCGCTACTCGAATGAGCGCTGGATAGCGATTCGGCGAGTGGAGATACCCTTCGAATTGCGTCAGCGCTTCGAGCATGTCTGGCACTGGTGGTGGGACATACGTGGCGCTTGCCAACGTGCTGCCCGGCGGCCCGATCCAATTCTGCGACCGGCGGAACTCCCCTGGCGTGGCATGGCCGCCCCGAACCCCCTCCATAAGAACCGCGTGCATCTCTCGTATGAGCCGCAGGCTCAGCGGAAGCACATGCAACCCGGCCAGCCCGTGCTCAAGAGCGCGCACGTAGTTCGCGACCTCCCGAACGTCAGCTTGGGGCATGTGCGCGCCCTCAGAGAGCATCAGCTCGGCCAACGAGGCCTGCGTTCCTTCGATACGGCTGGAGAGAACGGCCTCGCGCCGCGCAAACGGTCCGATGAGCAAGTGCGGATTGGGCAGGTTACGAGCGAGCCCAGCAAGCTCGCCCAGTGCCCGATTTGCATCGGCAAGCCGATCGGCCAACCCCCAATCCGACTCGATGCAGGGCGGCAGCGGGTTTGGCACGAACGCCCAGTGCCCGCCAGCGCGGACGACGCGTCCGGATGCGCTTCGAGCGAACTCAGAAGGGTCCATCGTAACGATACCTAGCTATCACTAGCCGTGAGCAATGATACTTTTCGCTCGGATAGTATCACAACTCGGCGTCCCACGGGAGGCGCGGCCTCCGCGCTGGCTGAGAAGCAAAAGCTCGCTATCGAATACACTTCATATTCGTCATAAGCAGCGCAGGAATGCCACCAAGTCGGCTTTCTCTGCCGCCGTGAGCTTGATGCCCAGCACCAGGTTGAAGAACTCGACCGTGTCCTCCAGCGTGAGCAGACGGCCATCGTGCAGATATGGCGGTGACGACTTGATGCCGCGCAGCGTGAACGTCTTGATCGGCCCGTCGGCCGCCGCCATGCGGCCGTTGATCATTTGCGGCTCGAAGAACCGCTCGGTCCGCAGGTTGTGCATCAGGTTGTCGGTGTAGTAGGGCGGCACGTGGCACTCGGCGCAGCGGGCTTTGCCGAAGAAGATCTTCTCGCCGCGCAGCTCCTGTTCGCTGGCCTGGCTCGGGTCGAGGCGGCCGAACAGGTCGAGCTTGGGCGCTGACGGAAAGTCGAGCAGCTCCTGAAACTCGGCCATGGCGTGAACCTGGCTGCCGCGCTCCAGGATGTTGGTGCCTTTGCGGATCGCGTCAATCGGGTCGCCATCGAAGTAGGCCGCTCGCTGCTCGAACTCGGTAAAGTCCTCGACCGTCTTCAGTGCCCGTTGCGAGCCGAACAGCCGCTGAACGTTGACGCCGCGCAGCGACGGCGTGTCGATGCGGTGCCGGAACTCCTGCGGGCGGATGTCGCCCACCAGGTGCGTGGCGGCGTTGGTGTGGCCGTTGACGTGACAATCGAAACAGGTCACGCCCCGGCTGGGCAGCTCGGAGCGCCGGTCGTGCGTCATGTTGAACTGCTGCTGCGGGAACGGTGTCACCAGCAGCCGCAGGCCCTCGAGCTGCTTGGTGTTCAGGATGCCACTGAACAACGCCTCGAAGTTCATGATCGTGACAAGCTGCCCCTTCGACACGTCGCCCAGATCGGGCCGCGTCGTCAGAAAGATCGGCGGCGGAAACTCGGGCAGGAAGCGGTCGGGCAGATCGTAGTCCAAATCGAAGCGCGTCAGATCGCGCTGCTCCTGCTTCTTGACCTCATCAATGTGGTGCTGCGGAAAGAGCATACCGCCGGCCGCGTGATTCGGATGCGGCAGTGGCAGGAAGCCTTTGGGGAATGCGCCCTTCTTGCGGATCTCGTCGGGCGACATGGCCGTCAGAGCGTCCCACGTGACGCCATCGGGCAAGCGCACGCGCACGCCTTCCTGAAGCGGCTTCTTGCCGGCCATCATGACGCCTTTGGCCGGCTTGTCGCTCAAGTCGTAGCGCTGCTCGAGCAGCGCCGCATGCGTCTTGAGCACGTCGGCCTTCTCGCTCTTCAGCCGCTGCATCAACGCCTTGAAGTCGTCGACGACGGGCGCGGCGGCCATGGCGCCGGCCCCAACCATTCCTGCAAAGATGCACACGACGGCAGCCGTTCCCAGCGTACGGATCAGGTTCTTGCAAATCATGAGTTGTTCCTCCTTGTCTTGGGGGATGCAGTCCGCGCACGGCGCGCGGGCCGGCGACGAGCGGCCGCACCAGCCCCGCGCCGCCGCCGACATTGTGGACAAGTTCCGCGAAACTGGATGTCGAACGCGCGAATATCGAACCCGCGCCAGTCGACCGACGGCACGCGCAGCGCGTCCAATCGCACGTCTTCGAGGTCGACGATGCGGCCGCATTCGAGGCACACCAGGTGGTGGTGCTGGTGGGTCTTGGGGTCGAAGCGGGCGGCGCTGCCCGGGTGGCATACCTTGCCGACGGCCCCGGCCTTTACCAGCGTCTCGAGCACCCGATAGACCGTGGTGCGCGAGATATCGGGAATACGCCGCTGGACCGCTTCGAAGATCTGATCGGCCGTGGGATGGTCGTGCCGCTGGCAGATCGCCTCGAGGATGGTGCGCCGCTGGATGGTCAGCGGCAGCCCCTGCGCCCGGCACAGCGCTTCAAACTCGCGAAGCTGCGAAGCGGATGCCTGGACTTGACCGCGCATACCGGACGGTAATCTGTACCATCCGGTACGATCTGTCAAGCGGTTGCCTGAGCTTCTGGAAGTCGCGCGGGCCTGGACGTGACCCCCCGCTGTTCCACGGCCGCTAGCTCGTATGCGGCTGCTTGGCGTCCTCGCTGCCCTCGTATACGGCCATCGCTTCATGCAGGCGTGCAATCAACTTCCGAATCCCAGCCTTGGTGAAGCCCTTGGAGCCGATCGGGTGGTTCTGTTGCAGTCGCGCGAGACGCGCTTCGAGGCTGCGCAGCTCCTCTTGCGCCTTTTCATATTCCGTGACGTTGGCGATCACGGAGCAACCTCCACAATTCCCTTGCGACGCCCGTCGACTTCGCGGGTCCGACCGAAGAACTCTACCCAGTCATCCCAATCCTCTTCGTCTTCAGCCGCGAACATCTCCTCAGGATGTCGCGTCAAGAGCATCTGCTCAAGCTCCAACGCCGGCACAAAGCCTCGCTCGACCTGCCCCTGAAAGTCTGCCGGCAGTAGAATCACAGCGTCGATGTCGTTCGGTTCTGGCTTGGCCGTGACGAAGCTCCCGTCGATCAACAGTCGCCGCGCGTTGACGCGTCGAGCCAATTCGACCCAGCGCCGAAGCCGGAGCGCAAGCCGAAGGCGGCGCGGACCGCTCGACCCGAAACGAAACGTAGCCTCGGCTGGAGAAGCCATGTGCAGGGGCTCCGGCAGATAACCACCCGCCCGAAACTCCGGAATCATCACCAGCCATCTCGCGCCGCAGGCGGTTCGCCTACCCCTCCGGTCGCCCTGGAGAGGCTCCTTACGGCAATCAATAATAGCAACGGCTGTACCGCCTTGCGAGCGCCAGTGAACGCCAGAGGACCTGGCGGTCTTGCCGTCAAGAGCCTTGCGCAACTATGTGAACGTGGCTCAGCAGTCCGGATCTTCGATGGGCGGCGTCACCACCGGCTGCAGCGTGTAGCTGAACACGCCGTCGAACTCGCTGTCGGGTCCGGGCGAGGTCTGGAAGATGCCGCTGAACTTGTTGCCGTCGACCACGCCTTTGTAGGAGTAGAACGGCTGGCACACCCAGTGGTAGCGGGCGGCCTGCGTGGCCGGATTCCAGTTCAGCGTCATCAGCCCCCAGTTGCAGCCGGGACAGAACTCCATCCAGCCCTCGATGGCCGCACCGCTGGGCAGGAAAGTCTCGCGCGGCGGCCAGATGGGAATGTTGGCGTAGAACCAGCCGGGCGGCGTCACCATCTGGCCCGACCAAGTGCCCAGGATGTCGAGGTTGCCCGGCACGTAGTCGGCGTCCGAGCGTGTCACGGACAGGTCGAACAGCAATTGAGCACAGCCGCTGGGCGTGTACGTGACGACATTGTCGATCACGATCGACTCCGCCGCGGCATCGTACGTCGCCGTCACAACGAAGCTGTCGACCGAGCCGCCGAAGCAGGCGTTGTCCAGCCGCCCGGTGCTGCCCACCGTCAGCGTGTCGCCGTAGATCAGCCCAAACCAGTGCACCGACGGGATGCCGTTGATCGGGTCTGCCGGGTTGACGGTCAAATCGCCTTCGCCCAGCACGCGATGCCCCCACTGGGCCAGCGTCAGCTCGAGCGGATGGTTCTGCGGCGTCGACGCCTGCCCGGTCCCGTTCCAGATGCCCGCCACGCGAGCCGCTTCCGGCAGTTCGACGCCGAAGTCGCGCTGCAGCGCGGCGAAGTCGCGCAGGTCGACGTCGACGTCGAGCTGCGGGTCGGCAACCCAGCAGCCGGCTGCCGGCGCGATGTTCGGGCCGGCTGCGCAGTCGTGGAAGCTGGCGTAATCGGCCAGACCCACCAAGCCATCGGCGTCGAAGTCGGCTGGGTGCTGACCGGCGGCAGCGTTGCCCAGCGCCATCGCCGTCACGATGCAAAGCCTATCGCACACTGACATGATGTCCCCCTTTCTGTGCAGCGCGCCCATGCCTCCCCCATTGGCGGCGCCAGCAGCTTCCATGATGCGCCGATGGGCGTGCCGGTTCAAGCACTAAATCGCCGTGCGCACGCCGACGAGTGCGTGAGTGAGGGCGGGCTCAGAACCCCTGCCGCCAAGGCGGGGGCCAGTGGGCTGCGCGGCCCCCTGGCACCTGTCGGCGCCGGGCGGAGGTTCGCCGCAGAAGAAAATCCTCCATCGTTTCGTCCGTTCAAGATGACGAAAATTCAAGCCCGCGATCGGCGCGCTCGCCGTCACCGGCCGTCCTGCCCGGTGGCCATTCGCCGTACGGGTCACCTGGCCGGCGTCTCACCGCGCGCGGCCCTCAACTTCATGACTGGCGCAGTGATCGCAGCAGCTGAAAACCGAAGGCCGAGTATGGCGGTGAAGTCCGCCGACACACGCTGCGGAAAAGTCACTCGGCGTGTCCAAGCCTGCCGCAGCGAACCGCTCGAGTGCCGTCCCGCAAGGCTGCCCGATTGGTGACATCGGCCCGCGCCTGTAAGATTGCGATTCAAGTGAGTGCGAAAGGCGGGAGTACGTAGTGGCCAGAACCATAGGGATCACGGGGGCGCACGTGCTGACACTGAACCGCTCGGGCAGATTTCCTATGAGGTGCGGGCCGGTCAATGGCGGCGGCTGAGCGACGTGCCGCGGGTGCTGGTCCGCGAAAAGGCCGCCGTGAGGACGCACCGGTGCATCTACCCGCACCTGCCGGTGGCCAGCCGGTTCGGCGGGCTGGAGCGCAGCGCCATGGAGACGACGCTCGACGGCTCGCCGGAGGTGCTGGCCTCGTGCAAGGTGCAGAAGCAGCACAACCTGACGATCCTGTACCGTGACGAGAACGGCCTGATGCGAACGTACGAAGTAGACTTTGTCTGCCGCACGGCCGAGCGCTGTTATCTGCTGGAGACCAAGAGCACCAAGGACCTGGCGTTGCCTAACGTGGCGGTCAAGGTGCGGGCGGCGCACCAGTGGCGCAAGAGTGTCGCTGGTGTTCGGCCACCGCCGGACACGGAGCAGCCCGATCAATGGGAGTGTTTTTGCTGCTCGACCAGGAACACGTACGCCGCCAACACCGGAGCGAGCTTCGCCGCGCTTCGGCCGCTCATGCGGCAGGTGCGCGATCAATTGATCGCCGAGTGGTTCAGGAGCGCGTTGTTCACCTGACGAAAGACGATGGCGAAGAAGAAGGCCGACAAGCCGCTGACCTCGCAAGTGCTCAACGGCGAGGATTATCGGAAGGGAGCACTGGAGCGCCTGGATAACGCATGGCACCTGCTCAGAGCGGAGCGCTTCGGCGACGCGATCTATCTGGCCGGCCGCGCCGTTGAAGGCATGCTTCGGGCGGTCATCTGGCGCCGTGACAAAGACGTCCGGGAGCGACGCAAGTCATTGGCGACGGGGCACCAACTCCCCGAACTGCTTCAATCGGTGGCGGACCTGGGGCTGTTACGGGCTGACGGCGATCACGATCAGGCGCTGAAGGACAGCGTGCAATTGATCGGGCGGCGGTGGTTCAACAACATGCGCTTTGCGTCCAGCCGCTTTGTGCATACGCTGTGGTGGGCGCAGGGCGTCGTGAACGATCGGCAGACCTTCAAACAGGCCGCCCACGAGTTCTACAACGCCTGCTCCGCCGTCATCAAACGCTGTGAGGAGCGATGACGCACGAACGGTTGAAGGAAATCCTGACGCGGCGGCTGCGGTTGCGCGACCCGCAGTTCAGCCTGCACGGCATGGGCCGGATCTCCGGCCGCGTGGTCTCCGCGACGTTCGCCGGCAAAGGCGACAGCGACCGTCAGCAGATGATCTGGGACGCGCTGGATGCGGAGCTCGGGCCGGCTTCCGTCAGGGAAGTCGGCATGTTGCTGGCCTACGCGCCGGACGAGTGGAACTTGCAACTGGAAGGACACCTGCTGTCAGGGCGTCCGTCCAAGTTGCAGCCCAAGTCCACGGCACGTAAGAAAGGCCGGCTAACGCGAGTATGAACGACCAACGTTCCGAGGCACCTTCGTTTACCCTGACGCCCGAAGCGGCTACGACTGAGCAGCGCCTCCGGGGCATCCCTAGCGGCCTGAGGTGAGTCCGAGTCGCGTCGCACACGACTGCAGGTCGGCATAGAGCGCCTCGATCGACTGCGGAATGATGCGGACGTCGCCGACGACGGCCATGTAGTTCGTGTCGCCGTTCCAGCGCGGGACGATGTGGACGTGCAGATGCCCCGGCAGGCCGGCGCCGGCACAGCGGCCTATGTTGACGCCGACGTTGAAGCCCTGCGGGCGAATGCACTCGCTCAGCAGCCGCAGGCCGTCGCGCGTCAGCGCATTCAGTTCCAGCAGCTCAGCGTCGTCGAGCTTGTCGTAGCCGCCCTTGTGCGCGCCGCAGGCGACCATCAGGTGGCCGTTCGTGTACGGGAAGCGGTTCATGACGATCATGCCCGTGCGTCCGCGCAGCACGACTCGGTTGGCTTCGTCGTTTCCCGGCGCCTCCCAATAGCGGCACAGGAAGCAACCGGCGTCGGCATCGTCCTCGCGAAGCTCGCGGATATACTCGAGCCGCCACGGCGCCCACAGGTTGTCGTTCGTTTCGGCCACGCAAACCGCATTCCATCCCGCAACGCGGCGCAGTCTAGCAAGCGCCGTAGAGATGAACAACGCTCGCTACCGACGCCACCAGCCACCATTGGGGGCGTCTGTCCCGGACGTCGCGAGAAGGTTCCGAACGACGCCCGCCACCGACGCCGCCGACCGCCCGCGCGGACAGGCGCCAGAGTGCATCCTGGCGAGAGTGAGGCGGACGCCGTGCGGTCCGCCGCACGGAACGATACAATCCCTCGCCGATGAGCGAGTGCAACGGCAACATCCATGTCGTCACGCGGCACGATCCGCCGTACGTGTTTCACCGCGGCGAGGGGTTCGAGCTGCATCGGCTGCCCGAGGGCACGCGTGTCATCTATCCGAATCCACCGCTGCCGGGCCTGACCGACGTTCGTGGGGCGATTGAGCACGCCTTGGCCCACCCGCTGGGCTGCGAGCCACTCACGGCCCTGCTGACGCCGAACACGCGCGTGACGATCGCGTTCGACGACATCTCGCTGCCGATCCCGAAGATGAGGCTGCCGGACATCCGCCAACTCATCATGGAATCGGTGCTGGCCAAGCTCGACGCGGCCGGGATCACGGACATCGAGCTGATCTGCGCCATTTGCCTGCATCGCCGGCTGACGCCCAAAGAGTTGAAGCGCATGGTCGGGCCGCGCGTGTTCGAGCGGTTCTGGCCGGATCGGCTCAAGAATCACGACGCCGAAGACCCGGCCGGCAACGTGCTGCTGGGCACGACCGACCAAGGCGAGGTGGTCGAGATCAACCGCCGGGCGGCCGAGTCGGACCTGATCATCTACGTCAATATCAACCTGGTCACCATGGATGGCGGGCACAAGTCGGTGCCGGTCGGGCTGGGCACGTACAAGAGCGTGCTGCACCACCACAACGTGCACACCATGATGACCTCGTGCAGCTACATGGACCCGGCCACGAGCAGCTTTCACGCCTCGTGCGACCGTATGGGGGCGGTCGTGGCCAAGCACGTACGCGTCTTCACCGTCGAAACGACGATGAACACGAACATGTTCCCGGCCATGCAAAGCTTCTTCCGCAAGCGCGAAGCCGACTGGACCGCGCTGGATCGGCTGCGGTTTCACGCCTCGGCCGCCGGGCTGAAGGCGCTCCCGGGACCGCTGCGCCGCAAGGTGTATCACAGCATCCCGGCCCCGTACGAGGTGACCAGTGTGCAAGCCGGCCTCACCGGGCCGGTCCACGCCAAGACGCTCGAGGAGGTGCACAAGCAGCAGCTCGTGCGGATCGACGGCCAAGCCGACATCATGCTGGTCGGGCTCCCATCGCTGAGTCCTTACAACGTCGACTCGATCCTCAACCCGATTCTGGTGCAGTGCCTCAGCGCCGGCTACGTGTTCAACTTCTACCGCGGCAAGCCGCTGGTGCGCAAGGGCGGCGTGATGATCATCACGCACCCGCTCGACGAGCTGTTCCACAAGGTCCATCATCCGTCGTACATCGACTTCTACGAGCAGGTGCTCGGCGCGACGCGCGACCTGCATGAGATCGAGCACAAGTACGAAAAGAGCTTCGCCGAAAACTCGCGCTACATCGACCTGTACCGCAACTCGTACGCCTATCACGGCGTACACCCCTTCTATATGTGGTACTGGGCCTGTCACGGCATGTCGCACCTGGGGAAGGTGATCGCAGTGGCGCCGCGCAGCCCGCGGGCGGCCGAGCGGCTGGGCTTCGATACGGCCCCGAGCCTGACCGCGGCCATCGAACAGGCCAAGGACTTTGTGGGCCGCGACGCGCAGATCACGCACTTCCACGTGCCGCCGATCATGATGTGCGACCTGAGCTGATCGTCCTGTCGAGCAAGCCATGCGCTACGTGATCATCGCCAACCCGGCCTCGGGCCACGGACGCGGGGCGCGAATGGCGCATGACGTCGACGCCATGCTGCGAGCGGCTGGCGCCGACAGCCGCGTTTGCCCGACCACCGCGCGGGGTGAGGCCGAGTCGATCGCGCGCGAGGTCATCGACGAACGGCCCGCAACGACCAACGGCCGCGTGTGCCTGGTGGCGTGTGGCGGCGATGGGACCATCCAGGAAGTGGTGAATGCCATTTGCGCCGGTCCGCCGGGGGCGGCCGTGCTGGGGGTAGCGCCGGGCGGGCGCTGCAACGACTTTGCGGCGGCATTCGGGATTCGACGTGATCCGGAGGACGTCGCCCGCGTGCTGCTAGGCGGACGCACGCGTCCGATCGACCTCGGTCGAATCAATGACCGCTACTTCTGCACCGTGGCGGCGATGGGTTTCGATGCGGCCGTCAGCCGCTACGTCAACGACATGATGATGCCGCTGACCGGCACGGCGGCCTACGTCTACGGCACGCTTCAGATGCTATCGCGATATCGTCCGGTTGAGGTGCGGCTGAGCTGCGACGCCAGCACGTACGAAGGGCCGCTCTTTCTGGCGGCCAGCGCCAACACGTCGTCGTATGGCGGGCGGATGAAGATCGCACCGCAGGCCAGCCCGCACGATGGCCTGCTCGATTTGTGCCAGGTTTCGGTGCTCAGTCGCCTGCGCGTGGTTCGGCTGCTGCACAGGGTACTGAGCGGCCGGCACGTCGGGCTGCCGGAAGTTCGCCTTCGGCGGACACGCTGCCTGACGATCGAAGCCGCCGAGCCGCAAGAGGTTTGGGCGGACGGTGAGTTCGTGGCGCAGACACCCGTCACCATCGAGGCCGTGCCAAATGCGCTGGAGATGATGGTGCCAGCGTAGAGGGTTCAATCGCTTCGTGCCGATTTCGAATCCGAGATGGCAACGACTCTCTTAGCGATCAACGAGTTCTCCGCGGGCTGGAATGACAAGGGATTCGCGCAAACGACGGGCGGCGGCGGTGCCAGCCTGTCCCAGGTGGACGAGGTGGTATTTGTAGGTTCGGTCGACTGGTGACTGCCGAAATGGACGCAGTTCCAGGACACGCGCGCTCCGCAGGCGAATCCCGGACAGAGCCGCTGACCACCCCAGGGCGGCAGAAAGCGGTACACTCGCCGTCTCAGCGCGCTGTGCGCCACTGCGTCCGTGATCCGTCCCGAAGGCTTGACGCTCTCACAACGTGCCCGCGCACCCACGGAGTCCGGCGGCTGCCGTTGCCAGGCGCGCCCGCTTCGCGTACATACTCCACGAAGCAAGAGAGGAGACAGACATGAGCAAGGTCACGGTGGTCGGGGCGGGCAATGTCGGGGCGGCGTGCGCGTACGCGCTCGTGCAGCAGTGCGTCGACGAGATCGCGATGGTCGACATCATAGAGGGCGTGGCCGAAGGCAAGGCCATGGACCTGCGGCAGGGCCGCTCGGCGCTGGGCAGCGACAGCCAGGTCGTCGGCAGCACCGGCTACGACATCTCGGCCGATTCGGATATCGTCGTCATCACGGCCGGTGCCCCGCGCAAGCCGGGCATGAGCCGCGACGATCTGGTCGAGATCAACGTCAAGATTGTGTCAGCCGTCACGAAGGAAGTCGTGGCCCGCTCTCCCAACGCGATCCTGATCATCGTCTCGAACCCGCTCGATGCGATGGTGTACACGGCCGCCGAAGTCAGCAAGTTCCCCAGGCAGCGCGTCTTCGGCATGGCGGGTGTGCTCGACAGTGCCCGCATGCGCTCCAACATCGCCGAGAAGCTGCGGATCGGCATCGAAGACATCAGCGCGATCGTGCTCGGCGGGCATGGCGACACGATGATCCCGCTGCCGCGCCTGTGCTCGGTCGGCGGCGTGCCGATCGAGTGCCTCATGTCGAAGGAAGACATTCACGAGGTCATCGAGAAGACCCGCAACGGCGGCGGCGCGTTTCTGCCGCTGCTGAAGACGTCGGCCTGGATCGCGCCCGGCCTGTCGGCCGCCGAGATGGTCGACTCGATCCTCAAGAACCGCCGCCGCGTGCTGCCGTGCTGTGCCTATTTGAACGGCGAATACGGCCAGCGCGATATTCCCGTCGGTGTGCCGGTCATCCTCGGCCGTACGGGCATCGAGCAGGTGATCGAGATCCCGTTCACACACGAAGAGAAGGCCAACTTCGACACGACCGTCCGGCACGTGCTCGAGCTGATTGCCGTCGCCAAACGATTCCTCGCCCCCCAATGACGAAACCGGGTGTCTTTGGCGGACATGCGCGAGACTTCCGGCAGCGCACCGTCCGTCAGAGCATGTTTGTACGAATCGTGCGCATTGGGTACAATCAGGGTATGCCAGCACTTCAAGATCAAGACATCGGCGGCGGCGCCACAACGGTCCCGGCTCGCATGACGGAAGACGAGTTCGTGGCGTGGTGCGACGAAGACGTGAAGGCCGAATGGGTGGACGGCGAGGTGATCATCATGGGCACAGCCAGTACCCGGCACGTTCGTCTCACCGGTTTCGTTTACAGGGTATTCAGCGAGTTTGTCGAAGTCCGCCAGCTTGGCGAAGTGTTCGGCCCGGAACTTCAGATTCGTCTGGCCGCTCAGCGCCGCCGGCGCGTTCCCGACCTGTTTTTCGTCGCTCGCGAGCGCCTTCATCTGCTGACGCCCCAGCATTTCGAAGGAGTGCCCGACCTGATCGTGGAGATCGTTTCGCCCGACAGTCAAGCGAGAGACTGGCGAGAAAAGTATCTCGAATACGAAGCTGTGGGCGTGCGCGAATACTGGGTGAGCGATCCCATGTCGCAGCGCGTCGAGGCGTACGCCCTTGGCGCCGAGCGTAAGTTCGAGCGCATCGCAGAGGTCGACGATCGGATCGCCTCGACGGTCCTTCCTGGCCTTTACCTGCGCCCGTCGTGGCTGTTCGCCGCGGAATTCCGCAGCCCGCGAACCGTTCTGCGTGAAATCGGGGTCGTATCCGCATGACTCGCGGGTGATCGGGCCGGATCACGAAACCCATTCGCTTGATGAACGTCGCCGAATACTTCAAGCTGATCGAGCTTCGCAGCGGGTACGTCATCACGGCGGTGGCTGTTTTGGTCGGCCTGCTCGTGCTGCGGCGCGTGCTGATCGCCGTGCGCCGGCGGCGGCCGGCCGTCATCCATCCGAAACTGGCCCGCTATGCCGGTCGCAGCGAGGCGGAGATCAACGCCGAATTGGAGGCCGCCCGCAAGATCGCGGCCACCAGCTCGACCGGCGCCGTTGCCGGCTACCGAATCGTCCGTCAGATCGAGGCCGTTTTCGCTGAGGGCTTCCGCTCCCCCGAAGAAGCGGTGACGGCGCTGAAGGCCAACGCCAGCCGCAAGGGCGCCAACGCGCTCATCAACCTGTCGCCGCAGCGCACCGCGGCCGGCCGCTGTTCTGCCCAAGCCGATGCTGTCATTGTCGAGCCGGAGTCAACCGGCTGATCGCGGGCGATCCTTGCGGCGGTTCACTTGGCCGGGGGATAGATCGTGGCCAGGGCTGAGCACTCGCCGGTGCTCCGCCCGGCGGCCTGAAGCGCCTCGGTGACAATCGATGTCGTCAGCGTCTCGGGCAAAACGTTGACCTTGTCCGGCTGGCAGGCCGGAATGACGATGTAGATCGGCACGCCCCCTCGTCCATACCGATCGAGGTCGGCTTTGATCTCTGGGTCTTCAGACGTGTAATCGGCCTTGAACGGCACCACACCCAACTCGCGCATCAGCCCGCGGACCGTCTCGGTATTGAGCACCACACGCTCGTTGAACTTGCAGTTGGCACACCAGTCCGCGGTGTAGTCGACAAACACGGTCCGGCCGGCGCGCACGGCGGCATCGACGCGCTCGCGTGTGTACACTTGCCAGGGGATCTTATCCGCCTCAGTCCACTCGAAGCTGCGATAGTCCACGACGACGGTGGCGCCGCGACGCATCTCGTTCTGAAACCTGACCAACTCATCGATCGGCGCAAAGAGGCGAAAGCACGCCAACCACCCGCCGACGAGCAGAAGGCCCATGATCGAGTATGTGCGGAGCCGGTGCCGCATCGCCGCGCCATACTGCAACTTGCCGAATACCCACACGGCAGCCGAGACGAAGAGCAGAAAGACCAGCGTCCACAAGACTCCCTCGGCGCCGATTTGACTGCCGAGCGGATAGAGCAACCAGACGACGGTGGCGAGCAGCACGAAACCCACGACGCGCTCGAACGTCTCCATCCACGGCCCCGGCTTCGGAACGACCTTGAGCCAAGCGGGGTTGTAGGTGAGCACGGCATAGGGCAGCGCCATCCCGATTCCCGCCGCCAGAAAGATGCCGATGCCGGCAAACCTGGGAAGATCGGGCCGCGTCGCCACGGCGATGGCCGTGCCCAAGAACGGCGCCGAGCAGGCCGTGCCCAAGACCGTCGCCATCAAGCCCATGCCGAACGCATGCGGCAGACCCTCGCCCTGGACTTTCTCGCCGAGGTCGTTCACCACGGCGGGCGGGTTCATCGAGAACACGCCGAACAGGCTGAGCGCCAGGGCGGTCACAACGGCCGACATGCCGATGGTGAACCGCGGCTTCTGGAACAAGCCGCCCCATTGACTGTCGAGCGCGACGACGATGACTGCCAAGACGAGGAACGAGGCAATGATCCCAGCGCTGAAGGCCAGGCCGAGCTCGAACACGCGCCAACGATGCTCCCGCGCTTGGCGTACGAACGAAAGTATCTTGATCGAGATGACCGGCAGCACGCACGGCATGAAGTTCAGAATGAACCCGCCAATCATGGCCATGATCAGGTAGCCAACGAACCCGAATCCGGCGAACCAGCCCTGGGCGCGGTCCAGCCACGTCCGCCCCGCCACGCCCAAAGAATCGGCGGAAGGCGGCGTCAGCTGGCGGTCGGCTCCCGCCGGCGAATCGACCGCGGCAAGCGCATCGGTCGAAGCCGCACCGGTGGCCGGCTCGAAATTGCCCGAATGCGCTCGACTGATCGGAACGTTCACACGCCACGCCACCGTCTCCGGCGGAAAACACTTGTTTGACGTGCTGCTGCACGCCTGGAACTTCAGGATCCCTCCGAGCGGGACGACGTTGTGCTCGTAATCTGCAAGCACGGTGACGGGTACACGCACGATCGTCTCGCCCCCGAATTCCGTAAGCTTTCCGACGCCGGGCATCTCGCGCTCGATCGGCGCCGGGAATCGCGGCGTTTCCGTCAGGACATGCTCGACTCGTTCGAGCAGAAGCAGCGTCCCGATGAGGTTCTCTACAAGCGGCCTGTCGGATTGAATGTGATAGTCCTTGCCGATCTCGAGCCGTACGAGCAGCTCGAACGGCTCCTCGGGCCTGATCTCAGCCGTCGCGGGTTTGGCACGGATGGACAGATACTTCGTGCTGGCGACGGGCAGCGCCCGGCGGGCCGCTTTGAACACGTCTTCGTTGGCCGGGGCCATCTCACCGGCCGATGCGACGACCGGAAGCTCGAGCGAGACCGTGTGCCGCTCCTGAAGGCAGGTCTCCTTACAGACGAGCACCTTCACCTCGCCGGCCAACGTTACCCTCTGGCCCACGGCCAGTCGGTCCGGCGCGGTGACGCTGATCACCAAGACGGGCGAGTCTTCGAGTACGTTCGACGTGATCCCGCCCGCATCGGTGTACACGCGCGGCACGGGGAATTGCAGCGGGTCAACCTTGAAGCCTTGCGGTAGTTGCCACGTCATGCGCGGCGCTTGACCGGCGTCGCCAGGATTTTGCCAATAGATGTGCCAACCGTCGACAATCCGAAAGCGCAGCCCAACGTCGACGGTAGCGCCCGGTGCGATGGCCGTTACCGACGGGACGAGATCGGCCTTTATTTTGTCCGCTGCGGCTGCCGAGCTTTCGACGTACCCACTCACGGCCCCGACCAGCGCCAGAGCTGACCATCCTCGAATACGCAGACGTTTCGTGCTCACGTCACAACACCTCCAGCCTGATAGTATAACACCTCGGGCGACTCAGCCATGCCCAATCGCGGACGGGAACTGTCACTTTTGCAGGCACTTTGCGCCGAATGCCGAAGGGCTCACACGCAGCGGCCGCGGCGTTGACTGAGGCAGCGATTGGTTTATACTGAGCAGAAGTGAAAGTGGCCTTGCGCTGTAACCTCCGGCCACACAAGTGGCTAGAGGTCGTCGACGGCGTCTCGCCGACGGCAACAGGCGGGCTTTCAGGCTCAGTGGAACGGGATGCGTGGCATCGAGCCGTGCGTCCACGTTGGGTTGGGCCCCTGGCGTTGGTTTCGCACTTGATCGCGTGGACGGACCGTTTTGACGAAGAGGCTTCGGGCTGGCGCGCTGATCTGTGCCCCAAGGATACTCAAGGAACGAGCCGGACGTTGGACATCGAGCTGGAACATCGACGGAGTGCGTGGCGTGGACGGTCGTAGACGTCATAAGTGACTGATCTGCCTGCGCTTACGCGCGGCGCGATTGCCGCATAGCGACGCCCTGCCTCCGAGTCGGCCCGCTTCTCGAGGTCGCATCCCAGCGCCTGCGGGGACTCCCCACCCACGTGATCGCAAGCCACATGCCAGATGGGATCGGTGTCGGATATGGAACCGGCGTGGGTGGTGCTTGCACAGGTCTCCGGCTGGTTGACGGCCGTACTGGTCGTCGCGGCGCTCGCCGCTGGCGTGGTGGTCATGTTCCTGATCGACCGCGCGCGACAGCGAGCGACGAATCGGACGGCCGAGGCTGTCATAAAGGAGGCACACGAAAAAGGGGACGTCATTGTAAAGGCGGCGGAGGTTGATGCGGCGGCAGAGCATCTCAAGCGGCAGGAGCAGTTTCAATCTGAAACGCACGAGATACGCGAAGAACTGAAGGCGCATGAGAAGCGGCTCGCCAAACGGGAGGATAACCTCGAAGGCAAACTCGATGCGCTGGCGACCAAGGAGCGCAATCTCGAGCAACTCGGGCAGCGCGTTGCCGAGCGCGAGAAGGCGGTGGCTGCAAAGCGGGACGAGCTTGATCAGACGCTGGCGGCGCAGCGCGACAAGCTGCTGAGAATCAGCAACCTGTCGATCGAAGACGCGCGGCAGGAGCTGCTCAACAGCGTCCGCCACGACGTTGAGCATGAGACGGCGCAGCTAGTTGAGCGGATTGTCAGCGATGCACGCGACACGGCCAAACAGCGCGCCCGCGAGATCACGATCACCGCGATCCAGCGCTACGCGGCCGAGCACACCACCGACTCGACGGTTTCGACCGTTGACATTCCGTCAGACGACATGAAGGGTCGCGTGATCGGGCGCGAGGGGCGAAACATCCGTGCGTTCGAGAAGGCAACCGGCGTCGACGTGATCGTGGACGACACGCCGGGCGTTGTCGTGGTGAGCGCGTTCGACCCGGTCCGTCGCGAGATCGCGAGGCTGTCGCTCGAACGGCTGATTCAGGATGGCCGCATTCAGCCCGGTCGAATCGAGGAGCTGGTCGAGGAGGTCCGCAAGGAAGTCGAGCGCGACATCCTGGAGATCGGCAAGAAGGCAGCCGTCGAGGCCAACGTCGGCGGGCTGCACCGCAAGCAGCTCGATCTGCTCGGGCGCCTGCGTTATCGCATGAGCTATGGTCAAAACGTCTTACGGCACAGCATCGAGGTCGCGTACCTGTGTCAGGTGATGGCCGACGAGCTTGGTCTGGATGGGAGGCTGGCCCGTCGCTGCGGCCTGCTGCACGACATCGGCAAAGCGGTCGATCATGAGGTCGAGGGCGGACATCCGCAGATCGGCGCGGACATCTGCAAGAAGTTTAATGAGCGGCCTGAAGTGCTCAACGCCATCGCCGGCCATCACGGGGACATCGAATCCATCTCGCCATACACGCCGCTGGTGATGGCAGCCGATGCCATCAGCGCCTCGCGGCCCGGCGGCCGGCGCGAGTCGCTCGAGCGCTACATCAAGCGGCTGGAACAACTCGAGGATATCGCCAAGTCGCACCGCGGCGTCAGCCAGGCCTTCGCCATCCAGGCCGGCCGCGAAATCCGCGTGATCGTCGACGCGGACAAGGTCGACGACTCGGTGGCCTACACCATCGCCCGCGACGTGGCCAAGCGCGTGCAGGAGGAAATGACGTATCCGGGCGAGATCAAGGTCACGGTGCTCCGCGAGGTTCGGGCCGTCGAGTATGCCAGGTAGCGAGCTCGAATTACAGTCTAGATGTATGCTCATTGTAGTTCCACAAGAGGCAGTCGAACTCATTCGGCGATGCAAAGACGACCTGTTGTTGGGTATAATCACGCAGGGAGGCGTGGAACTGACGATTGCCGACCGGGTCGTGACGCCGGGGCACGTGCCGTGGTTGCGCCGTACGCCACGATCGGATGTCACCGGTGGATTCAGCCTGATGGTTAGAGACGGACTGGTTGTCGGGTTCTTCCGGACCTCTGAACTGAATCCGACGCGCGATGGTCTACTCAGCGAAGAGTTGGCCCTTGAGATCGCAAAGGCGCTTCCGATGGCGCCCGGGACGGTGGTGTACCGGCATTGAGAGGGTTCGACGATGCCAATCGAACTTGAGCACGCTATTCGGCGACTTGAAACGGGCGGGAGCATGTTTGAACTCGCCGAAGCAATCGGCGCCGTCATGCTGGCTAGCCGGACGGACCCCCGCGCGACGTACAGCCTACTTTTGGGACTCAAGTACGATGGTTTCGTGGCGAATCAAGCCGCGATGGCGCTGTATGCGCGGATGGAGATGCCGCTACCCGATGATCGAAGCCAAATGGAATTCCGCGAAGACGTCTGGCTGAAGCGCCTGCAGACTCGATTCCCGATTGGCCGAGCGCCGTTGGAGCGCGCTGTGTCGGCATCGGTCGACAATTAGTCAATCAGCTCGGCTCGCTCGAAGTTTACCAGCGCTCGCAGATGCTCTTGGCCTGCAGGAAGAGCAGCAGGTAATCGCGGCCACCGGCCTTGCTGTCCGTGCCGGACATGTTGAAGCCGCCGAACGGTTGCACGTCGACCAGGGCACCGGTGCACTTGCGGTTGAAATAGAGGTTGCCGACGTGGAACTCGTGCCGGGCGCGCTCCAGGCGCAGGCGGTCGTTCGAGTAGAGCGCCCCGGTCAGGCCGTATTCGGTGCCGTTGGCGATGGCGAGCGCGTCGTCGAAGTCGCGGGCCTTGATCACGGCCAGCACCGGGCCGAAGATCTCTTCCTGGGCGATTCGGGCGTTGCGATCGACGTCGGCGATAATGGTGGGCGGGATGAAGTAGCCTTTGGGCGGAACCTTGCCGCCGCCCAGTGCGACGCGGCCCTCTTTCTTGCCGATCTCGATGTACTCGTTGATCTTGCGGTGGGCCTTGTCATCGATCACCGCGCCCATGAACACGTTGTCGGGCGCAATCGTGTCGCCAATGGTCAGCTCGCGCGAGCGGGCCACGATGCGGTCGAGCAGATCGTCGTAGATTCGTTCGTGCGCGATCAGCCGCGAACACGCGCTGCACTTCTGGCCCTGGAAGCCGAACGTCGAGGCGACCACGCCCTCGGCCGCTCCCGCGACATCGGCCGTCTCATCGACGACGATGCAATCCTTGCCGCCCATCTCCAGCACCGTGCGCTTCAGCCACTTCTGGCCGGGCTGCACGACGGCGGCTTTCTGGAAGATCTGCAACCCGACGTCCTTGGAGCCGGTGAACGAGATGAAGCGGGTCTGCGGATGGAGCACCAGCGTGTCGCCGACAGCCGCACCCGGACCCGGCACGAAGTTCAGCACGCCCGCCGGCAGACCGGCTTCGTACATGATCTCGACGAATTTGTCGGCGATCACCGGCGACGTGCTGGCCGGCTTGAGCACGGCCGTGTTCCCGGCGACGATCGCGGCTGACGTCATGCCGGCACAGATGGCCAGCGGGAAATTCCACGGCGGGATCACGACGCCGACACCCAGCGGGACGTAGTGAACTTCGTTCTCTTCGCCGGCGAACGGGGTCACCGGCTGCGAGCCGCCCAGCCGCATCATCTCCCGGCCGTAGAAGTCGAGGAAGTCGATCGTCTCGCACACGTCGGCATAGGCCTCGATCCAGCTCTTGCTGACCTCGAAGCATTCCCAGGCCGACAGCTCGTAGACGCGACGCCGCATGATGGCGGCCGCCTTGATCAGCACACGGGCGCGCACGTCGGGCTCGACTCGCGACCAGGTCTTGAACGTCTCGGCCGCGGCACGGACTGCTTGATCGGCGTGATCGGCCGTGGCCTTGCACATCGTGCCGACCACGCGGGTCGGCTCAGCCGGGCTGATCGAGTCGAACGTCTCCTTGGTTTCGACCAGCTTGCCGCCGATCCGCAACGGGTAGCGACGGCGAAGTTGTCCAGCCACGGACGCGATCGCCTCCAGCATCGCGCCGCGTGGGCCATCCTCGTTGAAATTGACGTACGGCTCAGGTCGGTAGGGCGTCAGCATGATCCACGGCTCCTGCGGACTGCTCGGGTCCGCAGGAGATTGTAGCCAGCGTGCGGTCGGCAGTGAATGGAACGCGGGCGTCCTCGCCCGCTACTGCCGGCGCTGAACCGCGCGGCGCGTCTGGGCGCGCGTCGGTCTCTCGACTCCTCACGCCGATGCGCCGCGCTGTCCTCTCGCGCCAAGCGCGGGCGGGGACGCCCGCGCTCCGCGCTACGACGGCCCAGAAGCGGGCGGGGACGCCCGCGCTCCGGGGACGGGTTCAGAACACTGAAGTCGAAAAACCCTCGGCGAACGTCTGGAGGGGACGGACGTTGGTGACGGAGCCGTCCGCGGCGAGGTCGAAATTGACGACCTGCCAGATGTCGAGCGTCGCATTCCCGGCGGCCGCTGTGACGTTAAACTGAGCGATCTGCTGTCCGCCGGCGAACAGCGTGACGACGGCGGCCGAGACATCGAACTCGGGCGAGCCGCTGAAGTTGTGGATCCAGACGTGATAATCGCCGGCGACGAACGAACCGTCGCTGCCGCGTGCGATCGTCATGGTCTCCGGCCCGAACTGGACGGTGTCATCCAGGTCGAGACAGACGAAAGTCGTCGGGTTCTCGTTGCTGAAGTAGCCGTGGAACCGCCCGCCCGTTGATCCGCCGTCCGGCCCGGACAGGTGCAAGTCGAGATCGTTGGGCCTGTCGCCCCACGACAGGATCACTTGCACGGCGTCCGCGCTAATGGTCGATTCGAGCAAACCGATCGAAACCTCGACCGTCTGGCCGGCAACGACGCTCACCGGCGTCTGGCTGGGCACGAAGCCGGCGCCGGAGGCCGTGACCGTCTGCAAACCAGAGCGCACACCGTTCAGCGTGAACAGGCCGCTTGAATCGCTCGTGGCCGACACACCGGCTGCAAAGACGAGTATGCCGGACAGCGGGTCGCCGGTCTGGGCGTTCACCACGGTGCCGGTGATGCCGCCGGTCGGCCCGGTCGGCGTACCGCTGCCCTGAAGTTGGAACGACAAATCGAGCCGATCGATCTCACACCGGCCCGTGAAATTGGCACTAATTCGCACGCAGATGTCCAACTCGTTGTCAAAGATCAGGTCGAGGAGCTGCGCCGCGAACGTGAAGCTGGGGGGCTGGATGGTGAAATCCGTCCCGGCTGCGTCATAGACCAGGGCAAATCCACCCAGACTCGCTCCGCCGGCGCACGGATCGGTCCCCGGCAGCGCCACCAGGAACGAGAGCTCGACGCGGTCGGGCGTAGCCTGCTCGCGGATGCGTCCACCGTCGACCTGTTTGAACACGCGGACGGCAGCCTTCTGCAGCGTGGCCTCGCCAGAGGCGATGCGGCCGGCGGGGGCATCCATGGCGGCGGTGCGCACGGTCAACGTGGTCGGCACGTCGGCCGCGAAGTCGGTTTGGGCCTGCGTGCCGAAGTCGAGGGCGGTCGTGAACTGGGGCGTCGATCCGCGGCGTCCGCCTCCGCCGGACGGTTGACAGGCCCCACCGGTCAGAATCCCAAGGCTCAGGATCGCCAATCCAAACGAAACCGAACACGACGCGATGGTTCTTGACATAGCCCACTCACTGACAAAGATCGAAATTCCGCGGCGGTAAGCGCGATTGACCCATGGTATCATCCTGAGTGCTGCCCGCAATGACCGAATCGGCCCAAGATCGCGCGGATCGCCTCTCCCGCGAATACGTCGAGCGGGGCGATCCGACGGGCTGGTTCGAGGCTCTGTACTTGGCGGCCGAGGGCGACGCGCAAATGGTGCCGTGGGCGCAGCGCGGCCCGAACCCGAACGTGACCGAGTGGATTGATCGGCAGCGGCCCGACGGGCGCGGCCAGCTGGCGCTGGTCATTGGTTGCGGGCTGGGCTTCGACGCCGAGGCACTGCAGCGCTGCGGCTACGATGTGACCGCCTTTGACATCAGCCCGACGGCCATCGAATGGTGCCGCAGGCTGTATCCGCCATCCGGCGTGACGTACGTCGCCGCCGACCTGTTCGATCCGCCTGTCGAGTGGTTGGGCGGCTTCGACTTCGTGCTCGAAAGCTACACAGTGCAAGCGCTCGATCCGCTGCTCCATGCCGGCGCGCTGAAGCGCGTCGCCAGCTTCCCCGGCCCGGATGGAGGCCTGCTGCTCATCTGCCGAGGGCGCGATGACGCGGAGCGCGTTGACGGTCCGCCGTGGCCACTCTCACGGGAAGACCTTGGTCGCGTCGAAGCCTCGGGTCTGGTCGTATCGTCGTTCGAGGACTACCTCGACCGCGACGATCCGCCGGTCCGCCGCTTCCGCGTGTGCTACCAGCGAAGTTCGGCGCGGCGGTGACGCCTCGTCAGCCCGCGATCCACCGCGCGACGTCGGCCACGGCGTCGTAAATGACGTTCCAGAAGACGATGGCCAGGACGATGTGGGCGGCCGCGAAGATGTGCCCGATCAGCATCAGAGCGCCGTCGTCTTCGAGCAGTCCAATGGAGTAGAACAGGATCGGGAAGATGAAGAACCAGTTGGCGCCCGGGACCGGCAGCGGCAGGGCCAAACCCAGCGCTTCGACCAGGATGCCCACACCGACCAGCGTCCAGAATGGTCCGCGCCCCAGGACCGTCAGGCGCGGTTTGATCAAGCGCTCGAGCCCGCGTGTCCAGCGGGCGACCTTTAGACTCAACCAATCCAGCGTCTGGATGGTGACGACGTGGCGACGGAGCCGTTGCGGCAGCCAAGGCCGCTCGCGGCCGGCGATCATCTGGACGCCGGCGAACGCGATGGCCGGGCCGCAGATCAGGGACAGGCCGATGGGCGGGATGGCCACCAGCGCCAGGAACGCGATCAGGAACCCGAATCCGGCGTGGGCCGTCCGGTCGACGATTTCGCCCAGCGTCAGGTTGGAGCGCACTTTCGGCCGGCGGCGCCGCGAGCCTGGCTCGCTGCCCTGGGAGATGGGCGTTGTATCGCTGGGCAACTCGGCTGGATCGGGGCGACCCTCCGCGCCGAGTTGAGTCAGTATGGTTGACAGCCGCAGCCTTCGAGGCCCCGTTCCCGGAAGTCCAGTCGCCGCGGCCGGACTCGGCGACGGTGACTTCGCAACCGAACCGGTGCGGGCCTGAGGCGTCTGCGCCTGTTCGTCCACAGAGTCCATCGTTCCCGCATCCTATCGGATTCTCAGGTATCCAGCCCGTCAGCTCGATGATCTATGACCGGTCTTGATGCCAAGGGCAGGCTGGGTGGCATGGGCAAGCGGCCTTATGCTTGCCCGTGCTTTATTGGGGGCGCCGCCCAGGCACTCTGTCGCGTCGACGTATGCCGAGGTGCCTGGGAACAGCACGGGCAAGCGATAATGCTGCTTGCCCATGCCACCCTGGTTGCGTGCTCCGAAGGTTCGGGTAGGTTTGTCGCTTGGAAAAAACGGAGGTACACGGCCTGTGACGCTGGCGGTCACGGAGATGACGAACTGGGCGGTCGACCTGATCGGCGTGCGCAAGACGTACGGGCGCGGGCCGAACCGGGTCGAGGCGCTGCGCGGCGTCAACATCCAGGTCGGCCGGGGCGAGATTTTCGGTCTGCTCGGTCCCAACGGGGCCGGCAAGAGCACGCTGGTCAAGATCATGATGACCGTCGTGCGGGCTGATGAGGCCATGGGCACGATGCTCGGCCGCCCGCTGGGTAACCGCAAGAAGCTGGCCGTGACCGGCTACCTGCCGGAGAATCATCGCTTTCCGCCGTACCTGACAGCGGTGCAACTGCTCGACTACTACGCCGCTTTGGCCAAGGTCGAGCGGAAGCGCCGGCGCGAGAACGCGGCCCGGCTGTTGACGCGCGTCGGCATGGGTGAGTGGGCCGACATGCGGATCGGCAAGTATTCCAAAGGCATGATGCAGCGACTGGGCCTGGCCCAGGCGCTGATGAACGATCCCGAGTTGGTCGTGCTCGATGAGCCCACCGACGGCGTCGACCCGGTCGGCCGCCGCGACATCCGGGCGCTGCTGATCGAGCTGAAGCGCGAGGGCAAGACCATCTTCCTGAACTCACACCTGCTCAGCGAGCTGGAGATGGTCTGCGACCGGGTGGCCATCCTCGTCGACGGAATGGTGGCGCGGCAGGGCACGCTCTCGGAGCTGACCGAGCACACGGTGGAGTACCGCATTGCCACGGCCGCGAGCCTCGATCCGCTGCGAGCGGAACTGGAAGCTCGCGGCGCGGTGGTCAGCAATGGTGCCGTGGTCGTCAAGGGACATGAAACCCAGCGCGTGAACGAGCTGATCGACTTCCTGCGCGGGCGCGGCATGCTGATCGAATCGGTCGGGCCGCACCGCTTCAGCCTTGAAGACATTCTGGTGGAAACCATGGGCGCCCAGACCACGCCGCCGGTCGGCGCACCCCCGGTGGCGCGCCCAATCGGGAGGCGCTAGGACTTCACATGCAGATTTGGGCGCTGATCGTCGATTCGTTCCGCGAGGCCCGCGACCGGAAGATTTTCTGGGTCTTGATTGCGATATCCGTTCTGGTCGCAGTTGCCATGTCCGCGGTCAGTTTTGATGACACAGGCATCAATTTGCTCTTTGGCCTCAAGACCATCGCTTATGACCAGTTTCAGATGGGCGGGAGCATGGAGCCGACGCAATTGCGGCGTGCCTTCGCCGCGGGCGGCGCCGTAAACATCATGGATTCCTATATGGGGCTGATCGGCCTCTCGCTAGCCATCGTGGCGACGGCCGGTATCTTTCCCAACTTCATGGAACGAGGCGCAATCGACGTTGTGCTCGCCAAGCCGCTTCCGCGTTGGAAATTGTTTGTTGGCAAGTACATCGGAAGCATGGCGTTCGTGCTCGTCCAAGCCACGATATTCATTGTCCTGACATTCCTGGTCATCGGACTCCGGTGGAAGACCTGGCTTCCGGGCTATTTGCTCGGCATCCCTCTTCTGGTAATCATGTTCAGCTACATCTACTGTGTCTGCGCGCTCGTTGGCGTCATGACACGCAGCACGCTGACGGCCATTCTCCTGAGTTTCGCTGCCTGGTTCGTATTCTTCATCCCACAGGCAGCCTACGGCATCTTCCAGTTTGTTCCGGAGTGGAAGGAGAGTAAAGTGTTTCCGGTGGTGAAGGCGGTGCGCTGGGTTCTCCCAAAAACCGCGGACATCGCCTATATCGCTGCCCGGTGGACCGGCGCGAACGAAGCCGTCGACGCCCTCCCGCGACAGCCTCCGGCTGGATTTGATCCAGAGTACGATGCGAGAGTCAAGAGGGTGCAAGGCCTAACCGAAGCGCAGCTCAGTATCACTGCTGCCAAGTCGATCGGATCGTCGCTCGCGTTCGAATTACTCATCGTCCTCTGGGCGATGCGGCGGTTTTGCAGACTCGACTTCTGAGGCATGAGTTCCCAGACAAAAAGAAGGGACTCTGAGGCCCCGAGATTCTGAGGCGAGCCTTACGGGCAGCTCCACCCTCTGCTTGCTCAGAGCCTCAGAGTCACTCGACTCAGCATGTTCAGCAGGCTATCGATCCGCTTGTACCTTGCTGTACGCCTCAAACAGCGCCGGCTCGCGTTTCTTCATGTCGTCTTCGTCGCGGAAGACCTTGATGACTTCCGAGTCGCCCTTGCGAATGCGGGCCTCGATCTGGCCATCCGGGTTGACGCGGAACGACTGACGCGGCTGGTCGCCGATGCCGATCGTGAAACCGGGGCCGTCATCGTCGTCGTCGTGCGGCTGAGCCTGCTGTGCGCGCGGCCGCTGCGACCAGCGGAACCGGCCGTCGAAGCGCGGGGCTTCCTGCTGCCACCAGCCGCGGGCGTCGTGCAGACGCTTCATCGCCTCGTCGAATGAGCGCTGGGCTTCGTCGATGCGCTCCTGCAGCTCGCGCTGCCACTCATCCATCTTCTGATGAGCGTCGCCCAGGTTGAACGTCCAGCTCTTGCCGTTGTGATCCAAGACGAACGTCTGCGAGCTCTGGGCATCGTTGTAAACATCAAACGCCTCTTCATCCGCGTCTTTCAGCGCTTCAGGCGTCGCGTAGGTCTCGGTGTTGGTGGTCGTATCGCCGTCCTCGTCGGTGGTTCGCGTGACGGTGATCGGCCCGCCATCCTTCTGAGTAACCTCGATCGATGTGCCGTCGCGCTCGACCGTGGTCGAGATTTCCTTGCGGTCGTTGTCGACGTACACCTTGAACGAATGGCCATCGAACTTGGGCAGCGACTCGAGGATATCCTTGGGCAAGTCCTTCAGCGCGTCCCAGTCCTCGAGGTCTTCGATCCGCCATGTGCCGTCAGGCCCCTTCTTCAGCACGCGGCCCTTGGTATGCAGTTGTTCCTGCAACTGGGCCTCGGGGGCGTGCTCGAACTTCCAGTTCCAGCCGTCTTCGCCTGGCCGCTGGCCGAGCTTCACGCTCAGCCTGCGTTCCTCGCCGCCGCGCAGGATCACCAGCTTCAGCGACTGCCCAGCGCCCTTGGCGCCGACCTTCTCCGTCAGCACGGCGACGTCGCCGGCCGCAACCTTGTCTCCATCGACCTCGGTGATGAGGTCGTAGCGCTCGATCCCGGCCTTGTCGGCCGGGCTGTCGGTCACGATGTTGATGACCAGCACGCCTTGATCGTCCGATCCCAACTGGGCGGCCAGCGGCTCGGGCACCTCGCCGAGTTGCACGCCCAGCCAGCCCGATTTTCCGTCGGCCGGCTCGTCCTTGACCAGCTCGGCCGCGAACAGCACCGGCGCGACCTGGCGGCTCCCGCCGGATTTCGCGGAGGGCGCGAAACGGCTGCCTGATGGCTCCGGCGACTCCTCATCCGGCGGACAGGCCCACACCCCTGGCACCAGCAGCGCCGCGCAGGTCAGCGCCACCCCACATGACAATCTTCGCGTTCTCATCGACGTCTCCTTCAAGAAAAGCTCGATTCGGTGAACCCGGCAGGCTCCATCAGAGTCCGCCAGCCGGCTTGATGTAGTCACGGTTGCCCGGGCGCGTGAGCTGCTGTACGTGCTTACGCTCGAGCAGGTAGATCTTCCCGTCGTCCCCGACGACATAGTAGACGTCCTGATTGATCGAACGATCGCGCAGCGCCGGCTGGAGCGTTCCGGCCTGCTCGATGCCCGCAGATCCGGCCGACTGCGGTCGTGGTTCGCCGGCCGCCAACATGCCGTTCGCGTTCTGGCCGCTCAGGGCCGCGCCGTTGCCCGACAGAGGAACGTGGCCGCCGCGCGGCACCAGGGCAGCGGCCAGGACGGCAGCGGCCGCCGCCGGGAGCAGCCACCAGGCTCGAGCGTAGCGCCGAACCGGCAGGCCCGCTCGCGACTGGATCTGGCCAAACGCCTCGTACTCGGCGATAGCGCCAAACTGCTGGCCCAGGGCATCGGCGGCCAACCGGTCGATCTGCGCGTAAGAATCGAGCATCTGGCGCGCCTCGGGGTCACGCAGGACGGCCCGGTCGAGCGCGAGCTGGTCCTCTTCGCTCAGCCCGACGTCGAGCTTGCGGACGATCAATCGCTCAATGTTTTCGGGAACGTTGGACATTTCGGACATCATCAGTTGCAGCTCGCGCCTTGGCGGGCTTCGCGGCTGTGCTCTCTCGCTAAACCTTGCCGGCCAACGATTCGCGAAGCAGGCGCCGGGCACGCACCAGGCGCGTCTCGACCGAGTCGACCGGCATCTGCATCAGCTCCGCGATCTGCTGGTAGTTCCAACCCTCCAGGTGCCGCAGGACGAACGGCTCGCGATACAGAGCCGGCAGGCCGCGAATGGCGTCCATCACCGCCTTGTGGCGTTCCTCAGCCAGGAGCGCATCGCCGGGCGCTGCGACGGGTCGCGGAGACGGCAGCGATTCGGCCAACGTCCGGCGGAAACGCTTCCGCCGAGTTTCGTCGCGGCCGGCATCCAGCGCGGCGTTCCTGGCCAGCCGATAGAGCCACGGCCGCCAGCGGTCGGCGTCCTTCAAGTCGCCAATCCGGTCCCAGGCTTGCGACCAAACCTGCTGAACGATGTCGTCGACGCGGTCGGCGTCACCCAACACGCCGAAGACCACGCCGCGAATCCAGCGCGAATGACGGCGCACGAACTCCGAGAACGCGTGACGATCACCGATACGGATCGCCGCGATCACCGGTTGCTCCGGATCGAAGCCTGCCGTCAGCGCCATCGCCGACATCACTCCTATTAGACGCCCCGCGCCCGTCCCTCCTGTCAGTTCCGCAGCCATTCTAGTTCGGCCGGGCCGGTTACGAACGCGGACAGCCGTCTGGCCGCGTTGCGCTGGCACACATTCGCAACGCGCGTCCAACGCGTCTATAATCGCAAGTTTGAACCGTCAATTGCCGTAGACTGTATTTGTAAAGTATAGATACCCGAGATCGCGGCGCCATTTCCTGGAGGCGACGACGTGCCCTATTTTGAACTCCCACCGTGGGCCGGCGACATCCACGCGCTGCTGCCCCAGCATTACGTCGGTGCGATCGTCACCGTCGCATCGGTGCTGTGCGGCGCCATCGTCGGCTCCGAACGCGAGCGGCGCGAGAAGCCGGCCGGCCTGCGAACCATGATGCTCATATGCCTGGGGGCGTGTGTGTTTACGCAGGCGGGTCTGCTGATCGGCGGCGGACAGTTCAGTGATCGCGGTCGCATTGCCGCCCAGGTCGTGACCGGCGTCGGTTTCCTCGGGGCTGGCGCCATCATCCGGGAACGCGGCATGGTGATCGGGTTTACGACCGGCGCGGCGATTTGGGCGGTGGCGGCGATCGGTGTGGTGGTCGGCAGTGGCTACGTCGCAGCCGGGGTCTGTTTCACCGTGCTGGCCGTGCTGACGTTGGCTGCCGAGCGATTCCTCGAACCGTTGTTCCTGGGCCGGTGCCGCTGGTACCGCGTTCGCATTACGTTCGACGCCGAGAGCGGCAAGACGCTGCACGCGATTCGGGACATTTTGGACGATCATCAGATCGCCGACAAGAACGTCCACTTCGACACCGAGGAGCAAACCGGCACGGTGACGATCCGCTTCTGCAACCGGCATCGCCAGCACCGTGCGTTCTTGCCGATCATCGCCGGGTTGCGGACCGTCAAGGCCGTCACAGCAGTGGAGCCGGCCAGGAAGCGGCTGCGAGGCGGCGGCGTAGACGCGTGAGGCTATTGGCGAGGTCCGTTGTGCTCTGAGCCTAATGAGACGCCCGGACGGGGCCGTCCGTCCGGGCGTCTGTCTACCCCCAAGGGGACTCGAACCCCTGTCTTCAGGATGAGAACCTGATATCCTAGGCCTCTAGACGATGGGGGCCTGTGGGTAACCGTCGGCAGTTACTATAGGCCCGAGCAACCAAACGTCAACCACGCGGGCCGCCTGGTGGCCGACGTCGACCCTCGCTCCCGAGCGGCCGCAGCGCTAGACTGCGCCGGCGCCCTGCACCAGGGCGACGATGTGGCCCAGCTCCGGGAGAATCAGCTTATCCATGGCAAGCTGAACGGCCCGGGTCGAACCGGGCATGGCAAAAATGACCGTTCGTCCGGCCACGCCGGCCACGGCCCGTGACAGCATGGCGCTTGATCCGACGTCGTCGTAGCTGAGCCCACGGAAAAGCTCGCCGAAGCCGTCGAGCGTCTTATCGAGCGTCGTGACCACGGCTTCGTATGTCGTGTCGCGCGGCGCGAGTCCGGTGCCGCCATTGAGCAATACCGCCATGCAGGTCGGATCATCGATCAGGCCACGAAGGCGTTCGCTAATGAGCGCCGGCTCATCCTGAATAATTTCGTACGCCAAGATCTGGTGTCCGTCGCGCAGCAGCGCGTCATGGATGTAGCGGCCGCTGGTGTCGGTCTCGGGCGTGCGCGTGTCGCTGACGGTGATGACAGCGCAGTTCACCGATGCGACACTCGACGCGCGATGCTGACGATTGCCGGCACTCCTTCGCGCCGATTTTTTTGTGCGCGTCGCCATCAATCTGATCCGTGTTGATCCGCGTTCATCCGTGGCTCGTAATGTCGTTCGATCGGCTGGAATCCGCGTGAATCCGCGGCTCGGGTCATCGCAGCGGCCTCTCGCCTGCCGCAGCCCGCAGCTCGTTGACACGTTTCCACAGGCCGTCATCCGATTGTAGCAGGGCTACCAGGTTGCCGGTCGAGATTCCCAGGTCGGCCGCCGCCTCCGAGACGCGCGTCCCGTGCGCGCAGAGTATGTCGAGCACTTCGGCCACGACCGGCCAGAAGCGCTCGTCGCGCCGGCCGACTCGCAGACGGCCCTCGGCCGTTCGGCAGCTTGCCAGCGCCGCCGATGGCTCGGTGCCGAGCGTGAAACCGGCCGGGCGGCGCACGTAAAGTGCCACGGCTGCCCGCAGGCGGCTGACGGCGTTGGCCCGGTTCTGATGCTGTGAGCGGCGTTCTGTGGCCGTGACGATCAGACCAGTCGGCCGATGCCGCAGCCGCACGGCCGACTCGGTCTTGTTGCGATGCTGTCCGCCGGGACCGCGCACGCGATGCGTATCGACATCGCATTGCGCCAACAGCCCGGCGTCGTCAAGCGCCAGGTACACCAGCGCCCCGTCGTCGACCACAAGCGTCGTACGGATCATCACCCGATCGGCCAACATCGGACCTCCGCCCGCCTGCCGCGGCGGCCTGCGAGGCCGCTGGTCCCAGCACGAGCACGGTCGCAGCGGCAACCGTCTGCCGCAAGACTCCGGCAGCGTCGCCCAGGGGGATACGAACACTCAGCGCATGATAGTAGCCACGAACTCCTCGGCTCGTCTTGATTGTTACCGCGATCAGGTTCGCGCCACGGCGGTGCGGCCATGCTTGCCAGGTCGGACGATCGTGCAACGGGCGCGCCCGTTGCACCCTTTTCGCCGAGTCGCGACATGGATACGAGCGCGTGAGGCTTGTTGACGAGACCGGCCCGCCGTACACTCGTCGGGGTGGTGGCCGCGGAGTGACTGGCGGCCTCACGGACGGTGGCCGGTTCGGCGGCCGGAAGGAGGATGCACGAAAGTTCAACGTCGGACGCCCAGATTCGAGCTTCGTTGGCACGCGCGCGGGCGCTGGCCGACCGGCGCGTCCGCGACGCCCTGGGTTGCTTCTGGATCGAAGGGATCCGCAACTTCGTGCAGGCCTACGAGGGGCGGTTTCATTTCGAAACGATCATCTACAGCCCCGTTCTGCTCAAGAGCATCATAGCTGCACGGCTGGTTCGCCGACTCGCCGCCGGCGGCGTGCCACGCGTTTGCGTGAGTCCCGAGCAGTTTCGATCGACCTCCAAGACCGAGCGTGCATCCGGCGTCAGTGCGATCGTGCGCCAGCGGTGGACACCGCTCGATGACGTGCAGCCCGCGAGCGGTCTATGCTGGCTGATCGTCGAGCGGATCCGCTCACCGGGCAATTTGGGTTCCATTGTTCGTACGGCCGAAGCGTGCGGCGCGGGCGGTCTAGTCTTTGCGGGCGCATCGTGCGATCCGTACGACCCGGCTGTGGTGCGGGCCAGCATGGGCGGGATCTTCCACGTGAAGTTGGTGCGCGCGACACACACGCAGCTCGCGGGGTGGGCGAGCGCACGGCGCGTGACGCTGGTCGGCTTGTCGCCCGAGGCCGAGCGCTGGTGGACGGCGCTGCCAGCCGCCCACGCGCTGGCGTTCGTATTGGGGGATGAGCGAAAGGGGTTGTCCGACGGGCTCCGCAGGTTGTGCCACACGACGGTGCGCCTTCCGATGTGCGGCCGGGCCGATTCACTCAACGTGAGCGTGGCGGCGGGCGTGATGATGTTTGAGATGGTCCGGCGTGAGCAATCGCGGCAGCGCCGACAGTCCTGAGCGCCCGCCGTCCCGGCGCGTCGGGACCGCGGCAAGCGCTCCCCACCGCAGTCTGTTTGCGGTTGGCGTCTGTGGTCGCTTGACCAAGCCAGTCCGGCCGCGCATCGTCACGTTCGGCGATTGGGATAGACTGACGGACGATCTGGAATGCCGCACACCATTCTGCTGGGTCTGACGACGGTCATCGTCCTCGGCGCTATCGCGCAGTGGCTCGCGTGGGCGCTGCGCGTACCCTCGATCCTCTTGCTCTTGCTGTTCGGTTTCGCCGCCGGGCCGATCGCGGGCTGGCTGGGATCGCCGTACCAACTTCAACCGGATCAGCTCTTCGGCGACCTGCTGCTGCCGTTCGTGTCGATCGCGGTCGCGCTGATCCTCTTCGAGGGGGGCCTGACGCTGCGGCTGCGCGAGATACACGGCGTTCGGGCAGTGGTCGGCATGCTGGTAAGCGTGGGCGTGGTCGCGACGTGGCTGCTCGCGGGCGCCGCCGCACATTGGCTGGTGGGCCTCAGCCTGGAAATGGCCGCCCTGGTCGGCGCGATCGTTTCGGTCACGGGGCCAACCGTCGTCCTGCCGTTGCTGAGGCACATCAAGCCGAGTGGCCGAGTCGGACCGCTGCTGAAGTGGGAGGGGATCGTCATCGATCCGATCGGAGCGCTGCTGGCCGTGCTGGTGTTCGAGGTCATCGCGGGGAGCCATTCCGGCGCGCCCGGACAGGCCGGCGCAGCGGAAGTGGCCGCCAGCGTGCCCTCACATGTCGCGACAGCGCTGGGCAAGACGCTCCTGGCCGGTGGCGGATTGGGGCTGCTCGGGGCCGGGTTGCTGGCGCTGTGCCTGCGGCGGTATTGGGTGGCCGACCACCTCCAGTCGGCGGTGGCCTTGATGCTCGTGGTGGCGATGTTCGCGGCGGCCAACGTGATCCAGGGCGAGTCTGGACTGCTGGCCGTCACGGTCATGGGCATCTCGCTGGCCAATCAGAGATTTGCCGACGTCGAGCAGATCCTGGCATTTAAGGAAGACCTGCGCGTCTTCCTGCTTTCAGCCGTGTTCATCCTGCTCAGTGCACGCCTGCGCCTCGAGGATGTCGGCTCGATCGGATTCGGTGCGTTGATGTTCGTTGCGGCGCTGGTGCTGGTCGTCAGGCCGGCGGCCGTAGCGCTGTCGACCGTCGGGTCGCGGCTGAACTGGCGTGAGCGGGCGTTCTTGGCCTGGATGGCGCCGCGCGGCATCGTGGCAGCCGCGATGACGTCGGTCTTTGCGCTGGCGCTCGAGCAACAGGGGCACGAGCAAGCGCGGCTGCTGGTTCCGCTTGTGTTCGCGACTATTGTGGGGACGGTGCTCATCTATGGTGCCAGCGGCGGGCTGGTCGCGCGCAGGCTGGGACTTGCGGACGCGGATCCGCAGGGCGTGCTGTTTGTGGGCGCTGACCCCTTCGCGCGGATGCTCGCGGCAGCGTTGCAGCGCTTGGGTCTGCGTGTCCTGCTGGTGGATACGAACCGTGCCGGCGTCGTCGCGGCCCAGATGCAGGGCCTGCCGACGCTGCACGGCAGTATCCTAAGCGAGGACGTCGACGACAAGCTGGACCTGTCCGGCATCGGCCGGCTGCTGGCGCTCACGTCGAACGATGAGGTCAACGTGCTGGCCGCGGAGCGATTCGGCCGCGTCTTCGGCCGCGCCCGGGTGTACCAGTTGCCGACCAAGGGCAGCGAAAAGGGGCGGGCCAGCGTACACCACCACCGGGCCGGGCGCCGGTTGTTCCGCGAGGACTTCACGTACGCGCAAATCGCGCAGTGGATGATTCGTGGGGCGGGCGTGAAAGCGACCAAGCTGACCGAGACGTTTGATTTCGAGGCCTTCCGTGCCCAGCACGGGGCCGGGTTCGTTCCGCTGTTCGTCGTGACGGACGGAAACCGACTTCAGGTCGTGGCCGCCGACGACAAGTTGACGCCGAAGGCGGGTCAAACGCTCGTCAGCTTCGGATTGCCTGGGATCCCCGGTGCCGACGACTTGGCGTTGGGGTCTCCTCAGGGCCAGCCGGTTGATCAGACCGCTGTGTCCGTGCCGGCCGCCGACCCGCCGGGCGACGTGTCCTGAGGTGTACGTGAGCGAGGCTGGTCCCGACAAAATCAGCCGACACAGCCAGGTCCTTATAGGACGACGCCCGCCGCGTCGCCAATTGCCGCGCGGCGTCTGAACCGCTGCGGGCCGCCTCGCCGTTCTTCGCGTCGAGATCCTGTATGACCTTTTCCAACAGCCGGCGCACCTGCGCGTCCATTCGGCCAACTCCTCAAGCATTGCGGTTCTCGTCCGCGGCGAAAGCATCGGCGGCGTCGAGCTTCCTGAATAGCATCACCGGATCGTCCAGCACCGTGCCGGGGTGCAGATCCCACACGGCCGACTCCCAGGCGATCGCTCGGTCGTCGAGGCGCAGCATTTGGCGGCACTTCGCGGCACTGAAAGGAAGGAACGGGTTCATCAGGGTCGTCAGCGTCCGCACCGTCTTCAAACAGACGCTCATCGTGCGGCCACACGCCGCCAGATCGTCCTTGCGCTGCTTCCACGGGGCCATGGCGTCGAAATAGACGTTGGCGGCGCGGGCCAGGTCCATGACTTCGGCCAACGCGGCCTTGAAGCGAGACGCCTCGAGCAGCTCGCCCGTGTTCTTAGCGGCCGCGCGGCAGCGTTCGAGCTGAGCCACGGCGGCTCCGTCGCGCGTGCCGGCGTCCGGTACCTTCGACGCGAAGTACCTGGCCGTAAACGTCATCGTGCGGTTCACGAAATTTCCGAGCACGTTGAGCAGCTCGGTGTTGTTCTTGTTGATGAACTCGTCGACGTCGAACGCCGTGCGGGCCTGCTCGGGGGCGATCGCTGTCAGATAGTAGCGCAGCGGATCGGGATCGAACTGCGTCAGGTAATCTTCGATCCAGATGGCCGTGCCGCGCGATTTCGAGATCTTTTCCTCGTCCTTGCCCGGGAACTTGATGTTCACGAACGCGTTGGCGACGACGTTCCACGGCAGTTGGTACTCTCCGGCCGCGCCCTGCAACGAGTCGCTGTCGTGCGTGGCCAGCAGCATGGCCGGCCAGGTAATGGCGTGGAAGACGATGTTGTCTTCGCCAATGAAGTGGACGACCTTGCACTCCGGGTCCTTCCACCAGCGCTCGTAGGCCTCCTCGCCCTCGCCCAAGCGTTGGCACAGCGCGGCGGTGAACGAGACGTAGCCGATCGGGGCGTCGAACCAGACGTAGAGCACTTTTCCGGCCGCGTCGGGGTCGTCGAGCGGCAGCGCTACGCCCCAGGTCATGTCGCGCGTCATCGAGCGTTCCGGAAGGCCCTCGTTCTCGATTGAACCGAGAGACTGGTTGATGACGATCGGGCGCCAAGGCGGTGCGCCGTTGCCGCCGGCCTGTTTGGTCCGCAGCCATTCGGCCAATCTGCCCTGGATTCGGTCCAGGCGCAGGTACCAATGGACGGTCTCGCGTCGCTCCGGGCGCGATCCACTCATGGTGCTGACTGGGTCGATCAGGTTGAGCGGGTCCATGCTTCGCCCGCAGTTTTCACACTGATCGCCGTAGGCCCGCTCGTACCCGCACAGGGGGCATTTCCCGTGGACGTAGCGGTCCGGCAGGAACTGGCCGGCCTGCACGTCATAGAGCTGCTGAGTACTCTTCTTCGTGAACAGTCCTTTCGCGTGAATCTTGAGGAAGAACTCCTGCGACATTTTTGCGTGCAGGCTGACGAAATCGGGTTGGTGCGTGCCGCCGTAGATGTCGAATTGGATGCCAAGCCCGTCGAAGCTGCGCCGCTGCGAGGCGTTGTACTTGGCGGTCAGCTCCTCGACCGGGATGCCTTCGTCGCGGGCGCTCTTCAGCGCGGCCACGCCGTTATCATCGCTGCCGCAGATGAAGCGGACGTCGGCTCCAGTCGCCCGTAGATATCGAACGTAGATGTCGGCTGGTAGATACGCCCCGGCGATGTGCCCGACGTGCAGGCGTCCATTGGAGTACGGCAGAGCGCTGGTGACCAGGAAGCGACGGGTCGCTGGCATGGGCCGGATTGTAGCCGAGGCCATTGGCAACGTGAATCGGGTCCTCACGGGGATACCATTGGCGGCGTCGAGACAGACCGGTTACCATAGGTTCGCGTGTGATGGAGGGAATCGGAGCGTGTTCAACGACTGACCGGAGAACTTTCATGGATCGCCAACGCTGGGTTGTGAGTTTTGGGCTGTTGATGGCGGTGGCCGTGCCGCTGCGGGCGGAGCTGCCGCCGCTGATTCCGCGCGAGGTCTTGTTCGGCAATCCGGAGCGCACCACGCCGCGCATCTCGCCTGACGGCACGCAACTGTCCTACCTGGCGCCGGACGAGGGCGTGCTCAACGTCTGGGTGCGTACGATCGGCAAAAACGATGACCGCGTCGTGACCAAAGACCGGCATCGCGGCATCCGGCGGTACACCTGGGCCGAGAACGGCAAGAGCATCCTGTACCTGCAGGACTCCGGCGGCGACGAGAACTTCCACATTTACGCGGTGGACCCCAGCGGCAAGGGCGATGCTCGCGACCTCACGCCCATCCCGGGCGTGCGGGCCGAACTGGTAGCCACCGACCCGGCCTTCCCGGACGACGTGCTTGTCGTCCTCAACGACCGCGATCCGAAGTTCCACGACGTACACCGGATCAACGTCACCAGCGGCGAGCGGAAGCTCGTGGCGCAGAACCCAGGCGACGTCAGCGAATGGACGGCGGACTCCAAACTCGTCGTTCGGGCTGCTATGGCCGCCATGCCGGACGGCGGCTTCCAGCTTCGCATTCGCGACAGCGCTGAGTCCGAATGGCGGCCGGTGATCACCTGGACGTCCGACGACTCCATGGGCGCCCGTGTGTACGGATTCTCGCCGAAGGACCGCGGCGTGTACGTGGCCAGCAGCATCGGAGCCGACACAGCCAAGCTCATAGAGGTCGATGCCCAGTCTGGCGAAAGCCGGGTGCTGGCCGAGGATCCCTCGGTCGACGTGGGCGAGGCCTTTGCCCACCCGGTGACGCATCAGATTCAGGCCGCCGAGTTCGAACGCGAACGCTCGACGTGGAACGTGCTCGATGAGTCAGTGAAGGACGACTTCGCTGCCGTCGCCAAGCTCTGTCCGGGCGACTTCGAGGTGGTCGACCGTGACAACCTCGATGCCACCTGGATCGTCGCCTTTACGGTCGATACCGGTCCGACCAAGTTCTACACGTACCATCGGCCCACCAAACAGGGTCACTTCCTGTTCACGACCCAGCCGAAGCTTGAAGGCCTGGCGCTCGCGCCGATGAAGCCCGTCACGATCACGGCCAGCGATGGGATGAAACTGGTCAGCTACCTGACGCTGCCAGTCGGCATCGAGCCCAAGAACTTGCCGATCGTGCTTTTCGTGCATGGCGGGCCGTGGGGCCGCGACAGTTGGGGTTACCACTCCTATGCCCAGTGGCTGGCCAACCGGGGCTACGCCTGCCTGCGCGTGAACTTCCGCGGCTCGACCGGATTTGGCAAGAAGTTCGTCAACGCCGGCGACCGCGAATGGGGCGCCAAAATGCAGGCCGACCTGAGCGACGCGGTCAAATGGGCCGTGAAGGAAGGCATCGCCGATCCCAAGAAAGTGGCCATCATGGGCGGCTCGTATGGCGGCTACGCGACGTTGGCAGGGCTGGCCTACACGCCCGAGCTGTACGCCTGCGGCGTCGACATCGTCGGGCCGAGCAATCTGATCACGCTGCTCAACTCGTTTCCGCCCTACTGGGAAACCGGCCGCAAGATGTTCTACAAGCGCGTGGGTGATCCCGAGAAGGACGCCGACTTCCTCAAGAGCCGTTCGCCGCTGTTCTCGGCCGACAAGATCAAGGCCCCGTTGCTGATCGGCCACGGCGCCAACGACCCGCGCGTCAAACAGGCCGAGGCCGACCAGATCTTCGCCGCGCTCAAGAAGAACGAGAAACCGGTCGAGATGATCGTCTTCACCGACGAAGGCCACGGCTTCCAACGCCCCGAGAACCGGCTGAAATTCAACGCCGCGGCCGAGGCATTCCTCAGCAAGCACCTGGGCGGACGCTGCGAACCGGCCTCCGAAAAAGAGAAGGTCGAGATCCGCTCATAGCAGCGTGTCGACTTGTGGCACGGGCTTCCAGCCCGAGTGATCCGTCGCATTGGGTGTGGCATGGCCAAGCGCAAGCGCGGCCATGAAGAATGCTGCTGTACGTCATGCCCGCGCTGCGCTCGGCATGCCACACCCCGCGCGGCTCAGCGCGTGGCCCGCTGAGTCCGGCGTCCGCGGCCTCGCCGCAGTACTGCCCTACTCCCACGGCCTCTGGTATACTGCCAGCCCGCCGCCGCCCTAGGTCGAGGATTGGGCGTGGGCCGGTCAGAATCGGCATGGACTTAAGCGACTTTCAGGCCCTGATCGAGAAGATGTATAGCCACAAGGATCGTCTGCGCGGCAGCGCCGGTACGTTCTTGTGGTTCTCGGAGGAGGTCGGCGAGTTGGCCGCCGCCATTGGGGAGGGCAGCCGCGAGGAGAAGGAAGGCGAGTTTGCCGACGTGCTGGCCTGGCTGGCAACGCTGGCCAACGTCGAAGGCATCAGCCTGGCACAGGCCGTTCAGGCCAAGTACGGCGATGGCTGCCCCGGTTGCGGCAAGTTTGTCTGTACCTGCAACGAGAAACCGTAACGTGGCCGAACTCATCATCACCTACAACGACAGCCGGCCGCCCGTTCGGCAGACGCTGCAGCCGCGGGCCATGGTGATCGGCCGCGATCCGTCCTGCGACATCGCCCTCGACCCGGGCGACGTCAGTACGTCGCGCCGCCACGCCCGCATCGCCTTCAACAACGGCATCTACACCGTCGAAGACATGGGCAGCAAGAACGGCACATTGGTCAACAACGTCGTGCAGCCGTTCAAGCGGCTCGAGAACGGCGACGTGATCACGCTCGGCACGGTGACGCTGCGCTTCATCGACGGCTCGGCCGCCACGGCCGCTTCGGTCGTTCTGGCCGACACGGCCCCGCGCATCGAATCCTCGAGCTTCACCAGCCGCGACCACGAGCTGCTGCTGTCGCAACAACGGCTCAAGATGCTCTACGAGATCAGCAACCGGCTGCTGACGCTCAAGCATCGCGACGAGCTGCTGCAGGAAGTGATGGACATCTGCTTCGAGACGCTGCACTTCGAGCGCGGGGCGATCGCCATCCGCAAGCAGAACTCGCGCGGCGTCGACTGGCCGGTCGTGCGCAACCTGTATGGGGCGGGTGGAGAGTTGACCGTCAGCCGCACCATTCTCGGCCGGGCGCTCGACCGGGGCGAGCGGGCCATCGTCAACGAGACCGATTCGGAGTCAGTCGATCCAACGGTGAGCATGGTGCAGCACGGCATCCGCTCGGCCATGTGCGTGCCGCTGACCACCGGCAGCGATGAAATTCTGGGCGTCATCTACGGCGACCGCATCAGCCGCGGCACCGACTACCGCACCGAAGACGTGGATTTCCTGGCCGCCTTGGCCCGGCAGGTCAGCATCGGCCTGATCAACGCCCGCCTGCTCGAGGAGCAGAAGATCAAGCTGCTGCTCGAAGGCGAGATCGAGCTGGCCCGCGAGATCCAGTGCGAGCTGTTCCCTAAAGTGCTGCCGAAGCGCGACAACGTGCGCATCGCCGCGCTCAACGAGCCCGGTCGGCACGTCAGTGGCGACTATTACGACGTCATGGAGCTGTCGGGCGGGAGGATTGCGCTGCTCATTGCCGACGTAACCGGCGAGGGCGTGGCCGCGTCGCTGCTCATGGCCAACCTGCAGGCTGCCGTGCGGGTCACCCTCCCGAATGAGGACGACCTGCCCGGACTGCTGGCACGCTGGAACAAGCTCTTGCACACCAACACCGAGGCCGACAAGTTCGCCACGTGCCTGGTCGGCATCGTCGATCCGGCGACGCGGAAGGTGGCCCTGGCCAGCGCCGGGCACCAGTCGCCGTTCATGCTGAGGGCGGATGACGGGGCGATCTCGGAGCTGGAAGTCGACGCCGGCCTGCCGCTGGGCGTCATCGACCGGGCCGTCTTCGAAGTGCAGACACACGACCTGGGTGCCGCTCCGTGCACGCTGTTCTACTACACCGACGGCGTCAGCGAAGCCATGAACGAGGCCGGCCAGCTGTTCGGCACGCAGCGCCTCCGCGAGGTGATCGCCGGCGCGACGCAGCCCGATCCCGATGCCCTGCTCAAACAGGTCCAGTCGGCCGTACGCGACTTCCGCGGCAGCGCACCACAGAGCGACGACATCACCATGCTGGCGCTCTCGCTGACGTGATAGAAGCACAGAGGGCACAGAGCGCACGGAGAAGGAACGGAGCGGAATCAGGGTCTTGAAGGTCGGATCGATCGTGGTCCGTGGGTGTGGCAAGTTTTCCGATTCCGGATGCGGCGGTGCTCGGTGTAAGTCGTCACGGCAGGTGCGCTTCGCGCGGGCGCGATGTGTCAGCGTGGGGTGTCCGGGCCCGCGGTCCCGGCGCGAATCTTCCCACAGGTGAGCGTCTGTCTCGGTGGTTCTCTCTGTGACCTCTGTGCCCTCTGTGGTTGATACAACTGAGTCCTCCGCGGTGGAATCGCCGGCGGGCGAGGTCGTCGCGCCAGTTGGCCGCTGGTACCGGTTCTCATTCACGGTGGCGCGCGGCTTCACATACGGCCTGCTGCGCGTGCTCGGCCTGCGCGGGCTCTATCACTTCGGCCGCGCGTTTGCCACGATCGAATGGCTGATCAACTACCGTCGCCGCCGGCGATTCCGCCGACAGATCCGCCCGCTTTTTCGCGATGAGTTGCCGCGCGCCCGGCGGCGCCGGGCGTGCTGGCGGCTGTTCGTCAACACGCGCTGCGACAAGCTGTTCTTCCTGATTTTCGACCGCCTGCCGCAGCGCGTGTTCGAAGAGCGCTTCAAGTGGGTCGATGTCGAGGGACTGGAGGCCGCGCTGCGCAGCGGCTCGGGGGCGTACGTGGCCATGTCGCACTTCGGCGCCCACCACATCGCCATCCTGATGATGTCGCTGCGCGGGCACAAGGTGGCGGGTGTCCGCGGGGCCGAGGAGGGTCCGATCCGCCGCTACATCCTGGACAAGTACACGCGCCGCTACCCGCAGTTTGCCGGCATCAAGTCGTTCTACACCTCGACCAACCCGCGCGAGATCTTCCGCGCCTTCCGCGACGGCTACCTGGTGGGCAGCGCCTCGGACGTGGCTCGCATCAAGAACCCGCGCATGCGGACGGTCGACGTGCGCTTCTTTGGCGAGACGCGACCGTTCCTGGTCGGCCCGCTGCAGATCGCGCTGAAGTGCGGCGTGCCGATCTTCCAGGGCTTCGTCGTGTCGCGGCCGTTCTTCCGCTACGACATGATCGCCATCGGCCCGCTGATCGAGCCGGGCCGCGATGACACGGCCGAGTCGGAATCGCCCGAGCGCATCGCCGCGGTCATGCAGCGCTACGCCGACAACATCGAAACGATGCTCCGCCAGCACCCTTGCCACCTCTCGCGCGTGTAGGAGGATGGACGCAGAGCCGCAGAGGACGCAGCGCGGCCTTCGGGCCGCGACCAAACCGGAACGACTGAATCTCGCGCAAATCCGGGACACGCGCGCTCCGCTAGCGCGTCCCGGACAAAGGCGCCAAGGCGCAAAGAAAAGACCTTGGCGGGCAAGCCACCTCTTGGCGGATTGGCGGCTTTGCGTAAGATGACGTTTGGATGACTTGCTTGTCAAAAAAACAAGATACCAGACGTCTGCAGTGCTGAGAGTGTTGCGTGGAAAGGGGCGGCTGCTGTCGGAAGGCGTTGCGACGATCCCCATTCTCTCTCCCTCTGCCCCTCAGCGCCTCTGCGTCCATTTGGAGTTGCCAGTTGCCGGCAGCGGGGCTATAACGGTGGTCAGCGGGGACGTAGCTCAATTGGGAGAGCGCCGCGTTCGCAATGCGGAGGTTGCGGGTTCGATCCCCGTCGTCTCCATTCCGCCCAACCACGCGCCGGCTCTTACCGACGCCAAAGCGTGAGTTGATGCTGGCCAGGTTGTCCCAGCCGCGGTTCTGCGCTATGCTTCTACCGCCTGTCGCGGGCGAACGCCGGCTCCATGCCGTGTGTTCGGGCGGCCGAGCCGCCGGAACCTAGTCCGCAACAGGCGCCTCTTCAGGCCGCCGTCAGCACGAGGTGTTCGCGGTTCTCGCGGAGCACTTCGTCCACGGCCTCGTAATTGAGCCGCGCATTGGGCTGCCGGCACGTGTCGCGTAGTCGACGAACCGCTGCGTCCACATGATCGAGCGCTTGGGCGACGGTCAGTTTGACAACGCCCACTTTGTGGCGGCTTGGCTCGACCTCGATGGCGTAGAGCTTACGGCTGTGTTTGCCAACTTCAAACGAAACGCAGTCATGGCCGTTCACTCGCTCGCATGGCTCTTCGTCGGCGTAACGGAATTCGACTCGCAAAACCCCACGATCCTCCAGGTAGACTCCACGGAAGGCTCGCGGCAAGTCGTAGGGAGAAATGGCCAGCGAGACCTCGACACCGCGGATCCGCTCGTGCAAAACCAACCTTGACTCGTCAAGGACCACGCGGTTCCACTCGGCCGTCATCAAGGCTCGTTCCACGCCTTGATGATAGCCGTTAAGATCTGCGGTGTAAACGACAGCATCTTTTTCGGGAAGTCCCCTCTGCCTGCGTCGGGATCGACGCTGTCGAACACGAGCACCCCCCAGCGGCGCCCGCCATCTCGAATGGTCATGGCCGCGAAGCTGCGCGCTCGCCAGCGGTGCTTGCTGACGTCCTGCTCAGTCACGTAAGTCCGCTTGGCATAATCGGCAAGTTCGCGCTCGCTCGGCGTTCCGGCGACGTCAGGCAGCGCGGCGGCACGACGATCTGGGACGACCAGCAGCGCGCTGAGGTACCAGCCCATCCCGGCTACCCCCTGGCATCGGTTCTGTTCATCCCGGTGGATGGCCCACCAAGTGGCAGAGCCGCTGGTTGCCTCACCCGAACGGGCGACGATCGTCAGTTTCGTCTGGCGCTTGTTGGCCTTGTAGAGCGTCAGGCGGTGATGGGGTGCGGGCGCCTCGCGGAGGTCTTGCACGAGAAACTCGGGACGGATGCGTTCCAACAACTCGGCAAGCAAGGCCTTCAATCGAGCAGACCGGCGTCGTCGGATCAGCCAGCGCTCCAGAGCCTCCAGCGGCACCACGGCTGCCGCGGGCAGCGCGACGAGCCAGAACTGGTGCGAAACGATCCAGGGCTGAAGCCAAGCCGGAAACCACTCGGGGTAGCCCGCGAGCCTCGGAACGGTTCCGGCAACACCAGCCACAACCAACACGCACCACCGAAGCCACGGCAATACGCGGCGCAAGGTCGGATCGAGCCAGCTCATGCCACCTCCTTCCGGCCCGAACCCGGCATCGCTGGGGAGGCTCGGAATGGGAACGGATGCCAAACTCGACCGCCGCCCACGGCCCCTTCGTCACGGTCGCCATTGGGGGGCAAGCTTACCGGTTGTTCGATCGGAGGATCAACAGGCTCCGTCACGTCAGATTCCCCGCAGGTGTTACTGCTACGCCGCGCACGCCGCACGGCTGTCTGACGCAGGAGCCTACTGGAAGATTCGCGATGGAAGCGGCGCAGAGAATTGTCCGGCGAATTGATTCCGACGGGACGCAGCGATAAGCACGGAAAAGACAGGACTGGAATCGCGCGCCGGAGTTTAAGGGCTTGTCCGGTGCGGATTATTTCCGGCGCGCCGCGCGAGGCGCCTTGGAGCGTTTCTTACGCTTGCGAACGCGGTCGAGCGCGCGTTCAACGCCTTTCGCGGTCTCGCCGTCGCCCAAAGCGTCAGCTAGCTCCCGGTTCGTTGGGTATTGGCCGCTCTTTCGCATCGCGAAGATTCCAGCGTCGCGCTCCGGGTCGGTGTCGCCGCTCCCGAGCGGCCGGCCACGCTCTCGCTTGGGCTTCGCGCAGTCGGAATGATTGGCACGCGACCGCCCTTCGGAGGTCAGAGCGACCGTGGACACTTCCCAATCGTGGGTAGGCCATTCGAAGTAAACGTCGCCGACGCCGGCCATACTCACCCGCACAAAGCGCCGGTCAATTCGAACGTCGAACGTGTGGCCGCCGGCGCGAAAGCTCTCCTGCGTCCCTTCCGCGGGCACGGTCGAGAGTTCAACCGCCTTAGCGTTCCCAAGCTGCAGCAGCGCGCCCGCGAGCCGCAGGCCATCGCCAGGACTGGCGTCCGGTGACGCACAGAGTTCTACCGCGATTGTCCAGGTGGGTATCGGCGACGAATCCGGCGCGAGCCGAGCGATTGTTGAAAGGATACGATCGGCGAAAGGAACCATTGTGCACTTGCTAGCAGCGGGTCAGGCCGACCGCCCGACGCCGTATGTGCGAAGCGCCGCGCGGCCGACCGTATGGCGGGTAGCTACTCCCGCCATCCCAGTGCTGAACCCAGCGCCTAGCGATTCTTGAGATCGATATACCTCCAGACAGCGCCCTCGTCGGTGTGCATTCGTTCAACGATGTCGATGTCGCGCAATCGTCCTGATAGGCTAATTGGATACCAACCAATCTCGCATCGCTCCACGACGGCCGTATCACGCATATTTAGACGATAGACCAACGAGTTTTCTCTCCGAAGTATCGGAGCAAACACAAGAGGTTCGTCACTTGTCGCGCGCCAGAGCCGGCGGCTCCCGTTCCAGTCCTTCCAGTAGGTCAACCACTCGTCTGAGAGTCCCTCTGCATAATACCGCTCTTTCGTAACGAAATGTGTGATGTACTCACCGTTGCGATCAAAGAACCGTATTAAGAGCGACTGAGGTCCTGGTCCGTGATGTAGCTGTGAGCTAAGTCCAGATGCTGATCGAGTCCTTTCTTGGGTCTCGACGAACAGAGTCCCGTCATAGTCGAAGCGCAACTCGAGCGTCCCATCCGCTGTGTCGAGGCTCACGCGCGTGTTGGAAAACCCGGCATTCCAGACCTCCGATATTGAGAAACAGTCCTCGTTATGCGCGTACTTTGCTGGGAGTTCCTGCTGTTCCGATGCCGTCAAAATGGAAACGACCAAATCTCTCGCGGTATCGGCTCGGAGCGTATCCGTTGGCTGCTTTCGCAAATTTACGAAGAAGTATGCTGCCACAGAGACGACCAGAAGGGCCGCCGAGACGACCATCGTCTTGGGCCGGAGTTGCAGAAATCTGATCCAGGCGGGCGTCGCGACGAGTTGGTGGCCGCACTCGGGGCAGTGCGTCGCTGCCGCTGAGCACCGATGCTCGCAGATTGCACAATACACGAAACCGGGTCCTTGCGGCTGTGGCAAAGACTTCGTGCGCACCGCGCTTGCAAGTGCCTTGATAGGATCGTCTTCGCCCATGCGATCAACCGTTGACTCCGCCGAGACGCGCCATTATTGCCACGCTGGTAGACCGTTCGCAAGCCGCTGTCGCGGCCAACTTCGGAAGGGACTCATTCGAGCATACCGAAGCTTCGGGCTAACAGCTTGTCGGAGGCTGCCGCCGAGTCCGGGTCGTCGCGAGCCAACTCGGCATCTGCTTCGGCCCACTGCTGGTCGCGTTCGATTTCTTCGCTGAGCGGGTCGGCGTCGGTCAACCGCTCCTTCTCCAAACGGTGCGGTCGGATGGCGTCGTGCGCCGGCGTGCCAACCAGGTAGCGCCCGAGCCATGCGCGAACGGTCGCATCGCCGGCCTTGGCGTCGGCCACCGCCCGCGACACAATCGCGGCCCAATCGTCGAGCGAGCAACCGTCGAGCGTGGCCCGCAGGTATTCGCGTTCGGTCTGCCGCGGCGGTCGGCCCGGCCCGCCAGCGTTGCCGTTCGCAAAGGTTCCATTCGCGTTTCGGTCCATCGCCGTTTTCTCGGCGTCTAAGCGGTTCCGTGTTGCTTCCGACGCATTCATTCTACGCGGTCAGACAAGACGGCTAATCGGCCGGCTCACCTGCCAGCGCCCGCGCCGTCGCCGCCCAGCCGGCCCGGACGGCTTCGGGCAGCCGCGGCCACGCCGCCAGGATCGCGGCCAAGTCGGGGTCGGATGTAGCGGATTCCGGCAACGGGGTACAACAGCCAGTACGACGGCCCGCGGCCGACGCGACAGAATCGGCGTTTTCCGCGTCAGAATCGCGATTCTCGACGGGGTGCTCTCGTGTTCGCACTGCGGAGGTTGCCGGTTCGATCCCGGTCGTCTCCAGTCTACCGCGTGACACGACAAGTCCTCCGCGGCAGCGTGGACGTGATTCGACCGCGCGCGTCGAGGCCGGGGGTGGCGTTCAGCCTGTCTCAACGCTATATTCTTGGCCGAGGAGCCACGCGAGCCGCACGACATATGCAGAAACACGCTGAACTGCCCGAATCCTTCGCCGTCCTCGGGATCGAACTGCCCTACCTGAAGGCCCTGGCCAAGGTCGGTTTTCATACACCGTCGGATATTCAGCGAGAAATGATTCCGCTGGCGCTGGCGGGCCACGACATCCTCGGCCAGGCCCGCACCGGCACCGGCAAGACGGCCGCGTTCGGCTTGCCCTGCCTGCAGCAGATCGACCCCGCGGGGCGGCTCCAGTCGATGTGCCTGGCGCCGACGCGCGAGCTGGCGGTTCAGGTCGCCGCCGAACTGCGTCGGCTGTCGGAATTCGCCGAGCTGCACATCGTCCCGGTCTATGGCGGGCAGAAGGTCTCGACGCAGGTCCACCTGCTCGGCCGCAAGCCGCACGTTGTGGTGGGCACGCCCGGGCGCGTCATGGACCTGATGGGCCGCAACATTCTGCACCTTGACGCGCTCAAGTCGGTCGTGCTCGATGAAGTCGACCGGATGCTCGACATCGGATTTCGCGACGACATCCGCAGGATCCTCAGCCACATCAAGCATCCGCACCAGACCATTTTCGTGTCGGCCACCATCGACAGCGAGATCAAGTCGCTGGCGCGGCAATACATGAACGAGCCGGTGGAAGTAAACGTCTCGCGCGACGAGCTCACCGTCGAAGAAGTCGACCAGTGGTATTGCTCGGTCGAGCCGCATGACAAGTTCCACCTGCTGCGGATCGTGCTGCGCGAGGAAGATCCGAAGCTGGCGATCGTCTTCACCAATACCAAGCACCAGGCACGCAAGCTGGCCAAGAAACTCTTCGACGCCGGCATCAACGCCAAGGAGATCCACGGCGACCTGGTGCAGCAGCGGCGCGAGAAGGTCATGGAGCGCTTCCGAAAGCACCAGATCCACGTGCTGGTGGCGACCGACCTGGCCTCGCGCGGCATCGATGTGAGCGCGATCAGCCACATCATCAACTACGACATCCCGCCCGACCCGCAGGTGTACGTCCACCGCATCGGTCGCACGGCCCGCATGGGAGCCCGCGGACGGGCGATCACGTTCGTCACGCGCGAGCAGGGCAAAGAGCTCACGGAAGTCGAAAAGCTGATCAACAAGGAAGTACCGCACAAGAAGTACGAGGCGTTCGTCCCGCGGCCATCGCGCGACGCTCCTGCCCCACCGCCGCCGCCCCGGCCGCAGCAGCCGGCCATTGCGGTTACGACAGGATCAACCGGCGGGCAGGTCGCCACGGTCCCGCGCCGCACGCTGGGCAGCAAGTTCCCGACCCGCCGCCGGCGCCGATGATCGGGAAGCGCACGGACGGCGGCCGGGTTCGCAGGTGTGTCCAGTCCATAATGATTGGCTCCCGCCCAGACGTCATCACGCCCGCCCGGCGCGGCGGTCACGATCGGCCCGCTGGCGCGAGGCTTGAGCCGGGGATACAATCAGCCAGAGAGTTGAGGATCGAATGACCGGTGGCGGCTTTCGATGGAACGACTGGAATCGCGAGCACGTCGAGATCCATGGCGATGACCAGGCGTAGGCCCTACTGGGATATGACTACAGCAGAATTGTCGGAAGCAACCCGGCAGTTCGACGATCCGACCTTCCATCCCCCGGCCATCAAGCCCACCAGTCGGCAGCGCGCTCAGCTTCGGCGGTGGCAGCGCGCCAGGTCAACCCGCCACGCGACCGTGGCGGTCTCGCTTGAGCGGAAGCTGATCGAGCAGGCCGATGACTACGCCGTCAGCCACGGAATCACCTTCTCAGATCTGGTCTCCACCGCGCTGCGGCGAGCGCTGCGGCGAAGGTCAGCCTGACGCCCTCCGCGCGCCGATGCGCACGGATGGCCTGGCCGGCTCGTCTTCGCGGATGATCCGCCATGGACGTCGCGGCTCTGTCAGTTCGCAGGCCTTCGGCGCCACCTCGACTTTCAACAACTCGGGAACGTGCGCAAGTCGGCCATGACCGGCACGACATATCGGGAGGCTTGCAGCCGACGCGAAGGGCACCGACACTCTCACGCTGGTCGCTGGTGCTTGCCTACACCATCGTCACCGCCTGGAGGGTCATGACGGATGCGAATTGTCTCGCTCCTTCCCAGCGCCACTGAGATCGTCTGCGAGCTCAGCTTGGCAGACCAACTGGTGGGCGTCACGCATGAGTGCGACCATCCTCCGGCCGTTCGCCGCTTGCCCAAGGTCACGCGAACGCTGATTCCGCATGAAGCATCAAGCAGCGAGATTGATACGCTCGTCCGCGAGCGGCTCAAGACGCAGCGTGCGCTGTACACGTTGGACATGCCGGTGCTCGAACGCCTGCGGCCCGAGCTGATCGTAACGCAGGCGCTGTGCGACGTGTGCGCCGTGGCCGAAGCGGAAGTGAAGGCCGCCGCCTGCCGCCTGCCCGGCGGTCCGAAGGTGATCAACCTCGAACCGACCCGGCTGGACGAGGTGTTCAAGTGCATGCGGCTGGTCGGAGCGGCTGCCGGCGTGTCGCGCCGAGCGAACGAGGTCATCGCCGCCCTGCGCGTCCGCGTGGCTGCCGTCGTGAATCGAGCGCGGCACATCGAGCATCGCCCGCGCGTCGTCCTGCTCGAATGGATCGACCCGCCGTTCTCGTGCGGGCACTGGTCGCCCGAATTGGTCCGTATGGCCGGTGGTGTCGAGATGATCGGGCGCGAGGGTCAGCGATCACGCCAGATCGCCTGGGACGAAGTCGTCCGCGCCGACCCAGAGGTGATGGTCATCGCCTGCTGCGGCTTCGGTGCCGAGCGCACGCGGGAGGACCTGCCGATTCTGGCCGCCTATCCCGGCTTCAACGAGCTCGCGTGCGTGCGCGACCGGCGCGTCTACCTGACCGACGGCAACGCCTATTTCAGCCGCCCGGGGCCGCGGCTCGTCGATAGTCTGGAAATCCTGGCCCACGCACTTCATCCGCAGGTCCAACCGTTGCCGAGCGGTCTTTCAGGCGCCGCTTGCTGCCTCGAGTCAGCTGCGGCCGTGTGATGACGCGTAAATCAGCATCCAGACACCCGCCACGGCCACGCAAGCGCCAAGAATCGCCCGTGGGCTGACCCGTTCTTTGCGTATGAGGACCGCCAGTGGAATGATGAGCACCGGCATGAGGCTGGTGATCGTCTGGGTCGTGCTGGGTGGCACGTAGTTGAGCGACTGAATGAACAGGGTCACGCCCAGGAACGGGCCCCAGAAAGCACCCAACGTGAGTAGCCCCATCGTTGGCCCGCTCTTGAGTGCCGCCAGCGTATCGCGCACGCGTCCCGTCGCGACGATGAAGCACGCGACGGCGGCCATGGCGGACAACATGCGAATCTGACCTGCGGCGAAAGCGTCGTACGGCGCCGATTGGAAGGCCTTGGCCGTGAGAACGGCGCCGATCCCCTGCCCGGCCGCGCCGGCGGTGGCCAGCAGGATCCCCGCCGCGTTCGCCCTGGAGTGGGGGCCGACCTCGCGGCGCTCGAGTACAACCCAGCCGACGCCTGCGATGGTCACGCAAATGCCCAGCACGTGCAGCGGGCCCACGTGCGTGCTCGGCAACGTCAGCAGCTCGGCCGCCAGCGTGAAGATCGGCGCGGTGCACGTAACCAGCGTCGTCAGCCGTGCGCCCATGAGCACGAACGCCCGGAACAATGTGATGTCGCCGATAAAGAAGCCAACCAGGCCTGAGAGCAGCAGCCACTTCCAGTGATGCGGAGTCGCATCGTTCGGCAGCGGCATGCCCCGCCCGATCACCCCTGCGGCCGCCAGCATCAGGAAAGCGACCACCAGCCGCCACAGGTTAACCGGAACCGAGCCGGCCCGGCGACTGGCGCCCTCAAAGGCCACGGCAGAGAGGCACCAGCAACACGCCGTGCCAAACGCCATCACCGCGCCAAGCGTTTCTTGGGTCATCCGCGGATAGGGTACGGCGGTCGGGCACTCTCCACAGCGCCGGCCCGCGGCACCCCGTCGGTCGCCGCGGTGCTCGACTCGCAAATGTTGATTCAGTGAATCCTGAAAGGCCATCGTCCTTGACAGACTGGCCGGGCGCCTGGATGAAAAGGTCGAGGGGCTGAACAAGAAGGCCGCGGAGGACGACCGCGTGGGCTTCAGAGCCTCCTGTGACGTCAAGCTCAGTGGAGCCTGCCGGCACGTGACCGGGGTCGTTGGGGCCAGTATGCCACGTATGTGGACATGTTCGACGTGCCATCGCCAGTTCACACGCAAGAATCAACGCCATGCTTGCGGCACGGGCCACCGAGCCGATGTTCTGCGCAACAGACCGCCGACGGTTGTCAGACTCTACGCCGCCCTGGAAGAGCTTGCGAGCTCACTGGGGCCTGTGGAGTTCGTGACGCGCGACCGCTATGTTCTGCTGCGCGGCCATCGTATCTTCGCCGACGCGGTCATCATGTCGGATGCGCTCCGGCTCGCCATCCATCTGCCCCGGAAGGCAAGACACAAGTTGTTCATAAAGGTCGCGTGGGATCGCAGGCACGTGTCCCATGTCGCCAAAGTGCGCGCGCTGGATGAGCTTGAATCGCTGAAACCCTTGCGGCGCGAAGCGTATGAACACTCCGTGTCAAGCGCTAACAACGTCCCTGAAGCCCCGGCAGGGGCGACAGACTAGAGCCCACGGCGTCAGCCGTGGGTTTGCTCGCACATCCGGAATAACCCCCGCCAGGGGCGAAAGAACGCCGCAAATCGCCGCATTCTGCCGCCGCTCCCGCGGCTCGTGTGCTTCTCGCCACGCACCCACGGCTGACGCCGTGGGCTGTATCCTTTGCGCCCCTGCCGGGGCTTGCCGACTCGCGCCAACCCATTCAGTCGCAGTCGGCCGGTCGTTGACCCACTGCAGCGCCACGTCCTAGCGCTGTCATGTTAGAGCCGCCTGAAAACGGTTACAGCGGCGAATGGTGCAAACGCACGCACCTTTTCAGCATGACCCCGCGGGGCTTGTTCGCCACCTGACGCCCTATTTGGAGGGCTCGTAGCAGGCCTCGATGAGTCCGTTCCGCAGCACGCGGCTGCGCGTGAGCCGCAGCGCATCCAGCCCGCGCGAGTGTCGCGGGAAGAGCGGGATGCCTTCGCCCAGCAGGGCGGGGACGATGCCGAGTTCCCAGCGGTCCACCAGGCCGTGCTCGTGGAAACTTGCGATCGACTCTCCGCCGCCAAAGAGGTACACGTCCTTGCCGGTCCCGCCCAGCTCTTCGCGGAGCCGCGCTGCCAGCTCGCGCACATCGCCGTCGAACGCCTCGAACCGACCGCGCCCAAGAGATGCCTCACGCGCACGCCCACGAGTACCCCGACCGCCCCGCGCTGCGGCACGCGGTTCGAGCAGCGGCCGGTGCGTCTGCACGATCACGGGGCCCTCGGTCTCGAGCGCGTAGGCGTGCTCGACGATCCAGTCGTAGCTGCGCCGTCCCATGACCGTGGCCCCGATGGACCTGAAGAACGCTGCGAAATCCTGCTCGGGCGTAATGTATCGCTCCAGCCACTCGACCCCGCCATCGCGGTCGGCGATGTAGCCGTCGAGGCTGATGCCGAGATAGGCGCGGAACAGCGGCGCGGGCCGGTCGGATGACTGGGCGTCGTCATGGCGCGAACCGCGTCTCGGTTTGGCTGCCATGGCGCGAGTGTAACCTCCTTCGGCCCGCGCGCCACACCGGGCTGGTGCGAGAATCCCTTCTCGCACGGCTCTCTGCTGGATTCTCTGCCTTCGCGGGAATGAGGGTGCACAAGAATCGCCGTTACGCCAACGGCTGAAGACAAGCCGGCGCCGCGACAGCACATTCAGACGACGAATCCACCTTACCGCTTTCAGGCGCTGGGTTACTGCCCAAACGCAGCGAGCACCACGGCTGCGTCAGACAAGTCGACGTCGGCATCCGCATCGCTGTCGAGTTGCATGCACGCCTCGGCATTGGCTGCGGCGCCGGGCGCTGTCAGGCAGACGTGCAGCAAGGCGTAGTCGGCCAGATCGACATCACCATCACCATCGGCATCGCCGGTGAGCTCTGACACATCGGCCACAACGGCCAGCACGTCGTCGATGTACCATCCGGGCGCGGTGATCTGGTCGTCGGCCAACAGCGTGAAATCCACGCGGACCGTCGTTCCGGCGAAGGCAGACAGGTCGACACCCAGCCGGCGCCAATCGTGGTGGTTGTCCTGGTAGCCGTCGATCTGCGTCGCCAGGACTTCGCCGGACAAGCTGACCACGTCGAGCCGCACGTGGTCATGCGGTCCGCCCTCGACGCTGAGCCAGTCGCGAAACGTCAGGAACGCCGCGTTGCCACCGACCAGCAGCAGCGGCGGCGAGCGAAGCGTTGCGATGGGCGTCGGGTCTGGGCCGCCGCCGTTGGCATAGTCTCCCGTCAGGTTCGTGCCGCACACTTTGTTGCCTTCCCCAGCCGATGGCGGTCCGGCGAAATAGCTCGGTGAGCCGACCGTCCAACTGTCCTGCGGGCCGAAGTGCGTCCAGCCCAGCGCCAACGCCTCGAAGCCCTCAGCGAGAACCGTCATGCCACCGCGCACGCCGGTCGTAGCCACTCCCCATGAGTATTGATGAACTGCGTTGTGCGCAAACGCAGCATAGTGGTGCAGACCAGGGGCCGCCGCGTGCGTGAACGACGTGCTATTGCCCGTGTAGCGCACCGTCGTCCCGGGTGCGACCACTTGTCCGACCGAATACGCGACGCCGTCGGTTGGCGACCAGTCGATCGGAAAGCGAGACTCGACCACCACCACGGATGCGAAGTCCTCCGGAGGATTCGTCCAACTCAGGTCGATGGCGGCCGGACCGTCGAGAGCCACAAGCTGCTCGACCGGCACGGGCCACGTGCTCGTTCCGTTCGCGAGCGACGCCAACGCCGCCTGTACGGCAGCCGCCGCGTCGAGCCGACCGTATCCATGCCAACTGCTGTGTCCGGTCACAGCCGGGGCTGGCGAGATCGATGCATCTATGACCTGGCAAGTATGCTCGATGATCCGCCGCACCTGGCCGGCTGTCAGATCGGGATTCACCGACAGGATCAGCGCGACGACGCCGGAGACCTGCGGAGCCGCGGCACTGGTGCCGCCAAAGTTGGGTGTGTACAGACCTTCCGGATACGTCGTCGTAATGGCCGACGAGCCGCCGTCACTGGGCGCCAGCAGGTCGAGTTCGGCGCCGAGATTGCTGTACGCAGCCCGCTGATCGAAATCGGTGCTGGCGCCGACCGCGATCGTCTCCTCCAATACCGCTAGGGCGCTCTGCGTCCGAATCGGCCGCGCGTCGTTGCCCGCCGAGAAAACAACGATCATCCCCTTTCCGCCGCGCCCATGGGTCACGGCGTTGACGATCGCTTCATGGACCACCGTCGGCAGATAGCTGGGATCCATGTACTTCCAACTGTTGCTGTGAACCACGGCGCCGTGCGCATCGGCGAAGGCGAAGGATTCGGCCACGCCGCTGTCGCTGCCCAGCCGCATGGCCACCCAGCCCGCCAGCGGCGCGACGCCGCGGATGCCGATCGAGTTGGCCCGCCCGATGGCCAGGCCGCTGACCGACGTGCCGTGCGGCGAGCCGGCCGGGTCGTCGTCGCCGTCGGCGTAGTCGTGCGCGGCGACCAATGCCTCGAGCAAGTCCGGGTGGTCAATCTCGTGGCCACCATCGAGCACGGCGATAACGGCCTCGAGCCCCTCGGTCACACTCCACGCCTGCAGCGCGTGAATGTCGGCCCCTCGAGCGCCGCCGCCCTGTCCGGTGTTCTGCAGGTGCCATTGGTCGGCGAACAGCGGATCCATAACATCGTTCGTGTCGATCGAAGCCAGAAAGTCGGGATGCGCGTGGCGCACGCCGGGAGTGTGCTGCAGCGTCGCGGCCAGCGACACGCTGTCCCGACCGGGATCCGCCGGGCGATACACCAAGGTGTCCCGCAAGCCAGCCACTGCCCGAACCAACTGCAAGCCGTGAGCCATCATGAGGTCCGACCTCGCGCTAGCGGGCAGGCCGGTGTCAATGGCGACAACGATCTCACCGGTCTCATAAAGGCAGGGGCCATGTGCCGCAACGCGGTACGCGGGGCGGACGTCAAGCACGCCAGGGGTCGCGCGTAGCTCGGCCTCGCCCGCGTCGCTACCGGACCTGACGCGCACACAGCACCGATCCGGACCAAGCGGAAGGTGTGTTTCGAGTTGGACCTCGGCGATCTGGCCGATGGCTGCCTCAAACTCGGACCGCCGATCCATCGCGACGCGCAGCATGAACTCCCGCGAAGAACGGATGAGTGGGCGAGCTGTGCCCGATTGGTAGTAGACGGCGTCAGCGCCTGCGTTGCCAGCGCTTGCGACAGCCGGCGCGGCTAACGACCCCAGCCAGATCAGGACGACGGCCACCGCCAGCCGAACCGCCGCGGGGCCAACGCGGTCGCATAACTTGAAGCGCTGCACCAATTGCGACATCCCTCCACTTCTCCGATTGTAGCCCTGCGATGGGTGCGCCGCACCAGTGCCGGACGGCTAGCCGTGGACCTGTTTGCGGACGTGCAAAAAGTTCCTCAACTTGGGCGAATTCCGTTTGCGACCCGTTACCCGATTTCGTACGTTTGGGGCGTGTCGGTCTGGCATGGGAAGCGGACCCACCAAGGGGGGAACCATGAACGCGGTGATGCAGAGGATGCGTGCGATGTCGGACCGATGGCTTCCAACGACCCGCCGGTTTCTGTGCGACGAAAGCGGCCCCACCGCCACCGAGTACGCGGTGTTGCTGGCGCTGATCATCATGGCATCGTTCGTCACGGTCACCTCGATCGGCCAGAAGCAGCTCGACATCTGGCAAATGATCGCTGACGCGACCGACACGGTCACTCCGATGTAACGGCTGCGATGAACCCGATCTTCGGAACCCCGGTCTCATTTCAGCCGTGCGCCTGGTGCGGACGGCAAACGAAACGCCGCGACATTGAGGCCGTTACCGGAGCGGTCCTGCCTCGTTGCGAGCGATGTGCCGGAACCGCGCCGCGGCGCGTGGTTCTGCTCATCGCGCTCGTGACGCTTGCGGCGGTCTGGGCGATTCAACACGCCTAACGAACCGCTTCAGTCAGGCCAACCGGGCCCCGACCGAATACTAGAATCACCGTGCGCGATGCGGTGTGTGGCATGCCCAAGCGCAGCGCGGGCATGACGGAACAGACACCCCTTCATGGCCGCGCTGCGCTTGGCCATGGCACACTGGCGGATGGATACATGGCGCGCGACTTCGTGCGTCCTGAGTTTGGACAAAACGACAGCGACCCGCGACGGTCATACGAACCGCCGCGGATCGCTTGATTGCTTCGCAACAACGTCTTGACGCTACTTGCCCGGCGACGTCGGCGCAGGAACCGGCGCGGCCGTCGGGACCGGCGCCGTTGGGGCGGCGGCCGCACCGCCGGCTGGTTCGGCGGACGGTTCGCTGACCCTCTTGCCCGCCAGGACGAGGTCCAACTCGCTCTTGAGCATGGTTTCCTGGGCCAGCCCCGAGTGAACCGCCTCGACGACGCCGTCCTTGTTGATGATGAACGAGGCCGGGAAGCCGGTCACCTTGTATTGCCCGCCGATGGCCTTGGCCTTGTCGTGCGTGATGGGGAACGTCATCTTGTTATCCGAAGCGTGCTTCAAGATGGCCTCCACCGTGATGGGCTGCTTGGTGGCCCGGTCGTTGTCATCCAGCGAGATGCCGATGACGCGGACACCCTTGTCCCTGTACGCCTGGTGGATCGATTCCATGATCGGCGCCTGTTGCTTACAGAACTTGCACCAGGTCGTGTAAAACTCCAGGACCGTCACCGGGCCGCTGCCGGCGCCGACGCGCATGGTGTCGCCTGCCAGCGTAGTGAACTCGGCCGGCGGGGCCGGCTTGCCGACTAGCGCCTGGGCCGGGTTGGGCCGTTTCTGAGCCACCGGCGCCGGACGCGACGGGCCCTTGATCGGCACGGTCAAGGCCGGTGACTTGGCATCGTCGGTCGTGATCGTGAGTGTGCGCCCCGTGTCGGGCGGCATGTAGTTGGCCGGGAACGATAACGTGAAGATCCAGGATTGCTTGGCGATGGCGCGCGTCGGGCGCGGCGCGATGTCGCCCGTGCTTGGGGTCGGCGCCGGGGCCGTGTTCTCCTGGAAGCTGACCTTGACTTCGGGGTCGTTGACTTCGGCCGACACAATCTTGATCAGCTCCTTCCCGTTGTTCTGCAACGTGATCGGCCGATCCTGAGGCGACGGCTGAGCCCGCGGGATCATCAACTGGGGCGGCGTCAGCGCCAGCCGGGCCGGAAGCGTGGCGAAGGCCGAGAAATCGACCGTCGGCTGCTTGGGGTGGTTGGTCTTGAACTTGAATAGCGTGCGGATCTGCCCCTCGGGGAATGGCGGCACGCCCTCGACGTTCACCTTGAAGACCTTGCCGGACTCAACCTCGACCAGCGTGGCCTTGAAGTTGCTGCTGCCCGTCGGCGGCTCCATCTCGATCGTCAGCGGTTCCGACATGTTGTTGGTGATGGTCGCGCTGCCGCTCACCACCGCGTCGCCCGACTCCAGGGCGCCCAGGTTGAGCATCCGCGGCTCGATACTGACGTAGGCCTTGACCATCGTCTTGAGCGTGAGCGTCGTGCTCGGGTTCTGCGGGTCGTCCGATGTGACGGTTACCGTCTTGCTGACCGGGAAACCGGGACCGACCTTCGCGGTGTCCAGCTTGGCGCCGATCTTGCCCGTCGCGCCCGCTGCGATCACCTTGTCGTAGTCGGGAATCGCGGTGCAGCCGCAAGAGGCCTTGACGTCCTTGATATTCAGCGGAGCCTTGCCTTCGTTCTTGATGACCCAGTAGTGCTCGATGACGTCGCCGATCCACAGATCGCCAAGGTCCTTGACGGGCTCCTCGACCACGATCCTGGGTCCGTCTCCCGGCGCCGTGGGTGCGGCTGGGGCCGCTGGCTCGTTCGGTTGACGGTCGGCTGTCCTAGCCGCGCCCGCATCAGGCTTGGCATTCGGGTCGCGCGGAGCCGTGGTACCCGTCGTCGGGGGCGGCGCGTCCTGCGCGATGACCACACTCGCGCTCAGTACGACAAGAAGCGAAGCGAGTCCCCGCGCCACGCAGCGCCCGGGGAAGAACATCCAAGAAACTTTCGAAGGCATGACCATCTCCGTTAACAAGAGAACACACTGATCCCAGAGTCAACATCGACCGCCCGACCGGCGGTGTTCGTCAATTCGGTCGCTCCGGCGTTGTGAGGCGTCGCTCACTCTGACCTCGAATCGCAGGCACTGGTCCGCAAAACCTGTTCGCACTAGACTCTGCCGACGACCCGTGCGGCATTCGCCGACGGAGGGCGTAGCTCAGTTGGTAGAGCAACGGCCTTTTAAGCCGTTGGTCCTGGGTTCGAGTCCCAGCGCCCTCATGGTTAAACGGAGTCTTCGCTCTTGATCCGAGCGAGACATCTTGGCGGCCAACCGCCCTACCCGTTAGACGGATCAGGCTCGAAAGCCAATATTCAGCCAGCTAGAATCTCGCGGTCTACTTGTGACCAAGCCCAAGTCGGTCCTCATCACCGGTTGCAGCAGCGGCATCGGCCAGACCAGCGCTGAGCTGCTCGCCCAGCTTGGCCACACTGTTTACGCTACAGCACGAAGCCTCGACTCACTGAGCGCGTTACGAGCCCGTATCGAGAGCACCAGTGGTGCTATTAGTACAGCCCAACTGGATGTCACCGATCAAGAGTCGATCGAAGCTGCCCTGAGCGCGATTCGGGCGATAGGGGCCGGCCTCGATGTTGTGGTCAACAACGCGGGATACGGGCAATTCGGCGCTATCGAGGACGTCCCGCTCGACCGCTGGCGGCGGCAGTTCGAGGTCAACCTGTTTGGAACGGTCGCCGTAACCCAGGCCGCCCTGCCCCTGCTTCGGGAATCGAGCGACGCTCGCATCGTCAACGTATCAAGCACGGTCGCTTATGTCACAACGCCCCTCATGGGCGTCTACAACGCCAGCAAGTACGCCGTGCGGTCTATGTCAGCAGCTCTGCGGATGGAGCTTCGCGGCTGGGGCATCCCGGTGATCGAGGTCGAGCCGGGCGCCATCGCCAGCCGGTTCCGCGAGAATGTCGAGAAATACGCCGAGCGCGAGCACTTGCGCACAGAGCACTATCGGCGGGCCTACGCCGCCTATGAGCGCGGCTGGGAGCGGCTGAATCGGGCCGGCATGACCGGTCCGGCGGCGGTGGCTCGTGCCATCCAGCGAGCCGTGGATGACAAGCGCCCACGGCGGCGCTATCGCGTCACGTTCATCGGCAAGCTGCTGCCGGCCATCTACGGCCTGGTGCCCGAACGGCTCATGGACCGCATCATGCTGCGCTCTTTCGGCGTGATGGGCACGCTCGGCCGACGGCGCCGCGAGCCGTAAAAACGCAAAAGGCAGTGTCCACGCTCTCTCACGCCGGACACTGCCCTTCGCCTCAACCCAGGCTTGCTTTCCGCTGAAAGTGCCTAACCCTCGACCATCCGGTCGACTCTCTCTCTCGTAAGCCGGCGCAATGCTCTCTCTCTCTCAACGCACCGACTGAGGCACTGAACAGCGCTTCGGAAGCAGGTACTCCGTACCTGAGTTTCGCAGTACGGGGCTTTGGACGGGGCCACCCTGGGTCGGGGTAAAGCGCTCCGCTCTCTCCAAACCTGCACAAGACTCTATGTCTCGAAATCGAGCGATTCAAGCCCAGGAACCCAAAAAAAATGCGAATGCGCCCCACAGAGTGGTGCCAAACAGCCGTCTTCAGGGGAGAACTGGGCAATCTGCGAGGGCTTCGCGTGTTAAGACAAATGGATGGTTTGAAAGTGGGCAAACAATGTTCACCTTTTCTCTAACGTGCTCTGGACAGCCGCTCCACGGCCGGTCAAAACGGCTGCATGTTGATCCAAGCCTGCCTCACCGCGCTCGCCGCCGTTCTGCCCGGAAGCTCACCGTCCCGAGCGGATCTGATCCGAACGCTCGTTCCCGAGTTGATCAAGATGCAGGAGGACGGAGGCGCGTGGCCGTATGAAGGCGTTTATCGCGTGAACGGCGAGATTCCGATCGGATATCGCGTGGGCGGCACGGCCATCGTGGCCGGGGCGCTGCTCGCCGTCGCTCCCGATGAAGCGGATGCTTGGGCCGCGGTGGACCGCGGTCTGGCGTTCGTGCTCAAGGGGCTCGACGAGCCGCTCATGCAGCCAAGCACCGAGAATGCCTACGACGTCCGCGTCTGGGGCCACGCGTATGCGCTGGAGTTCCTGTGCCGGATTCGCGCCGCAGCCCGCGCGGGTCAGTCCGAGGACCAAGTTGCCGCGTGGATTGCCAAACTGGTTGAGACGCTGGTCACCGAGCAGTTACCCGACGGCGGCTGGAATTATGCGAACCGGCGCGCGCACGCCGCATTCGTGACGGCGCCCGTGGTTCAGGCGCTCCTGCTGGCAAGATCGCAAGGCGAAACGGTCCCCTCGGACGTTTTCGATCGCGCGCGCAGGGTGCTTGAAACGAGCCGCACACCCGAGGGCGCCTTCGTCTACAGCGGCCAGGTCCGCGAGGACGTCGAGCTTGACGGCCGCGCCAAGGTCCCCGGCTCCATCGCCCGCTCGCCGGTCTGCGAAGCGACCCTGCGCCTGCTCGGCGGCGGATCGACGGAGGCACTGCAGAAGTCGTTGGACGCGTTTCATGAACATTGGGACGAGCTCGAGAACCGCCGCCGCAAGTCCGGCACACACGCGGGCAAGTACGGCATCGCGCCGTACTACTTCTACTACGGCCATCGATACGCAGCCCAGGCCGTCGAACTGCTTCCACCGGAACGACGCGAACGCGAACGGGCGCGCCTGCTCGCGGTCATCCTGCGCACGCGCGACGAAGATGGCACCTGGAACGATCGCGTGTTCCCGCGATCGCGGAACTTCGGGACGGCCATGATCGCCCTGGCCCTGCTCGGCGCGGATTCACCCGCCGCACCGGCGCTCCGGCAAGCCACTGACGCGCGATAAACTCGCAAGAACAAACGGCCGGGTGGCCCGCGTGACGCAGTGGAGGACGACATGCCCCGGACGCCTGGCCTCCTGGCTCTGATCTGCTCGGCATGTGCAACCAGCGCTGGCCTTCGTGCAGATGGCAACGGCGGCACAGCGTCCGACTTGCTCGGAACGGGTCGGGGTATCGACCATGTCGGGATCTTTGTGCGCGACCTCGAGGCAACCGGTCGAGTCTACAGCGAAACGCTCGGCTTCACGATCTATCCCGGTGGCAGTTTTCCGGACGGAATTCGCAGCAGCGGGCTTATGTTCAGCACCAGCTACGTGGAGCTGCTGACCGTCGATGCCGAGCAGGCCACCGGACAGGCGCTGGCGCGAGCCGAGTTCCTGCAGAGACATCAGGGAGCCGTTTTTCTGGCCCTCCATGTATCCTCGGCCGAGGACACGGCCGCTTTTCTACGAAAGCGGGGTTTTGATGTCGCCGAGCCACAAGGCGGGTCTGTGGCGCCGCAGGGAACTCAGGAGCCTCTCCCCGAGCTTTTCCAAATCGTGAGCTTCCCGGCAAACACCGATCCCGCTGAACTCTTTTTCATCGGCTACAACCAGCCACCAGAGGAATCCTCACGAACGGAGGACGAATCGTTCGCGCGGTTTCGCCGACACCCGAACACCGCTAAGCGACTGGCTTCGGTCCGGGTGGCCGTGAAGGACAAGGAGCGCGCGGCCAAAACCTATGAGGCCATGGGCCTTCCAGCCAGCCGAAAGATGGAAGTGAAAACGATGGGCGCCAAGGCCTGTGAGGTCAAAGCAGGCGACGGCTGGATTCTGCTGTTGCAACCCGATGATCCTGGGGGCAGGACGGCCCGCTTTCTCTCCCAGCGCGGCGAGGGCATCATAGGCATCAGTATAGAGGTGAGCAGCCTGGCCACCGCACGAAAACACTTGGAGTCCAACGCCAAGCACGAGTTCCCGAACTACGACGGCCTCTATGGCAACAGCATCCTCATCCCCTCAGAGCTGGCACTCGGTCTTGCGATCGAGATGTTTGAAAAGTGAGTTGCCGCTCTTGGCCTTGGGAACCGGATAACGGGCCGGCCGTTCCTTCGCCGCGCATGGGTGGGCTTGCGGCCTGATGCGTCGCCACGGCGACTCTTCGACTTGGCGCGCGGTCACGGTCATTGCTCGAGAAAGACACCCGCGGGGATTCGGATGGTGCGCGGCCAGCCGGCGCTCAAGCATCACGAATTCTTCACGAATTCGTAGCGCAACCTTCACGTCCGTCGGCTCCAATCGGCCGCATGTTCTCTACTAGACTCCTTGGGTGGGCTAACTTGTTGCGAATGAGTCGAGTTTTCGGGTCGCGTCCGCCCCGAGAGGGGCGAACGGTTTTTGCCACGGGTGCAGACCCCGGAGGGGTCAAACCCGTGGGAATCGGAGACCGGAGCGAGTGTAGCCCCGGTGGGGGCGAAGG
>Ga0187892_10001135_pt1 | contig 63457 bp, 75 predicted proteins | sample MA1701073metaG_FD_139345 | JGI IMG/M metagenome (GOLD analysis project Ga0187892, IMG submission 139345) | Bio-ooze microbial communities from a basaltic lava cave in the Kipuka Kanohina Cave System on the Island of Hawaii, USA - MA170107-3 metaG ... | reverse complement strand
GTGAGCGGACGCGTCTGATATACTCCGCTCGGCTCAAGCCATTTCACGATGGGATCACTCGCGGACAAGTACTGCATCGTCGGCGTCGGCGAGACGGAGTACAGTCGGCAGTCCGGGCGCAGCACCCGCGCCATGGCTGTGGAGGCGGTCCGCAACGCGATGGCGGACGCGGGACTCGGCCGGAACGGCGTCGACGGCATGATGTCCTACCAGAGCGGCGACTCGACGCCGTCGAACTGGGTGGCGCCCGATCTCGGCCTCCGGCTGAACTTCTTCATGGACGTGGTCGGGGGCGGCTCCTCCACCGAGGCGCTGGTCGGGCTCGCCATCGGCGCGATCGAGGCGGGCATGTGTCACACGGTGGCGCTGTTCCGCTCCATGAACGGCTACTCCGATTTCCGGATCGGCGGCACCGGCGCGCGCTCGGCGCAGCCGGTCCGGGGCCTCGATCTCGCGCAGGTGCCGTTCGGCATGCGGAGCGCCGGCCAGAGCTTCGCGCCCACGTTCATGCGGCACATGTACGAGTACGGCACCACCTCGGAGCAGGTCGCGGCCGTGCGCGTGGCCCACAGCACGCACGCCTCGCAGAATCCGAAGGCCTACCTGAAGGAGCGGCTCACGGTGGCCGACGTGGTAGGCTCGCGCTGGATCGTCAAGCCGCTGCACCTGCTCGACTGCTGTCTGGAGACCGACAACGCCACGGGCCTGATCGTCACCTCGCGCGAGCGGGCCCGCGATCTGAAGCCGCGCCCCGTCTTCATCCTCGGGGTCGCCGGGCGCGTCTCGAAGCCGCGCACCGACTTCCACTGGGCGCATGGCCCGATCAGCCGCGTGGCCGGCTACTACGCCCGCGACATCGTCTTCGGTCAGGCCGGGATCACGCCGGAGGACGTGGACATCACCGGCTCGTACGATGCGTTCACCTTCACGACGATGCTCCAGCTGGAGGAGTACGGCTTCTGCCAGAAGGGCGAAGGCGGCCACTACGTCTCCAGCGGGATCATCGAGCTGGGCGGCCGCCGTCCCAACAACACCTCCGGCGGCCATCTCTGCGAAGGCTACACGCACGGCATGTCGATGGTGATCGAGAACGTGCGCCAGCTCCGCGGCCGCGCCGACGATTCTTGCCCCGGCGCCGCCGAGGGCCAGCACACCTACGACTACAGCGCCGGCCGCTGCCGCCAGGTCAAGGACCCGAGGATCACGATGAACCTCGGCTGGAGCATGCCACCCACCGGCTCCGCGCTGATCCTCCGGAACTGAAACGTCTGCCGCTCCCCGGGGAGCGGGTCTTCGCTCCCTCTCCCCTCAGGGGAGAGGGCAGGGGGAGGGGAACGACATGCCGAGCATCGAGTACCGCGGGATGACTCTCGTCATCCCCGAGAACGATTCCGAGTGGCGCGAGCACTTCGCGCTGGCGCGGCAGCATCGGCTCATGATGCGGGCCTGCAGCGCGTGCCGGCTGATGCGCTACCCGCCGAGCCACGGGTGCCCCTGGTGCAGATCGCTCGACTGGAGCTGGCAGGCGGTGAGCGGCCGCGGCACGATCTACTCGTACGAGATCGTCACGCACGCGATCCAGCCCGGCTTCAAGGAGTGGACGCCCTACCCCGTCGTGCTCGTGGAGCTCGACGAGCAGCGCGGCGTACCCACCGAGGACGAAGGGCTCCGGCTCATCGGCAACCTGCTGACGCCCGACTTCCGTCCCGAGACGGACGAGAACGTCGCGATCGGCAAGCGTGTGCGCGTGATCTTCCACGACGTGACCACGGACTTCGCGCTCCCCCAGTTCACGCTGTCGGACGAGCCGCCGGTGGGACGCGTCTGGCGGCTGGCCGGGTAGCGCGATGAAGTTCGGCGTGTGGATTCCCAACTGCCGTCACCTGGCCGTTCCCGAGATCATCCGCACCACAGTCGCGCGGGCGGAAGAGCTCGGCTACGACTCGGTGTGGGTGAGCGACCATGTCGTCGTGCCGAATGCCAACGTGGCCAACTTCGGCGAGGCCGTCTACGATCCGTTCGTGACGCTGGCGGTGGCGGCCGGCGCGACGAGCCGGGTCGGCCTCGGCACCACGGTCCTCATCGTCCCCTATCGGAACGCGGTCGTGACGGCCAAGATGGTCTCCTCGCTCGACGCGCTGAGCGGGGGCCGCGTGATCCTCGGGGTCGGGGTGGGGTGGGTGGCCGCTGAATCCGCCATGCTCGGCGTACCCTTCGCCGAGCGCGGCGCCATGACCGACGAGCACCTCCGGGCGATGCAGGAGCTGTGGTCGAGCGCGGAGCCGAGCTTCGAGGGGAAGTACACGCAGTTCCGGGCGCTCAAGTTCGCGCCGAGGCCGGTGCAGGCGCCCCATCCCCCCATCTGGGTGGGCGGGCACAGCCGGGCCGCGCTCCGCCGGACCGTCGCCTTCGGCGCGGCCTGGCATCCGATCAACCGGCCTCCGGCCGAGCTCCGCGCGGGCCGCGCCGAGCTGCAGCGGCTGGCTCAGGCTGCCGCCCGCACCGCCCCGGCGATCACCCTCCGCAACGACCTCCGCGTGCTCTCGTCGGGTCAGTCGGTCCCGTCATCGACTCACGGCGGCCGGATCCTGGCTGGCGAGCCCGCCGCCCTGATCGACCAGATCAGGGAGCTCGCCGACTGCGGCGTCGAGCACCTGGTGCTGGAGTTCCTCTCCGAAGACGCCAAGGCGCTCGAGCGCCAGATGCACCTGTTCGCCTCGCACGTCGGACCCGCATTCGCCTGACTCACGGCGGACGTTCGACGTCGAGCGCGGGCTCACCGTGCGCCCGGGCCGGTCACCGGGTGGGCTACCCCGCGCGCTGGGGCGCCATCGAGCACGCCGCGCCGCAGCGCGCGCGTCTGGAGCCCGGCCGCATCACGCTCGAGGTCAAGCGCGGCCAGCTGGCGGAGGCGACGACGGCGCCGCTGGAGGGGGTGCTCGTCGTGGCCGAGCGGCTCGACGGCGGCGTGGCGCGCCAGGCGTTCGTGTTGCGAGCCGAGCCCGAGCCCCATTGGACCGCGCTCGCCGTCTTGAAGGCGATGGCGCTGGCGCTCGCCGGCGGGCTCGTGCTCAACCTCATGCCGTGCGTGCTGCCCGTCCTGCCGGTGAAGACGCCGGTCACTCGCGCCTATGGCTGCACGGTCAAGTACGCCTGAGGGCGACCACGTTTGTTGCCGAGATGGATGCGTTGGCGCTGGGCAGGTCGCCTCGGAACGGTCACGTCAGCTTGTAGAAACCCTTGGCGCCTCCGGCCAGGATCTGGCGCTTCGTCTCCACGGAAAGCTCCAGTCGCTTGCCGATGAGATCCGGGGCGCCGGGGAAGAAGCCGTCGGGGTGCGGGTAGTCGGTCGCCCACAGGATCTTGTGAGGGCCGATGTAGTCCGCCAGCACGGAGAGGCTGCCCTCGACGGGCTCGAACGAGATCCAGCAGTTCCGCTGGAACAGCTCGCTCGGCCGCCGGCTGAGGCCGGAGTCGTTGAAGCCCTCGTCGTCGAAGTGCCGATCCATGCGGTCGAGCCACGGCGCGATCCATCCGCCGCCGGACTCCAGGAACGCGATGCGGACACGGGCATGCCGGTCGCAGACGCCTTCCCAGATCACGCTCATCGCGGCCAGCATCATCTCCATCGTGTGCGAGATGATGTGCCGGGCCCCGCGGGTGGCGAACCGGTCGACGCCGACCTGCGGCATCCCCCCGCTGGCCCCCTCGTGGAGACCGATGGAGAGGTCGAGCTCCTCGACCTCGTTCCAGAACGGCTCGTAGTCCGGATGATGGAGCATCCGGCCGTTGTAGGGGTTCGGCCGCAGGAAGCCACCGCGCATCCCGAGTTCCTTGCGGGCGAAGCGCATCTCGTGGATGGCGAGCTCGATCGACTGCATGGGCAGCATGGCCACACCGAAGAGCCGGTCGGGATAGGGACGGCAATAGTCCGCCAGCCAGCGGTTGTAGGCCCGGCACACGGCGGCGGCGAGGTTGGGGTCGGCGATGGCGCCCGAGAAGAGGCCGATGCTGGGATACAGGAACGCGGCATCGATCCCGTCGAGATCCATGTCCACGATCCGGGCGTGGGGATCGAATCCGCCCTTCCGGCCCTCGACGTACTTCATCGTGGTATCCGCCACGGCCCCCTGACGGGCGCCGATGGCCCCGAGGAGGCCGAGACCCTTCGGGCTCCCGTAGATCTTGCCCTCGATGAGCAGGCGCTCCTTGCCGTCGGTGTCCACGATCAGGCGCGGCGCGCGGTCCCGATAGGCGCGGTCCATGTACTTCTCGAATAGATCCACCGGCTCCAGCACGTGCCCGTCGGCGTCGATGACGTTGTAGGTGCGTCCCATGCCCGGTCTCCTTTCCGCCCGGTCAGCGATCCCTCTCACCCCCGCGTCAAGCGCGCCACGATCTCGTCGTAGACCTTGTCCGCGAGCGCGCGGACCTCGTCGCGCGTGAGCGGCTGGATCGGATGCGGCACCGCGACTGTCCTATAGTCCGTCGCGCCCAGCGCTTCAGCCTGCGCGCGGGCGGCCCGGGCGAACTCGGTGGAGATGACTGTTGCCGTCGGTACTCCGTGATCCTCGAAGAACACGCCGTCGTGCACACTGCACGTTGTGCACGACCCTCAGTCGGCGAGGGCTTCGATCACCAGCTCGCTGTCGGCGAGCACCTCCTGCCTGAGCGCGTCGGGCGCCGGCCGGGCGAAGGTGGGCTTGCGCTTGCGCACGATCGCCTTCGGCCGTGCGCGCTCCCGCAGCAGCTCCTCGATGCGGTCCAGCAGGTGATCGCCCTTAGCCTTGGAGATGTCGAGCAGCGTGATCACCTTGCCGTCGAGCGTCTCGGGCCTGGGCGCGGTCTGGCGGGGCACGGCCACCGTGTCGGTGGGGTCCATGAACTCGTCCGTCGTCATGTCTGCCTCCGTGTGCGAAGGGATCTACGGCAGCTCGATCTTCCTCATCACCATGTGCGAGCTCTTGGGAAAAGTCCAGCAGGGGATCACGGCCGAGAACCGGCCCGCGGTGCCGCCGGCCACCACGAACTTCAGGTTCTCGCGCGCTCTGAACTTCGGGATGAGTGTGTCCTCGCGTTCCGGGTCGGCGAACTTGGCCAGCACGTGGGCGGGCAAGCCTTCCCCGCCGTCGACGCCCGGTAAGAGGTCGCGCACCGGCTTGCGCAAGCGCGTCCAGAGGAACTCGCGCATCGCCGCCTTGTCCCACCCGTCGTCCGCGATGGTACGAGCGTGCTCCGGCGAGAGCACGACCAGCGTGTCGCCGTGATGGGTGGACTTGTGATGCGAGATCACCTCGAGCGACTTGCCGATCGTGATCAGCAGATCGCGCGCGGTGCGGCTCAGATGATCGTACACGCCGTGGGGGGCCTCCGCCGCGAACGCGGCCACCGTGCTGTCACCCGCGGCGAAGCCGTGCTCGACGTGCAGCGGCTCCCAGGGATTCTCCTCCTCGTGCTCGCCGATGCAGTACGTGTACCGACCCGGGTGCGCCAGCGTCGACATGCTGACCGTCCCCGGCACCGCGCCTCCGACGTTGACGGCGACGAGGCGCAGCGCCCGTCCGATGGTCGCGTTCGCGCGCCAGCCGCCGCCGAACACGCCGGCGCCGCAGTTGACGTCGAGCCGCTTGCGCACCGGCCCGTTGAGCACGAAGAGCGGCGCCGGGAAGTTGGTGGTCGCGGACACCCCGTGGAAGTCGAACGCGTCGTCGCACATGGCCGCGACGCCTGCGATGACGACCGGCAGATAGGTCGGGAGACAGCCGGCCATCACGGCGTTGATGGCGATGCGCTCGACGGTGGCCCGGCCGAAGTTCGGCGGGACCAGCGCGATCAGCTCGCCGGCGTCGCGCCCCGTCGCCGCCAGGGCGGCGGCGACCCGCTCGCGCGTGGGCGGGATGACCGGCAGCCCGTCGGTGACCCCGCGCGCGTACAGCGCCTCGAACGGGTCGAGCGCGATGTCAGCCACGTCAGGTGCGCATCACCGGGCGCAGGCGCGGAAGTTGGCGTAGTCGCCCTGGGCGCTGCTCTTGGTGTCGTCGGAGTCGGTGAGAACGGCGATCCCCGACGGCTTCGGCACGTCGTTCGTCTCGAAGTACTTCCGGTAGTCCTCGAGGACGTTGGCCCGTTCGTCGACCCACTGCCGGGCGCCCTGGGCGCCGCTCCGGAGGACGCGCACCTGGGTGAGGCCACGACTCGAGGTCAGATGGGTGCCCACCGGCACCACCGCGCTCCAGATGTACTTGACGGACTTGACCGACCACTTCGTGTGCGGAAACACCGCGTAGACGGACACCGCGCTGTCGTTGGTGCTCGACTTGCGCTCGTCGGAGCCCTTGGGGAACTCGACCGGCCGCCACGACCACTGCAGGATGGGATAGCGCGTCAGGTCCCACTCGATCTGCTTGCCCGCCTGGACGCCGATGCCGCGGGAGGCGGCGTGGAGGAACCGTCGGCCGCCCTCTTCCTGGAGCGTGTAGACCCCCTGGCCCTCATCCTCCCGCAGCTTCCACCCCGGCGGCAGCTCGCCGACCTTGCCCTTCGAGAAGTCCTCGAGCGCGATGCACTCCTGGGCCGCTGCGGCTCCGGGGAGCAGCGCCAGCATGAGCGAGACCACGATCCGCCACATATCGAGCGTCTTCTCCCTCTCTCGGGCGAGAGGGTCGATGGCACGGTCAACGGCCGCGTCGCCACCACGAATGCACGAGCTGGTCGACCACCTGGACGAGCTGCCCCACCGTCCGGCATTCCTTGACGACGTCGCACGAGGGCGCGTAGAGCGGCATGACGCTGTCGCCGATGCCCCATCCCCACTGGCCCTCCGGGTTCAGCCAGATGATGCCCTTCACGCGCTCCCGGATCTGCCGGATGGCCCACGCCTGCGGATCGTTGTAGTTGTTGCGGGCATCGCCCAGCACCAGCACGGTCGTCTTGCGGTCCAGCGTCTCCAGCTCGGTCCGGCAGAAGCGGCTGAACGCGTAGCCGAAGTCGGAGCGGCAGTGATAGTCGACCGGCGAGGACTTGAGCGCCCACTCGATGGCGCGATCCACCGGGTAGGTATTGAACGCCTGCGTCACCTCGGCGATCTCCGACACGAACACGTACGAGCGCACCCGCGAGAAGCACTCCTGCAGGCTCCAGACGAGCTGGAGCATGAAGCGCGAGGCGTTCCTGACCGAATCGGAGACGTCGCACAGCGTGACGAGCTTGGGCTTCTCCCGGTGACGGCGGCGGAATCGCACCTCCATCGGAATCCCGTCGTACTGGAGGCTCTTCCGGATGGTGCGCCGCGAGTCGAGGCGGCCCTTCTCCTCCTGGCGCTGCCGGAGCGCGAGGGCGTCCTTGATCTTGCGGGCGAGCCGCGCCACCACCGCCTTCATCTGTGCCACCTCGTCCGGCGAGAGCGCGAACAGCGGCTTGTCGCTGAGCACCTCGCGCGTGAGCCGCTCGCCCTGGCGGTAGGCGCGGCGCTCGAGCTCCCGCTCGACGTGCTGCCGGATCATGCGGCGGAAGGCCTCCAGCCGCAGGTCCAGGTAGTTGCGGATGCGGGCCAGCAGGCCCGGGTCGAGACCCTTGGCCTCGAGCAGTCGCATCATGCGTGAGAGGTCCCGCTCGATCGCATCCCAGTCGAACTTGTCGTAGATGCGGCGCGAGAAGTACCCGGTCTGCAGGAAGTACATGAGCCGCTCGAGCCCCGCGCTCTGGCCGCCCTGCCGGATCGCCATCTCCATGTCCGAGCCCTGGCCGCGCAGCATCAGCTCGGTCATCTCGTCCAGCTGGAGCCCCTCGGCTTGCAGACGGTCGAGCATCTCCTGGATCTTCGGGTCCTGAGGGCCCAGCGCCTTCTTGAGGCCGGCGCCCAGCGCCTGCAGATCCAGGAAGTAGAGATCGAACAGCCGATCGAACGTCGCGATGTCGCGCGACTCCTTCACCAACGTGGTGGCGAGCGCCGACTTGAAGGTCTCGCGATCGTCGAGCCCGATCTCGCTCGACGCCGCGAGCGCGTCGAGCGCCTCGCTCGGCGAGATCCGCATCTCGGCGCGCCGCAGGTCACCGATGAATTCGAGGATTCTCTGGTCCATCTATCTCGGCACGGGCACCCGCGCGGTGGCCACGCCCGTGCCCCGTGGCGACCTCACGCGGCGGTCACGCCCGTGCGCGATCCGAGTCCCGATCATCGGTTCACCGGCTCCTGGCCTGGACTATTCATGAGCGGCACCAGGCGCGAGGCGGCCGCGTCCTGTCGTCGGCCAGGGGCTGGGCAGCGCCGCTCATGAATAGTCCGGGCTGGCCTGCTTCCTCATCGGGAGAACGACACCCAGGACGATTTGAACACGTCCTCGTCGCTGTCGCGAGTGATGGAGTGCAGGCGGCCGTCCTCGAGGCGGATCAGGCCGTGGAAGGAGCCCTGCGCGATCAGGTGCGTCATCTTCACCTTCCAGCCGAGCGCATCCGACGCCACGTCCTCGTCGCGTTCCATCGTGTGGGTGATGTCGTGGGCGTCACCCACCAGGTGCAGCACGCGCACGGGTCCGTCGGGGCAGCGGAGCCCGAGCACCACCTTGTAGGAGGAGCCGGATCGCGCCGTCTCGACCGTCATCTCTCCGGGCAGCAGCAGATGCGGCACCGCCTCCGGCATCACGGCGCGGAAGAAATCCCGTGGCGCCGAGTTCACGTAGTAGAAGTGCCAGCGCCCCGCGGCGTAGATCCAGAGCTTCAGGTACTCGCCCAGCGCGGCCGAGACGCACCGGCCGCCTTCGAGGAACACGGGGCCCGTGGGACCCAGCTCGGGCAGGCGGATGCGGGGCGAGGGAAACCACAGCTCCCGGAACTCGCTGAGGTCCATCTATGTAACCGTCCGCGACGTATTTCGGTTGGGTGGTTGGGCCTCTTCGCCCTGCGGGCTCATCGGGGCGTCGACGCAACCCGCGGACGCTACGGCAAATCGGCCAGAACTTTGTCGAGGGCGCCCTTCACGCGCTCGAGGTCCTTCTCGTGCTTGACGAGCATGGTGAGCGTCGACTCGACCAGCTCGCGATCGAGCGCGTCGGCGTTCAGGATGACCAGCGACCGGGCCCAGTCGAGGCTTTCCGACACGGACGGCGCCTTGCGGAGGTCGAGCCCGCGGATCCGCTGCACCGCGCCGACCACCGCCTGGGCCAGGCGCTCGGAGATCTCCGGGACCTTGAGCCGGATGATCGCCAGCTCCTCGTCGGGCGGCGGGAAATCGATGAACAGATGCAGACAGCGGCGCTTGAGGCCGTCCGACAGCTCGCGCGCATTGTTCGAGGTGAGCACCACCAGCGGGATGTTGGTGGCCTTGATCGTGCCGAGCTCGGGCACGGACACCTGGAAATCCGACAGCACCTCGAGCAGGAAGGCCTCGAACTCCGGCTCGGCCTTGTCGATCTCGTCCACCAGCAGCACCACGGGATCCGGCGATTCGATCGCCTGCAGCAGCGGGCGCGGGGACAGGAAACGATGCGAGAAGAACGCGTCGTCCTGCCCCGCGATGCGGGTCACCGCCTCGGGCAGCGACGGCGCGTCGGCGATCAGCTCACCGATCCGCTCGCGCAGCAGCTGCGTGTACAGGAGTTGCTTGGCGTACTTCCACTCGTAGAGGGCCTTGCCCTCGTCCAGTCCCTCGTAGCACTGCAGTCGGATCAGCCGGCGAGTCGTGATGTCGGCCAGGGTCTTGGCCAGCTCCGTCTTGCCCACTCCCGCGGGCCCCTCGATGAGCACGGGACGCCCCATGCGCTCGGCCAGGTACACGACCGTGGAGATGCGCCGGTTGGCGATGTAACGGGCGTTCTTGAACTGCTGCTGGACTTCCTCGACCGACTGGAACATGGCCGCTCCTGTAGACGTGAATTGCGGTTCAGTCTACCACAGCGTCATCAGAACCGTTGCCGGGCGCCGGCGGGTGGGAGACACTCGACATGAGGTGCTCTCCTCGCCATGATCGATGCGGCCACCCGGTCCCCGACCGAGGAGCGAGCGCGCCAGTATCATCGCTGGCAGTTCCGGTTGTCGGTCGCCGGCTTCCTGCTGGCCGCGGCGTATCTCGTCCTGCTGCTGACCACCGGAGCCGCCGTGTCGCTCCGGACCACACTCGTCCAGCTCGAAATCCCGTGGTGGCTCCAGCTCCCGCTGGCCCTGGTCGCGCTGGGCCTCCCCTACGAGCTGATCTCGCTGCCCCTGCATCTGGTGAGCGGCTTCTGGCTCCCGCGGCGATTCGGCCTGCTGCACCACTCGTTCGGCCGCTGGCTCTGGGACAGCGTCAAGGGTGGCCTGATCGGCGGTGGCCTGCTGCTGATCGGCGCCGAGCTCGTGTACGGGCTGATGCGGGCCACGGAGTGGTGGTGGCTCTGGGCTGCCGGAGTCTTCCTGGCCGGCTACGCGCTCCTGGCCTGGGTTGCCCCGATCTGGCTGCTGCCGCTCTTCTATCGCCTCACGCCGCTGGAAGACGGCGAGCTCCGCGACCGTCTGGTCGCGCTCGCCAACGCAGTGGGCGTTCCGGTGCTCGGCGTCTGGGTCGCGGACCAGTCCAGCAAGAGCCGTACCGCCAACGCGGCGGTGACCGGCCTTCGCGGGACCCGGCGGATCATCCTGTTCGACACCTTGATCAAGGAGTTCAGCCCGGACGAGGTGGAGGTGGTGCTCGCGCACGAGCTGGCGCACCACGTGCAGCGCGATGTCCAGCGCGGCATCGTGGTGCAGGGCGCGCTCACGCTGCTCACCTTCTGGGTGGCCGACCATGCCCTCGTGGCCGGTGCCCAGGCGCTGGGCTTCGACGGCCCGGACGATCTGGCGGGCTTGCCCTTATTCGGTCTGATCCTGATGGGCGTCAGCATGGTGCTATTGCCGCTGGCCAATGGGTGGTCCCGCCATGTCGAGCGACAGGCCGATGATTTCGCGCTCCGTGTCACGGGTAACGTGAGCGCGTTCATCAGCGCCATGGAACGCCTGGCCACCCTAAATCTGGCAGAGCGAGACCCACATCCACTGAAGGAATTCTTCTTGCACTCGCATCCATCGATCGGCCGTCGAATCGCGCGAGCGCGCCCGCTGCTCCGGTCGTCGGGCTGACACTGCGTCTCCATGCGCGTTTCCAACCCGACACGCGGATCATGAGGCTGTCCTGGAAACGCTCGGATCGCCAAGGCTTGCCAAAAATGGTCCATGGCACCGGATTTGCTGATCGCATTTCTGATCGACCAATCACTTCCACGCCCCTCGAGAGGAGAAAGGCCCCTGGGCCCGGCACATCATGACCAGCAGGGTTCGCGTAGCGGGCCGGCCACGGCCGGTGACACGCCGGGTGACAGCATGGTGACTCGGGGCTCGGCCCGATCGAGCAGCGGTCAGGCCCCGCTCATCGGTCATCTTCAGATCCTGAGAACCGTGGCCGAGGTCGTCAGCCGGTCCCTCGACCTCAACGAGGTGCTCCAGAAGTCGGTCACCGCGCTCACCCGCGTCACGGGCCACGAGATCGCGAGCCTTCATCTGATCTCGGCCGATGGCCAGACACTGCTGCTCCGCAGCGAGCGCGGTCTCTCGCGCCGGCTCCGGGACGTGAACCTGAGCCTGCCCGTCGGCGAGGGCCTGATCGGGCGCGTCGCGGTCACCGGCCGCCCCCGCCGGCTCGACATGGTGACCAAGGCCCCGGATCTGCTGCCCGCCGCGCGCGAGGCGGTGACCGCGGACGGCATTCGCGGCTTCGTCTGCGTGCCCATCCGGGCGCGGCACCGCATCCTCGGCACGCTCTCGCTGGGGCGGCAGACCGAGGAGTCCTTCACGGATGAGGAGGTGGCGCTGATCGAATGCACCGCGGACCAGATCGGCCTGGCCCTGGACAACGCCCGGCTCTACTCCGAGACGCGGCGGCAGCTCGAGGAGCTGCGCCGGACGCAGACCGAGGTCGTGCGGACCGAGCGGCTCGCCGCCGTGGAAGAGCTCGCCGGCGGGGTCGCGCACGAGATCAACAACCCGCTCACGATCATCCTGGGGCAGGTGCATCTCCTGTTCCAGACGCAAGACGGCGCCGAGATCATGAAGGGGCTCAAGGTGATCGACGCCGCGACCAAGCGCGCCGCGACCATCATCCGGGACCTCGTGTTCTTCGCCGAGCGCTGCCCGCTGCGGCCGACCCGCTGCAGGGTCGCGGAGCAAGTCAAACGCGTCCTGGCCTTCCACGGCGCGCGGCTCGAGACTCAGCAGATCGAGGTGCGAACCGAGTTCGAGGACATCCCGGACATCTGGGCCGACGCCAACCAGCTGCAGGAGGCGCTCCTCCATCTGATCCAGAACGCCGAGCAGGCGATGGTCGCCACGCACGGGCGCGGCATCCTCACGATCCGGATCTTGCCGGCCGCCCAGGGGATCAGGATCGAGATCGCGGACGATGGGCCCGGCGTGCGCCAGGAAGACCTCCCGCGGATCTTCAACCCGTTCTTCACCACGAAGCCGCCCGGGGAAGGACGCGGACTCGGCCTGAGCACGGCGTACAGCATCATCGTCGGACACGAAGGCCGGCTGAGTGTCGCCAATCGTGCGGAGGGCGGCGCCGTCTTCGTGGTCGACCTGCCCCTCGGCGCGCCCGTGGCCGAACCCGTTCGCTGAGGCCGCTCGCCCGAAACTCGGTCTTCGTGATACGCTGACCCGCGCTGTCAACGATCCGGCGCGGAGCGCGATCATGAGCCGCTGTCACATCCTGCGTGAGCTGATCAATCGAAAGCAGGCCCTCGTCGTGCCGGGAGCCTACGACGGCGTCTCGGCGAAGCTCGTCGAGCGTGCCGGCTTCCCCGTCGTCTACATGACCGGCTACGGGGCCTCCGCGTCGCGACTCGGGCTTCCGGACATGGGCTTCGCCGGGCTCGGCGAGATGGTGGATCAGGCGCGGAACATGGCCGCCGCGGTGTCGATCCCGCTGATGGCCGACGCGGACACCGGCTACGGCAACGCGCTCAACGTCCGGCGCACGGTCGCGCTGTACGAGTCCGCGGGCGTGGCCGGCTTGCACCTCGAGGACCAGCAGCTCCCGAAGCGGTGCGGTCATCTGGCCGGTAAGGTCCTGGTGCCGGCCGAGGAGTTCGCCGCCAAGATCCGCGCGGCGGTCGAAGCGAGGAACGATCCGGAATTCCTGGTCATCGCCCGGACCGATGCCATCGCGGTGACGGGATTCGACGATGCTCTGCGGCGCGCCGAGGCCGCGGTGAAGGCCGGCGCGGACATGCTCTTCGTCGAGGCGCCCACCACCGAGGAGCAGATCGAGCGCGTGGCCCGCGCGTTCGATGCGCCGCTGCTCTTCAACTATGCGCCGGGCGGGCGCTCGCCCCTGCTGCCATTCGCACGGTTGCGTGAGCTCGGCTACGCGGTCATCCTGCTGCCGGTGGACACGCTGTTCGTGGCCACCCGCGCGATCCAGGCGTTCCTGCAGAACGTGCGTGAGCACGATGACGTGCTGGCGCTGTCCGATCGGTACATCCCGTTCAAGGAGTTCAACGACCTGATCGGTGTCACGCAGCAGTTCGCCCTGGCCGAGAGATACTCTGCGTGAGCCGGCGACCACTGGCGCTGCTGGTGCTGGCGCTGCTGCTGAGCGCGTGCAGCACGGTCCGACAGCCGTCCGGCGATGGCCCGCGCCTCAGATGCCTGAACGATCCGGGGCGCGGCGGCACGTATTCCAGCGATCGTCCGCTCTTCTTCATCTTCTGCGCCGAGTCGCCCTGAGGCTCAATCGGAGGGGGCCTCTAAGACGGTACCGCCAGCCCGCGTCCGTTGAGGGGCCCCTGGCGGCTGTGATACCCTCGCCTGGTTTCCACAATCTGATTCCTCACTTCGATTCCGGAGGGTTCCCATGACTGGCGTGAAACCCGCGATTGCTCAGGCCGTGGACCAGCTGGGTGACGAGCTCGAGGCGCTGTCGCGCCGGATCCACGATCATCCCGAGCTCGCCTACCAGGAAGTGAAGGCGTGCGACTGGCTGACCGAGTTCCTGGCCCAGCACGGCTTCAAGGTCGAGAAGGGCGTGGCGGGCGTCGACACCGCGTTCCGCGCCACCCTCGAGACGGGCGACGGACCGACCATCGCCATCCTGTGCGAGTACGACGCGCTTCCCGGCATCGGGCACGCGTGCGGCCACAACGTCATCGCCACCGCCGGCGTGGGCGCGGGCGCCGCGCTGGCCGCCGTGCGGAGCCAGCTGCCGAAAGGCCGCGTCCAGGTGATCGGCACCCCGGCCGAGGAGGGCGGTGGCGGCAAGCTCAAGCTGATCCAGGCGGGCGTGTTCAAGGACGTGGACTGCGCGATGATGATCCACGGCTTCGACCGCACCCTTCTGCACCAGGATCTGCTGGGCATCGTTCGCGTGACGCTCGAGTTCACCGGCAAGGCGGCTCATGCCGCCGCCGATCCCTGGGCCGGCGTCAACGCGCTGGACGCGTGCATCCAGACCTTCAACGCGATCAGCATGCTGCGCCAGCAGATGCGCCCGGAGTACCGGATCCACGGCATCATCACCAACGGCGGGGCGGCGCCCAACATCATCCCGGAGTACGCGGCGGCCAGCTTCTGCGTGCGCGCGCCGCGGCTCGACCAGATGTGGGCGCTCTACAAGCGCGTGATCGCCTGTGCCGAAGGCGCGGCCCGGGCCAGCGGGACGACCCTCACGGTCACGCAGGACGAGAACGTCTACGAGCCGCTCAAGCGGAACCAGGTGCTGCTGGACCTGTTCAGCGCGAACATGAAGAGCGCCGGCCTCGCCGAGGGCGAGCCGATTCCGGATCGGCTGGGCTCGTCCGACATCGGCAACGTGAGCCAGGTGATCCCCGCCATTCAACCGCTGATCGCGATCGCGCCGACCGGCATGGCCATCCACACCCGCGAGTTCGCCGACGCCGCGGTGCGACCGCTGGCCCGCGCCGGCCTGCTCGCGTCCGCCACGACGATGGCCCAGACCACGCTCGACCTGCTCGCCGAGCCGTCGCGCGTCGAGGCCGCGAAGCAGGAATTCGCCCGGACGTGAGCCCCGTCATGAGCACCGACCAGCTCGACGACGCCAAGACGCGGGTGGCCCAGGCGGTGGATCGGCTCGCGGACGACCTCGAGCGTCTGAGTCACCAGATCCACGCCAACCCCGAGCTCTGCTTCAAGGAGGAGAAAGCCTCGAGCTGGCTCGCGGAGTTCCTGGAGCGACAGGGCGCGACCGTGGAGCGCGGCGTCGGCGGCCTGCCCACGGCGTTCCGGGCGACGATCCCGGGTCGCAGCCCCGGCCCCACGATCGCCATCATGGCCGAGTACGATGCGCTGCCGAACATCGGGCACGCGTGCGGCCACAACGTGATCGCGACCTCGGGGGCCGGCGCCGGCGCCGCGCTGGCCAGCGCGCTCGGGACGCTGCCGTTCGACGGCCGCATCCAGGTGATCGGCACGCCGGCCGAGGAGGGCGGCGCGGGCAAGGTCAAGCTCATGGAGGCGGGCGTGTTCAAGCAGGTCGACGCCGCCATGATGATCCATGGCCGCTGTGGCACGCAGATCTGGCGGCCGAGCCTTGGCATCATCAAGGTCAAGTGCGAGTTCTTCGGCAAGGCCGCGCACGCCTCGTCGTGGCCCTGGCGCGGGGTCAATGCGCTGAACGCGATGATCCAGCTCTTCGTCTCGCTCGATCAGATGCGCCAGCAGCTCCGGCCCGACGCTCGGGTCCACGGCGTCATCACCAAGGGCGGCGATCAGGCCAACATCATCCCCGAGCACACGGCCGCGGAGTTCTACCTCCGGGCCCCGACGCGCGACTACTGCCAGGAGCTCCTGCACCGCTTCGAGGGTTGCGCCGAGGGAGCGGCCACGGCCACCGGCTGCACCGCGAAGGTCACGCCGGACCCGATCATCCACGATCCGCTCAAGCCGAACTTCACGATGGCGGCACTCTTCGAGAAGAACCTCGAGCGCATCGACTTTCCGCTGGATCCCGACGACGGCCAGGCGGGCTACGGCTCGACCGACTGCGGAAACGTGAGCCAGGCGATCCCCACCATCCACCCGTACATCCGCATCTCGCCCGATGGCGTCCCCGGCCACTCGCGTGAGTTCGCCGAGTGGGCCAAGTCGCCGCTCGCGCGCACCGGCATCATCGCGGCCGCCAAGGCCCTCGCGCTGACCGCGCTGGACCTCGTGGCCGATCCCGCCGAGCTCCAGAAGGCGAAGGAGGAGTTCGCGAACACTCAGGGGTAGCGCGTCGCTCGGCGCTTGCGGGGGACGCTTTGGGCGTAGCGCATCCGTGATTGGGGCCTCAGTCGTTGGGGTCAGTTCTCGCGGCATCGTGTAGCAGCGCGGCCGCGCACCGCCGGCCGATATCTTCCCTTGCCCGCGTGTCAATCGCCCGCCAGGAGCCATCCGCGTGCATCTGGGTGTGGTTATCACAAGGCGGCCGTGCGTCGTCTCCACGGTGTGCGGGTAGCCGCTGACAGCGAGAATCGCCAGTGTCTTGTCTGCTGGAAGGCTCAGCTTTCCGGCCATAGTTGCCAAGTACGCACGGCGAAGCGGGGTCAAGGGTCGCCGGAGGCGACGAGCGCAGCGAGCGTGCCCCTGACGCCGCCGAACGCCTCCGGAAATCCTCCGGATATCCGGATCGGGAGTCCGCGCTTTGCCGTGCGGGCGGCGCTGAACATCGCCGCCATCGCGGGACTCGCCAGTATGTCAGTCTCGGCTACGAAAAAAGCGTCCCGTGATAAGGAGCTTCTCTGTCTCGTCGAGCTTCGCGAGCACGTGCTGGTCGCCCTTAAGAGAAGCGAGCGTCGTCCACGAGTATCGTCGAATAGCCTCGGCCATCGACTCGATATCGCCCAGCAACCCGTGCCCCTTCTTTGGGGTAGGCGCGACCTTCTCCAAGGCGGCCTCGATGGAACCGCCCGGCGCCACGAAATTTTCTCGCGCAACGGGATCACGGAGGATCTGGCGCAGTTTACGGACGTCTTTCGAATTTGTGATCTCCTGGTCATTGATCTTCCGAACGATTGCATCCTGGACAGATGGCGTCAGGAGCCGCTTGTTCAGGTTTTTGATCTCGCGTGCCCAGGTGATGGATGCGTCAGGATCTGCGATCCTTTTGAGTTTTTCGGATAGCTCGTAAATGTCAACGAGCTTGTCCAGCTCGCGGACGGTGATGCCGAGGATGTTCGCGGTACTCGCCCGGCCAACCATATTGACTAGGCTGTAGGCGACCATCTCCTTCTCTTTCGTGTTCCATTCCTTGCGCTGTCGGTGGATGTAGATCCAGACCCGCAGCCGCTCCTCGTCGGTCAGCGTGCGATCAGTGATTTCGGCTGGAAGCCGGCGATACTGCTCCTTCTTCTGGACTTCGACGAGCGTCTTTGAATTTGTCCAGCGGCGGTCCCCGTCGACAATTCGGTACCTCTCTGGAAGTTCTGGATGCGGCTCCAAGAGCAGCGGCTCGAAGATCCCTTCATTCGCCTCGATCTGGCGCTGCAGCTCGGGGTCGTCCTTCGGCCCCATCCGAGGCTGCTTATCATTCGGGACGACATCGTCAAGGTCGACCGTATCGCGGTATGTCCGAAGGATTGTTCGGCCTAGCCGCCGTTCCTGCCAGTGTCGCTCTCTCGCGTCTTGAGTCATTTGTCCGCCTGGTCGGCCTGCAGGCGGGGGTGCGATGCCCCGCCCGCGCCGTGTTTCCTCTTACGCGGCCGCTCCGCCCGCGCCTTCGACGATCGCGCCGATCTCCGTGTCGATCGTCCTAGAATCGAACACGATCCGACCGCAGACTTCGCCCTTGTAGCGCACCTCCTGCAGGATGTCGGCGCCGGGCTGTCCCTTCTTAGATCCGAACCTTGTCAAGCCCTAACGAAGGTCGGTCTACTTGATAGTTACCTCCATAACTGGCAAGATATTGGCGGTTACGGAGAACATCATCAAGTGAAGCCCCTGGACTTCTTCTCGGCCCATCCCGTCTTCACGCGGGACGAGTTCCGCGCCGCGATCGCTGACGGGCGGAAGGCTCTGAGCCGGACCGTCGATTCGCACCTAGCTAGCCTGGTTCATTCATGGCGAACTCCGTTCCAATGGTGAGGATAGAAACGGAGTACAGTGCCGTGCATGGGGGACACCGACCCGAAAGGGCAGAAACGGTGGGGCGTGATGAGTAAGCCAGGCTAGCCCCGCGGCGCCACCGCGCCCGTGACCAGCCGCGACCGGCTGCTGATCGCCATCCCCACCTACGACGAGCGGGAGAACATCGGCACTCTGCTCCCGACCCTGCTCGCGCTGCATCCTGAAGCCCACATCGTCGTCATCGACGACAACTCGCCCGACGGCACCGCCGAGCTGGTGGCCACCCACGCCGCCCGCCACCCCGGCATCCACCTGATCAGCCGAGACAGCAGGCGCGGCCTCGGCTCCTCTTACCGCGCCGCCTTCGCGTGGGCGCTCGAGCGCGACTACGCGCGCGTGGTCACGATGGACGCCGACGGTTCCCACGACCCCGCCCAGATCGGCCGCCTGCTCGCCGCCATGCCGCCGGCCGATGTCGTCGTCGGCTCCCGCTATGTGGCCGGGGGAAAGATCGGGGACTGGCCGCTCTCCCGGCGGGCCTTGAGCTGGGGAGGCAATGCCGCCGCCCGGCTGATGGTCGGCACCCATGTCCGTGACTGGACGGCCGGCTTCAAGTGCTACGGCCGGCAGGCGCTGGCATCGCTCTCCTTCGACCGCATCACGTCCGAAGGGTATTCATTCCAGATCGAGATCCTGTTCCACTGCCTGCGCGCGGGCTGGACGATACACGAGGTGCCCATCACCTTCGTGGACCGGCGGCGCGGCCAGACCAAGATGTCCAGGCGAGAGGTCTCCCAGGCGGTGGCGGCCCTCCTCCGGATCGCATGGCAACGGATGACCTCGTAGCTCCGTCCGGCGCCCCCCGCGCGCGCGGAAGCGCCGCCGGTGTCTCGGCGGAGACGGCCGTGCTCTGGCTCATCGTGGTGGGCAGCCTCGCCCGCCTGGCGGCGGCATGGAACGGCGGCCTCTGCTGGGGCGAGTCGTACCACTTCTCCTCCGCGCTCCGGCCGAGCCTGTCCTACTTCGACCATCCGCCGCTCTCCATCCTGCTCGGGAGTCTGAGCCTCGCCCTGACGGGCGAGGTCGGGCCGCTGGTCCTCCGCTGGCCCTTCATCGCCCTCTTCGCCGGCACCACCTGGCTCATGTTCCTCCTGGGACGACGACTGTTCGGTCGGTGGCCCGGCTTCTATGCCGCGCTCCTGCTGAATCTCAGTCCCGTGTTCTCCCTGAGCGTGGGAATCTTCCTGCAGCCGGACGGTCCGCTGATGTTCTTCTGGCTCGCCTGCGTCTGGTGCCTGGCGCATCTGCTCGTGGGGCCGCCGGCCGCCCGCCCGCTCGCGTGGTGGGCCGCCGCCGGCGCCATGCTGGGCCTCGCCCTGCTCAGCAAGTACCAGGCGTTGCTCCTCGTGGTGGGAGCCGGGATGTGGGTCTTGACCCGGCGCGACCAGCGGCGCTGGCTCGCCCACCCCGGCCCCTACCTGGCGCTCGCCATCGCCGCCCTGCTCTTCTCGCCGGTGCTCGCGTGGAACGCGCAGCACCGGTGGGCCTCCTTCCTGTTCCAGAGCACGCGTGGCCTGGATGACTACGGGGGCCTTCACCTCGGCTGGGTGCTCTGGAACGTGGGCGGGCAGTCGCTCGAGCTGCTCCCGTGGATCTGGGCGGCGCTCGTGGTGGAGCTCGTTCGATCATTCGGCTGCCGGGCTTCGCAGCCCCAGCGCCCCTTCATCGCCTGGCTGGCGGTGACACCGATCGTGCTGTTCACCGCCGTCGCCGCCTACGCCAGCGCCGGCCAGGCCCATTTTCACTGGGGGATGGCGGGCTACATCCTGCTGTTCCTGCCGCTGGGCGACACGGTCCATCGCGGCCTCGCCCGGGGGAGCGCGTTCTACCGGCGCGCACTCGCCGCCACGGCGGTGATCGCGCCCCTCGTCTTGATCGTTGCGGTGACGCACACCACGACCGGCTGGCTCAACCGGCTCCGGCTCTCCGAGGCCCTGGCCCGCGTCGAAGATCCCACCCTCGAGTGCATCGACTTCACCGGCCTCGAGCGCGCCTTTGCCGAGCGGGGGCTCCTGGGCAGGAGCGACGTCTTCGTCTTCTCCGACTGGTGGTTCCGGACCGGCAAGGTAGACTACGCGCTCAAGGGCAAGCTCCCCGTCCTCGCCTTCAACGCCAGAGACCCGCGGGGGTTCGCCTTCTTCGACCGCTCGGAGCGCTGGCTCGGCAAGGACGGCATCCTGGTTACCACCAAGACCAGCGCGAAGGAGGTCGCGGACCACTACGGCCGCTACTTCGCGCGCATCAGCCCACTGGGCGAGGTGGCCGTGGGCCGGGGCGGGCGCACGGAAATGACGCTCTACCTCTACCGCTGCGAAGAGCTCCAGACGCCCTACCCGCGCCCGTACGGTTGAGCCGCCCTCGCGCTTCGCCGGCGTTTTCCTCGCCGGCGGCCCGCGCGAGACCCCAACTAGCATGCGGCGGCCGACACCGTTCCTCTCCTTGCGCTCGAAGAGATCGCTGCCGGAAAGCTCACGGCGCTCCTTACCAGGCGGGCCGCTCGCGATGCTTTCGACACGCTCCAGCTCTTGGAACTGGCGCCTGATCTACTCGGCCGCTCAGGCTTTCGACTCGCCTTTCTCGTCTATGCCGCTGGGGGTCGACAGGACGTTCGGCGGCTGCGGCCCGGTGACAATGCCGTGACTCCCCCCGAGGTTCGGAATCAACTACTGCCGCTGTTACGTGTGGGGGCGCGTCCGTTCGATGGCGACCCAGAGCGCATCGCTGACCGACTGAACGAAGTGTGTACGGTGGCAGCCGAGCGGTTGTTAGCGTGGAGCGACGGCGAGCGAGAGTTCATGGATCGTCTCAGCGACCGCGGTGAGATCGTCGCTGAGTTGATCACCGACGATCCCGTTTTCCAAGCATTGGTGCGAGAGCAGCCGTTGCTCCAGTGGAAAGCGCTGAACGTCAGGAAGTTTACTAACCGGGGCTGAGGGTATGGATCCTGACGATCCGTCCTCTACCCGCAGAAGCAAGCGCAGCCGCCGGGCACGCCTCCGAGATCTTCAGTCGCATAAAGCCTCCTGGCGATCGAGCGGGAGGCTACATGCGGCACGTTGGTTGCCGGGGGAGGTTTCCCACGGCCAGGCGGGCTACGGCTCGATCGAGTGCGGCAACGTGAGCCAGGCGATTCCCGCCATCCACCCGTACATCCGCATCTCCCGATGGCATTCCCGGCCACTCGCGCGAGTTCGCGGAGTGGGCCAAGTCGCTGCTGCCGTGCACCGGCATCGTCGCCGCCGCCAAGGCGCTCGCGATGACCGCGCTCGACCTCGTGGCGCATCCCGGCGAGCTCGAGAAGGCGAAGGAGGAGTTCGCGAAGACCCAGGGATAGTCCGAATACCCTCTCCCCTCCGGGGAGAGGGTAGGGTGAGGGGCGCGCCGACTAGACGCCGCGTCCGCCGTCTTCGCGGACCATCTCCGCCCCATTCTCCGCGATCATGACGGTCGGGGCGTTGGTGTTGCCCGAGGTGATGCGCGGCATGATCGAGGCGTCGATCACGCGAAGGCCGGCGACGCCGCGCACCGCGAGCCGGTCGTCGACCACCGCCAGCGGGTCGCTCCCCATCTTGCACGTGCCGACCGGGTGGAAGATGGTGGTGCCGAGATCACCGGCGGCGTGGATCAACTGCTCGTCGGACTGCACCGCCGGCCCGGGCTTCCACTCCTCCGGCCGGTAACGGGACAGGGCCCGGGCGGCCATGATCCGGCGGGTGAATCGCATCGCGTCGACGGTGACGCGCCGGTCCTCCGCGGTCGCGAGATAGTTCAGCTTGATCGCCGGGTGCGCCTCCGGGTCGGTCGAGGTCAGTCGCACGTAGCCCCGGCTCGTCGGCCGCAGGTTGCACACCGAGGGCGTGATGGCCGGGAACGGATGCAGCGGCTCGCCGAACGTGTCGAGCGAGAGCGGCTGCACGTGCCACTTGAGGCGCACGCCGCGCGTCTGGTTCACCTGGAAATAGGCGCTGCCGAAATTGTCGCCGCGGTTGAACTCGGGGATCTTCGGGATGCCGCACTCCTCGGCGGCGTTGCGCCAGGCGTCGAGGATCTCCCAGCTCACGCGGCGTTCCTCGACCCGGAGCTCACCGCCCGCCCCGTGCAGCTCGTCGGCACCGTGCGCGTAGTCCTCGACGCGGGTGAAGTAGGGCAGGACTTCCTTCCACGACCAGCCCCGGTTGCCAAGCGCGGTCCAGTGGTCGTAGTCGCTCGCCTGCCCACGCATGTAGATCATCGCGTTGATCGACGAGCAGCCGCCCAGCACCTTGCCGCGCGCGTAGCCGAGCGTGCGGCCGTTGAGCCCCTCGTCCGGCTCGGTACGGAAGCACCAGTCCGTCCGCGGGTTGCCGATCGTGTAGAGATACCCGACCGGGATCTTGATCCAGAAGTAGTCGTCCTCGCCGCCGGCCTCCAGCAACAGCACACGCCGGTCGGCGTCGCGACTGAGGCGATTGGCGAGCACGCAGCCGGCCGAGCCGGCGCCCACGATGACGTAGTCGAACGTGCCGAGTGAAGCCGTCGCCATGCGCGCTAGCCCGGACGATTCATCAACGGTACCAGGCGCGTGGCGGCCGGGTCCTGTCGTCGGCCAGGGGCTGCGCACGCCGAGCCACCCCCGCCCGGTGTGGGGTCCCCCGGCTCGGCGTGCGCAGCCCCTGGCCGACGCCACCCGGCCGGCTTCGCGCAGCGCCGCTCATGAATCATCTGGGCTAGGCGGTGCGCGCGGCCTTCAGCGTCTTCTTCGTCTGGTTCAGATGATCGAGCTCGTGCAGGCGGAAGATGATCGCGTAGGCCTTCCAGTCGAACTCTTCGATCCAGTGGAGCGGGATCACGCGGCCGTCGCTCTCCGTGACGTTGATGACCATCACCACCGGTGCCCGCGCGTCCGTCAGGCGGTCGGGCGCCTTCGCCAGCACCCCGAGGATGTCGCCGTGGACCCGCTTGAGCTCGGCGACCACGTCGGCCCAGGGTTGCTTCATCGGATCCGCCGACTGCAACGAGGCGGGGATGGGCCCGCCGGCGGGGCGGCGGTTGTCGAGGAGGTCGCGGAGCTCGTCGACGCTCGGTCGATGGGTCTCGACCAGGTGATCCACGACTTCCTGGATCGTCCACTCCCTCGGGATGGCGCGCTGCCGCGCCTCGCTCTCGCCGATGCCGTCGAGCAACTCCTCCATCGCGGCGAACGCCGCGCCGACACGCTCGTGCAACTGGGCGGCCGGCAGCCGGGTGCCCTTTTGATCGAGGTACTGGCGGGCCTTGACCTGCTCGGGTCGCAGCGTCATGGCGCGGCCTGCCGGCGCCGGTCGCTCGCGCGCTCGGCCTCGAGCCGGCCCACCTCACCGCGCGACAGATCGGTGTGTGACATGGCGGTCGCGAGCGCCCGGTGCCCGGCCTGCTCCGCGATCAGGCGGTACATCTCCTGACAGATGCGGCGGTACGCGGGGTGCCCTTGCGGCGTCGTGCGCAGCTCGATCATGTGCATGGCCTCCCGGGCATTGAGCTCCATGTAGAAGCGCACCCGGTACGCCATCGACACGGCGTACGGGGCGACCTCGGCCAGCCCGGCCGCCGCCAGCGCGTCGTGAAGCGCGGCCGACTCCTCCATCACCCGCGTCCAGTCCTGGAGCGCGCCGGCCTGATCGATGGCTTCCGGCGTCACGTAGCCGTGACGCGGCGTCAGCGGCTGCCACTCGAGCGTGAGCAGGCGGTGCCGCTGCAGGTCGCGGAACGCGCCGTAGTCGCCCAGCACGTCGAAGCGGTACACGCTGCGCTCGAACGCGCGGCCGGGCTTGTGCCGCCGGTTCTCCCGCCGGCCCACGTAGGCCGCCAGCACCTGCCGCCGCTCGGCCTCGTCCATCTTCCGCGCGATCGTCAGGAGCTGATCGTCCGGCAGATCGGACACCGCGTAGAGCGCTGCCGCGACGACCTTCACCTCGCCGTCCGGATCGAAGTCGGTGAGCGTCACCTCGGCCCGTGGCTCGGGCTCCCTGCCCTGGAGCAGCCGCCGCGCGACGGCGGCCGTCTCCCGCCGGGTCGTCGCGAGATAGCGGCTCCAGACGCCGCCGCGCTCGGGCCGCTCCAGACGCTTGAGGAACGCCGGGATGACCTTGCGCAGCTCGGCCAGCATGAGCTCCGCGTACTCCTGCGCCTCGCGGAGCGGGTGCGCGCGCATGCGCAGCAGCAGCGCCTCGTAGCCCTGCCCGCTGCCGAAGATGCCGACGTGCGACTGCGTCGCGGCCGGCAGGAGCCCGCGGAGACTGTCCAGCGCCTTGGCGCGGATCGTCGCGCGATACGCGGTCTCGCTCTCGCGGTCGGCCGCGGGCAGTCGCGCGCTCCAGTGCTCGCGCATGGGGTCGATCCACCGCGCGTACGTCTCGAAGGCGCGATCCAGCGTCTCGACGTACCGCGCGCGGATCGGCTGATCCGCAAGCTCGGCCGGCACCCGGTACTTCCAGCGACCGCCCGGCCGGTCCGTGTAGGGAATGTAGCGCGTGGACTGCTCGAGGTAGGCCATGAGCCGCCCCCACTCGAGCACCTTGGTCAGGATGTTGGAGGCGCCCTCACACGCCAGGTGGACGCCGCCGAGCTGGGCGACCGAGTCGTCCCCGTACTCGCTGAACACGCGCTCGTAGAGCTGGTCGGCCCGCTTCGTTCCCAGCGCCGGAGCCGCGGGCGCCGCGGTGCCGGCCTGCTCGAGGAACTCGTCGAGGAAGAGCCGCCTCAGCGATTTCGGCGAGCGCGAGTAGCGGGCGAACAGCGCGCCCTTGACCACCTCCGGCAGGTTGACGAGCGCGAAGACGGGGCCGTCCAGGTTCGTGAAGTACGGGGCGAGCGCGGCCCGCTCCTCCGGAGTGAACGCCTCCACGGCATTCATCCTAGCGTTCGTCCAGAGGAGCGAGCCATCGGCCGGTGACGATTACCGAATCGCGACAGGGCGCATCGTGAACCCCGCGGTGGCGCCGCGCAGCTTGTTGGTAGCGCCCATGTAGAGGAACTCATACACCTTGTCCCGCGCCAGCTCTTCGAGGTAGTGGAACTCGCCGATGTACACGCCCTGCTCGACGAGCAGGTACACATGAACCGGGTAGAACTGGCCCGCCTTCCAGCACTTGCCTACGCACTCAAGCCCTGATGTGTCGGCGCCGATCAGCACCGCTCCCTTCTCTTCGACGAGCCACTTGGCCGCCTCGACCGTGATGCCTGCGGAATCGTGTGGGGCGAGCTTCGCCTTGTCACTGCCAGACTCCCCCCACAGGGACATGATGCCGGTACGGATGAACACGGCGTCGCCGGGCTGAACATCGACGCGCTGCTGGCTCAACACGGCCTTGAGCTCGTCGGGACCGACGGCGTATTCCGACGGTAGCGGCACCTGTCCTTTGGCGCCGGCCACATCGATCAGCACCCCCCGAGTGATGATCGGCGGCATCGTGTCGGCGCAGGCCTTGCGCGGGCCGAAGTCGCCCCCCCACTGGGCCTCCCGGTAGCCGTTGTACCAGTGGTTGTCCTCACCCGTCGTGATGTGGCACAGGCTGTCGATCTGGGTGCCGACGTTGTCATTGATGAACACGGCGTTCGAGTGCCAGGCCGTCACCTTCTGCCCCGAGATCTTCTCGAGGTCCTGGCGCTTGAGCCCCTCTGGAGTGCGGAACGACATCACCTCGGCCGGCGAGTGCCCGGCCCACTGGAAGGATGCGCGGTCGTACAGGACTCCGAGATCGTACACCTTGCCCTGCTGTGGAATGCGGAGCGCGGCCATCACCTTCTGATCGGTGACCGCATTCAGCGCGCCGATGTCATCGTTCGGACCCCAGATCCAGCCGTATCCCTTGCCCTGCACCCAGCCCTTTACTTGGGCAAGCGGCTGCGAGCTCAGGACCAGCAGGGCCAGCAGGACGAGCAGTGCCATCGAAAGCGCGCCAACCGTGGCGTTCTTGAGCGTGGGCATAGTGGCCTCCCTTCGTTCACCGCGCGAGATACGTGTCGCCGCCGGTGAACATGTCCTCGCGCGGGGGCGCGAAGATGTCGATGACCTCCGTGTCTTCGGGGAAGTAGGCGCCGTGCGGCGTGTTGCCCGGAATGACGCCGAGATCGCCGGCAACACAGGTCCGCTTGTCGCCGGCGAGATCGAACTCCATGCGCCCGGAGAGCATCCAGAACATCTGCTCGTGCGGATGCTGATGCACGGCGGCCCGCGCGCCCGCCTTCATCTTCCAGAACACCACCATCCCCTTCTCGCCGACGAGGATCTTCCTGGTGATCTTGTCGCCGATCTTCTCCTCCGGCAGCTCCTTCAGACTGGCGTAGCCCTTCATCATGGGAATCGTGGTCATCGCGCTGAGCCTCCTTGTCGAGCACGCGTCGTCGATTGCGCGCATCCCGAGTGCTATGACCCTAGCCATGCGGTTGGCGCAAGTCAAGCGTCGTTGACCTCTCGTCGAAGCGCGTGGGATAATTCCGGCCATGCAGTGGTCTCGGGCCGTCTCGTGGCTGCTCGCCGTCCTTGTCCTCGCCGGATGCGGCTCGCTGAAGGCGGGCCGCGACTTTCCCTCGGCCGAGCCCCAGCTGATCGTGCTCGGCAAGACCGACAAGCCCTTCCTGCAGCGCATGTTCGGCGAGCCGTACCAGGTGGGACTCGACAGCGGCGACCAGACGTGGACCTGGTTCTACGCGGACGCCGGCAGCGATGTCTCCAAGTCGCTCACGGTCCGCTTCAACAAGGACGGGACCGTGAAGTCGTACGCGTTCAGCTCGAACTTCCCTGAAGACATGACGCGGCTCAGATAGGGAGGCTCCCCATGCCCAACATCACCGTCCAGTGGTACGCCGGCCGCACCGACCAGCAGAAGCGCGAGATCACCGCGGCGATCACCGAGGCCATGGTCCGCATCGGCAAGACGACCGCGGACCAGGTCCACATCGTGTTCCAGGACGTCGAGAAGTCGAACTGGGGCGTGAACGGCAAGCTCGCCAGCGACACGTGATGAGTGCGCGGGCGATCGACCTCAGGGGCATCACGCCGGCGACGGTCCTGCCGCTGACGCAGGATGCGCAGATCGACGAGGCGGAGCTCCGCGCGTACATCCGCTGGCTCGTCCGGCAAGGGATCAAGGCGGTCGCCGTCAACGTGGACACCGGCGAGGGCCCGCACCTCTGGCACGACGAGCGGGTACGCGTGCTCCGGATCTACAAGGAGGAGCTGGCCGGCACGGGCATTCCCATCGTGGCCGGGCTCGGCGCCTCGTTCACGGCCCAGGCGGTGAAGTACGCGAAGGAGTATCAGGCCGCCGGCGCCGATTGCCTGCTGGTGTTTCCGATCACGGCGTATCTCGGCCGGCCGCTGGCGCCGGACGTTCCCTATCGGTATCACCAGGCGATTGCGGACGAGACCGGCCTGCCACTGATCCTGTTCACCCTGCAACCGGCGCTGGGCGGCACCGACTTCAGCGACGAGACGCTGCTCCGGCTCCTGGAGATCCCGCAGGTCACCGCCATCAAGGAAGCGCTGTTCGACGCCAAGCGCTTCCGCGAGATCGTGACGCTGGTTCGCGCCGCGCATGCCGACCGGATCACCGTCCTCACCGGGAACGACAACTTCATCTGGGAATCGTACCTGCTCGGCGCCGAAGGCGCGCTGCTCGGGGCCTGCGCGGTCACGACGCGCACGCACGTCGACGTGTACGAGGCGGCCCGGCGCGGCGACTGGGGGGCCGCGCGCGAGAAAGGAGACCGTATCCAGAAGGTCGTGGACGCCATCTTCGCCGCGCCGGTGCGCGACTACCGCGCGCGCTGCAAGGAAGTGCTCGTCATGCAGGGCGTCGTGAAGCACGCTCACATGCGGCCGCCGCTCGTCGCGGTCGGGCCGGAAGACCGCCAGCGTCTGAAGACTGCGCTCGAACAAGCCGGCGAGCTGTGACGCGGCCGCCGTCGCCCGCCTGAAAGGACCGTCCATGGCCAAGCTGAAGGTGGGCTTCATCCCCATCGAGGGTGGGCATTACTACCACGAGGCCCTCGAGGAAGTGGTACGCGGTGAGGAGCTGGGTTTCGACTCCGTGTGGATGGAGGAGCACCACTCGGTGGTCGACCACTACTGGCCATCACCGCTCCCGGTCCTGGCGGGATTCGCCACCCGCACCTCCCGCATGCTCCTCGGCACGGACATCCTGGTGGCGCCCTTTTACCACCCGGTGCGGCTGGCCGAGGATGTCGCCCTGCTGGACGTGATGTCCGGTGGGCGATTCGTCCTCGGCGTGGCCATCGGGTACAAGCCCGATGAATTCGCGCTGTACGGCGCCGAGCTGGAGAAGCGCGGGGCGCGCTTCGAGGAGCAGCTCGCGATCCTGAAGGGGCTCTGGAGCGAGGAGACGTTCGTGTTCAACGGGAAGTTCTACCAGGTGCAGGGCAAGCTCGAGCCGAAACCCCTGGCCAAGCCGCATCCCCCGGTCTGGATCGGGGGCTGGGGCGACATCACGCTCCGCCGTGCCGCCACGCTGGCCGACAACTGGATCCCCGGTCCCACGGCGGAGCTCCCGCGGCTGCTCGCGGGCAAGCGCCAGTTCCTCGCCAACCGCCAGGCGGCGGGGCGCACGCAGCCGCTGGAGGAATGGCCGCTCACGCGCGACGTGATCATCGCCGACACGGACCGCGAGGCGCGGGAGCTGGCCGAGCGACACATCATGGTCTCTTATCGCAAGGAGTACGCGGGCGGCTGGAAGCACCCGTTCATCGATGCCTCGATCGCGACCGACCTGGACACGGTCATGAAGGACCGGTTCCTGATCGGGGGACCCGATCAGGTCATCGCCGCGCTGCGGCCGTTCGTCGAGCAGTACGGGGTGACCCATCTGATCTGCCGCCTCTTCTTCCCCGGCCTGCCGCACCGGCGCATCATGCGCGAGCTCGAACTGATCGCCCGCGAGGTCCGACCCGCATTCGCATGACACCCGCGTGAGACTGGCGCTCAAGTCCGCGGCGTTCTACCTGAGGAACCTGCGCACGCGACTCCCGTTCCGCTACGGGGTAGTCACCCTCACGCACTTCCCGCTCCTGCACGTGGCCGTGGTGGCCGAAGCCGCCGACGGCCGGCTCGTCCGCGGCTTCGCCGCCGACAACCTGCCGCCCAAGTGGTTCGACAAGAATCCGGCGAAGAGCTTCCGCGACAACGTGGCCGACGAGCTCGCGTCGATTCACGCCGCGCACACCGCCTATCTCGAGGCGGGGCGCACGCCGCGCACGGTCTTCGAGATCTGGCTCGACGCCTACCCGGAGTCCCGCCGCCGGGCGGGCGCGCTCGGGCTGAACACCTTGACCGCCGCCTTCGGGTCCTCGTTCTTCGAACGCGCGCTGGCCGACAGCGCCGGCCGCCTCGCCGGTGAAGACGTGGTCGGCATGCTCCGCCACGATGTGCTCGGGATCAGGCCGGAGGCCGTCCATCCCGAGCTGAGCCGGGAGGATCTCCGGGCCTGGGCGGAGCACCCGCCCCCGAGCCGCCTGAACCTGCGCCACACCGTGGGGCTCGTGGACCCGATCGAGGCGGAGGATGTGCCGCCGGACGACCGGCTGCGGGACGGGCTCCCCCAGACGCTCGAAGACTGCGTGCGCGAGCACGGCCTGCGCTACTTCAAGTTGAAAGTCTCCGGGCGGCTCGACGCCGATATCGAGCGCCTCTCACGGATCGCCCACACGCTGGATCGGTTGATCAGCAAACCGTATGTCGTCACGCTCGACGGCAACGAGCAGTACAAGACCATGGCCGATTTCAGTCAGCTGCTGGAGGGCGTGCAACGCACGGCGGGACTCGAGCGGCTCTGGCGGTCCATCGCCTTCATCGAGCAGCCGCTGGATCGAGCGATCGCGCTCGACGCCGAGGCGACGGATGGCCTCCCGCAGCTCGGCGCGCGGGTGCCGATCATCATCGACGAGAGCGACGGCGAGCTGGAGTCGTTCAAGGCCGCGCTCGAGCTCGGCTACCGCGGCGTGTCCACCAAGAACTGCAAGGGCATCATCAAGTCGTTCCTGAATCGCACGCTGGTCGAGCGGCTGAACCGCGAGCGTCCGGCCGGCCAGCGGGTCTTCATGAGCGCGGAGGATCTGACGACGGTCGCGGTGGTGCCGGTTCAGCAGGATCTCGCCACGGTGCGCGCCCTCGGCATCCGCCACGTGGAGCGCAACGGGCATCACTACGTGCGAGGGCTGGCGCACTGCTCGTGGCGAGAGCGCAGCGACGCGATGCGGCTGCACCGCGATCTCTATACCGGCGACGCCCGTGAGGCCCGACTGAGGATCGACGCGGGCCAGCTCCACGTCGGCTCACTGGCCGTGCCCGGCTATGGAATCGCCTTCGACCCGGACCTGGATGCCATGATCCGGCTCGAGGACTGGAGCTTCGACGCGCTGGAGGCGCGCGCGTGATCGCGTACCGGCTGGACCGGTCGTTCGCCTGGAACGCGGCCCATCTGCCGAGGCTTCCGCCGCGGCCGCGAAAGCTGCCGGCCGGGCCGCCCGCGCGGATCTTCGACCGCCGGACGGAATGCCCGGTCGGCATCGCGGCGGGCCCGCTGCCGAACTCGAAGTGGATCGAGGCCTACGCCGGGCTCGGCTACGGTCTCCTCACCTACAAGACCGTCCGGACCTGCGCGCGGCCCGCGTTTCCGGCGCCGAACCTGCTCTTCTGCCGTCCGGGCGATCCGGCCGTGGTCGAGCCGACGCCGCGCCGGCCCGAGCCGGCCGCGGTGACCTGGGCGGTGTCGTTCGGGTTGCCCTCCGCCGATCCGAGCGAGTGGCGCGGCGACGTGATGCGGGCCAAGTCGAAGATCAAGCCGAGCCAGATCCTGATCGTCGGCGTGGCCGGCACACCGATCCAGGACGGCGGGCCGGAGCAGCTCGCGGACGACTACGCGCTGTGCGCGCGCTGGGCGGCCGACTCCGGGGCGGACGTGATCGAGGTGCTGCTCTCCTGCCCCGACACGGCCGGCGAGCATCCGCAGATGATCTTCGAGAACCTGTCGCTGTCCGCGTACATCGTCGATCGCGTCCGCCGCGCGGTCGGCCAGCGGCCCGTGATCGCCAAGCTGGGCGCCACCCGCAGCCCCCGATCCCTGCACGAGCTGGCCACGCGGCTGGCGCCGCGCGTGGACGGCTTCATCCTGGTCAACGGCCTGCAGCGCCGGGCCGTCAAGCCCGACGGCACGGCGGCCTTCACGGGACCACACCGCGAGGTGGCCGGCATCTCGGGCGGCGGCATCTACGAGTCGTGCCGCATCCAGGTGGAGGAGCTCGTCGCCTGGCGCAAGGCCGGGGCGTGGCCGCGCGCCATCCTGGCCGTGGGCGGCATCACCACGGTCGAGCGCGCGCACGCGGCGCTCGAGGCCGGCGCCGACGGCGCGATGGTGGCGACCGCCGCCCTCACGGACCCGCTGATCGCCGCGCGCTTCCGGATGAAGCACCGGAGGTGACGGCAGCCGCGTAAGATCCGGGGAGAGGGATCGGGAATTTCACGTATCGTCGGCGCCCGCCGCCGCGGAGTGTCAACCTCGTTGTGCTACGCTCTCGGGCATGCGCTGGCTGATCGTGCTGCCCTTCGAGCGCCCGGAGCACATGGGGATCGACTTCCGCGACGAGCTGCGGGCGATGGGCCACGAGGTGCGCACGTTCGCGTACCGGCGGGACAATCCGCTCTACAAGAACCGGAGCAGCAAGGCCGCGTACCAGCTCTGGATCCTGCGGCGGCTCGAGCGCCTGTGCCTCGAGTGGCGGCCCGAGACGGTGCTCGTGATCAAGGGCGGGCCGATCACGCCGGGCGTGATCCGCCGGATCAAGGCCGCGACCGACGCGCGAGTGGTCAACCTCTTTCCGGACAACCCGCTCTGGATGATGCCGTTCGAGCGCATCGAGCCGTACGACCTCTTCTTCACGAAGGAGCGCTACGCGCTGCGCGCGCTCGAGAGCGTGGGGCTGCGCAACCTCTATTACCTGCCGCTCTACTGCGTGCCCGAGTCCCACCACCCGGTGACGCTCAGCGAGGACGAGAGGGCGCGCTTCGCGGCGCCGCTCTCGTTCGTCGGGAGCTGGTATCCGTATCGCGAGCGGCTGGTCGGCGAGCTGGCCGGCTATCCCCTGCGCGTCTGGGGCGCGGGCTGGGAGCGCGCCCAGCGGCCCGAGGTGCGGGCGATGGCCGGCGGCCGGCCGGTCTGGGGACGCGCGAAGCTCGCCGTCTACTCGGGGTCGACGCTCTCGCTCAACCACCATCACCCGATGAACGACATCGCCGGCGTGAACACGCGCGCGTTCGAGCTGGCGGCCAGCGGCGCCTGCCAGGTCGTGGATCTCAAGGACGAGCTGCTGGCGCTCCTCAAACCGGGCGAGGAGGTGCTGGCCTACCGCGATCTGGGCGAGCTCCGCCGGCAGCTCGACTATCACCTGGCGCACCCGGACGAGGCGCGCGCCATCGGCGAGAACGCGCGACGCCGCGCGCTCAAGGAGCACACGCTGCGCCACCGCATCGAGGAGATGGTGGCCGTGATGGACCAGCGCGTCGGCCGACGATGAGCGCGATGGGCACGCCGGCGCCGTCCCTCGCGACCGAGCTCCGTTGCATCGACTGCGGCGCCGGCCACCGGCTCACCTACGAGCTCGAGTGCGGCAAGTGCGCGGGCCTGCTCGAGCTGCAATACGACTGGGACGCGCTCCGCGGCGCCGGCCCGGCCGTCTTCACCGGAACCGGACTCTGGCGCTACGCGCCGGTGCTCCCGATCGTGGACCCGCGCCATCGCGTGACGCTCGGCGAAGGCCAGAGCCCGCTGCTCGAGTGCCCGCGGCTGGCGCGCCGCCTGGGCGTCCGGCGCCTGCTCGCAAAGTTCGAGGGCTCGCTGCCGACCGGCACCGTGAAGGACCGATCCTCCACGACGGCCGTCTCCGCGGCGCTCCAGTTCGGGTTCACCGCGACCTCGGTCGTCAGCTCCGGCAACGCCGGCTCCTCGATCGCCGCGTATTCCGCGCGCGCGGGGCTGCGCTCGCTGGTCTTCGCCTACGAGCGCGCCTCCGCGCCGAAGCTCCTGCACATGACCGCGACCGCCAGCGACCTCGTGCTGTATCAGGGCGTCTACGACGACCTGATCAGCATCTGGGACCGCCTGGCGGAAGAGCGCGTGTTCTTCGACTGCGGCGCCACCCGGAATGCGTACAAGCACGAGGGCAAGAAGACGCTGGCGTACGAGATCGCCGAGCAGACGGGCTGGCGGCTGCCCGACGTGGTCGTGGCGCCCGTGGCCGTCGGTGAGACGTTCATCGCCACCTCCCGCGGTTTCAACGAGATGGCGCGACTGGGCTGGATCGCCCGCCCGCCGCGCATGGTGGCCGCCCAGGCCACGCGCGCCAACGCGGTGGTCCGCGCCTGGCGGGAACGCCGGCCCATCACGCCGATCAAGATCGGCTACACGGTCGCCGAGGGGCTGGCGGCGGGCGATCCCGGCAAGAAGGGCGAATGGACGCTCCGGCTCCTGAACGAGCACGGCGGCCTCGCCGCCGACGCCGACGACGAGGAGATCCTGGCCGCCCAGCGGCTGCTCGCCCGGACGGAAGGCGTCTGGGCGGGCCCGACCGGCGTCGCCACGCTCGCGGTGCTCGAGCGCCTGCTGGCGCGACACGAGCTCGATCCCGACGCCACGATCTGCGTGGTCCTCAGCGAGACCGGGCTCAAGACCGAAGCCCCCCCGCCGGACCGGCGCGCGACGGCCTTCGACGAGGCCTCGCTCCGCCGGCTGGTCCTGGAGCGTCTCGGCCCGCGCGACGGCTGACGTTCAGAAACCTGTCGGAGATGGTCGCCCGGTCCGCGCGAAGCGCCGCGCTTCGGTGTTCCTCTTCGAGCGCCGGCTTCGAGACGGTGAAGAAATCGGCTCATCATGCTCGACGAAGCTGGCGTGAGATGACGCGGCGTTCGAGCGCCGGCTTTGCCGGCGCAACCGATTCCTTGGGGGTGGGGATGGGAGGGGGCCGCCGAGGCCCCTCCGATACGCTCAGGCGCGGACGCGCGCGAGCCCGAGCCGGCGCGCGGTGACCCCGACCATGTGCCGGTCGCGCTCCACGCCGATCCACCGGCGGCCGAGCGCCGCCGCGACTTTTCCGACCGTGCCGGCGCCCGCGAACGGATCGAGCACCGGGCCGCGCTGGTGGCTGACCTCCAGCAGCGTTCGCAGGACCGGCTCCGGCGTGGGGTCCCACAGACTACCGCGGTACCGTCGCGGCAGCGGCAGCATCCAGCACAGCGTGGTGCCGTCTGGCCGCACGGCGTGCCCCGGCTTGCGGAAGCGCAGCAGATAGTTGACGCGGTTGTCCCAGCGCTCGCGCGAGCCGGTCTCGGCCCAGAAGCCCCTGGACTGCAGGCGCCAGCCGGTGCGACGCAGCCACGCGGTCACGATGGCGTCCAGGCCGTGCCACTCGACGCCGTCGTGCCGGTCGCCCAGCACGAGCCAGAGGTCTCCGGCCGGCGCCAGCACCCGCCGCCACTCGCGGCCGAAGTCGACGGCGAGCTCGCGCGCGTAGCGCTCGGCCGAACGCGGCCCGCGCCCTCTCACCCAGTACGGAGGCGAGGTGAGGATGACCGCCACGCTCTCGTTCGGGATCGCGGGCAGGCGCCGGCTGTCGCCGGCGAACAGCTGGAGCCGGCCGCTGTGGTTCTCATACCGGGTCGTCACGGCGGGGCCCATCGCTCAGAGCGAGTACGGCACGAGCTCGCGGGCGATCTCCACGACTCCACTGCACGAAGCGCATGGGCTCAGACGGCGCGGGCGCGCTTCACCAGCACGGGAACGAAGATCAGAGCGCCGAGCACGCCGAGCAGGCTGACGAGCTGGGCCACGCGGATCGGTCCGAGCATCAGCGCATCGGTGCGCAGTCCCTCGGTGAAGAACCGTCCCGCGGAATACAGCCCGACGTAGATCAGGAACAGCGCGCCGGGTGCCCGCGCGACGCGCGGGCGGAAGACCCCGACGAGCAGGGCGAAGACGAGCAGGTCCCACACCGACTCGTAGAGAAAGGTGGGATGGAAGTACTCGGCCTGCGCGTACTCGAGCGGGCGGTGCAGCGGCGAGATGTAGAGCTTCCACGGGGCGTTCGTCGGCGTGCCGAAGGCCTCCTCGTTGAAGAAGTTGCCCCAGCGCCCGATAGCCTGCCCGATGGCCAGGCTCGGCGCCGCCACGTCCAGGTACTCGCGCATGGGCAGCGCGCGCGCCAGCGCGTAACCGCCGCCGACCAGCACGCCTCCGATCACGCCCCCGTGGATGGCGAGGCCGCCTTCCCAGACGGCGAGGATCTTCGACGGAAAGCGGCCGTAGTAGTCCAGGTTGAAGAGCACGTAGTAGAGGCGGGCCCCGATCAGGCCCCCGAGGAGCGCGAGCTCCGAGGCCTTGAGCAGGCTCTCCGGGTCGAGACCGCGCCGGCGCGCGTCGCGATAGGCCAGCCAGAGCCCCAGGGCCATGGCCGTGGCCATCAGGACGCCGTACCAGCGAATGGTCAGCGGACCGAGCTGCAGGGCGATCGCCCCGGGGGAGCGGAACATCAGCGCGAGGAAATCCTCGGTCCCAGCGGGCGCCCTCGGGCGGGCGCGGCCGCCACCGGCACGACGGCGCGGCTCGAGACGAATGGCAAGGCGCCGCAGAGCGTCTCACTCACCGTCCCCTTATACGGCCGGAGTGTCCGGCTGTCAAATAAATCGCGTATTTCGGGCCAAATTTGTTGACACTCTTCGAAAGCGTCCGGTATCATCGAGCAGCGGAATGTTCGTTTTTCGTACACCACCGACAAAGGAGTGCTGAGTGTCAGGACACGCAGGTCTGAGCGGCGGCGTTGCGGAGCTCATCCTCAGTGCTGGTCCGGTCGCAAAATTCGTCCTGCTGGTGCTGGTCGTCTTCTCCATCATCTGCTGGGCCCTCATCGTCGAGAAATGGTGGGGCTTCCGCAAGATCCGCCGCGAGACCGGGCGCTTCCTCCGGGTGTTCCGCGAGGCGCGGCGCCTATCGGTGGTGTACGGTGCCGCCAAGAAGCATCGCGACAGCCCGCTCGCGCAGGTCTACGCCGCCGGCGCGCAGGAAGCGATGGGCGGCTTCAGCCTCGACGGCGCCGACCGCGGGCCCGACGAGTGGGAGGACGGGGTGCCGCGCGAGCGGCTGGATGCCATGGGTCGCGCCATGCGACGCGCGGCGACGGTCGAGATCGAGCGCATGGAGCGGTATCTCCCCTTCCTGGCGACCACCGCGAGCTCCGCGCCGTTCATCGGGCTGTTCGGCACGGTGTGGGGTGTCATGACCTCGTTCCAGGGCATCGGCACCCAGGGCTCGGCGAGCCTGGCGGTCGTCGCGCCCGGCATCTCGGAGGCGCTGATCGCGACGGCGGCGGGACTCGCGGCGGCCATTCCGGCGGTGATGGGGTACAACTTCTTCGTCAACCGGGTCAAGTACTGGGCCGGAGAGATGGACAGCTTCTCGCTCGAGCTGCTGAATCTGTTCGGGCGCTCCACGCCGAAGCCGGTCCGGGCACTCAAAGATGGCCATTAAGGTCGACGGCGCGGAAAGTACGAACGGCGGTCACCGGATCGGCGGCACGCTCTCGGAGATCAACATCATCCCGCTGGTGGATGTCATCCTCGTCCTCCTCCTGATCTTCATGCTGACCGCGCCGCTCATGTATCGCGGGATCGACGTGAACCTGCCGAAGACCGCCGGCCGGCCGACCGCCGTCGAGGAGCGGATGGTGCTCACGCTCTCCAAGGAGCAGGCCATCTATCTCAACGACAAGCTGGTCGCGCTGGGCGCGCTCGAGCAGTCGCTCCGGGACATGTTCAAGAACCGGCAGGACAAGACGCTCTACCTGCGCGCCGATCAGTCGCTGCAGTACGGCTTCGTGGTGGAGACCATGGACCGGGTGCGCCGGTCCGGCATCGAGAAGCTCGGCATGGTGACGGAGCCGACCAGGGCCCGATGATGTCGGCCAGTGTCGCGCGGGGCATGCCCATGCGCTCCCGGATGGCCGCGGCACCCCGGCGCTGGCAGCCGCGGCTTCCGAGCCGACGGATCCCGGTGGCCGCCATCGTGGTCTCGATCTTGGGTCACATCCTCACGATCTGCCTCGTGGCCATCGCGGTGATGTGGACGAGCTGGAACACGCAGAAGGTCCACATCGTGAACCTGGTCCCGACCATCGCCGCGGTGGGCTCGCCCAGAGCGCCGGCCGCGCCGCCGCTGCCTTCGCGCCCGACGGTCCCGCTGGCGGCGCGCGCGCCGATCCTCCCGCCGACGGAGCGCCCGCGCCCGGAGCCGGTCCGCGAGCCGGCGAAGTTGCCGGAGCCGGCGCGGCTGCCGGAGGCGCCGCGCACCGCCGCCCCCGCGCTGCCGAGTCGGGCCGCGCTGATGCGCCCGGGCGAGCGGGAGCTGCCGCCGCTGAGCAACCCGACCACGCCGCGGCCGCCGACCGCCGAGCGGGGCGAGCGTCCGGTCGAGAAGCCCGCCGAGCCGCGGCCGGCGCCCAGCGCCGCGCTCGGGCTGCCCACGGGATCGGCGGCGGGCGTCGGCGCGCGCTCCATCGACGTCTCGGACTTCCCGCACGCCTGGTATCTGCGGCAGGTGCTGCAGAAGATCCAGGCCCAGTGGGAGCGTCAGGGGCTGGCCAACCAGCCCGATCAGATCCCCCAAATCTTCGTCGAGATCCAGCGAGACGGCTCGGTCCGCGCCCCACGGATCGAGAAGAGCTCGGGCAACTCGCTGTACGATCGCGCCGCCTTGCGCGCGGTGATGGAGGCCAGTCCGTTCCCGCCGCTCCCGCAGGACTGGTCGAAGTCTTCGCTGCGCGTGCTGTTCACCTTCGAGCTCGAGCCGAGGCGTAGCTGATGTCCCCCACGCGCTGGCTGCTGGCAGTTCTCGGTGTCACCCTGGCCGTCTTCACCGGCGGCGTGCTCTCCTCGCCGCCCCCCGCGCGCCCGCAGGCGCCCGATGTGCTCCTGAACGTGATCGCGAGCGGCGCGAAGAAGCTGAACATCGCAGTCCCCGAGTTCACGCTCCTCGCCGGCACCGACACGCAGGGGCTCGCGAAGCGCGTGCCCGAGGTGATCGGCAACGATCTGAAGTTCTCCGCGCTCTTCAGCGTCGTCGCCGGCCTGCCGCCGCTCCCCGCGAACCGGCAGGAAGCCGTGCGCGAGGCGTGGACCAACCTCGCCGCGGCCGGCGCCCACGCCGGGCTGCACGGGCTCCTCACGCTGCGGGCGGATCGCGCCGAGGGCGAGATGCGTCTGTACGACCTCACCTCGCCCGAGCAGCGCCTGATCGCGACCAAGCGGTTCGAGGTGCCCCTGGCCCAGGCGCGCCGGCTCGCGCACAAGATGGCGGACGACGTCGTCTTCCAGTTCACCGGAGAGGCCGGCATCGCCGACACGAAGATCGCATACACGAACAGCTCGTCGGGCACCAAGGAGCTCTTCATGATGGACTACGATGGCGCCGGCCCGAGCCGGTTGACCACGAACCAGTCCATCAACCTCTCGCCGGTCTGGAGCCCGGACACGCGGTCCATCGCGTTCACCTCGTACATGGGCAGCGGCTATCCGCATCTGTACCGGCTCTTCGCCTTCGAGCGGCGGCCCGTGCAGCTCCTGGCCGGGCATCTCGGCATCAACAGCTCGCCGGCCTGGAGCCCCGATGGTCGCTTCGTGGCGCTCACGCTCTCGAAGGACGGCAACCCGGAGATCTACGTGCTGACGCTGGCCACCGGCGGATTCCGGCGGCTCACCACGCACGGCGGCATCGATACCGAGCCCTCCTGGTCGCCCACGGGGCGCGAGATCGCGTTCATCTCGGATCGCGCGGGGCTGGCCCAGATCTACGTGATGGATGCGGAAGGCGCCAACGTGCGGCGCCTCCCCGCCAGTGGCTTCAACACGCAGCCGCGATGGTCACCCAAGGGGGACACGATCGTCTTCACCTCGCGCCAGGGCCCGCACGATCTCTGGGCGATCAACCCGGACGGCTCCAACGCTCGCCGCCTGACCGCCGGTCCGGGGAACAACGAGAGCGCCTCCTGGGCGCCCAACGGCCGCCATCTCATCTTCCAGTCGGACCGGCTCGGAGGATTCCAGCTCGTCACGATGCTGGCCGACGGCTCCGAGCAGCAGCCGCTCACGCGCGGCCCCGGCGAAACCACAAGTGGCTCTTGGTCTGCGCGGCTTCCGTGATAGGATTGGGGCGGCAAAATTGATCTCGTTCACTGGCGGCTCAAAAAGGAGGTTGGAAATCATGGCGCCTCGGCGGGGAAGCCTGTTACTCGTGGCACCGTTGCTGATCCTCAGCTTGTTCCTCGTGGGTTGTCCGAAGCGGCCCGCCACGACGGCCGCGTCGGCGCCCCCTCCGGCCGTCATGACTCCTCCTCCGGCTCCTGCTCCCTCGTCCGCGGTCCCGGCCACGCCGCCCCCGACCATGACGCCGCCGGCGACCACGCCGACACCGCCCCCGGCGGCCGCGCCGACCACTCCGGCCCCGGCCACCGCCACGCCCGCCGCGCCCACGCCGCCGCCGCCGCCGAGGCCCAGCGAGTTCATGGCGAACCCGAACCTCAAGGACATCCACTTCGACTTCGACAAGTACGACATTCGCCCGGGCGACGCGAGGATCCTGGACGCGAACGCCACGTGGCTGAAGGCGAACAACAATCTCGTGCTCATCGAGGGGCACTGCGACGAGCGCGGCACCAATGAGTACAACCTGGCGTTGGGCGAGCGGCGCGCGAAGGCGACGATGAACTACCTGGTCGCGCAGGGCATCCAGGCCAACCGCATCACGATCATCTCCTATGGCAAAGAGCGGCCCGTCTGCACCGAGAAGACAGAGGCGTGCTGGGCTCGGAACCGCCGGGCGCACTTCCTGGTGAAGGCCCGCTAGCCGCTTCCAGCTGGACGTGACACGGCCGATCACAAAGGGGAGCGCGACGCTCCCCTTTGCTGTTTTTCTGCTGGCGGCGACGACGCTCGGTGCGGCAGGCTGTGCGGAGGTCAGCAGCAATGGCCTCCAGCAAGACGTCGTGCAACTGCGGCAGGACGTGAACGCGTTGATGCTCTCGGCGCATCGCGGCCGCGGCGAGAGCGAAACGGTGCTCTCGCAGGTCGAGCGCCGTTCCCGGGAGCAATCGGCGGAAACGAGCCGGCAACTCGGCGCGCTGTCGACCCGGGTGGATGGGCTGGCCGCCGAGGTGACCCGAGTCTCGGTGCGTCTGGATGAGATCTCGCAGCGGCTCGAGGCGCTCAGCCGCCAGATGCCGGCCGATGCCCCCGCGCCGCGCTCCGGCTCCATCGTGGTTCCGCGTGCCCCGGCCGTGCCCCCGGCGCCGCCCGTCCCGGCTGCGCCGCCTGCCGTCGCGCCTACGCCAACTCCCACCCCGCCTGTCGCGATCGCGCCGCGCACCCCGCCGGCGGTGGGCGGCTCGGCGGACGCGAGCTTTCAGTCCGCCTACCTGGACTACAGCAAGGGCCTGTACCCCCTCGCGATCTCGGGCTTCCGCGACGTCGTGCGCCGCTTCCCCGACTCCCCGCAGGGCGAAAACGCCCAGTACTGGATCGGCGAGGCCCACTTCGGCATGGCCCGCGCGAGCGCGTCCAGCGGACGCGCGGACGACGCCAAGCGTGGGCTCGAGCAGGCGGTCCAGGAATTCCGGAAGCTGATCGTGATGTATCCGAGAGGCAGCAGGGTGCCGACCGGCCTGTACAAGGAAGCGCTCGCGCTGGTCGAGCTCAAGCAGACGGCACTGGCCCAGGCCCGGCTGCAGTACCTGCTCGATCACTTTCCACAGTCGGAAGAGGCGTTGCTCGCGAAGGAGCGCCTGGCGGCGTTGAAACAGTAGAGGATCGGAGGGGGCCTCGACGGCCCCCTCCGAGGCCTCCCCCAGAATTGGGTTGTGCCGGCTTGGCCGGCATACGAAGCGGCATGTAACCGACGGTTGCCGGGTGACCTGTTTCTGGGGGGAGATTCGGAAGGGCGGCGGGGCCCCTCCGATTGCCTAGGACGGTTCGTCGCCGGCGTCCGGGCTGAACACCCAGATGACCGTGAGCCCGTGGTCGGGGCTCGAATAGACCATCACGCTGCGATCCAGTTCCGACGTGACATCCTGCACCACCACCGGCGCCGCCCAGGCCACGGGCACGTTGTTGTCGACACCCGGCCAGGGATTGAACGTCAGGGCCACCGCGAGCGCACCGATGCCGGCGCCGGTGGCGGCGAGCCGAGGATGGCCCCACAAGGGCTTCCAGAGAGGCAGCCACCACGGCTCGCGGAACGGGCGCGGCGGTTCGGTCAGGATCCGGCCCTGGATCGCGGGCCAGAACCCGGACCAGTCGGGCTCGACCGCCGCCGGTGCCGCCTCGTGGACGAGGGCGCGGAGCCGGCGGAGCTGCTCGATCTCGCCCCGGCACCGTTCACAGTGCCGGAGGTGCGTGTCGAGCGAGCGGGCCGCCCGGGCGCCCAGGACCCCGTCGAGGTGGCGCTCCAGGCGCGGGCGGTACCAGAGACAACCGAGACCTGTCATGCTGGCTACCATACCTCGAAGGGTCAGACGCGCGGTAGGGGCCGGCTATTCCCTCGGCCGCCCCGGTGCCCCAGGCCGGGCCACGGAGCCATGGAAGAGGAGCTGAGCCTGGCGTCGGCCGGCGCGGCACGGCTCGTGGCCCGTCTGGGGCTCGTCGAGGACGCCTGCGGAGGGCTGGTCATCTGCCACCCCCATCCGCTGTACGGCGGGGACATGGACAACCCGGTGGTCGTCCGGGCGGCCGAGGTCGCGCGCGAGGCGCGGCTGTCGACGCTGCGCTTCAACTTCCGCGGGGTCGGCGGCTCGACCGGCAGTCACGGCGCGGGGGATGCGGAGGTCGCCGATGCCAGGGCCGCGCTCGCGGCCCTGGCCCCGCGGCTCGCCCCGAAGCGGCCGCTCGGGCTGGCGGGATACTCGTTCGGCGCGTGGGTGGCGGCGCGGGTCGCCACCGAGGAACGCGGACTCGGCGGGCTCGGGCTGATCGCGCCCCCGCTCGCGATGCTGGACTGGAGCGGGCTGGACGGAGGCGGAGGAGCCGTGCTGCTGGTGGCGGGCAGTCGTGATACCTACTGTCCGGTCGGGGAGCTCGACCGGCTCGCCGCCCGATTTCCCGGAGCCGAGCGGGTCGTCATCGACGGGGCGGATCACTTCTTGTTCGGCAAGCTCTTCCCGCTCGGTGAAGCGATCCGCGGGTGGATCGGCCGCTGGGCGGGCGGCTGATCAGGGACGCGGGAGCCGCGGCGGGGTGGCCGTCCCGGCCGAGAGGATGATGCGGATCCCCTCCTCGACCGTGAGCCCGGTCGGGATGGCCTCCTCCCTCGGTAGCATGATCACGTCGCCGAGATAGAGGTTGTTGGTCGGGACGAAGACGGTGACCATCTCGCGCTTGCCCTCGGGCGCTTCGAGCAGTATCTCGGAAGTCACGAAGCCGAAGACGAACTCGCCCTTGCGCGGATGCTCCGCCAGCACGACCGACTTGAAGGACCCGCGCTTCTCCGGCGAGAACGACTCGAGGAGTTGCTTGACGGACGGATAGATGCTGCGGAAGATCGGCACGTGGTTGAGCAGCCGCTCGAGCCGCGCGAGGATCCGGCGGCCCACCACGTTGGTGGCGATGGTGCCCATGAAGAGGATGAGCGCCACGGCGGTGAGAAATCCCAGGCCGGGGATGCGATGGCCGAAGATGCGCTCGTACACCGGGGAGAAGAAGTTGTCGATCGCGTCCCAGAACACATAGAGCAACCACGCGGTGGCGATCGCCGGGACCGTGAAGAAGAATCCAGTGATGAACCGTAACTTGATCCAGTTGCGGAACCCACCGGCCATGGCTGGCCGATGAGACCATACGGCCTAGGGCAAGTCAAGAAACTGACGGGCCAGGCGGCGCTCGTGACGGGCGGCGCGCTGCGCGTCGGACGCGCGATCGCCGAGGCGCTGGCCCGCGAGGGCGCCGACGTCGCGATCGGCTATCACCGCTCCGCGGCCGAGGCGAGGCGCGCGGTCCGCGAGCTCGAGGCGCTCGGCGTGCGCGCGATGGCGCTGCGCGCGGATCTCGGCGACCCGGCGGACGCGCGGCGCCTGGTGACGGCGGCGGCCAGAGGACTGGGCGGCCTCGACCTCCTGGTGAACAACGCGGCGATCTTCGTCCGCACGCCGTTCGCCACCGTCACGCCCGCCCAGTTCGATCACCTGCTGGCCATCAATCTCCGCGGGGCCTTCTTCTGCTGCCAGGCCGCCGCGCGGGTGATGGCGAAACGCGGGGGGCGGATCATCAACATCGCCGACGTGGGCGCGGCGCGCGCGTGGCCCGGCTACATCCCCTACACGATCTCCAAGGCCGGCCTGGTCGCGATGACGCGCAGCCTGGCCGTGACGCTGGCGCCCGCCATCCAGGTGAACGCCGTCGCCCCCGGCGTCGTCCTGCTCCCCGAAGGATTCCCCCGGCAGTCACGCCGCTCGATCATCGCCCGCATCCCGATGCGCCGCCACGGCCACCCCACCGATGTCGCCGAGGCCGTGCGCTTCTTCGCGACCTGCTCCCGCTACATCACCGGCCAGATCCTCTCCGTCGACGGCGGCTCCAGCGCCCTGTAGCCCGAGAGCAACCCGGAGAATCCTCTCAGAAGATCCCTCTCCCCTCGGGGGAGAGGGCAGGGTGAGGGGCCGGGATGCTGAGGGCGGAGATCAAGGGCGCAGCGCGTGCTACCTCCGCAGCAGCAAGCGCCCCGGACACACGCGGATCGACACCGGCGTCGTGCCGCAGAGCTCGCCATCCATCTGGAGCGTGATCGGCGCGCGCGTCTCGAGGCGCACGTGCCGCACCCGGCTCACCCGCACGTGGCGGCTCCGCAGATGCCCGCCCCAGTAGATCGTCGGCAGCCAGCAGACGAGCTCCCAGCGCTGGAACGGGCCGAGCTCCACCAGGTCGAGCGCGCCGTCGACGGGCTCGGCCGGTGGGGCGATGCGCATGCCGCCGCCGAAGCACGGGCCGTTGCTCACGATGACCGCCGCGGCCGGCGCGCTCGCTCGCCGCGTGCCGTCGATCTCGAGCGTCATCTCCACGGGACGATAGCCCCGCACGCTCATGGCGACGGCCCGCAGATACGGCAGCGTGCCGCCACCGCGGCCCGCCGCCGCGCGCGCCGCGACCTCGGCATCGAAGCCCGCGCCGAATGCGTTCACGAAGAAGCGATGACCGCCGGCCCACTCCGCGAGCCCGAGGTCGACGGCGACCGCGGTGCCCTCGACGACGCGCCGGGCCGCCTCGAGTGAATCCCGCCGGATGCCGAGATTGCGGCAGGCGTCACGTCCCCGGCCGGTCATGATCGCGGCGACCGCGGTCCGGGGCTCGGCCACCTCCGGCGTGGTCACGCCGTTCGCCACCTCGCTGAGCGTGCCGTCGCCGCCGACCGCCACTACCAGCCGCGCACCGGCCCGGACGGCATCGGCGGCGAGGCGCGTGGCATCACCGGGCGCGCGGGTCTCGACGTGGTCGAAGCGGAGGCCGAGTCGCTTGAGCGTGTGCCGGAGGAGCGGCCAGCGGCGCGCGGTGCGGCCGCCTCCGGCCGCGGGATTGACGATGACGAGGGCCGGGGCGATCGCGGCGCCCTCAGCCGAGTTCCCTACGTGAGGCCGCGGCCGCCGCCCATCGCCCGGAGAAAGTCGGGCATGGAGGCGAAGCGCATCATCGGATTCTGTCGCTTCTCGGCACCGATCGTGGTGTCGGTGCCGCCGTAGTTGTGTCCCGGCAGCACGACCGTGTCGTCGGGCAGCGCGCCCAGCCGCCGGGTCAGCGAGTAGTACATCTCGCCGGGGTCGCTCCCCGGCAGATCGGTGCGCCCGCACGAGCGGATGAACAGGGTGTCACCCGAGACCAGGCGGCCGTCCACGAGGAAGCACTGGGACCCCGGCGTGTGCCCCGGCGTGTGGATGAACGTGACCGTGAAGCGGCCGACCGGGAGCGTGTCGCCGCCGTCCACCTTCACCAGGTCGGAGCCCACGGCCTTGAGGAACTCGCGCTCGGCCTTGTGGACGTACACCTTCACGGCCGTGCGGGCGAGCAGATCCTCGACGCCGGGAATGTCGTAGCCGAACAGGTGTCCGCCGACATGGTCCTGATGGGTGTGCGTCACGAGCGCGCCGCGGAGCTGCATGTCGTCGCGCGCCACCGTGTCGACGATCGCGTCGATCTCCCACGCGGGATCCACCACGATGCAGTCACGCGTCTCACGGTCCCCGATGAGGTAGACGAAGTTCTGCATGGGCCCGAGCTCCATCTGCCTCAGGTACAGCGCCTCGTTCATGCGAGATCCCTTCTCCTTGCGGCCAGCGTAGACGCTCCCACTCGCGAATGCAACCAGCCGGCGGCCACCTTGACAGTGACAGGTGGCGGTGATGAAGTGGGCCGAGCCGCGAACCCCCAAACCGCCCGACGAGTCTGGAGACGCGACCTGTACAACTACGGGCGCATGCAGGAGGTCTGGCTGGACCGGCGGTGATCGCCTCCGGCGTGAGCGGTCGTGGCGCCGTCCGGTGCCTGATCGCCGCCGCGCTCGTCGCCTCGGCGGTCGGGGGCGCCGACGCTCAGACGCCGGCCGCGGTGTTCCAGAAGGTCAAACCAGGACCTTCCCGTGGGCACGCTTGCCGACTACGAACAGATCCGGACCGCGCTTGCTCGGCTGCCCTCGGGAGCCGCGCTGACCGCGACCGTGCTGCGAGCGGGCCGGATCATCGAGCTGGCCGGCCGGAAGCCCTGAGGCCGAGCGGCCGGCTCACGCCGTGTCCACGGCGGGCCGGATGGTTCCGGTCACCAGCTCCAGGATGTCCAGCATCCGCGCGAGGTCGTCGCGACGGAAGTCGATCACCAGGTGGGTGAGGCCGAGCCGCTTGTACTCGGCGAGGCGATCCACCACCGCCTGCGTGCCCTCGGCGAGCAGCTCGTCGCGGAGCGCCAGGCGCAGCGAGCACTCGATCGTCTCGAACGCGCGGCCAGCCGCGTCGGCCACGGCATGGAGGCGGGTGAGCGCCTGGCGCAGCTCGGCCGGCGTCTTAGAGGTGGCATGCCAGCCGTCGCCGAGCGTGACGACGCGCCGGAACGCGCCGGGACTGTCGCCACCCACCCAGATCGGCGGATGCGGCTTCTGCACCGGCTTCGGCGCGAATCCGATGTCGCGGAACCGGAAGAACTTGCCCTCGAACGAAGGGTTCTCCTCGGTCCACAGGGTCTTGAAGACACGCAGGATCTCGTCCGCCTGACGGCCACGCGCGTGGAAGGGCACGCCGAGGATCTCGAGCTCCTCCTTCCACCAGCCCACACCGACCCCGCAGATCAGACGGCCGCCGGAGAGCGCGTCGATGCTGGTCAGCATCTTGGCCATCACGAGGGGATGGCGATGTCCGAGGATGAACACGGACGCGCCGAGTCGGGGGCGCGTCGTGCACAAGGCCGCGGCGGACAGCACCGCGACCGGCTCCAGGTACGGCTTGTCCGGCGGATGTGGGAAACGGCCGCCGGGGTAGTTGCCGGTGGCGGTGCGCGGAAAGATCACGTGGTCGCTGACCCACAGCGAGGCGATATCGCGGGCCTCGGCCTCACGCGCGAACGTGAGCACCGCCTCGCGCGTGGCCAGCAGCCCCTGGTTGGGTAGATGACAGCCGATGTCCATCGGTAGCTCCTTTCCTCGACTCCGACGTCGATCGCCCGATCGTGCAGCGCGAGCGCGCCGCCGTCAACGCACAAGCGCGAACGGCAATGGTGGCACTTCGCCCGGCCTGCTATGATGCCGGCGCTGACGATGCGCTGCGGTCGGCTCTTCGTCGTCCCGCTGCTCCTCGCGCTGGCGGGCGCCGCCCGTGCCGAAGAGACACGGATGGTGCCGGTCACCGTCGACGGGGAGCGCGTGCGCCTCGAGATGCGCATCCACGCGCCTCGGACCGACCGACCGGTGCCGACACTCGTGTTCAATCACCTCTACCCCGCCGGCCACGGCTTCAGCCGTGACGAGCGTGGCCGCTATCACGAACCATCCGCCAAGCTGGCCCGGCAGCGCGCGCTCGAGCTCCTGGCCCAGCCCCTGAGGCGCTGATGTCCACAGCGCCGACGAAGGAGGCGTTGCTCGCCGAGCTCGATCGGGTGGCCCAGCAGACGTTCGCGTACTTCGACGGCGCGGGCCGGACCAGCACGGCCATGGTCGACCGCTGGCAGGCCCGCGACGTGCTGATGCACTTCATTTACTTCCATGACGCCACGGCGTGGGGGATCCAGTCCGCGGCAGCCGGCGGGCCGCCGTGGCCGGTGCCGGCCGATTCGGACACGGTCAACGAGGTCTGCCGGCGGCTGCACCAGCACGAGAGCTTCGACGATCTGCTGGCCCAGCTCCGGCAGGCTCACACCCGGCTGGTCCACGCAGTGTGGAACGCGCCCGATGTGGATCGGCCGTGCTTTCAGCGGTCTTCGGGGGAGATCCTGACGGGCCGCCAGCGTCTGGAGCTGCTCACGCGTCACTGGACCGAGCACATGCGGGAGCTCCAGCAAGCGGCCAAGACCGGCTAGGGATCATCGACGCACAGCTCCGACGGCAGATTGACCGTGAGCCACTGCCGGAGCTCCTGCCGGAACGCCTCCTGCTCCTCGGTGTGGTGGAAGTCCAAGGGCGCTCGCGTTGGCGACTCTACAGGCGCCCGTTCGAGTCGGGCCGGGCCCGCCTGGCCTCGAGCTCCGGCCAGAGCAGGATCAGGATCGACACCACACAGGTGGCCGTCGTGGAGAGACCGAAGAGGAGAGTCTCCGGCGGTCCCCCGCCCCGCCAGCGCTCCACGTTGTGGACCACGATCGAGCCGAAGAACACGAGGGGCAGCAGGAGCACGGCGGCGCCGATCCACCGGCACCAATCACGCAGCCGGCGATGGCGATCCGGCAGCACCGCCGGGATCCACATCGGCGAGGCCAGGACGATGCCGGCCATGATCCAGAACGTCCGCACCCCGCCGTCGTACCTGTCGGGTTCGACCGCGTGACTGAACGAGTCCCCGAGAAACGTGAACGAGCCGCCGAGGGTCACCGCAGCGAGCAGGAGGCACATGCGCATCCAGAGCGGCATGGCACCGGCCACAGTAGCACAGGATCGAGAGGCGTCACGGCGGGAAGCCTGGGTCAATCGCGCGAGAGCCGGCAGATGCGCGCCTCGGAGAGGCGCAAGAAGTCCTCGCAGCGCATCACGATCGACTTCGTGTTGCTGCCGGCGTTGAACGCGATCTCCTGGCGCCGGGCGAGCTCCTCGTCCACGAGGACGGGCAACCCGAACAGGTTGCCGAACGGCGGCACCGCGCCGGGGAGACAGCCGGTGACGGCGAGCAGCTCCTCCGGCGTGGCGAAGCGCAGCGTGCGGGTGCCGAGAATGCGGCGCAGGCGGGCATTGTCGACCCGGCGATGACCGGGCAACACCACCTGGACCCGCTCGGTGTCGGCCTGGAGCACGAGCGCCTTCGCGCCCGCTTAGAGGGGCGTGCCTCGCACGCGCGCCGCTTCGTCGCTGGTGAATACCGGGGCGTGCTCGAAGAGCCGGAACCGAGCGCCGCGCTCGCTCAGCCAGCGCTCGAGGCGTTCGGGGACGCCCGTCGGCTCGGGAGGCGGCTCCGCGGCCGAGGACGGGGCCATGGGCGCGGCGCGCTCAGCGCCGTTCCCAGTAGGTCGCCTCCCTCGGGAACAGGGTATGCGCGCGACGCACCTCGTTCTGGCCCTCCACGGTCTCGGCGGCGACCGCCGCGAAGCGCGCGTAGTGCGGCGTCTTGCGATGCGCGGCGTGGGCCGCCTGGTCCCGGTAGATCTCGTAGAGATAGACGCGGTCCGGATCCGACTCGTCCTGCAGGACGTTGAAGCGCAGACAGCCGGGCTCGTCGCGCTCGGAGCAGACGGCGTCGTCCTCGATCGCGGCCAGGAAGCGCTCGCGTCCCTCCGGCTTGAGCTTGATGCTGACGATCAGTACGTACATGGGCTCTCCTCTCGACGGCGAAAACGGGCCTCAGCGCCCCCCGCGCTCGCCGGCGAGCTCCTTGCGAAGCGCCTCGGCCAGTCGCGCGTAGTCCGCGCGCCCGTTGTACAGCTGCGCGGAGATGCGGATCAGGCGGCGGGGCGCCGCGGGCCAGCTGATGATCGGCACCTCGATGCCCCAGCCGTCGAAGAGCCGCTGCTGCAGCGGATCGGGGCGGCGCCAGCCGATGTCGGCCGGGGCGCCGTCGGGGAGCGCAATGCTCGCCAGCGAGCCGATCATCGACTCGGGACAGGGCGCCGGCGTGCCCACCGCCGCGCAGAGAAGCCGCCGTGACTCGAGCGCGAGCTCGCGGTTGCGCGCCATCAGCGCGGGCCAGCCGCCCGGCAGCAGCGAGCCGAGATAGTCGATGGCCGTCGGCACGGTCAGCCAGGCCGTCGGATCGCCGGTGCCCGTCCAGTCGAACTCCAGGTGGAAGCGCGACCGCCCGGCCCGCCTCGCGGTCGCGCCGTGGCTGATCGTGAGCGGCCGCACGTCCGCCTGGCGATCTCGGCGCACCCACAGAAACGCGGATCCCTTGGGCGCGCAGAGCCACTTGTGGCAGTTGCCGCTGTAGTAGCTGGCGCCCAGTCGGGGCAGATCGAGCGGCACCATGCCCGGCGCGTGCGCGCCGTCCACGAGGACGTCCACGCCGCGGGGTTCGAGCGCCCGGATCAGACGCTCGAGCGGCAGGACGAGCCCGGTCGGACTCGTCACGTGATCGAGCAGCACCAGGCGGGTGCGCACGGTGGCCTTCGCCAGCACGGCCGCCACCAGCTCGTCTTCGGACGCCAGCGGGAACGGCAGCGCGGCGATGACGACGCGGACCCCGGCCCGGTCGGCCACGAAGTCGAGGGCGTTCCGACAGGCGTTGTAGGCGTGATCCGTCGTGAGCAGCTCGTCGCCCGGCACGAAGAGCAGGGAGCGGAGCACCGCGTTCACCCCGCTCGTCGCATTGGTGACGAAGGCGAGATCCTCCGGATCGGCGCCGAGGAACGCCGCCAGCACCTGGCGCGCCGCGCGCAGGCGGTCCTCGAGCTCCCGGGAGAGGAAGCGGACGGGCTCGGCCTCCATCTCCGTCCGGAGCGCCGCCTGATGGCGCAGGACCTCGGCGGGGCACGCGCCGAACGAGCCGTGATTGAGGAAGATCACGCCCGGGTCCAGCGCCCAGAGCTCGGGCCGCGGGGTCAGCTCGAGCCCTCCGGCGCTCACGCGGGGACGATCCAGTGCATCTGGCGCGCGTGGCGCTGCTCGAACTCGCGAATCTGGGCCTCGTGGCCGAGCGTGAGACCGATCTCGTCCAGCCCGGCCAGGAGCATCCGCCGGCGGAACGGATCGGCGTCGAACCGGTAGGCGGCGCCGTCCGGCCCGCTCACCGTCTGGTCCTCGAGATCGACGGTGATCGTGGCCCCGGGCCGCTCGTGGAGCTGGCGCCGGAGCGTCGCGACCGCGTCGGGCGGCAGGATGACCGGCAGCAGGCCGTTCTTGTAGCAGTTCTGGTGAAAGATGTCGCCGAGGCTCGGCGCGATCACCGCCCGCACCCCGTAGGTCTCGAGGGCCCACACCGCCATCTCGCGCGACGAGCCGCAGCCGAAGTTCTCGGCGACGACCAGGATCTTCGCGTCGCGGTACGGGCGCTGGTTCAGGACGAAGTCCGGGCGCTCGGTGCCATCCGCGTCCAAGCGCACGTCGTGGAAGAGAAAGCTCGCATACCCCGGGACGCCCCTCGGCTTGCGCAGGAAGCGGGCCGGAATGATGCGGTCGGTGTCGATGTTCGGCAGATCGAGCGGCGCGGCGACGGCGCTGACGCGCGTGAACGGCTGCATCTCAGCTCACCAGCGAGCGCACGTCGGTGAAGCGCCCGGTCACCGCCGCCGCCGCGGCCATGGCGGGCGACATCAGGTGGGTACGGGCCCCCCGGCCCTGGCGTCCTTCGAAGTTGCGGTTGGAGGTGGAGGCGACGCGCTCGCGCTCGCCGGCGGTCTCGCCGTTCATGCCGACACACATCGAGCAGCCGGCCTCACGCCACTCGAAGCCGGCCTCGACGAACACGCGGTCGAGTCCTTCGGCCTCGGCCGCGCGCTTGACGAGCCCCGATCCCGGCACGACCCAGGCCGGAACGACCGCCCGGCGGCCCTGACCACGCGCGCCGCCGCGCGCAGGTCCTCCAGGCGGCTGTTCGTGCAGGAGCCGATGAAGACGCGGTCGACGGTGAGCTGGGTCAGCGGCACGCCCGGCGTGAGCCCCATGTACGCGAGGGCGCGCTCCATGCTCGAACAGCGTCCGCGGTTGATCGTCCTTCAGAGAGCGGCGACCTCCGCGGCGCGGCCGCTGGCGGCGCTGCGGGCCACCGCGTCGGTGAACTCCATGTAGCGAACGCCGTCCTCGAAGGTCGTGCGCGTGATCTTCTCGCGGCCGCGAATCGCGTTGACGAACTCCTCCTCCACGCGCCAGCCGATCCGCCGCTCCGCCGGGATCGGGATCTCGCGCAGCTCGCGGGCGCCGCGCCGAGCGCCGGACAGGCGCTTGGCCTCGGCCTCCAGGCGGATCGTGCCCTCGCTGCCGAAGATCCACACCTCGCCGGGCGGCGCCAAGGCAGTCACCCCGCTGAAGCGGAGGTGCGCGACCGCGCCGCGGCCCAGCCGGGCCAGGATGTCCACGTGCTCGGGCACGCGCACCTCGCGCCAGGCCCCGCCGGCGTCCTTTCTACGCGGGACCGCGATCTTCGTCATCGCCATCACCTCGCGCGCCGGCCCGAGCCAGCGCATCATCGCCTCGTACCAGATCCCCATGTTGAGGGTGTTGAGCCCGCTCAGCGAGATGTCCTGGCGCCAGTGCAACGGCTCCTCCGGCTCCAGGAACCGGCCTTGCGCGCCCTGGAGCTCCACCGCGAGCACCTCGCCGACGTAGCCCTCGGCCACGAGCTTCTCGAGCGTCGCGTCGACCTCGAGCGTGTGCGGCGCCGGCACGAGCTGGCTCACCAGGTTCGGCGCTCGCCGCGCGGCCTCGAGCATCCGGCGCCCCTCGGCGGCGTTCATCGCCATGCGGGCCTCGCAGAGCACGTGCTTGCCCTGCTCGAGCGCGGCCAGCGCGATCTCGCAGTGCATGTTGGGCCAGGTCCCGATGCACACCGCGTCGACGTCACCGGCCCGCACGACGTCCCGCCAGTCCTCGTACACGCGCGCGATGCCGACCTCGCGGGCGGCCTGCTCGCCGGATTCCTGCGAGCGGTTGGCCACGGCGACGACCTCGACCCCGGGCTGGGCCCTCAGGCCCGGGATGTGACGGGTCCGGGTGTTCCGGCCTGCGCCGACGACGCCCACGCGAATCGGTCGGTCGCTCATGGCGAACCATGATAGCAGAGGGCGCCGGTGGTCGTCCGGGGGCACCTGCCCATTACTTGACAGAGTCAAGTTATCTGTTGATATTGGCAGCGACTGCGGACCGGGCGGTCGGGAGGACACCATGGCCGAGAGCACGCTGGATCAGCGCGTCGCCGCCGTGCGGCGCTTCAACCGGTTTTACACGAAGCAGATCGGGCTGCTCCACGAGGGCTACCTGGACAGCCCCTTCTCGCTGGCCGAGGTGCGCGTCCTCTACGAGCTGGCGCACCGCGCGCAGGTCACGGCGGCCGAGCTCGGCAAGGAGCTCGGGCTGGACGCGGGCTACCTGAGCCGGATCGTGCGAGGCTTCGAGCGGCGCCGGCTGCTCCGCCGCCGGCCCTCGAGATCGGATCGCCGGCAGAGCCTGCTGTCATTGACCGCACGCGGGCAGACCGCGTTCGCCCCGCTCCAAGCGCGTTCCCACACCGAGATCGACGCCATGCTCCGCCACCTGCCCGCGGCGGAGCAGATCCGCCTGGTGGAGGCGATGCACACGATCGAGCGGCTGCTCGGGGCGGCCCCGGAGCCGAAGGTGCCCTACCTGCTCCGGCCGCCCCAGCCCGGCGACATGGGCTGGGTCGTGAGCCGGCACGGCGCCCTGTACACAGAGGAGTACAAGTGGGACGAGCACTTCGAGGCCCTGGTCGCGACCATCGTGGCGAAGTTCATCGAGCACTACGACCCCAAGCACGAGCGCTGCTAGATCGCCGAGAAGGACGGGGCGCCGGTCGGCTCCGTGTTCGTGGTGAGAAAGTCCAAGACGGTCGCGCAGCTGCGGCTGCTGCTGGTGGAGCCCCGCGCCCGCGGTCTCGGCATCGGCGCGCGTCTCGTTGCCGAATGCATCCGCTTCGCGCGGCAGAAGGGCTACGGCAAGCTCACACTGTGGACGAACAGCATCCTGGTCGCCGCCCGGCAGGTCTACGAGCAGTGCGGCTTCCGGCTGGTCCACGAGGAGCCGCACACGAGCTTCGGCCACGACCTCGTGGGCGAGACCTGGGAGCTCAAGTTGTGAGCCCGCGACCGCCGGCGGCATCGTGAAGCTTCTGCCCGTCGCCGCGGCGGCGGTGACCGGGATCCAGGTCGGGTCGGCCATGGTGGCGACGCGGTTCGTCGTCGATCAGACCGGCCCGGCCTCGCTGGCGCTGCTGCGCTACGCGATCGGGTTCTGCTGCCTGCTGCCGGCGCTGCTGCTGGCCACCGCCCCCGCGCGCTTCGACCGCCGCGACGTGCTGCCGATCGCGCTGCTCGGGATCACGCAATTCGGCGTCCTGATCGCGCTCCTGAACTACGGGCTGCAGTCCGTCCCGTCCGGCCGGGCCGCGCTGATCTTCGCGACCTTTCCCCTGCTCACCATGGTGCTCGCCGCCGCGCTCGGACACGAGCGGCTCACGGCCGCGAAGACGGCGGGTGTCCTGCTGACCGTGTGCGGCGTGGGCCTGACGCTCGGCGAGAAGGTGCTCGACCCGGCCGGCGCCAGCGGGCAGTGGTTCGGCGAGCTCGCGGTGTTCGTCAGCGCCGTGAGCGGCGCCGTCTGCGCGGTCCTGTACCGTCCGTATCTCAGGAAGTACCCGACGCTGCCGGTCAGCGCATTCGCGATGCTCGCCTCGGTCGCGTTTCTTGCCATCCTGGCCGCCGGGGAAGGCTTCTTCGACGCAGTGCCTCGCTTCACCGGCGGCGGCTGGGTGGCCGTGGTCTTCATCGGGGTCAGCAGCGGAGTCGGCTACTATCTCTGGCTGTGGGCGCTCAACCACGCGCCGGCGACACAGGTGACGGTGTTCCTGGCCTTGAGTCCGGTCACCGCCGCCGTGCTCGGCACCGTGTTCCTCGGAGAGCACGTGTCGACGCTGTCGGTCCTGGGGCTCGGCTGCGTCGCGCTCGGTCTCTGGCTCGCGCACCGGCGGGCCGGCGACTGACGGCCTCCGGCGCGGCCACCGGCGCGGCCGCCGCTTGACGCCCCGGCCCGCTCTCCTCTAGTCTCGGGCTCGGGAGGTCCTCCATGAAGACGCTGCTGATCGTGCTCGTCGCCGTCGCTGCGCTCGCCGGCTGCAACACCGCCGCCGGCATGAGGCAGGACACCCGGCAGGCGGTCGATTACACGTACGAGAAGCGTGAGGAGTATCAGCGCAAGCTCGGCTCGGAGCTGCGCGAGATCGACGCGCGCATGGACGAGCTCAAGGCCAAGGCGGCCAGGTCGAGCCAGTCGGTCAAGACCGAGTTCGCGCGCGACATGGACGAGCTCGGCCGGCACAAGGCCGTGCTCAACGAGAAGCTCGACAGCGTGAAGGCCTCCCCGGCGGCGGCCTGGAACGACGTCAAGGCCGGCGCCGACTCCGCCATGGCTTCCGTGAAGCGCACGTACGAGAAGGCCCGCGCCCGCTTCCAGTAGCGGCGGCCGGGGCCCCTCGATCCGATGATCGAAAGGACCCGATCATGAGTTCTCCCACCAAGGTCGCCATCGTGACGGGTGCGGGCACGGGGGTGGGCAAGGCCGCGGCGCTCGCGCTGTTGCAGGACGGCTACCACGTGGTACTCGCCGGACGCCGCCAGGAGCTGCTGGACAAGACGCTGACGGAGGCCGGAGCCGCGGGCGCGCGCGGGCTCGCGGTCGCCACCGACGTGGCGGACCCGCAGTCGGTCCGCGCCCTGTTCGCGCAGAGCCAGCAGGCCTTCGGCCGGCTCGACGTACTGTTCAACAACGCCGGGATCGGCGCGCCCGCCGTTCCGTTCGAAGAGCTCAGCTACGAGCAATGGAAATCGGTCGTGGACATCAACCTGACCGGCGCCTTCCTCTGCACGCAGGAAGCGTTCCGGATCATGAAGAGCCAGACGCCGCGGGGCGGGCGCATCATCAACAACGGCTCGATCTCGGCGCACGCGCCCCGGCCCAACTCGGCGCCGTACACCGCGACCAAGCACGCGATGACGGGGCTGACCAAGAGCACGGCGCTCGATGGACGGAAGTACGACATCGCCTGCGGTCAGATCGACATCGGCAACGCCGCCACCCCCCTGACCGCGCGCATGACGAAGGGCGTCCCTCAGGCGAACGGTGAGCTCGCGGTCGAGCCGCTGATGGACGTCAATCACGTCGGCCAGGCCGTCGTCAACATGGCCCGACTGCCCCTGGACGCCAACGTCCTCTTCATGACCATCATGGCGACCAAGATGCCCTTCGTGGGTCGCGGCTAGAGAACCCGGAGGGGGGCGCGAAGCGGAATGTCGATCCCGTAGTGGCCGAGTGACCCGCGCGGCAGAATGGCCGGACAGATTCCGACTCGCTGCGGGAGGGCGGTCCTACCGATTCCCTCTCCCCTTCGGAGAGAGGGTCAGGGTGAGGGGCAGTTCCGGGCTCACGGGCTCCGCACCCCCCAGAGCCCCTTCGTCACCCGCGCATGGAACCGCCCGGCTCAGATCTGACCGACCCACGACGGCTCGGCCACCTCGCGCCAGCGGTCGCGGATCTGCTCGAAGTCGGGCCCAGGCAGTCGGCCGCGGACGAGCATGGCGGCGTTCTGCTGCCAGTGGTCGGGCTTCGTGGTCCCGACGATCGCCGTGTGCACGCCGGGCACCGTGAGCGTGAAGCGGAGCGCCGTGGCCACCGCCCTCTCGCGCGCCTCGCGCAGGAACGGATAGTCGAGCGCGCGGAGCCGTGCCCAGTACGCCTGGTAGTACCCCTCGGCCGGCTTGCGCCCGTAGCGCCAGGCCACGTTGGCGAGCGGCCGCTTGGCGATCACCCCCATCCGGCGCTCGCGCGCCAGCGGCAACGTGAGCTCGAGCGCTTCCTGGTCCGCGATGCTCACCGAGGTCTGCAGCGTGTCGAATCGCCCGCACTCGACGGCGTAGCGCGCGGCCTCGCCGTCGCCGCTGTACCCGATGTAGCGCGTCCAGCCCCGCTCCCGGGCCTGCTCCAGCGCGGCGGTCACGTGGCCCCGCTGGAGCTCGGCCAGCGAGCAGCTATGGAGCTGGACCAGGTCGACGTGATCCGTCTGGAGCCGGCGCAGGCTCCGCTCGATGCTGGCGAGCAGCGAGGCGGGCCGCCAGTCCTCTCGTTCCCAGCCGCGGGCATGTCCGCACTTCGTGAACAGATAGCACTCGCTCCGCCGCCCGCGGATCGCCTGCCCGATCAGCACCTCACTGTCCTCGTAACACTCGGCGGTGTCGATCACGTTCAGCCCCGCATCGAGGGCGCTCCCGAGAAGCCGCGCGACGGTGCGCGCCGCCACCCGCTGATAGCCGATATCCGACCCGCCGAAGCCGAGCACGCTGACGCCCATGTCGGTCCGGCCGAGCCCTCGCCGCTCCATCGCTCAGCGAGCCTCCGGATCACGTCGCGCCAACTCGCTCATGGCCTCGCGATTGTACCGCGCCGGTGTCGCACCCGGCCTCGGTCCCCACGGAATGGATGTTCCGCGCCGAGCGCCGGCTGCGCCGGCGCAATCCCGGTTCCAGGGGGAGGCCTCGGAGGGGGCCCCACGGGGCGAAGCCCCGTTTTGATCAGACGGCCCCCTCCGAGGTTTCATCGCATACGACGGAGGAAGTCCTTCAGGGTCGGGTCCCGGGGCTGCTCGAGCAGCTGGGCCGGGCTGCCGATCTCGGCGATGGTGCCGTCGGCGACGTAGGCGATGCGGTGGGCGATCTCGCGGGCGAAGCCGATGGCGTGAGTCACCAGGATCATCATGATGCGCTCGGGCAGCAGCGAGCGGATCACGTCCTCCACCTCGCCGACCAGTTCGGGGTCGAGGGCGGAGGTGATCTCGTCGAGCAGCAGCACCTTCGGCCGCATCGCCAGCGCGCGCGCGATCGCCACGCGCTGCTGCTGGCCGCCTGAGAGCTGCGCGGGGTAGGCCGCCACCTTGTCGGCCAGACCCACGCGCGCCAGCAGGCGCCGCCCGAGCTCCTCCGCCTCCGCCGCGGACACCCGCTGCGAGTGGCGGGGCCCGAGGCAGACGTTCTCGAGGGCGGTCATGTGTGGGAACAGGTTGTACTGCTGGAACACGACGCCCATCTGCTGACGCAGGCGGCGCGCCTCGGCGTCGGACACCCGGTGCCGCTGCCCGCCGCCGCCGGACCGGTACCAGAGCGGCTGGCCGTCGAGGAGGATCTCTCCGGCGTCGTAGTCCTCGAGGAAGTTGATGCACCGGAGCAGCGTGGTCTTGCCGCAGCCGCTGCGGCCGATCAGCGCCAGCACCTCACCATCGTCCACCTGCAGATCGACGCCGCGGAGCACGCGCGTCTCACCGAAGGACTTCGTGAGCCCGCGGATCTCGATCATACGCGCTCCCCGGCGAACCCGCGGAGAGCCAGGCGCCGCTCGAGCCGGCGGCCGATCCGGTCGATCCCGAGACACATGATGAAGTAGAGGACGCCGGCGACACTCAGCACCGTGAAGACCGCCAGCGTGCGCTCGATGATCTCACGGGAGGCCAGCGTGAGCTCCCAGACGCTGATGATGGACAGCACCGAGGTGGCCTTCACGGTCATCACGCACACATTGACGTAGGGCGGCAGCGCGTAGCGAAGCACCAGCGGCCCCACGATCTTGCGCAGCAGCGGCCCGGGCGGCACTCCCAGACTCTTGGCCGATTCCCACTGCGGCCGCGGGATCGCGAGCACGCCGCCGCGGAAGACCTCGGCGAAGAGCGCCGCCACGTACACGGTGAGGACCAGGACGCCCGCCAGGTACGGGCCGGCCCGGAGGTCGAGCGCCGGCAACGCGTAGAAGATCAGCAACGCCAGCACGAGCAGCGGCGTTCCCCGGACGACGTACACGTACAGCCGGTAGAAGAACCGGAGCGGCCTGAGCCGCGAGAAGGCCAGCGCGGTCAGCAGGGCGGCGGCCACCGTGCCCGCCGCGATGGCCGCCAGCGCCAGCAGCAGCGACACGCCGGCCGCCTGTAGCAGGAGCGTGAGGGTCGGCGTGTTCATCACCGCCAGCGGACGGTGCGATGGGCGACCCGGAAGAACACCTCCGTGCCCGAGACCAGCACGAGATAGAGCGCCGCCACCACGATGAACGCCTCGTAGGCGGCGCCGGTCTGCTCGGTGAGGAGCTTCGCCTGCATCGTGAGCTCGGTCACCGAGATCGCCGACAGCAGCGACGTGTCCTTGAGCAGCAGCACCACCTGGTTGCCGAGCGACGGGATGGAGTACACGAGCACCTGCGGCAGCGTGATCTTGCGGAACGTGTGCCACGGTCCGAGCCCGATGCTCTTGGCGGCGTCGAACTGCACGCGGTCGATCGCCTGGTAGCTCCCGCGCAGGATCTCGGAGATGTACGCGCCGTTCTGGAGCACGAGCGCCAGACCGCCGCAGACGACCGCCGGCCACGGCAGCCCGATCAGCGGGAAGCCGAAGTAGATGAGATAGATCGGCAGCAACACCGGCGTGTTGCGGAACGCCTGCACGTAGGCGTCCACCCCGCGCGCGCCCCAGCGCCCCCCGGTCAGGCGCAGGAGGAACAGCGCGCATCCCCAGACGAGGGCGCCCGCCGACGCCGCCAGCGCCGTCACCGCCGTCCAGCCGAGCGCGTCGAGGTAGGTGGCGCCGTACGTCCGGAACCAGTTGAGCTGCAGCATCGGCTCAGCGCGTCCGCGCGCGCGGGCAGCCGCGCGCGCGGGTGCGCCTCACGCCCGGCTCGCTGCGGGGCTCACTGCTGGAGATAGAACTTCTGCGGCGGGGGATTCTTCCCGAACCACTTCTGGTAGATCTCCGTGTACTGGGGATACCACGATCCGCTGCGGAGCTCGGCCACCGCCGTGTCGAGCCAGAGCCACCACTTGAAATCACCCGGCTTGAAATAGATGGCGTTGTTCTGCGAGGCCCCCAGCAGGCCCGGCAGCACGTCGAACTCGTCCTTGCTCTGGGCGGCGAAGTAGTCCGCCGAGGGCGTGTCGATCTGCAGCGCGTTGGCGCGCCCGCTGCGGACGGCCAGGAACTGGGCGGACGGCGTGTCGAACGTCAGCACCTTCGTCTTCGGGAAGAAGCGCTTGGCCCGATCGGCCATCTGCGGGTTGTTGAGGTTGGCGATCGTGAACCTGTCCTGGTTCAGATCCTGCATCGACTTGATCCCGCTCTTCTTGCTCACCAGGACCGAGATGCCGGAGTCGATGAAGGGCCGCGTGAACGCGACCCGGAGCGCCCGATCCGGATAGACCGTGGTGCCGCCGACCCCGATGTCGGCCCGGCCGCTCTCGATGGCCGGCCAGCGCCCTTCCGCCGTGACGATGACGAACTCGACCTTGTTCGGATCCTTGAAGAGCGCGGTGGCGAGCAGCCGGACCAGATCCACGTCGAAGCCGACGAGCTGGTTCTTCTCGTCGTTGAAGGCGAATGGCGGCACGGTGCTCATCGTCACCACGATGAGCTTGCCGCGCTCGAGCACCACGTCGAGGCGGGATTTCTCGTCGGCGGCGCCGGCCTCAGCGACGACGACGAGCACGGTCAAAATGGACAGGACGGCCAGGACGTAACCGGGGTGTCTTGACCTCATGTGCGTACCTCCTCCTCTCATGTGTGCGCGTCCGGCGTCGTCAGCGAGGCTGGCTCTCTCCGAGCAGCAGGGTCCGGATCTTCCTGGGCTCGCGGAGCAGCGCGCCCAGGCTGGTCAGCGAGGCGTCCACCGCGTCGGCGAACTTGGCGGCCCCGCCGAAGCGGCTGAGGGTCTCCGGGGGAATGAACTTGAACAGGATGTCGCCACCGCCTGGTGGCAGCCCGACGAAGTGCACGGTCAGCATGCGGTGCTCCTCGAGCATGAGCATGCAGAGCGCCGCCGTCGCCTCGAACGGCACGATCGGGGCCTGGGTGACCCCGCCGCGCTCCATGGCGATCTCGAGGATGTCGTCGGCCAGGAGCTGCGCCGTCGTCGGGGTCTCGTGCAGACGCCGTCCGACCACGCGCTTCAGCTCGACCGCCACGGCCTTGGTGGTGTCGATCAGCTCCTGCACACGCTGGGGGCGGTACTTCTCGAGGGTGCGCACGACCGCCGGGTAGAGCATCTGCCGGCACTCCAGCCCGCACTCGAACGCCTTGGCGCGCACGCGCGCGACCAGCGCCGTCTCGCCGCCCATCAAGCCGAAGCGCGGGCCGAGCGTGCCGTACTTGTCGAGGCCCGTGGCCCCGATGTCCACGCCGAGCTCGAGCATCCTCGGCTGGTCGAAGCTCGCCGGCCCCACCCGGGCGCCGCCCGCGTCGTCGACGTAGACGATCGCGCCCTTGTCGTGCGCCATCTTGACCACGGTGCGGATCGTATCGACCGGCAGCAGCTCGTAGGTCACCGCGAGCCGGGTCAGATCCACGAGCGCCACCGTCTTCTCCCGCTCGAGCGCCCTGGTGAACTCGTCGAGTCCGCTGGTGTCCGTGAACCTGGCCCCGACGTGCGCCGCGGCGCGGATCACCGAGGGATGGCTGTGACTGACGGAGACGCCGATCACCGCGTCGCCCGGCTTCACGAACGTCAGATGCGTGGCGAGCGTGGCGCCCGTCAGCCGGTTGAACACCATGATGTCGTGCCGGTCCGGCGTTCCGCCGAGATGGTCGAGCGCGAGCGCCTTCATGCGGTCGAAGTAGAGCGCGGGGGCGATCTCGTCATCCGCCCAGCGCAGGTCCTCCGGCTGCATCGGCAGCGAGTGATCGAGCCCCGTGAAGATGAAGATGCTCTCCGGTCCGCGCGTCCGGATGATCGCCCACGCGCGCTGGAGCTTCGTGAAGTCATCCTCCGTGCTCGACAGGATCTGGCCCCGCGCGTAGGACAGCGTCGGAGCGAACCGGTTGCCGAAACGATCCAAATCCTTCCCCATGGCTCTGCTCCTCTCCTCGGACCCGCCGGCACGGCGGGTGATGTCAGCTGATGGTTCCGGGCCTCGGGCGAGCTCGTCGCAGTGGCGGCAATGCGTGACGCGGCACGTCGGGATGGACGGCGACGGCGGGTAGCGACACCATTTGTATCGACATTGATACAATACGGCCCATCGCGTGTCAAGCCGGGCGCGCTATGCTGCACTCCAGGGAGGGGCCATGATCCCGCGACGCGATTTCGGACGGACCGGGCACTCGAGCAGCGTCACCCTGTTCGGCGGAGCCGCGCTGGCGCAGGCCGGGCAGGCGGAGGCCGACCGCGCGCTGGAGCTGCTGCTGCGCCACGGCATCAACCACATCGACACCGCGGCAATGTACGGCGACTCCGAGCTGCGCATCGGCCCGTGGATGGCGCGTCACCGCAACGACTTCTTCCTCGCCACCAAGACGCGGAAGCGCGCGGCCGGTGAGGCGCGCGAGGAGATCCATCGCTCGCTCGAGCGGCTCCGCACCGACCACGTGGACCTGATCCAGCTCCATTCGCTCGGGCACCCGGACGACTGGGACCAGGCCCTGGGGCCGGGCGGCGCGCTGGAGGCGGCGATCGACGCGCGCCAGCAGGGCCTGGCCCGCTTCATCGGCGTCACCGGCCATGGCTGGACGATCCCGGCCATGCACCGCCGCTCGCTCGCGCGCTTCGACTTCGACTCGGTCCTCCTGCCCTACAACTTCTTCCTGGCCCAGAACGAGCGGTACCGGCAGAGCTTCGCGGAGGTCCTGGCGATCTGCCACGAGCGCCACGTGGCCGTGCAGATCATCAAGTCGGTCGCGCGCGGGCCCTGGGCGGTGGCGGACCGCACGCACACCACCTGGTACCAGCCGCTCGAGTCACAGGCGGACATCGACCGCGCGGTCCACTGGATCATGGGTGGGCTGCCGGACATCTTCCTGAACACGCCGGGCGATCTGACGCTGCTGCCCCGATTCCTGGACGCCGCCTCCCGCTTCGAGCGCCAGCCGGACGATGCGGAGATGTCGGCCATGCTGGGCGCGACGCGCATGACGTCGCTGTTCGGGATCCCGGCGTGAAGACGCTGTATCCAAATCGGAGCATTGACGTCCTCGTGCAGGATTGATTGGATGAGGGCGGTGGGCATTTACGACCAGATCAAGACGGCATTCCAGGACATCATTGCCCCTGAGCTGCATGCGTTACGTGGCGAGATTCGTCTGCTGGATCAGAAGATAGCTGGCGTCGACCAGAAGATCGATCAAAAAGCCACGGGTCTGGAACAGAAGATCGATGGACTCGACGCGCGGCTCAATGTGAAGATCGACTCGCTCCGGAGCGAGACAATGTCGCTGAGGACCGAGTTGATCGCCGAAATCCGTCGGCTCGACACACGGATCGACGGCGTGGATCGCGAGCTGCGGACGGCCATCGACGTCCGGGAACGCCTGGCCGCGCTGGAAGCCCGCCGCCCCTCCTGACCTGCTATACTTGCGCGATCGAAAGGAGGCTGCCATGGCCGCCGACACTGCGTACACGCTCGATCGGTTCCTGGCCGATACGCGCGCGACGATCAAGGCCAAGGGGATGCCGGCGGGACTCGCCGAGGTCCGTGAGCACCTGGAGAAGCTGCTCCACAACCCCGAGCTCTTGACGAAGCACCTGGGCGATCCCGTACCGTACACCGAGCGCACCACGATCGGCTACGATCCCGAGACGGACGTGCACGTGCTCGTGCACGGGCGGGAGAAGGCGGGCAAGTCCTCCGTGCACGATCACGGCCCGTGCTGGGTGATCTACGGCAACTACCGGAACCCGACGCGGATGCGCCGCTGGCGGCGGCTCGACGACGGCAGCAAGCCCGGGCACGCGGAGCTCACCCTGCGGCGCGAGTTCATGAACGAGCCGGGCCACGCCTCGGCCTTCGCCGTCGGCGACATCCACTCGATCGAGTACGGCGACGACACCTTCTTCATCCGCGTGACGGGCGGCGACGTGGAGTCCAAGGAGACGCACCGCTTCGACGTGGACAAGAAGACCGTCGAGATCGCCAACCGGGCGCTCGGTCAGCG